>Ga0070737_10005884_pt1 | contig 11494 bp, 12 predicted proteins | sample Coa_R1_10_FD_66438 | JGI IMG/M metagenome (GOLD analysis project Ga0070737, IMG submission 66438) | Surface soil microbial communities from Centralia Pennsylvania, which are recovering from an underground coalmine fire - Coalmine... | ecosystem: Environmental > Terrestrial > Soil > Unclassified...
TGATCGATCCGCACGCAGGAAAAAGCATCGCGCTTGGCCGGGCGTGTCGCTACGAGTTGGGCCACGACCTCGTAGCTTGCTTCCGCTTTTCAACCTGGATGATGCGCCATGAATCGGGATGCCTTTCTACTTTTGGTCGCGCTGGCCATGGCCGCCATCGCGGCAGTCCTCGATCTGCAGCAGCATCGAATACCGAACTGGCTTACTTATCCGGGAATACTGCTGGGCTTCGCATTACGCGGAGTGTTGTTGGGCTGGAAGGGCTTGCTGAGCGCCGTGGCAGGCTTTTTTCTAGTCGGCGGAATCATGTTTCTTTTCTATTTGGTACGGGCGATGGGGGCGGGCGACGTGAAGTTAATGGCGGCCATCGGGGCCTTGACCGGCGCACGTGAAGCGGGCGGGGTGCTGCTGGCAACGGCGATTTGCGGAGGAGTACTGGCGATTGCTTATGCTCTGTACCGCCGCCGCCTGTGGGCTACCGTCAAGAACCTTGGATCGGTGATGAAGTTTCACGCCTGGGCCGGCGCACAAGCCCACCCCGAATTAAATCTGGACAATCCGGCGGCGTTGCGCATACCGTACGGGTTAGCAATTGCTCTCGGAACGCTGTATACGTTCGTGGCGATTTGGCGGAGGTGAGTTACGAAGCAACGTCGTCTCGGTCTCGCTCTGGTCATGGCGCTGGTAGTTTCTGTCGTCGTGTCCTATTTCCTGTATACCCACATCAAGCGGCAATACGCGCAATCCACGAGGTTGATCAAGGTGGTTGCGGCGGTGAGGCCGCTGGATGCGGGGGCTACGATCCCGGCTGACGCATTGAAGCTTGTCGATTGGCCGGTGCAATTCCCGCTGGAAGGCTCCTTTACCAAGACGCAAGATGTGGTTGGCAGGATTGTGGTGTTTCCTATCGCAGCCAATGAACCCATTCGTGACTCTTCGCTGGCGGCTGCAGGGTCGATTGGGCTGACGGCGAAGATTCCGGATGGTATGCGTGCCGTCGCGGTGGAAACCAACGATGTGACCAATGTCTCCGGCTTCTTGTTTCCAGGCTCGCACGTTGATGTACTGGTGACTTTTCGCCCGGAAGGCGCGAACAACGATCAGCAGGACATAACGGCAACCGTTTTGCAAAACGTTGAGGTGCTCAGCACTGGCGAAAGGTTGCAGCCGGATCCGTCCGGTAAGCCGCAAAAGGTGCGCACCGTCACGATGCTGTTGACGCCTGCTGATTCCGAGAAGCTGGTATTGGCAGCGAACAAAGGGACGATCCAGTTCGTCCTTCGTAATGGTACAGACCAGGCGCAGGATACCAGCCGTCCAGTTCAATTGAAGGACCTGACGGTGTTCGGTCCAGCGCCTAAGGCAGCGGCGCCGGTGAGAAAGGCGGCTGCTCCTAAGCCTCCGAACTATTACATAGTCGAAACTTACGACGGCACCAAGAAGAATACGGTCAAGTTCTAGTCGAGCAGTGTGGAATGGAGCACTCCGTGGAACTCAGAAGAAGTGACAAAAGAGTTTTATCCTGGCAGTGCACGGCCTGCGTGCTGTTCGTGTGCGCTGCGTTTGCCTTTACTAGCTTGGCGGCTGTGGCCCAGCAAAAACTTGTGGCGGAAGCTACTGCACCGGCGGGAGCCAGTGCCGCGGCGGCACCGCAGGCAAGCCATCCCGGCGAGCAGGGTCCGGAGAGCGTACACATCGTGGTCGGGCATTCGCTGCTGATTCGCACCCAGAACCGGGTAAAGCGCATCCTGACCGGCAATCCGGCGGTCATCGAATCGGTTGTGACCTCGCCCGAGGAAGTGGTGGTAACCGCCAAGACGCCGGGCACCAGCAGCCTCATGCTGTGGGACGAGTCCGGGCAAAATCGCAGCCTCGACGTCTACGCCGATTTGGACGTTTCCTCCTTGCGCAGCAGCTTGGACGAGACATTTCCTTCCAGCAATGTGGATATTCAGTCGGAAGCGGACAGGGTAATGCTGGTGGGCACGGTAGGCTCGAAAGACGTCGCCGACCAAATGCTAAAGATGGCCAGCAACTTCTCTAAAGAGGTGGTGGACGGCTTGCGGATAGCTGCGCCGCCGCGGCAGAAGCAGGTGATGCTGAAAATACGCTTTGCCGAAGCTGATCGCAGTAAGCTGTCGCAATTCGGCTTCAACCTCTTCAGTACGGGCGCCACCAATACCATTGGTACGATCAGCACGAACCAGTACAATACTATGGCTCTGCAGCAAGGGCAGAATGGCACTGCCATTGTTCCTCCCAGTACACCGCAGCAGTTCCTCTTTCAAAGTCTCGGAAATATCTTTTTGTTTCGACCTGACATCAACCTGGGTGCGAACCTGCAGGCCTTGCAGGAAAAGAACGTCCTGCAAATCCTGGCCGAGCCGAACCTGATGGCGCTGAGTGGAGAGCCGGCGCATTTCCTGGCGGGCGGCGAGTTCCCCTATCCCGTCGTACAGGGTGGCGCTGCCGGCACGGTCCCGACCGTGACGATTATGTTCCAACCCTACGGCGTGAAACTGGAATTCGTGGCAACGATCGAAGACAACAATACAATTCGCCTCAAAGTTGCTCCTGAGGTGAGCTCGCTGGACTACTCGAATACTGTGACGCTGTCCGGGTTTGTGCTGCCGGCAATCTCTACGCGACGTGCGCAGACGGAGATTGAGCTAAAAGACGGCCAGAGTTTTGGCATAGCGGGCTTGCTGGATCATCGCACGACGGTGCAACTCAGCAAGATCCCCGGTATCGGCGACATTCCGATTCTGGGTGAGCTCTTCAAGTCGAGGAACGCGACCTTAAGCAACACTGAGCTGATTGTGTTCGTAACGCCGGAGATTGTGGATCCCGTGGGAGGACAGGTTCCGGCAACAGAACCTACGGTGACGATGCCGATGCAGAGCGGTGTAGACAATAATTCCTTCGACAAGAACCTGCCCTATGCGCCGCCGCCCGGCCTGAATCCTATAGCTGCGCCGACCCAACCGCCTGCGTCCACCTCTGCGCCGGACACCCAACCTGCACCAACGCCTAAAAACCCAGGGGCAGCAAAGTGACGACGACTGGCAATCAAACGATGATTCGCGGCTCGCGCGCTTCGGAGCTGCGCATTGGTATTCTTTGCGTCAATCTCGACCCGGCGTCGCGCGATAGCCTGGACGTATTGGTCGGGCAGACGCCCGGCGCTCACGTGGTCGACAACGTGGACCGGCTGGTGACGCCGCGCGAAGTTATGCGGATGCTGGAGCAGTTTCAGCATCGAGTTTGCATTATCGACTTCGATGATGGCGAGGAGAGCGTCCGTATTTGCCGCAAGCTGCGCGAAGGTTGCGACCCGGGCATAAGTCTGTTTGCGGCGTCCAGCGACTCCCGGCCTGACCAGATTATTACGGCAATGCGCGCCGGCTGCTCGGAATATCTGGTCAAGCCGTTCCAGACGGACCAGATAGTGGAAGCGCTGGCGCATATTGAATCCTGGCATCAGGCTAAGACGCCGGGACAGAAGGGCCGAATCATTACCTTGATGGGGGCCAAAGGCGGAGCGGGCACCACCTCTCTGGCGGTACATCTGGCTTTGAGCTTGGTTGAGAGACATCACCAATCCTGCCTGCTGGTAGACCAGCATCCCTCGCTCGGCGAAGTGGCCCTGTGCCTCGGCTTGGGCCGCCACCAATACAGTTTCTACGAATTGGTTCATAACATGGATCGCCTCGATGCCGAGCTGTTGCAGGGTTTCTTGTTGCAACATCCCAGCGGGCTGCATGTGCTCGATGCCCCTCAGGCGATGCAAGCCTTCAACTCCACCTTACCGGATGCGATTGAACATACCCTAGCGTTCCTGGCAGAGAGTTATCAATTTGTCATCGTCGATTCTCCCCCTGGGCTGAGTGAGGACACCAGTGCGGCCATCCGCCAGTCGGACCGGTTAGCCATCATCATCACTCCCGAGTTGCCGGCGGTCCATAACGCCATCCGCACCATCGAGTACCTGACGGGGTTGCATTATCCCAGCGAAAACATTGATGTGGTGCTGAACCGTTATTCCCGGCGTAATGCCTTGGATGATCGCGAGATCGAATCGTCGCTGCGGCGCAATATCGCGGTGCGGGTGCCCAACAATTACGCGCAAATTGTCCGCGCCATCAACGCGGGAATGCCGATCGACCGGGCGCACAAGTCAGAGCTGCCAACGGCTTTCGATTCCTGGGCGGACAAGCTGATCGGAGGAGAACCCACCGCGGAAGACGAGGGTCGAGGAGGAGCGCGCAAATTTCTCGGCCTCTTTGGGGGCAATTAAGGAACGCTAGATGGCCAACACAAAGACCTTCGGTCCTGACATGCGTGTGGGCAGTGGCACCTGGAGTGCGGCGCGCAGTATTGGTGTTTCTGCTCGATCCTATCAGGAGCTAAAAACCACCGTCCATCGCGAGTTGCTCAGCCAGGTTGATTTAGAAAAGCTGACAACCCTGGAAGACGTTAAGGCCCGCACCCAACTACGTGAGGTCATTCAGGGCCTCATCGCGAGTCTGGAGACCCCACTCAGCACAGCCGAGCGCGACCGCCTTTCCCGCGAGGTGCTGCACGAAGTTTTTGGTCTGGGTCCGCTGGAGCCTTTGCTGCAGGATGCCACGATCAACGACATTCTTGTGAATACCGCCAGACAGGTATATGTGGAGCGTAACGGCGTTTTGGAGTTGACGAATGTTGTCTTCAAGGACGACAGTCACCTCCGCCACATTATCGATAAAATTGTCTCGCAAGTCGGCAGGCGAGTGGACGAATCTTCGCCCATGTGCGACGCGCGTTTGCCCGATGGCTCGCGCGTCAACGTCATCATCCCTCCCTTGGCGGTGGACGGCCCGATTCTCTCGATCCGGCGTTTCGGGAAGATCCCCATCGGCACGCAACAACTCATCGCCAATCGAACCGTCACCAGCCCTATTTTTGAGGCGCTTAAAGGGGCGGTGCGGGCCAAGCTGAACATTGTCATTTCCGGCGGCACCGGCGCCGGCAAGACGACGCTGTTGAACGTGCTGAGCGGCTACGTCAGCGACACCGAGCGCATTGTTACCATCGAGGACTCCGCCGAACTTCAATTGCAGCAGGCCCATGTGGTTCGCCTGGAATGCCGGCCTCCGAACGTGGAAGGCAAGGGCGCGGTGCGGCAGCGGGAGCTGGTCATCAATGCCTTGCGTATGCGGCCGGACCGAATCATCGTGGGCGAGGTGCGTGGCGAAGAAGCTCTCGACATGCTGCAGGCGATGAACACCGGCCATGATGGATCCATGACCACCATTCACGCCAATAGCCCACGTGATGCGATCGCCCGTCTGGAAACCATGGCTTTGATGTCGAACCTGAATCTTCCGGAGAAGGCCTTGCGGCAACAGATCGCCTCCGCCATCGCCCTGGTGGTGCAGATTGCACGCCTGAGTGACGGCACGCGGCGCATCACATATGTCACTGAAATTACCGGTATGACCGGTGACGTGGTTGCCATGCAAGATATTTTCATCTTTGAGAAGCTCGGACTCGATGTCAACGGACGGGTCATCGGGCGCTTCCGGGCGACCGGCGTCTCTCCGAAGTTTGCCGACCGACTGAAGAAGGCCGGCATTGTTCTGCCCCCGAATCTATTCGAGCATTCTTTTGAGGTATAGGAGCGAGCGGGCATGTCCATAATCAGCATATTTCTGATTCTGCTGGTGGCGACATTCGCCACGATTGCCTATTTCACGGAACCTTCCGAGGCAGAAAAGCGGACTCAGGAACGGCTGAGCGGCTTAGACCGGCCGGTCATGCAGGGGGAAGATGATCGGGCGGAAATCGTAAGGCGAGTTACCTTCAGCCGCATCAGTTGGCTCGATCGCTACCTCCGCCAGAACAAACCCGCGCTGCAGTTGCAGTTGTGGCTGGAGCAATCCAAGGTTCCCTGGACAGTGGGACGCTTTTTCTTCTTCTCCTCTTTCCTGATGGTGATCGGGGCTGTGATTGGTAGCTGGTGGATTCCGGTGGGCTTCGTGGGCTGGATTCCCGGACTAATATTAGGGCTGGTCCCACTGGTCTACGTTGGGTTTCAGCGGTCTCGACGCTTTCAGCGATTCAACCTGCTGCTGCCCGAAGCGATTGATTTGATTGCTCGCGCCTTGCGTGCGGGCCACTCGCTGCCGAGCGCGTTGGTAACGGTTGCGGAGGAGGTTGCGGATCCCTTGGGACCGGAATTTCAGCGTTGTGCCGACGAGATGAATTATGGCTTACCGTTCCGCGAGGCCATGCACAATCTCTTTCGCCGCTTCCCTATACAGGACCTGCAATTCCTGATATCCGCCATTCTGATACAGAGAGAGACCGGAGGCAATCTTCCCGAATTACTTGACAAGACTGCCGGGGTGTTGCGATCAAGAATTCAGTTGCAGCAGAAGGTTAGGGTCCATACGGCCCAAGGCCGGCTGACGGGCGCCGTGCTGATAGCCATGCCTTTCGTCGCTTTCGTTCTGTTGAATCTGGTACGGCCTGGTTACACCCGTCCCTTATTTGACAGCAACTTGGGCCATAAAATGATTTATTTTACCTTGATCAGTATGATGCTTGGCACGATCGTGATCCGCAAGATCATTCGAGTGAAGTACTAGCCTTATGGCGGCACTGGTATCTATTTTCGTTGCCCTTGCGGTGTTTGCTGCAATCGCTCTCGTGTTGGTCGTAATCGTGGGCGAGCCCTCACCCATGGAAAGTCGGCTGGCCGCATTGAGCCAGACTTATACCGACGATGTGGAAGAGGCGGAAGACTACGACAAGTTCCGGTTACAGGATATTTTTACCACTATTACGCGCCCGCTGGCGCCGTTCCGTGACTGGTTGCGATCGAAAGACGCTGAACTGTCCTACCGCCTAAGTCTCGCCGGCTTTCGCAAGCCGGAGGACGCCGACACATTTCTGAGCGCCAAGCTACTGGGTCCGGTCGTGGGGATCCTGCTGGCCACCTTCGCAGGCGTGCAGGACTTCTTCTTCGCCGCTTTACTGCTGGGGGTGGTGGGTTTCTTCGCTCCGGACATATTTTTATTCCGCGCGATCGGCCGGCGGAAGGACAAAATCAACAAGGCCCTGCCCGACGTATTGGATCTCATGGTAATTTGTATGGAAGCCGGCCTGGGCATTGACCAGGCTACGCTGCGAATCGCTCAGGAGATCGAAAACGTCTACCCGGAGTTGAGTGAGGAGCTATTCATCACCGGATACGAACAACGGGCTGGCAAACCTCGCCTCGATGCCTGGCGCAGCATGTCGGATCGAGTGGACCTGGACACGGTCCGCCAGTTTGTGGCGATGTTAGTGCAGACCGAGCGCCTGGGAACGCCGATTGCTCATGCCTTGGGCCAGTTTGCCGACTCACTACGCACCAAGCGCTTGATGCTGGCCGAAGAAGCAGCAGCCAAGACCACAGTCAAGCTGATCTTTCCTCTGGCAATTTTTATTTTTCCAGCGCTGTTCGTGGTGCTGCTGGGACCGGGCATCATAACCGTTCTGAAAGCGTTGGAGAATTCTGGAAGATAAAACCACAAAAGGGGTCATAAGCGATGGACAGTGTAACGATGATTCGGGTGGTGGCGGGAATCGTGGCCGTGATTCTGCTGGCGATTATCATTGCCAGGCGCAAACGGATGGCGTCAGCGCGCCGCACCACAACGCCCAAGAGATAACATGCCGAGCGAGACGATCGCCGTCCTCAACACCACCAGGAATGCCGTGTTGGGTGAGCGAATCCGGGTCGCAGAGACAAGCCTCAGCCGGATGGTCGGGCTTCTGGGCCAGCGAGGTCTGGAACCCGGCACCGGCTTGCTCATTATTCCCTCGCAGGCCATCCACACAGTGGCCATGCGCTTCCCTATTGACGTGATCTTTGTGGATCGCAAGTGGAAGGTCATCCACCTGCGGTCTGCCATGGTTCCCTACCGCATGACCGGAATCCACTGGAGGGCTCGATGTGTGCTGGAATTGCCCGCCGGCGTCATTGCCCAGACCTCGACCGCCGTTGGCGACCAGCTTGCGATTGAGGGGTAGGCTACCGCATCAAGGGCCGGCGAATGCCGGCCCTTCGCCTCTTCGTGAAGCTGCAAAGCTGAATAGCTTCGGAATCCTTGAGCGGAGCAGTAGGGGTTCTCAGCGCGGACCAGAACAGTCTCGCTGTAGCTGTGGCAGGCAGGGTAGTGCGGCACAATCGGCGGTCCGGGATCCCTAGGCTGCGCCATTTTGGTACGGCTTGGGTAATTCGGTGCCCGCTTCTCAGCGCGCGCTGAAATTAGGAGTCGGGCTAGTAGGCCCTGATGATAGCGTTTGGAATCATCTAAGCTGCCGGCAGTCACTCGCCGACCGAATAACTCACAGCACTTGCGTTCCCACAGGTGGATTCGCCGTCAGTCATCCCTTGCCGGCGGTGCGTGCCGTAACGTCATGGTCAGGCTACAATGCCTCTTCACGGAGAGCTTCAGTGAAAATCGTGACTCGAGTGTTGGTGTTCCTGGCGGGAGTGGGGCTGCTGTTTTACGGCTGGCACAAAGCACACAGCGAGGTAGTCAATGTGATGAATCCGGCGAGCCCCAATGCGGCCAATTCGTCTGAGATGCTGGTGGTGATCGGCGGATTTGTCGCCCTCATGGCCTTCCTGCCATCGTCGGAGACCTTGGGCCGCTGGATGTCGCTCAAGAAACAGAAGCGTCCCCAGGCGGCGCACTTCAAGCGCCGCCGGCAAAGAAGCTAACCTTTGCCCATTCATTCCGCCCGGAGAGCCTGCAGGGGATCCATATCGACTGTTCGATTCAATCAGCGGTTTTGCTTGGTCTCAAGAACTGGCGAATGAACTCGAGTCACAATGGAAGTCTTTCGAGTAGGGACCGCTGCCGGGGGAGTTCCGGAGCAAGGTCGACCTGTGGAACGAAACCCAAATGTCGACCTGAGAATGCGAGGCATCACAGGCCAAATTGAAAGGTGCGCTTTTGACGAAATTACTAACTGCTGATTGCTGTCTCAATTAAATGGCCTTCTCTGCCGGCGAAAATCGCGCTCCTCGTCCTGGTCGTGGAGGCGCGGTTTCTCGCGGGGCGGCTGCTTCTCGCCGGCGGTGAAGGTACGCTCCTCACTGCGGCCGATGCGCTTGTGGGCGTAGAGGCCCTCGAGGATGAACTCTGCTCCTGAGACCAGCAGCTCGGAGGGCTCTTTGCCGCTCAGCCCGAGCGCGCTCAGCTTGTCCAGCAGGCCCTGGATGGCACGCAGTTTGTGCAGCATCTCCTGAGCGCCCGACGAATCGCGCAACTGGATTTCGCCGCCCAGGTCGAACCACTGCACCACCTGGTTCATGTTGCTGTTGCCGTGGAAGTATGTGTCGTAGGTGCGGGCGACGGCGGCGCGAATGATCTCACGCACCACGTTGTCGGCGCCCTTGAGTTCACCCTCGTACTCCAGCTCCAGCTTGCCGGTCATCGCCGGCATAGCGGCGTAGATATCGCCGATGCGCGGCACCACCAGCTTTTCCCCGCAACGAATGGCGCGGCGCTCGGCGTTGGAGACGACGTTCTCCATGGCGCTGATTGGCAACCGCTGGCTGACCCCCGAGCGCTTGTCGACGCGCTTGTCTTCGCGCGCCACGAAGGCCACCTGCTCTATTACCTGGCGGACGAATTCCGGTATCTGCAAGGGATGGCCGTTGCGTGTCGTCCACGCTTCCTGCGCCGTGATAGCGATGCCTTCTTCCAGCGTCGCCGGATAGTGGGTGCGAATTTCCGAGCCGATGCGGTCTTTCAGCGGCGAGATGATCTTGCCGCGTGCGGTATAGTCCTCCGGGTTGGCGCTGAAGACCAGCGCCACATCCAGCGGCAGGCGTACCGGGTAGCCCTTAATCTGCACGTCGCCTTCCTGCATGATGTTGAACAAGCCGACCTGGATTTTGCCGGCCAGGTCAGGCAGCTCGTTGATGGCGAAGATGCCGCGATTGGCGCGGGGCAGCAGTCCGTAGTGGACGGTATAATCGCTGGCCAGGTCGTGACCGCCTTTGGCCGCCTTGATGGGGTCGATGTCACCGATCAGGTCGGCGATAGTTACGTCGGGGGTGGCCAGCTTTTCCACGTAACGCTCCTCCGGCGTCAAATAGGCGATGGCGGCATCTTCAGCATTCGAGGCCAGCAGCTCGCGACAGCGACGGCAGATGGGCGCGTAGGGATTATCGTGAATCTCGCAGCCGCGCAGGTAAGGGAGTTTGGGATCGAGCAGCGTGGTCAACGCCCGCAGGATGCGGCTCTTGGCCTGGCCGCGCAGTCCCAGGAGGATGAAATTATGTCGCGACAGGACCGCGTTGATGATTTGCGGCACCACGGTGTCGTCATACCCCACAATGCCGGGAAAAACCGGTGCCTCGCTGCGCAGCCGGGCAATGAGATTATCGCGCAACTCATCTTTTACCCGGCGGTTGCGCAGGCGCTCTTCAGAAAACTGCGGGTTACGGCGGAGCTCGGCCAGAGTTTGCGGCAGATTACTCAAGGACAGGATACCTCCAGGATCATGGCCGCCTTCTCCGGACGGCGGCTTTTGTTTGTATTCTACGCCTGTAACCATCACACAGAAGGGTGACGACTGTCACTCGCTGGTGGATTGATCGCGGGTGTGCAAAAGACGCTGTTTCCTGGGACGTGCCTTTCGCAAGGCCGACGAACTCACCCACGCTCGAGTTCCTCCAGCATGCCTTCCATTTCGGCGAGAGCGTGCTGGTTGTGCGTGCGGCGGGCGCAATCGATCCCTTGCCGCAGCATGGCGCACGCCTCCTCCGTGCGTTCAGCGCGAGCCAGCGTCTGCGCGGCCATGAAGTATCCGCTGGTGTAGTCGGGATGCGCCGCCAGCAGGAGATGGAACTCGGCCAGCGCAGCGTCGGTTTCTCCCGCACCGGAATATTCCAGCCCGAGCGCGTAACGGGCAAAGGCGTCGTTGGGATTGCCGGCGAGGATTTGCTTAAGACTTTCGCGGCGGCTCTCGTCGGGCATGGCTCCTCCTGAAGCGATGATCGCATGACGGAACACGGTTGGAAAGTGCGACTAGATGCCTGGCGCCAGGGCCGGTACAATTAGCACTTGATTCCTAGGCGAGGAACCATGGCCTGTCCTTTCTTTATGCCCGAAGAGCGGTTCGACGGCGGCTGGTCCTTTCCGCAACGGCTTCCGCTAGGTGCAGGATGGAGCGGGAAGTGTACAGCCCCCGGTTATGAGGGTGCGCGTCCCAACTCGGAAGAGCTGAAAGCAGCGTGCAATATGGGCTACGCTAGAAGCTGCCATCGCCTTCCGGCTGAGCGTCACGCCGATGCGGTGCGCTTCGCTCTCTCCGCCCCAAGCTGTGCAAAAGCCGCCCGCGCCGGGGCCCCTGGCGGTGGCGAGCGCGACGGGATTGTGCGCGTCTTGTTTGTCTGTGAACGCGCGCATTTGCCGGCCAGCTATGGCGAGTTGCTGTATGACAA
>Ga0070737_10005885_pt1 | contig 11494 bp, 7 predicted proteins | sample Coa_R1_10_FD_66438 | JGI IMG/M metagenome (GOLD analysis project Ga0070737, IMG submission 66438) | Surface soil microbial communities from Centralia Pennsylvania, which are recovering from an underground coalmine fire - Coalmine... | ecosystem: Environmental > Terrestrial > Soil > Unclassified ...
AGGCTCATGCAGAGATCGCAAGAAACGTCGTCCGGCCGGGAAGCACGAATCCGCCTCCCCACACCCGGACGCCGCCGCTTGTGAATTGCAACTTCTACCGCTGCCCTGTTGTCAAAGAACAATACACAACTGATTCAAATCAGTTGCACCGATCTTGTACTGATCGGGAGTCGATGCACGCAAGCACAACGGGCCCGTGCAGCGACTCTCATCCAGACAAGACACGCTTTATATAAGTAACTACAAAAAACTATTTTATACTGGCAACTATATCTGTCAAGCCCCTGTGTTTCCCAACCATTTTCCGTCTGTGGAGATGAGGGGATTCGAACCCCTGACCTCGTGGATGCAAGCCACGCGCTCTCCCAACTGAGCTACATCCCCAATGACGCGGGCCAAGCTAATGCGGGTACTTGGATTCGAACCAAGGACCTCAGCTTTATCAGAGCTGCGCTCTAGCCAACTGAGCTATACCCGCGGATGTTTCGGCAAACAAAAAAGCCAAACCGATACAGGTTTGGCCCTATCCGCTCAGGATATATGGATAGGAACGTCACCTCGCTTTGCAGGAGTAGATAGAAATCCAAACCATGAACACCTCCTCAACAAGAGGAAATATCGGCAAGCAAGCAGAGTGAATTATAGATCGAGTCGGCCAGCTGTCAACGGAGATTTTTTGATTCCCCTCGTTTGCCCTGTCTGTCCCAACGGAGCGCACGGCTGAGCAGCAGCGAACTGGGGGTGCGTTGCATAGACGGATAAGCGATACTGCCCGTCGCAGCTTAGCTCCGCCTTTCGCTCCTCATAGAGCCGCGATTGTCCGAGAGCAGTGAAGCACGCCGCTCCTAACGGTCGTGGCTCAGAAAGAAAGGATCTTTCTCATGCCGCTGCGTTTCGTTTTCGCTCTGCACAATCATCAGCCCGTTGGAAACTTTGGCCATGTCTTTGAGAATGCTTACCGCGATAGTTATCGGCCTTTTCTGGAGTTGCTCGATCAGTATCCGGAAATTCCCATCGTCCTGCACACGAGCGGGCCGCTCATGGAGTGGCTCGTCGAACACAAGCCGGAATACATCGATCGGCTGCGGCGCATGGTCCGCCGCGGACAGGTCGAGATCATGGGGGGCGGTTTCTATGAGCCGATCCTGCCCATGATTCCTCCCTGCGATCGCCGAGGGCAGATTTCAACCTATAAAAGCTATCTGGAAAGTCTCTTTGAAACGCGCGTGCGCGGCATGTGGGTGCCGGAGCGCGTCTGGGAGCAAAGCTTGGTCTCTGACATCGTCGACGCGGGCGTGGAATACACGGTCCTTGATGATCTGCACTTCCGTCAGGCCGGCGTCGAGGACAGACAGATGTTTGGTTACCATCTGAGCGAGGACAATGGCCGGCTACTGCGCATCTTCGCCGCCGCTGAGCCGCTGCGCTACCTGGTGCCCTATCGCGATCCGAGCGAGACGCTGGCCTATTTCGGTGATTTGGCCTCGCGTCATCCCGATGCCGTCGTTGTCTTCGCCGACGACGGCGAGAAGTTCGGCGTTTGGCCAGAGATGTTTCGCCATTGCTACGAACACGGCTGGCTGCGTCGCTTCTTCGATGCTCTGCGCGGCAATCGTCACTGGATTCGCCTTGGCACCTTCGCACAGGCACTTGATGAGATGCAGCCAGCAGGGCGCATCTATTTGCCGGACGCCAGCTACCGCGAGATGACGGAATGGGCCTTGCCGTTGGCGCGTTTGCACGATTATCGCCGCCTGGTCGGTGAATTGCAGCACGATCCGCGCTGGGGCCGACTCCAGCATTTTCTCCGCGCCGGCAACTGGCGTAATTTCAAAGTGCGCTACCCAGAAACGCAGGAGATGTACGCACGGATGCTGCAAATCAGCCGTCGCATCCAGGAATCTCCTCATGTGGATGCCGGCATCCTGGCCCAGGCGCGGCAGGAACTGTATCGCGCCCAGTGCAATTGTCCGTGGTGGCATGGCACCTTTGGCGGTATCTACTTGCCGCATCTGCGCAGCGCCGTTTATGAGCACCTCATCGCCGCCGAGGAGCTGTTGCTGGAAGCGACGCCACGCCCGGCCAATTGGCTCGACGGCGAAATAACGGACTTCAATCTCGACGGCACGCCGGAAGTGTGCCTGCAAAATAGCTGGCTGGCCGCATTCTTCCATCCAGCGTGTGGCGGCTCGTTGTATGAATTAGATCTACGCCCCCTACGGCTCAACGTACTGGCCACGCTGGCACGGCGTCCGGAAGCGTATCATGATGCCATCCGCCAACATAATGGCCAGGTCTGGAAACAGGGCGGTCTCGATCACATGCTTCAATACGATGAGTATTTGCGTAAAAGTTTGATCGATCATTTCTACGAACCAGGCGTGACGCTGGAACAACTGGCTACTCGTCAGGAGCGTGAGCTGGGTGATTTTGTGACGGGCGCCTATCAACATCGTCTGGACCGCGGCAATGGCGAGCTGCGGCTCATTATGTGGCGTGATGGCCAGGTTGCCGGGCAAAATGTCCGCATCACCAAGGAAATCAGCCTGGCCGGGGACCGCGACACCCTGGAAGTGTGGTACATTCTGGAAAATTGCCCGCGTGAAAATCCTCTTTATTTCGCTATCGAGTTCAATTTTGCTGGCCTGGCGGCAGGAGCAGACGATCGCTATTTCTACCATGCCGATCAGGCGCGGGCGGGCCAACTTCAGACATGGCAGGATCTCATCAATGCGGAGCGCATTGGTCTGGTCGATGAGTGGCGTGGCCTGGACATCTCGTTGTCGCTCTCGCGGCGCGGCTGCATCCGGGCGTTCCCGATTCAGACAGTCAGCCAGTCCGAAAGGGGTTTCGAGTTGGTGCATCAAAGCACGGCAATCTTGCCGCAATGGTCTGTCCACGCCGACGAGCGTGGCCGCTGGGAAGTGAAATTGAATTTACGGCTGGATGCCACGCGAGCGTTGTCGCGTGGCCGTCTTGCGGCATGAGCTTGTCCGCCAATAAACCGCCAAGATGCCAAGGATGTCAAGATTTAGAGCGCATGGCAAGCGGGTGTAGTGTTTTTCTCCTTCCCCCTTGTGGGGGAGGGAGGAAGACCTATAGCCACTACATCTGCTTGCAATGCGCTCTAAATACTAAGAAGGGAAAAAGAATCATTATATCTTAATAATGTCCCCTCGCTTTTTGTTTTTCTTCTTTCGTGTTTTCTTGGCGCTCCTGGTGTCTTGACAGTTTGTTCTTTTCGTCGCCTTTCGCATCGTAATCCCTTACAATTCCTCTGAAAAGACTCCCTTACGGCCTGGAGGCGTGCAAGTCATGCTGGCCAGCAAACGTCTGTTCGCGTTGATGATGATTTTCCTGGCGGTGTTGAGCGTGAGCTTGGTTCCATGCGCTGGTCCCGGCATTGCCAAGGACAAAGAAGACAAATCGAAGAAAGAGCTTCGCCCGACTGATGCGGAAGAGATTGACAAGCGGATCGCTCAACTGGGGGCGGACTCCTACCAGGAACGTGAAGAGGCGGTCCGGTGTTTGATTGCCATTGGTCCGCCAGCCTTGGCAGCACTGCGACGGATCGCTGATGACAAACAGGCCGATCCCGACGTGCGACTGCGGGCGGCACGAGCCGCCTTCGCCATTGCTATGGTGAAGATCGAGATGGTCCGCCGCCTCGGCGAACACCTGGGGTTGCCCAATAGTCCCAACTACCGTTGGGTCACGCGCGTGACCCTGTCTCCCGACGGGAAACATGCCCTTACGGCGGGTATGGACGCTTTGCGCTATTGGGACCTCGCCAACCAAAAGCTGCTCCGCATTTTTGGTGAGAACAAGCAGGGCTACTGGTCGGTGTCTTTCTCACGAGATGGGCGGTATGCCGTCGCCGGGGCACGTAACCATATTGCCTACTTATTCGATGTCCATACAGGTAAATTGCTCTGTGAAATGAAAGGCCACGCCCAGGAGATTTGGGGGGCGTTGTTTACGGCGGATGGCAAGCAGGTAGTGACGGGATCCTGGGACCGCTCGATCCGTGTTTGGGACGTTGTAACGGGCAAGCAGGTCCGCACTTTCAAGGGCGTTGGCGATTCGGTTCGTTGTCTGGCCCTGTCGCCGGACGGTAAGCTGCTGGCGGCTGGACATTTTGCGGTCGTCAATGGACCGGGCATCGTACGTCTATGGGACGTAGAAAAAGGTACGGAAGTCCGTTCTATGAAAGGGCATGAGTTAGAGATCACCAGCATCTCTTTTTCTCCTGACAGTAAATATCTGCTCACGAGCAGCTTCGATAAGACGATACGTCTGTGGCGTGTGGCCGATGGCAAGGAAGAGAAGTGCTTGCGAGGCCATACGGGGCGTATCGAGTGCGCCGCCTTCACTCCCGATGGCCGGCGCATCGTTTCCTGTGCTGCGGAGAGTGATCCAACACTGCGTCTCTGGGATGTGGCGTCCGGCAAGCAATTGGGTGCAACCGAGCAGGTAGCCGAAGGTTTTCTCAGCGTCGCTGTGCTGCCCGACGGCCAATACGCCTTGACCACGGGCAAGGATGGTGCTGTGCGCCTGTGGCACTGGACACGGTAACTCTAGCAAGGGTCACCGATGTTCGGAGATGATACAAGACCCTGAAGAGGACACTGACGAAATCTGTTTGCATTGGCTGCTAGCCATGTCGTGACAGGAACCAGCCTACCGGGCATAATAGAAGGCAAGGGAGCGCCGCTTGAACAACTCGTCTGCGGCGAACCTTCAGTCACCTGGCAAGGACCATCTACATGAGCTTTTCCATTCTTGGATTGGGGACCGCTGTGCCGCCCACGCGAGTGACGCAAGAAGAGGCTGCCGGCATTGCACGCAGTCTGTGCTGTCGGACAGCTGAACAACAGACCTGGCTGCCGTTGATGTATCAGCATACCGGCATTCACACGCGCCATCTGGCGCTCGATCGGCAAGTAGTCGAGGACGTGCTGCACGGCACCAGCTATTCGCAATCCCTATTTTTGCCCACGGGCCGTGATGACGACCGAGGACCGACGACCGGCATTCGCATGCGTATCTATGCCGCCCGCTCTGGACCACTGGCCGTGCGGGCCGCCAGCCAGGCGCTGCACGCCGCGCGGCTAAGCGCCAGCGCGATCACGCATCTGGTTACCGTCTCCTGCACAGGCATGGCCGCGCCCGGTGTAGATTATGAATTAATCCAGGGGTTGGGGCTGGCGCCGACCGTGCAGCGGACGCACATCGGTTTCATGGGCTGCCATGGCGCCATCAACGGTCTGCGCGTGGCCCAGGCCTTCACGGATTCCCAGCCTCAAGCGCGGGTGTTGCTCTGTGCCGTCGAATTGTGCGTACTGCACTATTTTTATGGCTGGGATCCGCAGAAAGTCATCGCCAACGCCATCTTCGCGGACGGTGCCGCCGCCGTCATTGGTGTTGCAGAGGGGCAGGCACCGGCCAACAGCTGGCGCGTGACGGCGACCGGCTCGTGCCTGATTCCCGATTCGCGCGAAGCGATGAGCTGGACCATCGGCGATCATGGTTTTGAGATGACTCTCTCGAAACGGGTACCGGGCTTGATCCGCGAGCACTTGCGTCCGTGGCTGGAAAGCTGGCTGGCGCAGCACGGCCTGCGGCGGGAGCTGATCGGCTCGTGGGCTATCCATCCGGGCGGCCCGCGTATTCTCGAAGCGGCTGCTGAAGCGTTGGAGCTGGGCGACGAGCAGTTGACGGCCGCACGAGAAGTTTTCGCCGAGCACGGCAATATGTCGTCGCCGACTGTGTTGTTCATCATCGGTCATCTGCGCGAAAAGCGAGCACCGCTGCCATGCGTGGCCCTGGCTTTCGGTCCTGGATTGATTGCCGAAAGCGCACTGATCGAGTGAGGGCGGATGGGAAAAGAAGGGGAGAGTTCAGCGGAGGAAAGTCCCATGCAAACAATCTACGCAGCTGAAGCCGAAGCAGCTATTCTGAACTGTTGGAAGCGATGTTCGAAACGCTCCCGGTTCAAGGCATGCCTATTCGGGATTATCTAGACCCGCAACTCTCTCAAGGACCACTCCACGCCCTTTCTCCAGGATTCAGGCGGGGACCATTGGGAGTCTATTCTGTACCATAAGCCACAAGGGCGCCGGTAAGACAATGGCATCCATAGATGCCGCTGTGGGTTTACCGTCCTTCCTCGCCCCAAAAAATGTGCAAGGATAAATTAATATGAGTCCATCTGTCGTCAAACTGGCTCCATCTATTCTCGCGGCCGACTTCACCCGGCTGGGCGAGCAGGTGCGTGAGGCCGAGCAGGCCGGCGCTGATCGTATCCACATTGATGTCATGGATGGTCATTTTGTGCCCAACATCAGCATGGGTCCGGTGGTTGTCAAGGCGTTGCGGCCCATTACTTCATTGCCGCTAGAAGTTCACTTGATGATCGAGCATCCGATCCGCTTCCTCGACGCCTTCGCCGAGGCGGGTGCCGATTCGATGTTGGTCCACGTCGAGAACGCGGTCAATCTGCATCGCACAGTACAGCACATCAAGGTTCTGGGTAAAAAAGCTGGTGTTGTGCTCAATCCTGCGACCTCGCCCGTCGCCGCTGCGGAGATCTTGCCGGATGTCGATCTGGTGTTGGTAATGACGGTCAACCCCGGCTTCGGGGGGCAACAATTCATCACCGGCATGATCGACAAAATTCGGCGTGTGCGGCGCCTGATCGATCAGACCAAGCGAGACATCGAGCTAGAAGTGGATGGCGGCATTGATGCGGCGACGACGACGCGGGTGGTGGAGGCGGGCGCGCGCGTGCTGGTGGCCGGCTCGGCAATTTTCGGCTCTCCTGACGGCGTTGTCGCCGCCATGAACCGGTTGCGTACCGCCCTGCTCCCCGTCTTCCCTTCTTGATGGGAAATAAGAACGAACCACAAAGTCACAGAGAACACAGAAAAGAGAACACAAAGAAGTCAGAAAGCGAACAAGAATTAAGTATCACCTGCCGTGCGTCGTTGTTGATTTCTCCTTTTTTCTGTTTAGGTTCTCTGTGATTCTTCCCCTGTGTTCTCTGTGACTCTGTGGTAAAGAATTACCATGAATACGCGCGAGCACGAGCGTCTGAGGGAAATCCATGACGATCACAGCGGCTGGCGCCGTTGGGGACCGTATGTCAGCGAGCGTGCCTGGGGTACCGTCCGTGAAGATTATAGCGCCAACGGCGACGTATGGAACTATCTGCCTCATGACCTGGCCCGCAGTAAGGCCTATCGTTGGGGTGAAGATGGTATTGCCGGTATTTGTGATCGTTATCAGCTTCTTTGTTTCGCTCCCGCCTTCTGGAACGAACGTGATCCTATATTGAAAGAACGACTGTTTGGCTTGAACCCGTACGAAGGCAATCACGGCGAGGACGTGAAAGAGTATTACTTTCACATTGATAACACGCCGACGCACTCGTACATGAAATATCTCTACAAATATCCGCAAGGGGAGTTCCCCTACGCCTGGCTGATCGCGGAGAACCGCCGCCGCAACGGCCAAGGCTTCGAGTTCGAGTTACTCGATACCGGTATTTTCGATGATAATCGCTATTTCGATATCGTTATCGAATATGCCAAGGCAACGCCGGAAGATTATTGCATCCGTATCGAGGCGTTCAACCGCGGCCCTGCGGTGGCTCCTTTGCATTTGCTGCCGCATTTGTGGTTCCGCAACATCTGGGCGCGCGGCCCCAATGCCTGGACACTGCACCTGACGCCGGAACCGTGTATCCGTCCTGGTCCCGGCGGTCCTGGCTTCCTTAGCCTTGTCACGGATGATTCCGCCGTCGAAACACTGACAAATATTCCCGTGTCCTATCGGCTAGGACCGCGCATCCTGTATGCGCCGCCGGGCGGACGTGCGTTGTTCACTTACAATGAGACGAACGGCCCGCGCGTCTTCGGCCCCGGCAACAAAAGCCGGCGGCCTTATGTCAAGGACGCCTTTCATCGCCACATCATCCACGGCGAGGATTGCCTCAACCCCCACCGCGAAGGCACCAAAGCTGCTCTGCATTATCGTTATTCTGTACCTCCTGCTGGCTCTGTGGTGCTGCACCTGCGTTTGAGTGATGACATGGAGTTATCCGCGCCGCTGGATGAAGTGGACGCCGTGATTGCTCGCCGCAAAGCGGAGGCCGATGAGTTCTACGCTGCCCTTCACCCACCGGGTGCCACCGCCGAGGAGCGCGAAATTCAGCGCCGTGCCTGGGCCGGCCTGTTGTGGAACAAGCAGAACTACCTTTTCGACGTGAACCTCTGGCTCAATGGCGATCCCGGCCTGCCGCCACCGCCGCCGTCGCGTCTGAACATTCGCAATCAACACTGGCGGCACCTTAATTCCTTGCGCGTCTTGACCATGCCGGATAAATGGGAATATCCCTGGTTCGCCGCCTGGGACCTGGCATTCCAGTGCGTCCCTCTGGCTCTGGTCGATCCCCAGTATGCCAAGGACCAGTTGTATTGGCTCCTGTTCGAGCAGTTCCAGCATCCCAACGGGCAAATCCCCGCTTACGAATGGGAGTTTTCTGACCTGAATCCTCCGGTTCATGCCTGGGCTGTCTGGCGTGTTTATAACATGGACCGCATTCGCAGCGGCCGGGCCGATCGTCTCTTTCTGGAGCGTTGCTTTCATAAGTTGCTTATCAACTTCGCCTGGTGGGTCAACAAAGTCGATCGGGAAGGTAATAACATCTTCGAGGGCGGCTTCCTCGGCATGGACAATATCACGGTGGTCGATCGCAGCCTGAGTTGTCGCGACGGCGCTGTGCTCGAACAATCCGACGCCACCGGCTATATGGGGATGTTCTGTTTGAACCTCATGCGCATCGCTCTGGAATTGGCCAAAGAAGATCCTGTTTATGAAGCGATGGCCGTCAAGTTCTTCGAGCATTATGCCTATGTCGCCGCCGCCATGAAACACATGGGCAACCGCCCCTATCAACTTTGGGATGAAGAAGACGGCTTCTTCTACGATGTTTTGCGTTATCCCGAGGGGCGCTTCCGCAAGTTCCGCCTGCGTTCGCTGGTCGGCCTGATTCCGTTGTTTGCCGTGGAGCGTCTGGAAACGGGCTGGATCAAACCGTTCCGCGAGTTTCATGGCGCTTTCCACTGGTTCCTGCGCAACCGCCGCGACCTGGTGCGTGACGTCGTCCACGAGGTCGGCGAAGGAGAGGGCAAAACCTACGTCCTCACCATCCTCGATGAGAGACAGCTGCGGCGCATCATGGAGCGTCTTTTCGACGAAAAAGAGTTTTTATCTCCCTATGGCATCCGCAGCCTTTCGCGAGTGCACCTGGAACAGCCGTTCGTCTTTGACGGCACCGTTGTGGGATATGAACCGGCCGAGAGCACATCAAAGATCAAGGGCGGCAACTCGAACTGGCGTGGTCCGATCTGGTTCCCAACGACGTTTTTGTTGATTGAGTCATTGCGCAAGCTGGGAACGGCCTTCGGCCCATCATTCGCCGTGGCCACACCGGCCTCTAACGGCCAGCCGATCACCTTCCCGCAAATGGCCCGTGAGATTGCCGATCGTCTCATCCGCATTTTCACGCGCGACGAGCACGGCCGCCGCCCTGTGTACGGCGGACAAGTCCCTTTCCAGGAAGATCCACACTGGCGCGATCTGCTTTTGTTTTACGAATACTTTCACGGCGACAACGGAGCTGGCTTGGGAGCAAGCCATCAAACGGGCTGGACGGCGCTGGTAGCGTCACTAATCGATGAATGGCGACAATGATCGGTTTGCTCTTGGCAATAGTACGCTGAGCTTGCAAGCCTCCCTTCTCGCTCTGATCCGCGGTCCCTCTTGTTTTCTCTAAAATAGATCGCTATTCCTCTATCTGTTGTTGGCTGGCGGACAACTCCTTTACCCGCCTGCTAGGCCAGCAAGGGGCGCTCTTTCCCTTCTGGCACAACAGGCGGGCGAACAAACGCAAACACGTATGGATTTTTCACAGACATTCCGTACCCGGGCCGTGCTGTTTCTGTTGGGCGGCCTGATCCTGTTTCCACTGCGGTCGTTGGCGCAGCTTCCTGCTTTCGAGAGTGCGGATTGCGGCTGCAGGAATGATGATTTTAAAGCAATCTTCCAGCCGCCATCTGCAGTCTTCAATCCTTTAGCAGAGACGTCGACCAGCCGGGCGCCGCGCCTCCGCTTGTTCTGTTTCACCCCCGGCTTCCTTGCCGATCCGCTGGGGCTGCACGACGATGACAGTGGACTGCCGGGCATGTCAAATCTTCCACGAGCCGACGGGGTACCGACGCCCCAAGAAAGCGGGCTGGAGTGGATTCAGGTCGGCATGGGATCAGATATTCCTTTTTTCGACCTGCGCCGTCCCGGCGATCCCGGCGGCTTCGGCTATTATCGCGTCAATACCCAGGTGGCGTTGTTCGATTCACCGACGACCGCCTGTGCCATTGGCGTCCAGGCGGTGACGCCGGTCAGCGCTCAGTTCGGCGGTTTGCCGGATGGACCAACAGTTGTCATTCCTGCCTTTGGGGTCTTTCACGCCTTCAACGATCGCCTCGCCCTGCAAGGCTTCGTGTCCAAAAACGTGCCCATCTACGATGCGTCTACTGTTCCTCTCCAGCGGAACGTTCAATACGGCTTGGCACTCCAGCGGCCGCTGCTCACCGCTGGCCCGGAAGGGCTGCGTAACTTGTATTTTTCCGTGGGCGCGCTGGGGCAGTTGAGTCCGGAACGCGATAATTTGCGGCTGGTACCCAATTGTGATGTGTTGCCTGGATTTCAATGGTACGTCAACGACAACTGGTGGCTCTCCAGCGCCGTGCTGATGCCGCTCGGTCCCGTTCGCACGGCGCCGGGTCAATGGCAGCTCACCTGCTCATTTCAGTTCTAATTCGTCTCGCAAAAATCCAACATCATTCCGCCGCCGACGTCGATGCGCAGCTCGCCCTTTGCTTCGACACGCGGCCGCAGACACATCTCGAAAACAGGCGTATTACCCGCGTCGCCCGCTCTATCGCGTACACACAGCAGTACGCCATGCGGCTGAGGAGCATCGCCGGGCAGATAGATGCGATGCCAGGTTTGCAGACGCAGCCGAACGAGCCGGCCAGGCAATTCCTCTACAGGTCGATCGGCGCACAGAAGGATACGGCCATTGCGAGCGATGGCACGGCAGCCTCCCCTCTTATTCCCCCCCATTCGGGGAGGATAAGGAGGGGACTTGATGAGGAAGCGCGGCCGCAGATCGCAGCAGCGTACATGGAAGCTGTATGGCCATTCGCCCATCGAACATAAGGGGCCGGTAAGCAGCGATCCGGCAAACGGCCAGGTTGTGGTCACTGTTTCACCCTCGCGGCGTGGGCAGCCCCAGCGCCCGCCGATGCGAGCGCATCAGCTCTTTCTGATGGGTGAGGATGCGTAGCGGCGAACGCGGGTAAGCACTGCACAGCAACACGTAACCCGCCTCGGCATCCTGAGGGAAAAACCGCCGCGCTTCGGATTGATC
>Ga0070737_10005886_pt1 | contig 11493 bp, 9 predicted proteins | sample Coa_R1_10_FD_66438 | JGI IMG/M metagenome (GOLD analysis project Ga0070737, IMG submission 66438) | Surface soil microbial communities from Centralia Pennsylvania, which are recovering from an underground coalmine fire - Coalmine... | ecosystem: Environmental > Terrestrial > Soil > Unclassified ...
CGGCTGTGTCAGCTACGAGCCCGCGTTCGCACTGGACGCCGAGTGGGCGCTGCTCGCCTGCCTGTCCCGGCTCGGCCGCCCCGACGGAACCTCGGCCTACCTGCGGCTATCCACCCGCCCGGTGAACCAGGCGCTGGCCGCCGTGCCGGACGACGCCGAAGCCAGGGAACGCCGGCGCGCGCACGTGGTGGCCGGCGGCTATCCGCTCCGGCGTGCGGACCGCCCCGCGGTGACGATCTGCGCCATGGGGGCGGTGGTCACCGAGACACTGGACGCGGCCGACCGGCTGGAAGGGCTCGGCTTCGGCGTGGACGTGGTGTGCCTGACCAGCCCCGGCCTGCTGTTCCAGGCGGTGCGCGCCCGCCGCGGCTACGGCGACGCCCCCACCTGGATACTCGACTCGCTGTTCCCCGGGGACCGGGCCTGCCCCATGGTGACCGTCCTGGACGGCCACCCGCACACCCTGGCCTTCCTGGCCGGAGTCAATTCGGTCCCGGCCACTCACCTGGGCGTCACCAGCTTCGGCCAATCCGGCGCCCTGGACGATGTCTACCGCTACCACGGCCTCGACCCCGGCACCATCACCGCCGCCGCCCTCGACCTGGTGGACTGAGCCGGTCCTTACGTACGCGGGTCGTAATGCTCGTAACGGTAGTGCGCTGATGGCCCGGAGAGCCGCCTCGCGATGACGCCTTCTGCCCTGTTCTCATCCAAGACAATCGTCACCGCCGCTCTCGGCCTCGTTGGCAGACCACCCTGGGGAGGCAGCAGGGGGACGCTGCGGTGAGACAAGGACAGCTACCCGGTGCCTGATGAAGCGTTTGGCCTTCCTGGGAAGGCAAATCTCGCCCAGCGCAAGGGCCAGGGCCGGGCCAGCCAGCGCTATGCCAGCGGGGAGGATCCCGACGTGGCTGGCCAGCCAGCCATCGATCAATGATGCGAACGGCTTCGTGCCAGCCCAGGCAATAGCCCACAGCGCCGCGATGCTGGCGACGGCTTGCTGCGGCCTCGCCATGCCCGTATCGGATACCTGCTCCCGCACGATGTTTGCCGCGGCTTCTTGCTGTCTGATCACCAAGAGAGTCTGGGCGGTGGCATTAGCCAGCAGACCTGCCCCGCCGGCCGCGAACGCCGCCAGGAGGCTGACCTCGGTTGACAGCCCTGCGGCGAACACGACGATCGCTACGCCGAGTACGAGAAGCGAGCAGGCGGCCAGGCGAGACGCGTGCGAGGGATCGCTGTGCTCATAACGCCAGGATGGCGGCAGCGAGCAGAGAATAGTTCCCCAGCCAAGGGCGGCGATAAAGTACCCGGCCCAATTGCTGGAGACGTGCAGGGTCGCATGCGCCAGGGATGGGCTGAGTACCAAGATCGGGTCGTCGGCCAGAGTGATCGCAGCCACAATGGCGAGCAGCAACAGCATACGGCGATCTTTGATCGCGGCAAGTCTGATGCCGTCTGTAACGCGAGCACGCTGTCTTGGCTGCCGGTTTTCACCGGCCACGCCAACAGGCGCCAGTTGACGCATTTCGTCACCGGTACCGCTTGGCACCGGCTGATACGTCTCATCGCCGATACCCGGAGGTACCGGCTGATACATGTCGCCTACAACGCCACCGGGCATCATCTTGGGCGCCAAGCGCGCCAGGACGGTTGCGAAAACGGCAAATGATATCGCATTGAGGGTGAAAATCAGGCTAGGGCCGCTAAAGACGATCATCACAACGCAGAGGGCCGGCGCCAGTGCCCGGCCAGCATTGTAAGAGACTGAGTTCATTGTCAAGGCGGCCCGCGTATCGTCCCGGTCCACAAGCGTGGGGACCAGGGCCCACTGCACGGGCAATGCCAGGGAATAGGCAAGGCCAAGGCTCAGCGCGCCCGCGATGAGCAGTTCCTCGTCCAGCAATTTCAGTGCGTAGCAGACGGCCATCCCGAAGGCGATAACAGCAGAGAAACATTGTGCACCGATCAGCGTGCGCTTGGAGCCGAGACGATCGGCCAGAACGGCAGCCCAGGGGCTTAGTATCATCCCTGCGAACTGCGCTGAGGCTACAGCGCCTACCGCGAAAACCGAGCGGGTCAATTGGTAGGCGAGCAGAACCTGGACGGTGTTTTGCAGCCAAGTGCCGAGGTTCGATACGAGGCTGCCAGCAAAATATAGGCGAAAATCACGCTGGCGCAGGAGCTGCCAAGAGGAGCGCTGCTTCGCCTCAGCCATCGCTAAGTCAGCACAGCCGGCCCAGTTGAGCTTCCAATGAATAGAAGTATGGCGCTGGAAGACGCGCGAGGTCCCTCACTTTTCGCCCACCAGCCGTGGCCAGGGCGTGTCCATACCGCCCCACCCGCGTGGGGTTGCCCGACGTGAGCCCACGCGGGCCCCGGCACCCCACGGGTCCCCGCCATCCCCGCGGCCAGACCCCCGGTGAACAGCGGTGCTGCTTGGACTCACGTCCAAGCCAGCAGCGAACCCTGATCCGTCAAGGGAGTATCTGACCGGACTGGACGACACCATTGGAGCGACCCGTTTCGCTAGATTGATGCTGAAACAGTACATGAATGGCATGCATGTACCCAAAGCACTCAGCATCGCCCGAGCGCGCGTCAATCAAGTCACTGGAACATCATAAGTGTTATTGAGAATCAATCGTTGTTCTGCAGCGCACGTACCCTCAAGGGAGTAGCGTGTCTGCGCCGCTGTCGGCGCTGGTGGCGTGCAAGCTTGGCCAGCGCCGACGGCGCGACAACCCGGACCGCAAGGACTATCGCGATCCGATCGAGCGCATCTGTCAGCCGCGGTGGGCGGTCAGCGCGGGTCGTAGTGCTCGTAGCGATAGTGCGCTGATGGCCGGGAATGACGCTTCGCCATGACCCCCTCCTTCTGTCGAGAACTTGCCAACGTTGCGGCCCTTCCCTGGACCGCCTTCGGTATGGCCACAGCGCGGTATATGTGTGGTTACTCCGAAGTATGAAAAGTCTGATCCAGCTACGCGCCGTGCTGAGCACCGCTCACACGTAGCTGTCGGGCAACACGTAGTTGCCGGGCAGCGCTAGCCACTCCCCCCATGCGGGGATTCATCAGCCAACGTCCCAGTCTTCATCGAGAACTGGTTGCGGTCGGCGGGGTAGATGCTGATCGTCACCCGAATCGGGGTGCCGTCGGCGTCGACGCCGATCTGCCGGGTCTCGAACACCGAGACCCAGCCGTCGTCGGGGATGCTGAAGGCGGCCGCCTCGTTGGCGTTCGGAACCCGGACCTTCATCGAGTCGTACGACCCGACTTCCTTGACGCCCAGCGCGCCCTCCAGGTACTTGCGGGTCCCCCCGGTGAGGTCTTCAACCTGAAGCAGACCCGTCGCACCGTCCGTCACGAACCGCATCGGATAGTAACTCGTCTGCATGGACCACAGCTCACCCTTGATGAGGCGCTGCTGGTGACGGATCACCACCGGTGCGCCGACATCCAGCTTGAGGTCCGACGCTATCTCGGGTGGTGCTTGCTGGATCTCCACCTTCGGTGTGGTGAAGTCCATCTTCCCCCTGGGTGTGGCCACCGTGCCTTCGAAGCCGCCAAACCCGGTGTCGGTGTTCACGACCGTGCTGTAGGGATCCCTCTTGGGCAGCACAAAGGTGCCCTTGCTCCCCTGCTTGTCCAGCAGGCCACGGGTGACCAGCAGCCTTACTGCCTCCCTGACTGTGTTCCGGGAGGCCTCGTAGTCCTCGCAAAGCTGAGCATCGGAAGGCAGCCGCTCACCAGGGGGCCACTCTCCGCTCTCAATCTTGTGCTGCAGGTCAGCGGCGATTTCTCGATACCGCGTTGACTCGTCCATCGGGATCTCCTGACTGAGCCATCCCTACAGTTCGGACACAGGTTCGTACGACCGCACCGCTTGTGCAGTTGAGAATACTAGCAGGACGGTAGGTCTCATACCACTGCTTCAAACAAGTTTACCCCTAAAGCCTTTTGGGGATGGTCAGGCTGTTGGTACAGTCTAGGCAGATCATCTAGAAAGGCTTGATGGGGATGACTAGTTTGATCAAACCGGTGAGGTTGATCAGGTCAGTCGGGATGACCCTACCAGCCCTGAGTACCTGTACGGGTAATGATCGCGGCATGTCGCCGACCCGGACTCCCAGCCAGTCGCACGGGCGCGCTGCGGCGGCCCGAGCGGACGCGCGAACCATCGTCAGCCGTGTGAGAACAGGCGGCGATCACGCCGCCTCCCCTCAGACAGGTAACCCCATGACCTCACGCACCGCAGAACCTGACCTTGTTTTCGCTTTCGATAGCCCAACTGGAGAGAAGCAATGGGCAATCATGACGATCTCACGAGAGTAGTCCGTGATCCAGTGATCTGCCGGCTGGCTATGCGGCACGCGGGCAGCCCCGAGCTGGCCGAGGACGCGCTGCAGGAGGTCGGCTGGAAGCTCGCCAAGATGGATCTGGGACCCATCGATGACGTACGCGCCTACTTCGTCACCGCACTGCTCCGCGAGATCCGGCGGCTGCGGACACGCACCACGGAAATCCCGGTCGAGGACATCACCACAGCCGTCGAGCAGAGGGCCGCGGCAGCCAGGCACACCCCCCAGTACCCCGTCGAGCACGCGGCAGAGATACGCCGGCTGGCCCAGACAGTGCTCGGCCAGCTCAACGCCAACCGCGAACAACTGACAGCCGGCGTCCCGGGGCGCTCAGCCGATCCCCAGCAGTACAGGGCCGCGATAATCGCCGCCGCAAGGGCGATATTCCTGATGCTCCTCCAGAGCGCGGCGGCTTCCGCAGACTGGAACGCCGCACTGAAGTCCTCATACTCCTGGTTCACCGAGGCCGGACTCGCTCCCGAGGTCATCTACCAACGGCTCAGCCGCGGCCGCTACGACGTGCGGACGGTATTGCAGCGGCTGCTCCCCCAAGACCAGCTCGGCTGACGGAAAGGAGCTCCTGACAGTCAGGGCCTGGCCGTCACGGCGCCGTGACGGACTCACTGTCTGGTTCTCTCCCAGCTGGGAACATTGCCAACGTTGATCACAAACCGATTCCTGTCCGCCCGGTAGACGGTGACGGTGAGGCGAATCGGCCGGACCTCGCGATCGAAGGCGACACGGCAGATCTCTATCACTTGGATGCGCCCGTCCGCGGGAAGGCCAAAGAAGTCTATTTCCTTGCCCGCTGGGGCTCTCACCTTGATCTCGTCCTGATACCCGGCCTGCTGAATGCCGCAAGCCCGCAGGTAGGCGACGGTTCCCTCGTCGATAGCGGTCGCATCGAGCAGCCTGGGGGCTATCGACAACAGAGTCTGGGGATAGTACGAGGTCTGTATCGACCAAGGGTGATCGTCGATGAAGCGCTGCTCTTGCCTGAGGATGACCCCGGACTTCTCTGGAATCCTCAACGAGGCCGCGACCAGGGCGTCCGCCTGCCGCACTTCGACGGTGGTAGGACTGGTGCTGGCCATCCGGCCAGCTCGGGCCACTTCGGTGGTGTAGACGAGCCCTTCCCCCCCGCCACTGCCCGTCTCGGGATCGGTAGTCAGGGTAGTGACGAGCGATTCGACCGGTTTGGTCACGAACGTCCCGATGCCATGCAGGGTGTACACGAGGCCGAGGGTGGTCAGCTCCTTGATCGCCGCGCGCACGGTGTTGCGCGACGCGTTGTGATCGGTGATGAGCTCGTCTTCGGTCGGGAGCCGGGCGCCGGGGGCGTATCCTCCCGAGTCGATCTTGCGACGGAGTGCGTCGGCGATCTGCCTGTATAGCGGACCAACCATGGCTGGTACGGCTCCTCTCCCTATACCGGCATGGGGGTCAGTGGGCGGCGATCCCTGTTGTCCTGCTCATGCCAATAACCGCCCGGGAATGGTCCGGCTCCTCTCTCAGCCGTTACTCTCTACTAAGTGGGACATTAGAATGACTGGTTTGACTGGTCTGACAGGGCTATCTGGTTTGACTGGTCTGACTGGACTGATGTGATCGTACAGGATTGCTGACGCGGTCGCACAGACACGCTGGCAGATTCTGATGTCCCGGCCACTCATCGCCGAACGGGCGGCGAATAGACCACCGCCCACTGTGAGGGGAGAACCTAGTGACCTGCTATGGCACTGAATTCGACCGTTCCATCGAATCGAGGCCGCCAAGGAGGAGCGATGGGCTTTTATGAGGATCTGGAGAGCGTAGTCCTCGATCCCAAGATCATGAGACTGGCCGAGAGGCGAGCTGGGAGCCGCGAGCTTGCCCTGGACGCGGTGCAGGCGACGTACCTCGCGGTGAGCCGGGTCAAGGATCCCGAGGGGATCTTGGACCTGGCCGCGTTCGTCTGGACGTCTTTGATCCGCGAGATCAATCATCAGCGAACGCGCGCAAGCTGCTTCACTCCGGTCGAGGACATCGCCTCGGCCGGGGAGCAGGGGGACTCGTCGTCTGGGCACAGCCTGCCGGATTCCGTCGAGCATGAGGTGGAAATCCGACGGCTGGCGCAGAGCGTGCTCGACCGGCTCGATGGCCATTGCGAGCAGCTGATGGCGGCTATTCCAGGGCGCTCGGCCAACCCGTTGCAGTACAGGATCGCGATAGTCGCCGCCGCAAGGGCGATTTTCCTGATGCTGATCCAGGGCTCGGTAACGTCGGCGGACTGGAACGCGGCACTGAAATCTTCGTGCTCGTGGTTCGCCGAGGACGGGCTCTCCCCCGATCTCACCTACCAGCGGCTCAGCCGCGGACGGCTGGACGTGCGGATGTTGCTGCAGCGGCTTGTGCCCCGAGAGCAGCTTGGCTGATGGAGGGAGGTTCCTGACAGGTGGGCCTGGCCGTCACGAGGGCGTGGCGGAAACACTGTCAGGTTCTTTCCTGCTGGCGCTCTTTCTGGACAGATCGGCTTTAAGGAGGAGAGATGACTGTCGCTGATATTTCTGCTGAGAGCTTGGCCATGGTGGGGGTGGCGACGTGGGTTCGCGAGGATGCGCGGGCTGCGGATGAGTTTGATGAGGCGGTGCGGGCCAGTACGCACCGGGATGAGACGCACCGGCTGATGGTGGCCGCTTCGCGGGCGCATGCGCAGGCGCGGGCGCGGGTGTCGAATCTCGAGGATAAGGATGACCTGGACGGGCGCAAGGTGTTCGGGTTCGGGGTTGGCGCGGTGATTGTGCTGGCGCTGGTGGCGCTCGACGCCATCCCGTTGAACTGGGCGGCGCAGGCCTTCGGGCTGGATGCAGCCAGCAGCTGGCTGGTGACGATGATCTTCCTGGCCGCGTCGGTTGGGGTGATGGCGGGGCTCGAGATGACCCGGCACGAGGCGCGGCGCCGTGGGGGGCTGCTGGCCGTCATGCTCGCGGGGTACGCCGGGCTGGTCGCGCTGCGGACCTCGTTCCTCATCACTGTGGACGGGGAATCATTCTTCGCGGCCGTCTTGCAGGCGCTGGTGCTGAGCGCCTTCTCGGCCGGGCTGGTGGTCATCGGGTCGGCCGTGATGGCCAGGACCCGGCCGTGGCGGCTGTCCCGGGCCCGCACAGAGGAGCTGCGGGCCAGGCGGGTCAGTCTGGCCAGCGAGCATGCCTGGCAACGGGCGGACGAGCGATTCAAGCGGCAGTTCGGCGTGCTGCGCCGGCTGCTCGCCCGGCAGCAGCTGTACGTGTCCGTCCCGGCGGGCGTCAGCCACGCCGAATGGGCCGCGGCCCTGGAGAGCGCGTTGCGCGCGCACTTCACCACACAGTGATAGATGCTGACCATCATGACGGGCTCACTACTGACTCTGGTCTGCGACGACGAGGCCAGCCAGATACTGCTCGAAGATCTTCCGGCCGGGCCGGGGGGCGAGGCCTGCCTGACTCCCGTGGACGGCGTTGAGCTGCTGTTCGACAACGCGGACGGGCGGCTGGTGCGGGTGCTCGTGGACGCGACGGCATCGGACGGCCGGATGGTGGCCGGCGAACTCGTCCTGTTCTTCATCGCCGGGCTGCTCGGTTATCAGGCGGCGGCCGCGGTCGAGGAGGCGCATCGCTGGGACGGGGCGCCGATCCCGCTGCGGGTGGACAAGGACAAGCTGGCCAGCCTGTCGAGGCTGGCCCGGCTGGACGCGGCCAGGGCGACCAGTCCGGTCGCGGGTTCACCGGGATGGGCGGTGGAGGCGGCGCGGCTCGCGGCTGAGGCCGGGCTGACCGCGCGGGCGGCGGCGGAGGCGCGCCGCGCTACGGCGGCTCTGGCCGGCCCAGCGCCGGACGCATCGCCAGATGCGGTGCCTGCGGCGCTGATCGGCGCGGTCGCGGATACCGTCCAGGAGATCGATCCTGAGCTGGCGGGACGGCTGCGCGAGCACGCGGTGCTCCCCCGGTCCGGCCGGGACGCTACGGCACGGTCCCGGTCCGGCCGGGACGCTACGGCACGGTCCGATCGGGCCTGGCCGCCTGGGCTGCCTTACGTGTTCGACCACGACGACCACGTCGATGGGCTGGAACGGTGGCTGGATCCGCAGACGGTTCCGGCCGGGGTATTCCGCTGGCACCTGTGGCCTGGAGCGGACCTGACCGCCCGGGCGACGGAATCCGGGGTCCTGGTCGAGGCGGAGCTTGTCCCTGGGGCGGACCGGGCCGGGCTGGAGGGGTGCCGGGCCCGGCTGGTGGATCCGGCCCGCCGGGCGGTGATCGGCATGGCGCCGTTCGCGGCCGACGGCCTGCGGGCCTGGGCCGAGATCCCGCATCCGCCGGTTCCGCCGGGTGGGGCGTGGGTCGAGGTGGCCGGTGAGCCGGACCGGCCGGTGCTCAGCGCGCAGCTGCGGCACATACGCCGGGCGATGCGGTGGGCGGACGCGGCGCTGCTGGCTGGCCGGCAGGCATCCGGTCCGGCTGGACCGGCCGGGCCCCGGTGGGAACGGCTGGCGCGGGAGACCTGGGAACGCTGCGCGGAGGACTGGTCGGCGGCCCGGGATGCCAACCGCGCCTACCTGGCGGCCGAGCGGGCCCGCGTCCTCGGTTCCGGCGTCAGTGCCGCCGAGCCGCCGTCGGCCTGGGCCAAGGACCTGGCCCGGCGCCTCCCACCGCGGGAGGCGCCGTTCCTTGCGGAGACCGTGGCTGAGCTCCACCGCGATGTGGGCTGAGGCGCACCGGGACGTGGGCCGGCCCTCACCGGGACCGCGGGCCGACGCAGACCGCGGGCTGACACAGTCAGGAGCTGGCCGGCGAGGTCAGGCGGCTGGTTCTTCGATGAGCACGACGACCCGGCGGTTGTCGCCGGAGGATCCGGGAGCGACGAGGTCGGTGGCTCCGTGGCCCGCGATCAGCAGGTGCGATGTGGGCACACCGTGAGCTTCCAGGAAAGCGGCCACCGAGGCGGCACGGGCCAGGGACAGCGCCTGGTTGTGCCGCGCGCTGCCCGGGGTGGATGCGTAGCCGTTGACGATGGCGGTCGCGTCCGGGCGGCTCAGCGGCCCGGTCAGGGGCGCGAGCACGGCGGCCGCGGTCGGCAGGAGTACCGAGCTGTTGTTGGCGAACAGGGCCGGGCCGGACAGGGATTCGGTGACGGCCCGTTCGGTGAGGCCGTCGCTGACCAGCTGGTCGAGCTGTCCCTGCGTGACCTCCGGGCCGAGGACCGCGGCGTTGGCCGCGCCCGCCGCCAGCAGGCTGGCCTGGGCCGCGGTGGCCGCGGCCGAGGTGGGCAGGAAGGACGTGGTCACGATCACGTCGTCGCCGTTGAGCTCTCCGGCTGGCAGCGTGCCGCCGAGGCTGGTCACCGCCAGCAGCAGGACCCGCCGGGTGCCGAACTCCCGGCCGGCCTGGCCGACCAGGCCGGAGGCCGCGCTGGCGGCGAGCGCGGCCTCGGCCGGCAGGCTGGCCGCCGCCGCGCCCGGCGGCGGTCCGCCCAGGGCCGCGTCCAGATGCAGGCCACGGATCCAGGCCGCGGTCGCGGCGGTGGTGCGGGCGGCGAGCGAGCGACGGCCGGCGGCCACCTCGGCACGCCAGTGCTTTCGCTCGGTCTGGTACCTGGCCTCCTGGTAGGTGCTGGCACCCGGACCCGGCGGAGCCGGTGGGCCAGGCACTCGCACCTGGGCCGGTGGGGGTGCCTGGGAGGCTACGACGGCCCGCCCGCGCGCTGCGGCCTTGAGCACGGCAAGGTCCTCACGGGGGCGGGCCGTCGCCGGGATGACGTGGCCGAACTGGCCGGTCCCGCCACGGCCGGCCACGGCCACCAGCATCGACGGCGCGACCTGCCGCGTCAGGGTCGCGGAGTGCGTCGTTGCGTCATCCGTCCGAGCGCCCAAAACACCACCGCAGCCGGCCGTGGCCGCGACGATAGCGGCCGCCCCCGCGGCGAGGTAGCTCCGGTGAGCGAGTTGTCCTTTCACGGTGACTCCCTTCGCCAGGCCCCGTTGCGGTGGTGTACCGGACAGGCGCTCAACCTAAGAGAGGCCGGGCGCGGCCGGACCTGACTGGCGTGTCAGACAAGCAGCCGGAACTCCTCTTCTGGGTGAGGACCCAGCGAGGGAGGACACCGTGCAAGACCCCTCCGAACCGCTCTTCCGGCGGGTGGCCGGGGATGCGCTGGCCACCCACCCCGAGGCGCAGATCCTGCTCAGCGAGGCCGGGCACCGGCGGGTGCTGGCCGAGCAGTCGGCGGCCGAGGTCAGGTGGCGGTACGACGTGATGCAGGCGGACCGGCTCGGTTACGAAGAACTACGGCACCGGCTTGATCCGCGGCGCGTGCGGACGATCCATTTCGGGGTGTCCATGGCGCTGCTGGCCGCGCTGTTCGCCGTCCTGATCGTGCTCAACATCATCGCGTTCGACGGGGTGCTGGCCGGATGGGTGAACTCGGTGGCGGTGGCGGCCGCGGCGGCCTGGATCGGCTGTGCGTGGCTGGCGGCGCTGGCCCTGCGCGAGGAGCAGCGCGGGCGGCTGGCCGTGATCGCCGCCGGGGCGCTGGCGCTCGACGTGGTGCTGGCGACCTTGCACGGGAACGCGCCGGCGGCGTATCCGGCGGATCGGTGGTACCGGTACGGGGTCGGGGCGGTGGCGGTGCTGCTCGTGTTCGTCCTGGTGGCGGTCGCGGCCGTGCTGATCGCCAGGACCGAGCCCGCGTCGTTGCTGCTCGCCTGGCACCGCTGGAATCGCAGCCGGGCCGCCTACGCGGCGGCGGTACGCAGGCACCGCGACGACGCCGAGGCGGCCGCGGTGGCCAGGCGGGGCTGGCACGGCCTCGTCCAGGCGCACACACCCGGGCCGGCCGAGGACAAGGACCGTCATCCGGCGTTGCCATCGTGACTGGGATGGGTGCGGGTGGCGAGCGGGCGATGGGGTGGGGTGGCCACCGTGCGGCAATAATCTCGTCCGCGCCGGGAACGGCAGGCGGCGGGGCAACCTCAGCCGCGGAGCCGGGCGCCGGCGGGTGGCTGAGACGATAGGCCGGTGACTATCGAGGCTGACCTGCTGTTCGTGAACGGGAACGTGCTGACGATGGACGCCAGGCGGCCGCGGGTTTCGGCGGTGGCCGTGGCGGGCGGGCGGA
>Ga0070737_10005887_pt1 | contig 11488 bp, 9 predicted proteins | sample Coa_R1_10_FD_66438 | JGI IMG/M metagenome (GOLD analysis project Ga0070737, IMG submission 66438) | Surface soil microbial communities from Centralia Pennsylvania, which are recovering from an underground coalmine fire - Coalmine... | ecosystem: Environmental > Terrestrial > Soil > Unclassified ...
GGTATCTCGAAATTCCTGCTCAGAGAGGCGATGCATGGCATGCTGCCGGAGCCGATCAGGATGCGGCGCGACAAAGGGCGCATCGCCCGGCTTCTCTTTGGTGGGATCGCCAGGCAGCGCCATGCTCTGCGAGAACTGATCGGCCATCTGCCCGACGCCATTACCCCGTACCTCGATTCTCAAAGGCTGCTCGAAGCTCTGGATCGGGTAGCACTGGGAGACGATATCAACCAGGTGACATTTTTGAGTGCGCTTTCCCTGGTCATCTGGGCACACCGCTTGCCCTGGGCAGGTGGTCAGCTCGCTCTTTCGTCTTCCAACATGCATGCATCATCAACGGAAAGGAGGTGAGCAACAATGAACCTGGAGCAATTGGCCCAACTCGAAAAAGAGGCGTATGAAGCGCCAGAACTCATCGTCTATGGCCCGGTAGCAACGGTCACAAAAGGATCAGGTGGCAACGACGCCGACGATTGTAGCAGCGGCTACTGGGAAAACGACCCTGACGACGAATAATGCGCTTTTGGCACGGTGAGCAACGTGTCACCGGTCATGCACCGGTCTCCATAGTGAAGACCGGTGCATAGTCATAGACGCTTGCGGACCGGCAGGGTTTCTGCTATCGTAAGCGTCGAACGCATGATGAAGAGGGGAAGACGATGGCTGAACAGATGTTGCGCCTGAGAACGGTGGCGCCGGAGGAATTGTTGTCCGAAGAGGTGGTGCTGAAAAAAGAGCCCGGGAATCCCTTTCTTGGCCCCGGAGACCGACCCGAACCCTATCGATCTTACTATATTGCTCATGGGCGGATGGCTCCGATTTTTCAGAAAGAGCGAGTGCATTCGCCCCTGCTGGTCGATACTCCACGTGGACGCGGGTTGCTGTGGCGACTGTGGAGCACCGAGGTGGGTGTCGTGCTCGTCAGACCACTGCGGGAAGGGTTAGCGCTAGAGGAGCGAGTCACCTTTCTGATGGGCGAGGAGGCACAAAAGATCGCATTCGTCCTCGATCAGATCGTGTTGAATCCACCGAACTGGAGCTAGCTCTCGACGTGTCCCTGGAAGCAAGAACAAGAAGACGTGTGAATGAACAGTGATCTTCCCAAAGAACCATCTGCCTCCTATTGGCAAACGACGGCCCCCCCGGTCGCTCTGGATCGGGATCTGCCGCATCACGCGCATGTGGTCATTATCGGGGGAGGCGTTCTGGGCGCCGCCGCCTGTTACTGGCTCGCCAGAATGGGCCAGGCTCCCGTGCTGCTGGAACGCATAGCCCTCGCCTCTGGCGCCACCGGACGTAACGGAGGCTTCGTCACCATTGGTCCGGCCAGTGGCTATGCGGAGGCTGTTGCGCGCTTTGGCACCCAGCAAGCTCAGACGGTGCTGCGGGTGACACTGGAGAACCAGGAACTGCTGGCACATCTGTTAGAGGAAGAGCAGATCGAGGCGGACTACCGCCAGGCTGGAAGCCTGCATCTGGCACTCGACGAGGAGCAATGGCATCATCTTGAGCAAAATGCTGCCCTCCTGCAAGCCCGGCAAGTTCAGGTCGCGCTGCTTGATCGCGCGCAGGTACAACAGCTCATTCCTCCTCCACTCGCCGATGAGATCGTTGGCGCCAGCTTCTCCCCGCAAGCAGGCTTGCTCCATCCAGTCAAGCTTGTCGCCGGGCTGATCACAGCGGCGCAGCGTTATGGAGCATACCTTGCCCAGGCGACGGTCACGCGGTTGGAGCCGGCCGGTACCGGGATACGCCTGCATACCTCCGCCGGATCGTTTTCAGCCGCGCAGGTGCTTGTCGCCACCAACGCCTGGATCCGAGAAGTGCTGCCTGCTCTGGTCCCGCTCATTACGCCGGTGCGCGGGCAAATGCTGGCCTATGCCCCCTTGCCCCCGCTCTTTTCCGCCGGAATATCGGCCTCACTCACCCCGACGGGCGAATACTGGCAGCAACGACCTGATGGGACCATCGTGCTTGGAGGCTGCCGCACAGCAGCGCCGGGATGGGATGTGAATGTGACGCAGAGTGAACCCACGCTACCCGTCCAGCACGCCTTAGATGCGGTCCTTCCCCGGCTCTTTCCCCATCTGCCACCCTTGCAGGTCGAGCGGCGCTGGGCCGGCCTGATGGCCTTTACCCCGGATCTCCTGCCCATTGCCGATCAGATGCCGGGCCTCCCCGGGGTGTGGTTCGCGGGCGGGTTTTGCGGGCATGGCATGCCCTTTGGCCTGCGTTTTGGTCAATTGCTGGCCCAGGCGATGACGACAGGTACAGCGCCCGCCGAACTGGCGCTCTTTCGCCTGGATCGGCCAACGCTGCCACCTCTCTCCGGCGCAGCAGCACCAGAAAAGCCTGGTCTGTAAGGGAATAGCTCATCTTCTTCGTTCAGGTCCCCACGCGTTCTCGCCAGTTCCGCGTGTCGATGGCAGCGTTCCTCCTACCGGAGGGAGCACATTTCAATTCAGCGTGAGACTGCACGTCGATTCGCTGTGAAATTGGACCATGCAATACTTGATCGAATACACTCGATTTGCTATACTGAACAGGTATCGTCACCGTGTGAGCAATGGACAGATGGTGACGAGAGGGGCAGTAAACGACCAGGAAGGTTGGCATGGCAATGGAATTGCATCTCGCGCGTCCCAACACCGATCAGGCACATGTGATCGTCACCTGCGATGGCGCTTTCTCGCATACCTTCGACAGGCAAAGCGTTATCCCCACCACATCCAATGGGCAGCCATATCCCTTGAAAGATCCCTTCACCTATGGCAAGGCGCTCTATGCCGCGCTCTTTCCGCCGGATAGCCTTGCTTCTGGGGCGCTGGCTACCAGACCGCAGCGCATTGTACTGGTGGCTGCCGATGAAGATCTGGATGCCATCTCCTGGGAATACGCCTGTGGCCCCGATGGCCTGCTCGCCTGTCGCTGCTCGCTGGTGCGCGGCCTGCCGAAAGAAGAACGGATCGCGCCGCCGGGTAGCCTGAATGGCCTGCACATCGTCGCTGTGGCTTCCAGTCCCCTGAGCCGCCACCTCGCCCCGCTCAACGTCGAGGGGGAGTGGACGCGGCTCACCGAGATCATCTACGACCTGGATCGCGCCGTAAGGCTGGAACGTGCGTGGCCGCCCACGATTGAGCGCCTGCGGGACCTGGTGGTGGACGGCTCGCAGCGCGTGGTGCATTTCATGGGCCACGGCGGCCAGAACGCGGCGGGCGAGGCGATTCTGTGTTTTGAGCGCGAGGATGGCTGCCGCGAGGATATTACGGCACGCGAATTCGTCGCGCGCGTCGGAGGCAGCGTTTTCCTCGTCACCCTCAATGCCTGCCAGAGCGCCACCCCCGGCGAGACCGACTTTGGCAACCTGGCCCGCGCCCTGGTACGCGAGCAGGTGCCCTATGCGCTGGGCATGCGCTTCTCGGTGTATGATGACGATGCGCGGGCGTTCTCACGGGCATTCTACCGCAACCTGGCGTGCGGCGTGGCGGTGGAGGAGGCGCTGCGGCAAGCGCGGCTCACGCTGGCAAAGAGTGCGTGTCCCTGGGCGGCCGGCAACATCGTGCTCTATACCTCGCTCACCGACGCGGCTCCCGGCCACACAACGGCGCCAGGTGAGCCTGATGTACGCGATGCGCAGGAGGACGCCCTGCGCGGCATCGTTGGAGCGCTGCCGGAGATGCTGGACGCCTTTCAGGGGCGCATCGACGAACAAATCCGCCTGGGCGCCTGGCTCACCGGCGACTCCCGTCCCCGCATCATGACCATTCATGGCAGCGGCGGACAGGGCAAGACGGCGCTGGCACGCGTGGCGGCGCAGCGCTTCGCCCATGCCTGGCCGGGCGGGGTATGGGCGTTCTCGCTGGAAACGCTGCCCACGCGCGCCCTCTTCGTCGCCGGTCTGGCGCGCTTTGTGGGCATCAACCCGCGGGAGAGCGCGGATCTGGCCGGCCTGGAACGGCAGATCTTGCTGCGGCTGCGCAGGCGGCGCACGCTGCTCGTGCTCGATAATATCGAGACGCTGGAAGCGGCAGCCACAGACCGCGATGCGGAGGCGCTTGCACTTAGCGAGTTCATTCAGCAACTGCCGGGGGAGCGCACCAGCCTGCTGTGTACCTCGCAGCACCTGCTGGGCTGGCCGGGAGAGCAAGCGCTGGAACTGTCTGGCCTCTCTCCAGAGGAGGGCGCGGCGCTCTTTGCGCAAAGCGCCCCCACCCGGGCTGCTGAGATCGATCTGCGGCTGGCCGAGCAGTTGAGCCGGTGCATCGACGGGCATCCGCTGGGCCTGTCGCTGCTGGGCAAAGCGTTCAACGAGATCGGCCACATGCCGCTTGTGACCTTCCTGGCCGAGCACGAGACGCACCTGCGCTCGGCAGAGAACCTCTCCATCGGAGTCGAGCACCGGCAGCGGACGCTGTGGGCAAATGTCGCCTACAGTGTGAGCTTGCTCACGCCGGAGCTACGTGAGACGCTGGGCAAGCTCTGGGTCTTTCACGCCCCCTTCGTACCAGAGAGAGCGGTGCGCGTGCTTGATGCTGAGTATACCAAATCACCCGAAGCGTCACCCGTTGAGCAGCATCTCTATGCGCTCTGGCAGCGTGGTCTGTTGGTGCGCGAAGCGCTGGCAGTGGGGAATGAGCGTGTGTACCTGTATCAGATGCCGCCGGTGATCCGCCCGTTCGTCGAAGAGCGCCTGGCCGCTGAGCAGGAGCGAGGGGAGCTGCTGCGACGCTTTGGTGCGGCAGAAGCCTGGCTGGCGCGAGACATCTACCACAAGATCGTTCGTGGAAGAGCTATCGCGGCGCTGGCGCTTCGGTGCTACGATGACCTGGCGCGCGGGGTGTCCTTTGTCGAGGGGATCGCCCAGGGATATTACCTGCTGCATTGGGGATGGATCCTGCACTGGTTGGGAGATCAACCAGCCGCTCTTGCCTTGACCGAGCGGGCGCTGGAGCTAGCCGAAGGGCAAGATCGTGCATTGGAAGGAAGGGCACTGCATAACCTGGCGATGCTCACCCGTGCGACGGGGCATCCACACGACGCACTGCGTCTGGACGAACAGGCGCTGCAGATCCGGCGGGAAGTGGGCGACCGTGCTGGGGAAGGCACCACCCTCAACAACCTGGGCCGCCTCTCCGATGCCCTGGGCCAGAAGCAGCAGGCCCGCGACTATTACCAGCAGGCGCAGCGGATCCAGCGAGAGGTGGGCGACCGTGCTGGGGAAGGCACCACCCTCAACAACCTGGGCACATTATATAGAGAGTTCGGCCAGTTCGATATCGCTCTGGCCTGCTTCCTGGCAGCAAAAGCTATCTTTGCATCCGTACAGAGTCCTGATATCAACGTTGTAATGCGATGGATAGAGGCGCTAGGCCAGACCCTGGGAGAAGAGTTCTTTGCCGCGTTGCTTGCTCAAGTCGAGCCTCGCATTGATGAGCTTGTCGAACGAGCACCGCTGGGAAAATTGCCTTCTCTACCTACGCTGCTCGCCAAAAATATCGCTCTTACTGTCCATAAGACGATTGCGGTCATGACCGCAACGCCAAAACAGCGCGCCGAGTGGCGCAAGATTATCGCACAACTCTTGCAGAAGGCCCAGGAGGCGGGATCTGTCTTGCAAAGCGAAGCAGAGTTCTTCACGGCCATCCTTGCACTGCTGGAAGGGCAGCCACTGCCCGCGCTAGCCGCCGATCATCCCTATGTGCCGGCCATTACTGCTATCCAGGATGGGATCGCTAAAGGTGCCCCTCAGATGGGCGAGGAAGACGACGGGAAAGATGAGGAGGAGAGGGGAGCAGAAGGGAGCAAGTCATGAGCAGGATCTTTCTTACGATAGCTCAAACCAGACCTGCACCGGGCAGATCCGGCAGGGGCTGGAGGCGGCGGGCTATAGCGTCTGGCGCGAGCCGGACTTTCCCACCGCGCGCGACGCCTCCTATCCTTATCTGATTGAGAACGCCATTCTGGGCAGCGCCGCCGTGGTCGTCCTCTGGAGCCAGAGCGCGGCCTCTTCGGCCTGGGTCAAGCGGCACCTGCTCATCGCCCGGCGCTTCGCGAAGCCGCTGGTTGTCGTGCGGCTGGATGCGACGGAGCTGCCGCCGGCACTGCTCTGCGAGAGCCTGGCCGGAGAGGAGTCATGCGAGAAGATCGTGCCGCGCCTGCTGGAGCACCTGCCCGTGCCGGATCAGCGCGACGAACTGCTCGCGCTTGGAGAGCAGGCGGCCCATCCGCACATCCGCGAGCGCAAGGCCGCCATTGAGCAAGCGGCGCAGATGCTGCAACGCGGCGAGCATCGCGAAGAGGTGCTCACCATCCTGGAGTACCTGGCCCGCAACGATCTCATCCACAGTGTGCAGGAGAAAGCGCGGGGCGTCCTCCATGCCGCGACACAGCAACAACCGGCCACATCACCCGCCTCGACCCGGCCAGATGCGCGCCACTGCTTCGCCGTGCGCTGCAAGAACGGCCATGTCACCACCTTTGACCGGCGCGAGGTCTGTTCCCAGCGCACCGAAGTCCTGCGCGCCCTCCAGCGCAAAGAAATCATGCGGGGCCTCGACGAGCTGGTTCTCACCTGCCCTCAGTGTGGCGTCAAAATGGCCGTCGAGGTCGATTGCGAGGGCTACGCATGAGCGAGCAGCAGCACCAGCCACCACAACAGATCCCCGTCTACGATGCGCACGAGCCATCGGAGGAGAGCCAGCGTATCAGCGCCATGTTCGACGAGATGGAGAGCAGGCAGCTCGATACCCTCAATGATGCCGGCACATCGCTCATCGAACGCATCGCGACTTTCCTGGGGGTGCTCTTTGGCCTCTCGGTGCTCTCCAGCAACTTCCCACCGGCCTACCTCAAAGGCAACACGCCGGTCAAGGTTCTGCTCATCGCGGCGCTCGCTGGCTACCTGCTCGCCATCGGCGCGGCCCTGTGGGCCACCCAGGTGCGCTTCTATCACCGCTACACCTTCAATGCCACCCGCTCACAGAGCGAACTGAGACGGATGGTCCGGCGCAAGGTGCTCTGGCTGCGGCTGGCCCACGTGCTCTTTGCCCTGGGCACGGTGCTCCTGGCGGCTCTGCTCATTCTGATCGTGTGGAAGGCGTAGTGCTCGGCACCAGTTCGCTCCAAGCAGAGCGGGCGAGCCTGGCATCTCGTTCTTCCTGCGGTATCTCGAAACGATTGCGCACACCTCGATACCCCGGATGCGTCTTGACCAGGCTCGCAAGCTCCCTATTGTTTGAGCGGGCAGAAGCTTCGTTGGGGCCGGTGGATATTCTGATCAACGCGGCTGAGACCCCTCCGGGGCGCGTCGGATACCCCGAGGATCTTGCCGATGTCGTTGTCTTTCTGGCCTCTGAGCAGGCACGATGGGTAACAGGACAAATGATCTCCGCCAGCGGTGGACGCAGAAAGTTCTAGAGAACCCAACGAGACCCTGAGCAGTTGAGCTGGCTTCGGTAAAAAAAGGCGAAGACAACACACCAGCAGTGATAGTATATCGGGCGGCACCGTCGTGGCACTCATCTCGTACAATACACGATACGGAAAGCATGCTCTCGGCAACAGCAGCTACCCCGGGTCAGGTGGGAAGCATCGGAGAGGAACCGGCAGGGCTATGCTAGCTCTGAGGCACAAGAGGCGCCTCCGTTCTTTGCCAGGCCGCCCACTCCTCTCCGTATGTCGTACCCCACGGAGAGAGGAGTGCCGTGCATCCGGGTGTGGGCGGTCTGGCGAACGGGACCTCGCGTGCCAGCGAACCCGAAAGGAACCGGCAATGTCAGCGCATCACGCCAATGGCTATCTGCTCGATCCTGAGAGCACGGCAGAGATAGGCCGGCTCACGAATCAGGATGCCTTTGTGACTGAGGCGATGGGCGGTCTCTTTCCCGCCGGCCTGGACACTTCTTCTCTTCATCGCGTTCTTGATGTCGCCTGTGGGCCGGGGCAGTGGGCCTCCGAAGTGGCTTTTGCGTACCGGCAGATCGAGGTCACAGGCATCGACATCAGCCGCACGATGATTGCCTACGCACAGGCGCAAGCCAGAGTCCAGGGGCTTGACAACGTGCAGTTCCAGGTCATGGATGCAACTCGCCCACTAGCGTTTCCTGATGCCTCCTTTGATTTTGCCAATGGCCGCTTCCTGGCCGGCTTCCTGCACACCCACCAGTGGCCCGCTCTCGTAGGCGAACTGGTGCGCATCTGCCGCCCGGGCGGCCTCATCCGTCTCACGGAGTGCGATACCTGGGGCGCGACCAATAGCGCAGCCCTGGAGCGCTTCAAGGCGCTCTCTGCCCGCGCGTTTTTTCTGGATGGGCGCAGTTTCCATCCCCTGCCTGACGGACATGATGGCGCGATTACCCTCATGCTCTCTCATTTTCTCCGGCAGGCGGGCTGTCAGGATCTCGTCATGCAGACCCACACGCTCGATTTCTCGGCAGAGACACCCGCCTGGCGCTGGCAGTACGAGAACCTGAAAGTGGCTTTGCTCCTCTTGCAGCCCTTCCTGCTCAAAGCTGGCGTGACCGCGAAGGAAGAGGTCGAAGCGCTTTATCAACAGGCGCTCTTCGAGATGATGCGCTCGGACTTTCGCGGGCTGTGGACCTTTCTCTCGGTAATGGGGCGCAGGCCGCAGGCCGTCGAGAAGGGAGATGAGCCGGCCGGCACGTCATCCGCATAGCCATCCCGGACATTCATGTCGTTCAAGGTCTTGCACTGTATCTGTCTCTCCGGTAAGATGAAGCACAAGAGGCAATGAGCCAGGCGCAATGAAAGGGGCATGCTCCTGTCCCATGACGAAACCGCATCCATCGCATCATCGAACCTTCTCCGCTGCGGCGCAAAAGGAAGCCACAGCCATTGCCATGCAGGCCGGCAAGCTTCTTGCGGAGCGGCCACCGGTCAGGGGCGTGACTATTGATGGCCCCGGCTCCAAAGATCTCGACGATGCGTTCTGGATAGAAGAGAGCACTCCAGGCAGCTCCCGGCTCGTCCTCAGTATCGCCGATGCCGGCGCGCTCATCACTCCCGAGAGCACGCCAGCACTGGAGCATGCGGCCTTTGTCCGCGCTTTTACACGCTATTTTGCCGAAGGGAACGCCCCCATGCTTCCCAGAGCAATCTGCGAGGACCATCTGAGCCTGCTGGAAGGACAGGTGCGCCCGGCGATCACACTCTTCATCCCGTTTGATGCACGATACCATCCGGGAGAATCCCAAATCGCTCTCACCGCGCTTACGAGTCTGCGGCGGTTGAGCTACGCCGGGGTCGAGGCCGCACTCCAGGAGGAGGAGAGCGAGGTCGCCCTCATGCTGCGGCGCGCCCGTGATCTGGCCTTCACCCTCTGGCAGCGGCGCCGGGCGCAGGGGGCGCTGGCTCTCTATAACCTGAACGAAGGCTGGACCACCACCGAGGAAGGCTTCCTCCAGCCCCTCTCCAGAGGCGAATGTGCCCAGGCACACATCATCATCCAGGAGTTCATGATCCTTGCCAACCAGCTCTTCGCCGCCGAACTCGCCGCGCGAGACGTTCCCGCGCTCTATCGCAATCATCAGGCGCGCGCCCTGGCACCCGAGCGGCAGACTTTCATGCAGATGCTTGAGGCCGTGCTCGCCGATCCGCACCAGGTTCACCCTGAGCGCCTCAACGCGACAGTGGGGTTGACCCTCGAACGCGCGCGCTACGGACCTACGGCCACAGGCCATTTTGGCTTGAATCTGCCGGTCTATCTCCACATGACTTCCCCTTTGCGCCGCTATCCTGACCTGCTCAATCAGCGCATCCTGCATGCGGTGCTCTCTGGTGCGCCGCTGCCCTACACGAAAGCGCAGTTGGAAACTATCGCTGCCCACATCAATCGCCAGGAAGAGCAGATGAAGGAGGCCAGGGCGCGCTCGTTTCTCGCTGCCTATGAACGACACCTCCGGCAAACGGTTGGAGAAGCGACTCAGGCAGGCGAACTTGTGCCACTGGCCGCTCTGGATGCCGAGCACTTTCACAGCCTGCTGCGCATGGCAGCCGAGGAGCATATACTCTCCCCGGCGGTGGAGCGTGAACTCTTCCGCCGCCTGGAGGCCCATAGCCTTGATGCGTATGATCTTTTCACCCTGGTCTTTCGCTTCCAGAACGAAGGAGACAGGTGGCACCGTGTGAAAGCCGCCGTCATCGGGGAGCTTGTTCACCGGCCCCAGGATGCCATCAGTATCCTGTTCATGGGCCATCAAGCGCTCTTATGGGGAGAGCCGAGATGCGAGGTCACGGCCCAGAAGGCTGATCCCATGCCGCTCTGGTCAGCGCGCGTCAGTGTGACCAGATCAGGGCAGCACTACATGTCCGCCTGGCATCAAGCCAGGAAAAAGGAGCTTGCCAAACAGTACGCGAGCATAGAAATCCTGGCTCAGCTCTCCAACATTGCTGGAGCCGACTTTTTCTCTGCGCAGCCCCCGGATGCTGCTGTGCTCCCTGCGATCCGGCAAACGCAAACCGTGCCTGCATCCAACTACAAAGGACGGTTACAGCAAGCGTTGCAGGAGCAGGGATGGGAACGTCCGATCTATGAGGAACGCGAGCGGCGCGGCCCGGCGCACGCACCAACCTTTACGATGGAAGCGTGCGTGACCATCGCAGGAACAACCTACAGGGCGCAGGGGACTGGCAGGAGCAAAAGCCAGGCCGAGCAGAACGCTGCCGAGCAGTTACTGGGCTGCATTCCCTGGCCGAAAACGCCACCCGAACACCTGGATCTGGCCGGGAAAAGCGCGGTCAGCCTCCTCTCTGAACTGCGGCAAAGATTGATCCTGCAGAGCGTGACCTACAGCTACGCGTCGCATGGCCCACCGCACCAGCCAGCATTCGACTGCACCTGTACGGTGCTCACCGCCGAAGGGACCTCCCTGACCAGAACAGGCAAAGGCAGCACCAAAAAAGAGGCGGCGCAAGAGGCCGCAGCCCAGGTCATCGCCGCGCTTGCTGTAGAGCGTTCGGGCAACGCCAGTCTGCCACAGGATGCGTGATGAGCCGGGCATTGGCTTATGCTGTTTACTCAGGTTTTCTTCTCCAGACGGTTAAAAGATACCACATGCCATCTCAGTCGCACTTTCTGCATCAAGAAAATAGCCCTGATCGTCGTTCGTGTTGAAGGTCCTTCCCGGCCTGCGGGGAAGCACCATCCGGGCGCCACTGCTCTCAAAACTAAGGCGTGAAGGCAGCAGAGCAGCATGGCATGTTTACAGGCGGATGATGGGAAGCATAGAGCAGACACCGGATGGAGTATCCTTCCCTCTGGGGTGTGTAACCTCCCCCCTCCCGTGGAACCGAGGCCGCACCTGGTCGATAGCTTTGCCGGCAAAGCTATCGACCAGGCAAGCCACGCTGAGGAGCTTCCATCCTGGGATACAACAAGAGAAATTGAAGAATGTCTATGGAGAGGAGAGCTTACCTTATGGAAGAGGTCTCATTGCCTCACGACTCGACATCCACCTCTACTGCTTCTCAA
>Ga0070737_10005889_pt1 | contig 11485 bp, 10 predicted proteins | sample Coa_R1_10_FD_66438 | JGI IMG/M metagenome (GOLD analysis project Ga0070737, IMG submission 66438) | Surface soil microbial communities from Centralia Pennsylvania, which are recovering from an underground coalmine fire - Coalmine... | ecosystem: Environmental > Terrestrial > Soil > Unclassified...
GGCGTATGCGGCGGGAACCTGGATATTCCGGCCGCCCTGGCTGTCTTGGCTCGCCTGGGAACCCGCGTGTACCCGTCCACCGGTCGGCACCGTCATGCAACCCGACACGCCGACCGCGACCGCGGCAGCACAGGCCGCCCGGAGGATGGTCCTCACTGCGGTACCGCGCATCACGGCACCGCCCGTTCCGCAGCGACCGAAGCGGAACCCGCACCGGACGGCGACGCTGCGGCGTCCTCCGGCTCAACGGGTATCGGCGGCCGGCTGATGGGAAACCCCACCCGTTTCGGCAGCGTCAGGACAAACTGCGATCCCTTTCCGGGTTCTCCCCACGCCTGGAGGGTTCCGCCGTGCAACCGGGCATCTTCCAATGCGATGGCAAGACCCAGGCCGGTGCCTCCCGTACTGCGCGCTCGTGCAGGATCGGCCCGCCAGAATCGGTTGAAGACAAGGGCGGCCTCCCCGGGACGCAAGCCGATCCCGTGGTCGCGGACCGCCACCGCCACGGCGTCCTCACCGGCGGCCACGCGGACGACGATGGGACGCCCCTCGCCGTGTTCCGCTGCGTTGACCAGGAGATTCCGCAGAATCCGCTCCACTCGCCGGCCATCGGCTTCACACAGACACGCCTCAGCCGGCACGATGACCTGGACGATGCTGCCCCGCCGGGCGGCGAGCGGTTCGGTGTCCTCGACGACATGCCGGACCAAATCCCGGACGTCGACCACATCCGCTTCCAGGGAGGCGGCACCCGCGTCATGCCGGCTGATTTCCAGGAGATCCGCAAGCAAGGATTCGAACCGGTCGAGCTGATTCTGCAAAAGCTCAGCGGAACGGGCGCTTGCCGGGTCGAAGCCGTGCCGGGCCTCGAACAAAACGTCAGCAGCCATGCGGATCGTCGTCACCGGGGTGCGCAATTCGTGCGAGACGTCGGAGACGAACCGGCGCTGTACGCGAGACAAATGTTCGAGCCGCCGAATCTGACGCTGCAGACTTTCCGCCATCTTGTTGAACGACGCCGCAAGCCGGGCAAGGTCGTCTTCTCCCTTCGGTGTCATGCGTTCCTGCAGGCGCCCATCGGCGAGACGCTCCGCGATCTGCGCCGCAACACGGACCGGTTTGACAACCTGTCGGGTGACGAGATACGCAATCGCCGCCAGCAACGCGACAAGGCCAAGGCCGCTGACGAGCAGCGTTCGGGTCACCAATTCCAGAGTCTGTTGCTCCTGCTGCAGGGAGAAAACGTAATAGATTTCGTACTGCTGATTCGACGGCGTCGTGACGAGGCTGCCGATCGCCAGCCCCGGCACCTGAAATCCGTCGGTGTATTGCATGACGGTGTAGGCGTAGTAATAACGCGCCTGGCCCTGGCTCACCGCCGCGATGAGGTCGTCCGGAATACTGCTCACCCGGAAATCCACGTCGGCGGCCGGCTGGTTCTTGGCGACGACACCGGGCGACAGCACCTGAAAAGCAACGACTTCATACCCCCCGGGTTGGCGGCGTGACGTATCCGGAGGGCTCAGGCTCTTCACCGTGTTCGTCAATGCGGTAATGGCATTTGCCGACGACGTGAGCGATTGCTGGGCGCTGGCCAGACCGATGAGCTCCTGGTTGACCGATGACCGCACCTTCGCTTGCAGCAGGCCGGCGCGGACCTGCTGCAAGACGACGAGTCCGAGGAGCGCCACCACCGCCGCCGAAACAAGCAAGGTGGTCGCGACCACCCGGAACTGGATGGATCGCCGCCAGCGATGACCGATCGCCCGGGCGATCCGGCCGACCGGAAAGCCTCGACGATGCCAGGCGGCGGGTACGGAGTGAACGGCGGCTGGCTCGTCACCGGAGGGCGGACGGCGGCCGTCCGGCGCAGGCGCGGCGTCGTCGAGCACAGCCATGGCTCGTCACGCCGGGCCGGCTTTGTACCCGACCCCGCGGACGGTCAGGACGATCTCCGGATGGTCGGGATCCTTTTCAATCTTGGAGCGGAGCCGCTGGACGTGGACGTTCACCAACCGGGTGTCGGCGGCGTGACGATATCCCCAGACCTGTTCGAGGAGCACCTCCCGCGAGAACACGTGCCGTGGTTTGCGCGCCAGCGCCACCAGCAAATCGAATTCCAGCGGAGTCAGCGGAATAGGTTGGCCGTCGCGGGTCACCGAGTGGCCGGCGACGTCGATCGTGACGTCACCAATCGTGAGAATCTCCGGAGCAGGTTCGTCGGTCCGCCGCAGCCGGGCCCGAAGCCTGGCGACGAGTTCCTTCGGTTTGAAGGGCTTGACGACGTAGTCGTCGGCACCGGATTCCAGACCGACGACGACGTCAACCGTGTCGCTCTTCGCGGTCAGCATGACGATCGGTACGCCGGACTCCGCCCGGATCTGCCGACAGACGTCGATCCCATCGGTGCCGGGAAGCATGAGGTCGAGCAGGACGACGTCCGGCTTCACCTCCCGGAAGGCGGCGAGCGCCTTGTCTCCGTCGAACACGAAATGGGGTTCGAACCCCTCGCCGCGGAGGACAATGCCGAGCATCTCGGCCAACGCGGTGTCGTCATCGACGACGAGGACGCGACCCTTCATAGGCCCGATATTCTCACCTTCCGCACCGGCCTGGACCGCAACGAGGTCCCCTCGTCGTCATGCGCAGCCGCTCCGGGCGGGCGACCCGCCGCGCGGGATCCGATGTCATGCCGATCCACGGTGACTGCGCAGCAGGGCGGCGTCGCTGATCCCTTGCAGGTAGCCTTTGGCCCGCTCGGCCCACGGAAACTGGTTCAGCAGCGCGTGAAAGCGCGGTCCATGCGTCGGATCGATGAGGTGGACGAGTTCGTGGAGGAGGACATAGTCCCGCACCCAACTCGGCATCACCTGCAGCCGCTTGGACAGACGAATCGAGCGGCTCTCCGGCGTACACGATCCCCAGCGTGACTCCTGGTTGGCGACCCAGCGGACGCTGGCCGGCTGCGCCCGTCCACCGAGATACCGGCGCGACAACTGGACGGCACGTCGCAGCAATCGCTGATCACTATCGGCGGCGTCCTGCCGACCGCGTCGACGGGCGAGCCGCTCAACCATGATCCGAACCCACTTCTCCCGCTCGGCACGGGACAGCCGGGCCGGGACCGAGACGACGATGTGATCGCCGTCCACGTGAGCGGAGATGGTGCGTCGGCGGCGCAGGCTGCGCCGGATTTCGACCAGGGTGGAGCCGTCGAGCAGCACCCGCTCGACGGAGACCGAGCGGCGGGGCGGTGTCGGCGTCGACCGGTATGAGCGCTGCGAACCGCGGGAACGTGATCCGGAAGAGGCTGTCACACCTGAACCGTATCCGCTCAGAACGGCAAGGATTTCCCTTCCGCACAGGGTGTGGACGACGTCCCACCTGGTCGGGCAGGCCACCGGCGGCCGCACGTGACCGCTGTCCCCGGGTTTTCCGGACCCTCTCCACAGGGACAGGCCTATGCGTCCTCACCCTGTCCACAGGTTTCTCCACAGCCGGTGGATGGATTGGGCACATCCTGCTTGACCGCCGCGCGCTGCCGCGCCTAACGTCTCCGACGTTGAGGCCCTCGCTTGGGCACCACCCGCAAGGGGAAGGCGGGAAGGGAGGCTCGGGCGAGGGCTTCGCACGCTTCAGGCGCCACGCCCGGCGGCTGCTAGGCGAGGCTGCGCACTGCATGAACGCGAATGCCGTAGGGTGGCCATCGCTACTCCGCGGTAGCGGCGGAGTCGTTCATCGCGGTTCGGCGCCCGTCGATCCGCGCCCGTTCATCAGTCCGTGACATCAGAGGAGGATCGGGTGGCCGAGAAGTACAACGGCGAGGCGTACTGCGTGAAGTGCAAGGAGAAGCGCCAGTTCGAGGGCGACGTCGTCGTCAACGACAAGGGCACCAAGATGGCCAAAGGCAAGTGCCCGGTCTGCGGGACGACGCTCAACCGCATCCTGGGTAAGGCTTAATCCGCGCAGCCGAGGCAGAGCGTCGGCACCGACCTCGTCCCAACGTCGTCCACAGCCGTGGTCTGGCCGTTCCGGCCGTTCCGGCTGGCGACCGGTGGCGGCTGGCGGGCGTGGCGGCCGGTGGCCGTTCCGGCTGGCGGGTGTGGCGGCGCCGCGGTTTTTGTGGAGCCGACACCGTCCACATCCTTGGTCCGGTCTTTGGGGATCACTGTGGACAGCAGCGCTCCGCACGGCACACGGTGAGAAGGTGCGGGCATCCGATTCAGGGAGGTGCCCGTGCGACCCAGGCTCAAGCCCGCTGTCCGTGTGCTGTGGCGGGACGCCGCCACCGTGCAGTTCGGTGTCGACGCCCGATCGGCTGTTGCCGTCACGGGGGTTGATCCGTGCACGGCGGCATTGCTTGACGCGCTTGACGGGAGCCGCACGGACGCCGAGTTACGGGTGCTCGGCCGCCAGCTGGGTCTCGATGCGTCATCGGTCGACCGCCTGCTCGACTGGTTGCGCTCCGGTCGCCTCCTCGATGACGCCGCCCGCCGGCCGGCTGAGGCGTTGCTGCCACGGGGCGCAGAGGATCTCCTAACACCTGATCTCGCTGCCCTCTCGCTGCTGTCAGAGGAGCCGGACGGCGGAGCGGTTCTGCTCGAGCGGCGCCGGGCCGCACGGATCAGCGTTGTGGGTGCCGGGCGGGTTGGCGCTACCGTCGCCACGTTGCTCGCCGCCGCGGGGATTGGTCGGGTCGTCCCTGACGACCCCGAGCCAGCGACCGCTGCCGATTGTGCACCGGGCGGGCTGGCGCCGGCCGACGCCGGCACACCCCGTGGCGACGCGCTCCGCCGGCGCCTGCTCGCGGTGAATCCGGCGGTCCAGACCGCCCCGCCCACGGACGGCGATTACACCCTGCAGGTGCTCGCACCTCCTGGTCCGTTCGATGCGACCGTCGGGGACGCCGCGCTGCGTGGCCATACTCCGCACCTGCTGGCCTTTGTCCGAGATCTCACCGGCGTCATCGGTCCCCTCGTGTCACCCGGGCGAAGCCCCTGTCTGCGATGTCTGGAGGCGGCGCGAGCCGCGCGTGATCCCCGCTGGCCGCTGATTGCGGCACAACTGGCAAGCGACCCCCCGCGCAAGAGGCGAGCCTGCGATGTCGTTCTTGCCACCCTGGTCGCCGCAATCGCTGCGCTACAGGTCTTGGCGTTCGTCGACGGGCGTCGACCGGCAACCGTTGGAGCAACCGTGGAGATGACCCTCCCCGACTGGCGATTCAGGCGCCGCCGATGGTCGATGCATCCCGACTGCGGCTGCGGTTGGCCGTCGAACGCCGAGCCCGATGCGGGCATCGATCCTGGCTCAGGTCGTGGCATCGGTGCGGCGCCCGGTGGTGGGGTCGGTCCCGGGAGGGCTGTTGGGCCCAGCGTTAGTGTCGGCGCGCGGTCAGGTGTTGGGATGAACGCGTAGCCTTGCGCGCAATCAGGCTAAAGACCGGAAGATGGGATCCATGGCCGACATCCCTCGGGGGACCGTAGCGCGGACCGCCCGCCTTGCTCGACTGCCGCTCAGCGCGGCGGGTCGCACGGCCGTGGGCATCGGGAAACGCTTGACCGGACGCCCTGCCGAGGAGGTGATCGGCGAATTCCAGCGGCGGACCGCCGAGCAGCTCTTCGACGTCCTCGGGGAGCTGAAAGGCGGTGCGATGAAGCTCGGCCAGGCGCTCTCCGTCTTCGAAGCAGCAATGCCGGACGACCTCGCGGCGCCGTACCGGGAATCGCTGACCCGCCTGCAAGAGAACGCCCCGCCGCTTCCGGCCGCCACCGTCCACCGGGTTCTGGCCGGCCAGCTTGGCCCGCAGTGGCGGACATATTTCCGGGACTTCGAGGATCGGCCTGCCGCGGCGGCATCCATCGGGCAGGTTCACCGCGCGGTCTGGCAGGACGGCCGTCACGTCGCGGTGAAGATTCAATACCCCGGCGCGGGAAAAGCGCTGCTCTCCGACCTCACCCAGCTCGGCCGGCTCGGCCGGGTGTTCGGCGTCCTCTTTCCCGGTTTGGACCTCAAGCCCCTGCTCCAAGAATTGCGGGCCCGCGTGACGGAAGAGCTCGACTACCGTCTGGAGGCCATGTCGCAACACGCTTTTGCGCGGGCATACCTCGACGATCCCGACATTTACGTGCCGGACGTGCTTGCCGGCGCCGATCGTGTCATCGTTTCCGAATGGATCGATGGCACGCCGCTATCGTCAATCATCCGATCCGGCACCCGCCGCCAGCGCGACCACGCAGGCCTTCTGCTGGTTCGTTTCCTGTTCTCCGGACCGGCGCGGGTCGGCATGCTCCACGCGGATCCTCACCCGGGGAATTACCGCCTGCTGGACGACGGGCGCCTGGCCGTGCTGGATTTCGGTGCGGTGAACCGGCTGCCGGGTGGCTTTCCCCCGATCATCGGCCGGCTGTTGAGCCTGGCGTTACGCGAAGAACCGGACGCAGTCTTGGAGGGGCTGCGCGAGGAAGGTTTTGTCCGAGCGCGCCGGTCCGTCGATCCGCACGATTTGCTCGCCTACCTCAATCCGTTCCTCGATCCTGTTCGGTATCCGGTCTTTCATTTCACGCGACGCTGGCTTCGAGAGCAGGCGTCGCGCATCGGCGACCCGCGTACGCCGTCCGGCGCGCTGGCCCGGCAACTCAATCTGCCGCCGTCGTACCTTCTCATCCATCGGGTTTGGATGGGCAGCATCGGCATACTCTGCCAGCTGGATGCCGCCGGGCCGTTCCGCGCGGAAATTGAACGATGGCTCCCGGGTCTCGAACTCCCCGAGCTTGTCGAGGACGCGGAACAGAGCGCCGAGTGACCGCGCCACTCGGCAAGTCCACGCTCGTCACGTCACCCGGACGGGTATTCCGACGGGCACCGCGGTCCGCGGCGTCCTCGACAGCTGCACCGGTCCGCGGCATCACACGACGCGCTCTTTGCGCGGCCGACCGCGCGGCCGCTTCTGGGAGACGACCCGCCCGCCGGAAAACAACTCTCCTCCCCAGACACCCCAGGGTTCACGTCGCTGCAGCGCATCGTCCAGGCATGCCACCCTGCGCGGGCAGCGTCGGCAGAGTGCCTTCGCCACGTCGATATCCTCCGGGTCCTCGGCAAAGAAAATCTCGGGATTCACCTGGAGGCAAGGGATTTCCCGCCTTGCGTCGATCGCCTGCGCACATCCCGCGTCGACGTCCGTCACGCTCATTCCACACCCCTCACCTCGCACCATCGGTTGGCCGTTCACCCTCCGAGTGATCGTTGTCTGGTTGGACGGTCACCATCCTCCGTTGGTGGACCGACATTTCCGGCCGTCGTGGATCTCCGCTGAGCAGGTGGGCTTGGTCGCGACGGCTCTCACGCCGCCCGGGATCGAACCGGTTCGTGGTCGCGCGACCGGTCTTGGCGGCGCCCCTTCTATCACCCAGCGATCGAACCGGTTCGTGGTCGCGCGATGCGCAGCAGGCGTGACGATCGTCCATGTCAAGACGGATATGTCACAACGCCCGCTGACCGCGATCGTTAGCTCCTCGGGACCGCGATCGTTAGCTCGCCGGGCCGGCCGCGCCGACACCACCTGCCGCGCCGCAACCACCCGGCTTCTCGGCCGGCTCAACCGAGGGTTCACCGACGGCCGGCCGCGCGGAAGCTGCGAACGCGGCGAGAAATCGGCTGGGTTCACACTCCACCCTCTCGCCGGCGCGCTGCACCGAACGGGGATACGAGACGACCAGCATGCGACGCGCCCGGGTCACTCCGACGTACGCCAACCGCTGCTCCTCAGCAACAGCGTCCACGCTCAGCGCCCGGGCATCCGGGAGGATGCCGTCCGCCCAGCCGGGCAGGAAGACCACCTCCCACTCCAGACCCTTCGCCGCGTGCAGCGAGGCAATCGTCACCGCGCCCGCCGTCCGCGGGACGCCGGTGCGGGACGCCGTCGCAATCCGGACCGAGCGGATGCCCACCTCGTCGAAAGCGGCCGAAATGGGCTCGGCGAGAGCGTGTCGGCGTACCAACACCGCTATGTCATCAGGAGAGACACCGGAGGAGATGAGCTCGGCTACCGAGGCGGCGACGCCCTGCGCCTCAGCCTCCACCGTCGGATACGCAACGACGGTGGGCGAAACACCCGACCCGCGGACCGCAATCAGCGGAGTTCCGCCGGCCAGCCGGTGCGCCGCGGCAAGAATTTCTTGCGTCGAGCGGTAATTCCGGGTCAACGACACCATCGTCGCCTGCGGATAGCGCTCAGCGAATTCAACGAGATACCGGTCGGTGGCGCCGGCAAAGCCGTAAATAGCCTGGCGCGGATCACCGACGACGCACACCTCCGTGCGCGAGCCGAGCCACGCGTCCAACAGACGTTGTTCCAGCGCATTCACATCCTGGTACTCATCGACGACAAAACATTGGTAACGGCCGCGCACCATTCGCACGGCTTCCGGTTCGGTTTCCAAAAGTGCGACCAATAGAAGAAGAACGTCTTCGAAGTCCAGGCAATGCGCGGCCGACTTCAAGGCTTCGTAACGATCGTAGAGCGCGGCGGTCTCGTCAGCAGGCTTGGCGGAGACACGTCCGTGACGACGCGCGAGCGCGGGGTAATTCTGCGGCGGGCACTGCAAGACTTTCGCCCACTCAAGGTCCGCCGCGACGTCGCGCACATCGAAATCCGACAGGCGGACGCCGAGCTGCCCGGCCGCCTGGGTAAGGAATGGTGTCTTGTCGGCCACGATCCGCGGAAATGCACCGCCGACGAGCCGCGGCCAGAAATACCGCAACTGCCGGAGCGCCACCGCGTGAAAGGTGCCGGTCGATACATCATCCACGCCGAGCATCCGAAGCCGGTGCCGCAGTTCGGCGGCCGCCCGGTTGGTGAACGTGACCGCCAGCACCTGCTGCGGCCGCCACTGTCCGCTCTGTACCGCATGGGCAATCCGGTGCGCGATCGTCCGGGTCTTGCCGGTACCGGGACCCGCAAGAATCCCGACCGGCCCCGGCATCGCCGTCACTGCAGCGCGCTGGTCGTCGTCCAACGCGGCAAGCACGTCCACACCGGAAACCGCCCGCGACACCGTCACCCCGCCATCGTCGCAGGACGCCGACGGCCGGACCCGTGCGCGCCCGCGACCGGATTCCGCCCGTGACAACCGTCCGGCCGCGGTCGGTGCGGAGAGACCCGGCCGCGCCCGGCGCCCTCGCCCAGCCGCTGGCAACGCGGGAAGAGTTCAGCGCCGGATCGTGTTGTCTCTGCTGATACGTAACGTCTGATAACGATACGTGGAGTGGACATGCCCGACGGGACGACCGTGACAATCTTCACCACCCCGTGGTGCGGCTACTGCCGCCGGCTCAAGCGAGAGCTCGACGAACAGGGCATCCCGTACCAGGAGGTGAACATCGAGGCCGACCCGGAGGCTGCCGACCTCGTTGCGCGGGTCAACGGGGGAAACCAGACCGTGCCCACGGTGCTCTTCCCTGACGGGCGCACGTTGACCAACCCCCCGGCGTCCGCCGTCATCGCCCGGCTCGCCGACCTGCAGGCCACACCCCAGCGATAGAGCCCACCGTCGCCCGCCCTGCGCGACGCTGGGCCGGTGAACCGGCGTCCACGCGACGGTCAGCCTGCCGGCACGCCCGCCCCTGCGCGACGCGGGTCGGTATGACGTGCTGTCAGCGACGCACGACCTCGTCGCGGTGAGCGGCGAGATCGTCCCAGAGATAGCAGATCGCCTCCGCACCCTTGAGCAGCATCGGGATGTGCGCGTGCTCGTCCGGAGCGTGGTAGCGGTCCGTCGGTAAACCGATGCCGAGGAAGACCAGCGGGGCGCCGAGAATCTCCGCGATGTCAGCCTCCGGGCCGGATCCCCCCTCACGGGTGAAGAAGACCTCCGCCCCGTCGAACGCGGCGGAGAGCGCGCGACACGTCGCCGCTACTGCAGGATGGTCCGCGGGAACCAGGTAGGGGCGCACGCCCGGGCCGAAGAACGTCACGGTGGCCGTGATACCCGCCGGCACATGCTCGGCGACGTACCGGCGCAACGCCTCCTGGACACTCGCGGGATCCTGATCGGCGACGAGCCGGAATGAGACCTTGGCGTGGGCATCCGTCGGAATGATCGTCTTGTGTCCGGGCCCGGTGTACCCACCCCAGATGCCGTGAATCTCACACGTCGGCCTGGTCCAGATGCGCTCCAGGGTGGAGAACCCGTCCTCGCCGTACGTGGCCCGACTTGCCGCCTGAGCCAGCCACGTCGACTCGTCGAACGGCAAGCGGGAGATCATCTCCCGTTCCTGGGCGCTGATCGGACGGACGTGATCGTAGAAGCCGGGCAGCGTCACCTGGCCGTGATCGTCATGCAGTCCGGCGAGGAGTCGGGCGAGCACGGTCAGCGGATTCGGGACGGCGCCGCCGAACGTGCCCGAATGCAGGTCGACGTCCGGGCCGTGCAGGTCGATTTGGCAATCGGTGAGCCCGCGCATGCCGAGACAGACGCTCACGACTCCGGGCGCATACATGGCGCTGTCACTGACCACGATCACGTCCGGGGCCAGCCGGTCCCGGTGGGCACGAAGCAGCTCGGCGAATGTCGGTGAACCGGACTCCTCCTCCCCTTCGATGAGGAGCCGCAGGGTGACCGGGGGCTGCTGACGGCCGCTCGCGGCAAGGTTCGCCTGGAGTCCGAGGAGGTGACAGAGCACCTGCCCCTTGTCGTCCGAGGCCCCTCGACCCAGAATGCGATCATCAACGATGGCGGGTTCGAACGGGGCGAACGTCCACGCCTCCACCGGATCGACCGGCTGCACATCGTGGTGCCCGTACACCACGACGGTGGGTGCACCCGGATCCTCAGCCGGCCATTCGGCGAAGACGGCGGGCGCCCCGCTCGGCGCCGTCCAGACCTCCACCGTGGGGAACCCAGCGCTGCGCAATACTGCGGCAAGCCACTCCGCGCTGCGCCGAACGTCGTCCGCGTGTGCCGGATCCGTCCACACCGATGGGATGCGCAGCCACTCACCGAGTTGAGCGACGAAGGCGTCGCGTTGTTCAGCGAGATACCGACGTACAGCTTCCCGGTCCATGGCGGCACTCTACGGGTCGCGCGACCGCCACCACGTCGCCGTATGACGGCTCGGCCGTGACCCGATGGCGAGCGTGCCCGGACGAGGCAACGGTGCGTGACCGGCGGGCACGGCAGGGCGCCGACGGCGCAGGCCGGCGGGTACGGCAGGAAGCCGACGGCGCAGGCCGCCGGTTCGCGCCAAGGCGGGCCGCAGCGTCGGGCCGGCTGGACCGCCGGTCGACGTCCGTACGCAGCCGAGGGAAACCGCTCTTTGTTCCCGCTGACACGGGGCATCCTTGAGGCATGGTGGAACAGCTCATCGCAACGGGCGTTGACGACGCCGCGCACGACGTCGCCCAAACGGAGCCGGAACCGACGGCGACCGAGGCCCGGCGCAATCTCGTCGTCGTCGGCGTGGACGGGTCGGCGTGCAGCGCCAAGGC
>Ga0070737_10005891_pt1 | contig 11484 bp, 14 predicted proteins | sample Coa_R1_10_FD_66438 | JGI IMG/M metagenome (GOLD analysis project Ga0070737, IMG submission 66438) | Surface soil microbial communities from Centralia Pennsylvania, which are recovering from an underground coalmine fire - Coalmine... | ecosystem: Environmental > Terrestrial > Soil > Unclassified...
CACCAACACCGCGGGCAACCCGATCGCGCTCGGCGGGAGCCCGGCCGGCATGATCTTCTCGCCGGACGGCAGGACCCTGTACGTCGCCACCGCCGATCCGTCCACCATCGTCCCGGTCAGCGTCGCCACCGGCACCGCGGGCAAGCCGATCAAGGTCAGCACGAGCATCGACGACTTCGCGGTCACACCCAACGGGCAGAAGATCTACACGGTCGACACCGAGGGCCACACGCTGACTCCCATTGACGTCGCCACCCACACCGCGGGTAAGGCCATCCCGACCGGCGGCTACCCGTTCAGCCTGGTCATCACGCCCGACAGCAAGACCGTGTACGTGCTCAACGACGGCAACGGGTCGAAGGGCCAGCCGGACGAGCTGGTGCCGGTCCCGGTGGCCACCGGCGTGCCGGGCAAGCCTGTCCTCCTGAACGGGTTCGTGCAGACCATCCTGCTCACGCCGAACGGCAAGACCATCTACGCGACCGTCCTCCCCGTACACGGGGGGCAGGCTGGGGTGGTCCCGGTCAGCACCGCGACCAACACCGCAGGAAAGCTCATCGACACCCCCCGCCTGCCGGTCGTGCTGGGACTCACGCCGAACGGGCACGAACTGTACGTCATCGTCACCCCGCCGGTCGGGCCGTCCCGCGGCTCCGTCATCCCCATCAACACCACCACGCACACCGCAGGGCACGCCATCCCGGTAGGCATCGACCCAGGGGCCATTGCGTTCACGCCGTGACCCCGGTGACCCGGGCGGAAATTCCCGCAAACCGGCGGAACCGGATCTGACCCGGCCACGTCCAACTCTCGGGTGACTTCCGCACGCGGGAGAAACCAGTCGGCGCTACGCCGCAAGGGCTGGCGGCGGCCGACGCCAGGGCCGCGAAGCTCGCATGGGGTTGCCGGCTTCGCGGCCTTGGCCTTGCTTGCCTGGCCGGAAAGACAAACCCGCCAGCCAGCGGGCCTTCGGCGCGGTCGCGGGCTGGACTCCCGGCGCGCCTCCGGTGCGTTCAGAGCTGACGTGAAGCCGGGAAGACAACCCCCGCCAGCCAGCGCTAACCGCCCTGGGCGGTGAGGATTTCGGCCAGGTTGAAGCTCAGGGGCTCCTCCAGCTGGGCGTAGGTGCACGAGGGGGGCTCGCGGTCCGGGCGCCAGCGGACGAACTGGGCGGTGTGCCGGAAGCGCGGGCCCTCCATGTGGTCGTACCTGACCTCCAGGACGCGTTCGGGCCGCAGCGGGACGAACGACAGGTCCTTGTTCGCGTTCCACCGGCTGCCTTCGGCCTTGCGGGGGGTGCGGGTGCCCGCTTCCTGCTTCGCCCAGTTCCACGGGTGGCCGTCGAAGCCGGTGACCAGCGGCTGCAGCTCGGCGAACAGCTCGCGCCTGCGGGCCATCGGGAACGCGCCCACCACCCCCACGCTGGCCAGGTCCCCGGCCTCGGTGTACAGGCCGAGCAGCAGCGAGCCGATGACGTCGCCGCCGCTCTTGTGCAGCCGGTAGCCGGCCAGCACGCAGTCGGCGGTGCGCTCGTGCTTGATCTTGAGCATGGCGCGCTTGTCCGGCTGGTAGGTCACGTCCACCGGCTTGGCGATCAGCCCGTCCAGGCCGGCTCCCTCGAACTGGCTGAACCACCCGGTCGCGGTGGCATGGTCGGTGGTCAGCGGGGTCAGGTGCACCGGCGGGCCCGCGGCGGCGAGCGCCTGCGCCAGCGCGGCCCGGCGCTCGGTGAACGGCAGCCCGGTCAGGTCGGTGTCGTCCAGCGCGAGCAGGTCGAAGGCGACGAAGTGCGCCGGGGTCTGCTCGGCGAGCAGGCTGACCCGGCTGGCGGCGGGGTGGATGCGCTGCAGCAGCGCCTCGAAGTCCAGCCGCTGCCCGGCGGCGTCGGGGATGACGATTTCGCCGTCGATCGCACACCGGGCGGGCAGGTGGGTCAGGGCCGCTGCGACCAGTTCGGGGAAGTAACGGGTCATCGGCCGCTCGTTCCGGCTGCCGATCTCGATCTCGTCTCCGTCCCGGAAGATGATCGACCGGAAGCCGTCCCACTTCGGCTCGAAGCAGTAGGCCCCGTCGGGAATCTGGTCCACCGCTTTGGCCAGCATCGGCGCGACCGGCGGGTTCACGGGTAGGCGCATGCTCCCATCTTCCCCGGCGCGCGCCCCGCCGGGGTGCAGGCCGGGCCGTCAGGTCTCCCTGATGACCTCGGCCGGGTCCTTGTCCACGCGCAGCCCCCGGTAGGACGGGGCCCGCATCCGGCCCGCCGCGGTCCAGCCCGCGAAGGCCACCTCGACCACCAGCCGGGGCTCGGTCCAGACGGCACCGCGGGCCAGCGCGGCCGGGACCCCGGAAGAGAACGGGCATCCCGAACGTCTCAGCGAACCCAGCCGCGCGTCGAGCAGGCGGAGCGCGGGGCGGGTGAACCCGGTGCCGACCCGGCCGGCATAGGTCAGGCCGTCCGGGGTCTGCACCCCGATCAGCAGCGAGCCGATCGTCCCGGCCCGGTTGCCCTGGCCCGGGCTGATCCCGCCGACCACGGCCTCCTGGCGGAAGTCCGGCTTGACCTTGCGCCAGTCGGCCCCGCGGCGGCCCGGGCGGTACGGCGCGGTCAGCCGCTTGGCCACCACGCCTTCGAGCTGCTGCGCGGTCGCGGCGGCCAGCACGTCGGCGCCGGCCACGTCGGTGAACGCGGGCGGCGTCTGCCAGCTCGGCCCGGCCAGGCCCAGCTCGTCGAGCAGCTCGCGGCGCCGCGCGTAGGGCAGCGTCAGAGTGGACTGGCTGCCGGCGTGCAGCAGGTCGAAGACCAGGTAGGTCACCGGGATCCGGCGGGCCAGCGCGGCGGCCTGCGCCGGGGCGGTCACGTGCATCCGCGGCTGGAGCGCCTCGAAACTGGGCCGGCCGCCGCCGAACGCGACGATCTCGCCGTCCAGCACCAGCGGCGGCCCGCCGGCCGTGGCGGGACCGAGCGCGCCCAGTTCGGGATAGGTGGCGGTCACGTCCCGGCCGGTGCGGGACACCAGCCGCAGCAGCCGGCCGCCGGCCAGGTAGGCGGAGGCCCGCACGCCGTCCCACTTCATCTCCCACGCCCAGGCCCCGCTGTCCGGCGGCAGGCCACCCAGCGTGGCCATCATCGGCGGGATCCAGTCCGGCATCGGCTCCGGCGCGCGGGCGGCACTCACCGGCCCGCCGCTCTCCAGGCACGCCCCGTTCCCGCCATCACATCGATCTTGTACCCGTATCCCTGGATCTGGCACGCGCGGCCTCCCCAGCGGCCTGCGTCGCCAGCGTTACAGTGACCCCAGCGCGGGGACATATCCGCGCAAGCAGGTGCGGCCCCGTCGCCGTACCGGTACCGAAGGACGGCCGCCGTGACCACATCGCCGGGGGAAGCAGTTCAGGGCAGCGACGGCAGCAGCGCGAGCGCGCCGAGTGTGTTCCGGCCCGGAAGCGTCAGCTACCTGCGCATCCCGGCGCGCGACGTCCGCAAGTCGGCGGCGTTCTACCAGGCGGTGTTCGGCTGGAGCCTGACCGGTGAACCGGACAGCCCCAGCTTCGCCGACCGCAGCGGCCACGTGATCGGGCACTGGCGGACCGACCTGAAGCCGGTGGGCGAAGCCGGCGTGCTGCCCTACGTCTACGTGGACCGGGTGGACGACGCGCTGTGGCAGATCACCGAGCACGGCGGCCAGGTGGTCCAGACGCCGTACCCGGAGGGCGGCCTCTGGGTCGCCACGTTCCGCGACCCGGCCGGCAACGTCCTCGGCGTCTGGCAGCGCGGCCCGCGCACCTGACCCACCGGTAACAGCGCCCGTGCCGCCCGCACCCCACGGACGATCACACGTCCGGCCCGTCACCGGGCGGAACTCTGGGTGCCGGAGACGCGCGCCGGCGGGGGACGGGACTACCATGATTGGTATGTCAAGCAGCGACGAGGAAGCCGCCGGGACGAGAACGGCGGCCGGGATGGCGGCGGGGGCCGGCGAGGCCGCGGGCGAACTGTGGCAGAAGCAGATGGACGCGCTCGGCGGGTTCATCCGGATGCAGCGGCGCCTGGCCGACATGTCGCTGCGCGAGATGGCCGGGCTGACCAGCGTGTCCAACGCCTATCTCAGCCAGATCGAGCGGGGTCTGCACCAGCCGTCGCTCCGGGTGCTGCGGTCCATCGCGCAGGCGCTGGGCATCGCCCCGGAGGACCTGTTGCGCCGCGCCAACTTCATTTCCCCCGACGGGACCGGCGAGGCGATGGACGGCGACGCGCCGCCCGCACCGGCTCCGCCGGACACCGAGGCGGCCATCGCGACCGACCCCCGGCTCACGCCCAACCAGCGCGAGGCCCTGCTCAACGTGTATCGGAGCTTCCGGGACGCCAACTGACCTGCGGCCTTAGCTGCTGCAAGCACTTCGCTTGACATAGCGAACGTTAACGCGTACTTTAGTACGCATAACCCAGGGACGACAGAACAGCGACGACAGCGCCGCAGTACGAGACGCAGCGTAGAGGAGCAGCAGCTATGACCACCCCGCAGGAGCGGATCACCGACGCCGTCCGGCGCGGCCAGGACACCGTGAACTCGACCGTGCGCCTTTGCACCGACGGTATGCAGAAGCTGATCGACAACATCGACCTGCGCTCGACCGTACCCACGCTCGAGGAACTTGTGGACAGCTCCTACAGCTTCGGCGTGCAGGTGCTGGCCATGCAGCGTGACTTCACCAAGAGCCTGCTGGCCTACGCCCAGCCGTGGACCGAGACGCTGAGCACCGCCCCGCGCAAGGCCGAGCAGTTCGTGCTGCGGACCGAGCGCAGCGCGGCCAGGAACGTCGAGGACATCGCCGCCGAGGCCGGCCAGACCGCGTCCAAGACCGCGAAGGACGTCGGGGACATCGCCGCCAAGGCCGAGCAGACCGCGACCAAGGCCCAGCGTTCCTCGGCCGGCCGCACCCGGACCTCCACCAAGAGCTGATCAGGTTTCGCGCCCCCGAGGCGGCAGGCTCACCACCGAAGCCCCCCGCGGCTGGCAGCCCGGCCCAGCGGTCCTCCCGGACCGTCCGGCCGGGCTGTTCGCGTCGGTACCCGCCGGAGGAACCGTGATCACATCTGGCGCATCCGGATGTAGCGCTCCACGTCATCCTTGTTGGCCAGGACGGCCGCACACACCGCGGCGGTCACCGCGACCAGCGCCAGTTGCTGCCAGCTCATCGGTCCTCCCCTTGTTCGCGGGAAACCACGCTTCCGACGGTACAGCGCTCCGTTACGCCTGGCTATGGGCTGGCGCCGGGGGCAGCCCGGCGGCCAGCGCGGTGAGGGTGACGCCGAGCGGTGCGTCCAGGGTCGCCGCAGCGTGCACATCCCCCCGGGTGGCGCCGTGATTGATGATCACCACCGGAATGCCGTGCCGGGCCGCATGCCGGACGAACCGGTAGCCGGACATGACGGTCAGCGAGGAGCCGAAGACGGCCAGGCCCGCTGACCGCTCGACCAGCCGGTAGCAGTCCTCGACCCGTGGGCCGGGCACGTTCTCACCGAAAAAGATCACGTCCGGCTTGAGCAGGCCGCCGCAGCTCTCGCAGTCCACGACCCGGAAGGTCGCCGCCGCGGCGTCGTCCACGATCGCGTCGCCGTCCGGCGTGATCCCGGCCACCCGGCCTTCCCAGTCCGGATTCGCCGCGCGCAGCCGGGCGTCCAGATGCTCCCGCGAGGTCCGCTCGCCGCAGCCCAGGCAGAACACCCGGCCCAGGCTGCCGTGCAGCTCGATAACCCGGCGCGCGCCCGCCGCCTGGTGCAGGCCGTCCACGTTCTGCGTGATGATCCCGGTCAGCAGCCCGCGGTGTTCCAGTTCCGCGACGGCCCGGTGCCCTTCGTTGGGCAGCGCCCCGGCCACATACCGCCAGCCCAGGTGGCTGCGGGCCCAGTACCGCCGCCGGGCCGCCGCCGTGCCGGTGAACGTCTGGTAGGTCATCGGCTCGGCCCGCCGCAGCCGGCCGGTCGCACCGCGGTAGTCCGGAATACCGGACTCGGTGGACAGCCCGGCCCCGCTCAGGACGGCCACACCCCCGCCGGCGAACAGGCCGCCGATCACCTCGAACGGGGACACCGTCGCTTCCGGCTCGCCACCAGGACTGTCCACGGCACGCACCGGATGAGTCACCATTTCATAGTGCCAGCCCGCACCAACTGCCCGGAACGCCCGGCGGGCCAGGTCAGCGGGCGCGGGGGACGGAGCTGTCGCTTGTTAAGACAGTGTCCGGGGCGCCGGTGGCTTACCATCGTCGGCGCGGTCCGGACGATACTCACTCACGCGATTGGACAGGGAGCCCGATGATCTTCATCACCGCCAAGTTCCGGGTGAAGCCGGAGCACGCCGACAACTGGCCGCAGATCACCGCAGAGTTCACCCAGGCCTGCCGGGGCGAGCCGGGCTGCAAGTGGTTCGACTGGTCGCGAAGCGTGGATGACCCCACGGAATACGTCCTGGTCGAGGCCTTCGACGACGGCGACGCGGGCGCGGCGCACGTTCAGTCCGCGCACTTCAAGAAGGCGCAGGAGACGCTGCCGCCGCATCTGGCCGCCACGCCCCGGATCGTCAACTTCGAGGTCGGCCAGGACGACTGGTCCCTCCTCGGCGAGATGGCCGTCACGGACTGACCCCGGCACCGGCCGCGCTGCCTGCGCCTCAGCCGCCCGGCTGGGGCGCGGGCGGCGCGGGCCGCGCCACCGGCGACGTGCCTACCGCTGTGAGCGGTCCAGCCACTTGCCGGTGACCACCGGGGTCCACGCGGCCAGCCGGCCGAGCAGCGTGCCGGGATCGGTGTCGAAGAACACCAGGCCGCGGTGCCTGGCCGGGACGAATCGCTCCCTGACGGCCGTCTCGATCAGCGTGCGCAGCGGGGCGAAGTAGCCCGCCACGTCGAGCACCCCGCACGGCTTGCCGTGAACGCCGAGCTGAGTCCAGGTCACCACCTCGAAGAACTCGTCCAGGGTGCCGAAGCCGCCGGGCAGCATGACGAACGCGTCCGCCTGGTCGGCCATCGCCGCCTTGCGTTCGTGCATGGTCTCCACGATCTGGAGGCTGGTCAGCTCGTGGTGTGCGACCTCCCGGTCGTGCAGCGCCCGGGTGATCACACCGTGCGCCTCACCACCCGCAGCCATGACCGCGTCGGCCACCACCCCCATCAGGCCGACGCGGCCGCCGCCGTAGACCAGGCGGATGCCCCGTCCGGCCAGGGCGTTGCCCAGCGCGGCGGCCGCGGCGGCGTAACCGGGGTTGGCACCGGGACTCGAACCGCAGTACACCGCGACACAGGACAGGCTGGCTGGCATCGACGCTGATTGTGCCCCGCAACCCCCGCCGCCGAACCCGCCCGCGGCGACAGAGTTCACGCCACCCCGGGTGCCTGGCCCCGGAGCCCGCGAGGCGATAGGAAGGGAGGGTGCAGATTCGCAAGATCAACGTTGACGGGGTGGCCCGGCTGCCTGCGTTCAGTCACGCCACCATCGCCGGGCAGCAGGTGTTCGTCTCCGGGCAGGTCGGCTCGGCACCCGGCGTGCTCGAACTGGTCGAGGGCGGCACCGGGCCGCAGACCCTGGCCGCGCTGCGCAGCATCGAGACGATCCTGCGGGCGTGCGGCTGCGAGCTGACCGACGTCGCGAAGGCGAACGTCTACCTGACCGACATGGCCACGTTCGGCGAGATGAACGAGGCCTACCTGAGCGTGTTCGGCGACGAACCGCCAGCTCGTATCACGGTCGGCTGCAGCGGCCTGGCCCTCGGCGCAGCGGTCGAAATAGACTGCGTCGCCTTCCTGCCCGACTGACCGCGCTACACAGGTTCGGCGCAGGTGACCGGGCCGGGCCGGGGCACGCCTGGCCCGGCTGACGCAGCGAGCGCGACCCTGGCCCGACGCTGCCTCCCCCAGCCCGCCTCACCGCAGGACTAACCGGCGGCCGGGTTTCCGGCCCGGCCGACTGACTACGCCGACGGCCCGGCGTAACGGTCGAGTTGAACTGCGTCGCGTTCCCGGACCGGCGGGCTGCTGCCGTACGGGCTCTGTGCATCCGCCCGGCAGGCTCAGTGTCCGCGGGTGGCCTCGATCAGCAGGGCGCTCGGGCGGCGGGCCGGGTCACGGGCGGCAGCGGAGCGGGCTGGGCGCCCGTGCGCGGCCATCACCTCGTAGGCGTTGCTCAGCGTGGCGTCCCAGCCGTGCCCGGCCAGCCAGGCCACCGGGTCGTCCGGCGCACCGGACCGGCGCAGCGTCTCCAGCAGGGACCGCCGGCCTCCGTCACCTGTGCCATCGCCACCAGCCGCGGCACCATCGTTCCCGGCACTGTTGCTTACGGCACTGTTGCTTACGGCACTGTTGCTTACGGCACTGTTGCTTACAGCACTGTTGCTTACAGCACCGCTTTCTGGGGCACCGTCGCTTGCCACACCATCGGTTGTGGCGTCGTCGGTTGTGGTGTCGCTGGTTGGGGCACTGAGCTGGGAACGAGTGGTCATGGTCAGGCCCATCCGGCTGCCGGGTGCCGACAGCGCGGTCAGGTCGGCGAGCAGTGTTTCCACGGCTTCGGCGGTCAGGTAGACCAGCAGGCCCTCGGCGATCCACACGGTGGGCTGGCCGCGGTCGAATCCCGCGGCGGTCAGCGCGCCCGGCCAGTCTTCGCACAGGTCGGCTGCGACCGGGATCCGCTCGCAGGCCGGCTCGGCCGCCGCCGCGGCGAGCACCCGGCCCTTGGCGTCCAGGACGTCGGCGGTGTCCAGCTCGAAGCACCGGGTCCCGGCCGGCCAGTCCAGCCGGAACGCCCGGGTGTCGAACCCCGCGCCGAGCAGCACCACCTGGCGGCAGCCCGACGCGGCGGCCGAGGCGAGCAGCTCGTCCAGGAACACGGTGCGGGCCAGGATCCAGAATCGCAGCCGCGCCCGCTGACGCTCCGGAGATATCCCAGGCCGCCAGTCCGCGGCGGTCACGAACGCATCGGCCAGCGGATCGCTGAACATCCGGTCCGACCGCTGCGACTCCGCGGCCCGGACGGCCGCGACGGCCAGCGCGGTGGTGCCAACCCCCTCCGGCAGGGCGATGGAGACCCCGGCGGGCTCCGCGGCCAGCCGGGTGGCCCGGCTGGCCAGGGTGGGATCGGCGAAGGCTTCGACGGCATGGGCCGCGATCCGCCCGGCCAGGTCCCGGACGCCGGGCAGCCCGGCGGTCACCGCGGGCAGCTCCTTGTGCCCCACACCGACGTGCCAGCATTCGAAGATCAGCGGCCGGACGGCGATCGCCCCGGCCAGCCGGTCCAGTTCGGCCGGCTCAGGCTGAACGTGCGCCCGGTACCCGGCCACGACGGCGTTCACCCAGCCGAGGTCACGTACGCCGGCCGCCCACAGCAGGAAGGCCAGCGACCACAGCCGTGGGCCGCGGCCCGCGCCGGTCCAGTCGACCAGGACCGGGCCGGACACCCCGCTGATCACGTTGACCGGCACGAAGTCCGGGTGCAGCAATGCCTCCGGCAGGCCGTGTCCGTCCTCGGCCACCTGCAGTTCTGCCAGCAGCCCGGCGTGCTGGTCCCGCTGGCCAGCGGGCAGGTCCGGGCCGAGGGTTTCGATGAGCCCGGCCGCCGCGTCGATCTCCGCCCGGGGTCCGCCGCTGGGGACCAGGTGGTGCCACCCGCCCCCGTCGCGCTGAGCCAGAGGGGGCCCGGGCGGCAGCGTATGCAGCCGGCCCAGCAGGTCACCGAGCTGGAAGAACGCTTGCTCGCCGGGATGCGGCCTGGTGCCGGCGACGAACTCGGTGACCAGGACCGGCTGGCCCTCGTGCACCGTGACCGCCGGGGTGGCCGCGCACTGCTCGGCCGGGAAGCCGTGGTCGGCCAGGAAGCGCAGGATGGCACCGTCGCCGTCGGCCGCTTCCACCGGCCGGCTCGCCGGGAAGACGCGGACTACCCAGTCCGGCCCGTCGCGCCGCTCCACCCGGTACACGCCGACGTCGAGTTCGGTCAGCCGGGCGACCCTGATCCGGTAGCTGCGCTCCAGGTGCGCAGGCAGGGTGTCCAGGCCAGCCCGGCTGAACGTCCGTGCGGCGAACTCGCTCTGCTGACGACCGGCCACCGGTACACCTCCAAGCTCGGCGCCGCCATGCTAGCGCCGCGCTCGGACAGTGCTTACCGGGCCAGAATTGCTTACCGGGCCAGAGTTCAGCTGACGGCGATCTTGAGGTCGGGAGCCTTCTCCGACCAGAAGCAGAGCAGGTCCCGGATGCCCTCGGACTGGCTGATCGGCTCCGGATAGCTCCACACCAGGTCCTCGTGCACCTGGCCGCCCGCTGTCACCGACCAGTAGGACGCGTCGCCCTTGAAGGGGCAGTGGCTGTGCGTGGCCGTCGGCGTGAGCAGGTCCATCCGGACGTCGTCACGGGGGAAGTAGTAGCGCGGCGGCAGCCCGGTCTCGGCCAGCACGACCGCGTGGTCGGAAGCCGCCAGCTTCTCGTCGCCGAGGGTGACCTCGATGTGCTGCCCGGCCGGGGTGATGGTGATCTCGTGTGCCTTGCTCATGCTGATGGCAACTCCCCCGCCGCCGCGCTGATTCCACGTCGGGGCGAGTGCTGCGCATCGCGTTCTCCGGATGACAGGTTTTCGCGTCCCGGTAGGCATGAAGTCCCGGCGGCAGGGGTAAGAAGCACCCCAACGCGGGCGGCCCCGCGCATAACGAAGTGGATTGGCGACCGTAAACCTTGACGGCTCGCCCCCGTTGGCGCGATTCCAGGCGCATACTGGTAGTGATGAACGCTGCCCGCGTCCCCCAGCGACGCCATCTGCCGACCAGTCCCTTCAACACCCAGGTCGTCACGCGCCCGCCCAAGGAATTCACGCTGGACGACCAGGTCACGCACGACCGGTACGGTCTCGGCCGGGTGATCGCGGTCGACGGGGCTACTGTCCTCGTCGACTTCCGCACCCACACCGAGCGCATCAACGCTCCGTACCCGAAGCTGACCAAGCTCTGATCGCCGGCCGCCGTGCGGTGCGCTGACCCGGGTGGGTCGCGGGTGAGCGTGCCGCAGGCGCGGGCGGGCCCTGCCTCCGCTTTCCGGACGGGCGCCGGTAACCCCTCGCTGAACTGCGGAATACCGGGGTAGGTTCGATTGTTGGACCGACTGTACCGGTTAGGCAAGACGCCGTAGGGAGGCACCCGTGAAGGCACGCAGCTCGATCAGGTCACTGAAGAGCAAGCCGGGCTCGGTGGTGGTCCGGCGGCGCGGCAAGGTCTTCGTGATCAACAAGGCCAATCCCCGCTGGAAGGCCCGGCAGGGCTGACCTGACGCGCGGCAGTGCCGCCGCGCGACCATGGACGCACGCTCGCCCGTGGCGCCCGGAGCGCCGCGGGCGTTCGCGTACCCGGCGGGGAGGACCGCGGGCTCCTAACGACAGGCCCGGTCCAGGTCAGCAGGGCCACGGGTCGATGTCATGCTTCGTTCGGCTAAATAAGCTTTTCCGCC
>Ga0070737_10005892_pt1 | contig 11484 bp, 5 predicted proteins | sample Coa_R1_10_FD_66438 | JGI IMG/M metagenome (GOLD analysis project Ga0070737, IMG submission 66438) | Surface soil microbial communities from Centralia Pennsylvania, which are recovering from an underground coalmine fire - Coalmine... | ecosystem: Environmental > Terrestrial > Soil > Unclassified ...
TAGTCGTTGACGTCATCGTTGGTTGGACCCTGGTGGTTCGGGTGATCAGCGGGCCGCAGGCAGCCAGCGAGAGGGCTAGCACCGCGGCTAAGGTCAGCATCGGCACGCGGCCGCGCCCGATCCGCCGCCAAAACCCGACATGTGCAAGGATATCCATCAGCTTCGTATACATATCTGGTTCCTCGATCGTATGAATCCGCCGCAACCCGACAGGCAATCGCCGTCGCGGGGTTACTCTACATCCCAGTGGACCCGGCTGGTCCGGCAACCGGCCGCCCGACCTAGCGGGAGAAGAGCCCCATCGCTTAGGTTAGCGCTGTCGCGTTAATATGATGTGACATCATCATGAATCGGTGCTGAAGAACGACCGAAAGCATGAACTGATGCCCGTTCACTTCAATCAGGCATTGGTTCAGTGGGCTGAGCTAGCGCGATTGACGACGTGCCCGCACCGCCGCCGCCAGCTCCCGCAGCACCGGAGCGGTCATCTCCCAGCTCATGCAGGAGTCGGTGATGCTCTGACCGTAGACGATCCGCGAGCGTTCGGCCGGCGCTTGCTTGCCTTCGACCAGAAAGCTCTCCAGCAAGACACCGATGATACCCGGCTCGCCGGCCGCGATCTGTTCGGCAACGGCCCTGGCCACGATGGGTTGGCGGCGGTAGTCCTTGCCACTGTTGTCGTGGCTGGCGTCGATCATCAAGCGGCCTGGTAAGCCCGCCTTCCGCAACGCGGCCAGCGTCCGCTGGACGTTTGCTCCGTCGAAATTGGTTCCACTGCGGCCGCCGCGCAGGATGATGTGGCAATCGGGGTTGCCTCGAGTGGCCACGATGCCGGCCAGTCCTTGCTCGGTAACGCCGAGGAAAGAATGTGGTGCCGAGGCAGCGCAGACGGCGTCGATGGCGAGCTGAATGCCGCCACCGGTGCCGTTCTTGAAGCCAACCGGCATCGATAGACCGGAGGCGAGGTGGCGATGAACCTGACTCTCGGCGGTGCGCGCGCCGATCGCCGCCCAACTGACGGCATCGGCGAAGAACTGCGGCGAGATCGGATCGAGGAACTCGCAGCCGGCCGGGAGACCCAGCCCGGCCAGATCGATCAGCAGTCTCCGAGCCAGCTGCAAGCCCTCGTTGACGGCGTGGCTGCCGTCGAGATGCGGGTCGGTGATGAGGCCCTCCCAGCCGACCGTGGTGCGCGGCTTCTCGAAGTAGACACGCATGACGATGCGTAGCTCGGCGGCCAGCTCATCGGCCAGTCCTCGCAGGCGACGTCCGTACTCCAGCGCGGCCTCCGGGTCGTGAATCGAGCAGGGTCCGACCACGACCACCAGCCGGTCGTCGTCTCCGCGCAGGATCCTAATGATCTCGTCGCGAGCGCGGCTGACCGTGAGCGCACTTTCGGCGGGAAGCGGCAACTGCTCAACCAGAATCGCCGGCGGCAGCAAGGGTCGAATGCTCTTAATGCGGAGGTTGTGAGTCGGCGGCGGCGACGCTATCGGCCGTTCGAGCACCTGCTCGACCCCGGGCAGGTCACTGAGCAAGCCGGTGATGGCGGGTAGCACACCATCGCCGACGCAGATAACCGTGCGCCGTGAGCCGTTGACGACGTTCGTCTCCAATCCGGCATCACCGGCGCGGCGGCGGACCGCGTCGATCTCCGCTTCGGAGCTTCCGTCACGCATCACCACCAGCATCGCATCGACCTCCTTAGCCTTCCTCTGTCAGCCCGCATGCGTCGCCCACTCGTATCCGCTCTTGGCTGTGTCTGAACGCTCGGCGGAAGCCACGCTCGCGGCACAATGAACATGAAAAAACAGAGGCCCTTGCCTCTGCTGCCCCGGCTGGTATGGCTGAATGTCGCGGCTACGACTACCGTCTCAAATCGCGCCGCGACCAGCCTGTCCCACCCAGGACAGGCCAAGAATAATAGAAGAATTCCGTAAATCGATTCAGCGCTCGAACCACGTGCTCTCGTTCCATGCCCGGCAGTCTATCGATTGGGTGGCGGCATGTCAAGCCGCGGCGCGGATTTGGTGGTTCAGCACTCTGCCGCCCTCACAAGGCGGCGGGTAGACTATCAAGTTATGCGCGTGGACGCCATATCGGATGGCCCACGCCCCGAACGATGATCACGCGTCGAGAGGACACACAACATGTCACAGCTTCCCCGCGAGTCGGTCCCCGAGAGCGAACGCTGGGACCTCGGCCATATCTTCCCCAGCGTCGCCGAATGGGGCGAAGAGCGTCAGGCGCTGACCGCCGAGCTGCCGAACATCGAAGCGCTGCATGGCAGCCTCGGGCAAAGCGCCGATCAACTGCTGGCCGGTCTCAGCCTGATCGACCAGTTCGAAGAGCGGCTCGACCGTCTCTTCGCCTTTGCCATGATGCAACGCGACGAAGACACCCGCGACAGCGGCGCCATCCAGCGTTACGAGCAGGTGATGAACCTGGCCATCGAAGCGAGCCGAGCGGCCAGCTTCGTCGCCCCCGAGCTGCTGACCTTTAGCGACGAGCAACTGCTCGCCTTTCTCGACGCCCAACCGGAGCTGGAGCCGTTCCGGCGAACCATCGAGCAGACCATCCGCCAGCGGCCACACGTCCGTTCCGAGGAGGTCGAGCAGCTGCTGGCCGAGAGCGCCGAGATGGCCCAGGCGCCGGACAACGTCTTCACCTTTTTCGACAACGCCGATATCCACTTCGGCAGCATCACCGGTCCCGACGGCGAGTCGATCGAGATCACCAAAGGACGCTACCAGCGGCTGCTGGAACAGCCGGACCGTCAGGTCCGAGCCGCCGCTTACGTGACCCTCCATGCTCCGTACGTCGCGCATCGCAACACGCTCGGCTCGCTCCTGACCGCCAACGCCCAGCGCGACAAGTTCTACGCTCGGGCGCGGCACTACGAGAACACGCTCGAAGCCGCCCTCCAGCCTGACAATATCCCGACCGAGGTCTACACGAACCTCATCGAGACGGTGCATCACTACCTGCCGCTCCTGCATCGCTACGTCGACATCCGGCGGAAGGTTCTCGGCATCGACGATCCGCACATGTACGACCTCTACCTGCCGCTGGTCGAGACGCCTGAGCGCAACGTCGACTACGGCGAGGCGAAGTCGACCGTTCTGAAAGCGTTGGCGCCCCTCGGCAGTGAGTATGTCGATGCCCTGGCAGGCGGGTTCGAGGGCCGCTGGATCGACGTGCGGGAGACCGCCGGCAAGCGCTCGGGTGGCTATTGCATGGGCGCCTATGGCGTTCACCCCTATATCTTGCTGAACTGGTCCGGCTCGATCCACGACACGTTCACGCTGGCCCACGAGGGTGGCCATGCGATGCACACCTACTTCTCGAACCTGGCGCAACCACACCCAACGAGCCAGTACACCATCTTCGTGGCCGAGGTCGCCTCGACCTTCAACGAGCAGCTGCTGACCGCGCACCTGCTGGCAGAGCGCGACGACCCCCGGGAGCGCGCCGTCCTGGTCAACGACGCGCTGGAGACCATTCGCACGACGATCTTCCGTCAAACGATGTTCGCCGAGTTCGAGCTGATCGTCCACCGGATCGTGGAGACGGGCGAAGGGTTGACACCGGAGCGGCTGATGGAGGAGTACGGCAAGCTGGTCGGCAAATACCACGGACCTCATTTCGTGGTCGACGAGCAGGCAAGACTGGAGTGGTCGCGAGTGCCGCACTTCTACTCGTCATACTACGTCTATAAGTACGCAACCGGGCTCGTCGCGGCCATGGCGCTGGCGTCCAAGGTGCTCAGCGGCGGCGAGGGGGTGCGCGATCGCTATCTGGACTTCCTTCACGCCGGCTCATCGAAGGACTCGCTGGATTTGCTCCGCGACGCCGGGGTCGACCTGACGGCCGAGGACCCGTACAAGGCCGCCTTCGCCACCATGGAGGACTATCTTGATACGCTGGAAGCGGCGTTAGGGTAGAGGATGAGGGCGTCCTACAACAGCTCCGCGATGATCCCCGCAGCTCGTGCCGCCGCGCCGGGGTCGTACGCGCGATAGCAGGAGGTGTCGCTGCCGATCGTCTCCAGCGCGGCAGCCAGCTCTTCCGGCGTCGTGCGGGCGTAATCGAGCCGGCGGCCGGCTCCCATCCGCCACAACCGGTGGGCGACGTGATAGACCTGCTCGCTATGCTCCGCCAGCGGGAAGTAGAGGAATGGGCGGCGCGTCACCGCCAGCTCCATCGTAGTCCCCAGCCCACCCTGGACGATGCCGAGATCGGCGACTGCCAGGTGCTCATAGAGGTTGTGGACATAGGGACGCACCTCCAGTCCCAGCTGTAGCGGGATCTCGCCCGCGTCGATCCGTGGCCCGGCCACGATGACGCAGCGTGCGTCAGGTTTCGCCTGCTGGATGAGCGGCCAGGCAGCCGCGATCTTCCGGAGCAGGTGTCGTCCCGCGCTGGTTCCGCCGGCCGCGCCGATAATCAGCGGCTGTGTTGCGTCGTAGCCAAGCCGGGCGCGTACTGACGCGATCTCGGCGTAGACGCCGGGGTCGAATGGGACGACGTAGCCGGTAGCGCTGAAGTGTTCAGCCGTCCATTCGGGGATCGAGGGCAAACCTGGGCCGAACCGTTCGGGAGGCAGATCCTCATATTCCCCGAAGTAGAGCGCCCGGTCGCGTAGGCGGGGGAAGCGCTCGACGTGCTCCAGCATCTCCAGGTTGTAGTCGGCCGTCAGGGCAGCTTCGCGCGATCCGGCTGAACCGTCGATCGGCAGCCAGCCGACGAAATCGGTCATGAAGACATAAGGCGCTCGTTTCAGCTCCGGGTTTTCGTGCAGGTAGTGGTCGACCTCCCAGGCCTCGTCCCCAAGCCACAGATCGTAGGGCGTCTCGCGAACGGCATCGAGAAAGACCATGAAGTTCGCGGCCAGAACCTCGTCCATCTCGCGAAAGGCGTGAAAAGCATGCAGGCGATGCTCGCCGGCGAACGACTCCCAGTGACTCGACTCGCTGGCGAGCTCGCGGCTGAGGGGATGAATGGTCTCACCCGAACGGAGCAGCACCTCCGACACCGGCGGTTGGGCCAGCCAGTCGATCCGCAGGTTCGGCTCGATGCGGCGCAGCTCCCGGGCAATTGCCAGGTCGCGCTGGACGTGCCCGAGGCCGATCGGGCTGGAGATGAAGAGCGCTCGTCGCCCGGCGCGGCTCATAGCGCGCGGCCAGCTACGGTGGCGGCTCCAAGGCACACCAAGGAAGCGAGTGATCTCCTGGTTGACCACGACCGGCTGCCTGCCGGTGATGGCGTGACTACCTCCATCGATCTCCAAAAGCTCGAACTCCGGAAGAGCCTCGGCCTGGGATCGGCTTGCCTCGACGGAGGCGATTCGATCGTCGGTTCCGTGAATGAGCAGCACCGGGCAACGTACACGCCCAAGTGCTTCATCGAGCGTCATCTCCGGTACGAGTGCCGGATTCTCGACACTCGCGATCAGGATCTCCGGAGTAGTCTCAAGGGCCCAGCTAGTAAAGTCATCGACCAGCTTAGACGAGTGCGGCTCATTGCAAACCTGGCCGAAGAAGAAGTCGAGCCAGTCCCGATAGTTCGAGCGCCAGTAGTGGGCGTTCCGCTTCTCCCAGCCGTCGTAATGGTCGCGGGCCTCCCAGAACGATGGGTCGACCCGATAGTTCCAATCGTCGGTGCAGCTAGCGATCAGTACCATCCGGCTCACGCGCTCGGGAAAGCGAGCCGCCATGAGCAGGGCGTAGATGCTTCCTTTGGAAAAGGCAACGAGCGGCAATCGCTCGATACTCAGGTGATCCAGCAGGCCAACCGCGAACCCAACGATGTTATCGAAGCTATAGGCGGCGGGATCGGTCGTACGCTCACCGGCGCCGCATCCAGGTGGGTCCCAGACGACGACCCGAAAGCGCCGGGCCAGGAACGGAATCTGCATCTTCCATTGCCGGCTCGGCGCGGTCTGCCAGCCAGGCATGAGCAGCAGCGGCGGTGACTGATCGTCGCCGAACACCTCGTAGCCGATACCAAATCCGCTGATGGTCAACCGGCCCTGGCTGGTTGGTTCAATCGCTCGCATTGTCGTCGCCTTTCCACCAGGACTGCTCAAACATTGCAGCTGACGATACGCGAGATGCAGCATCGACGTTGCACGGGACTAAAGATCCAGCGCTCCGGCCGGCACGGTTTCGCAAAAGGTCGCAAGCTGTGTGACGGCTTCCCTGATTAAGTCGCTCGCCTGGATGTCGCGAGCAAGCTGAAGTGCTCGATTGAAGTTGTCGATTGCCTGGCCGTTCTCACCGCCGGCTCGGGCCACGATGCCGAGCTGAATGAGCGAATCCGCCACGCCCCAGTGGTGTCCAATCGACGTACGTATGGCGGCGCTCTCACGTAGATAACGCTGGGCCAAAGCGAACTCGCCCGCGCGGCAAGCGATGATTCCCAGGTTACGTAGCGCGAAAGCCGCTCCTCGCTGATCACCCATGGTGATAAAGAGATCCAGGCTGCGCCGGCACAGTTCGCCGGCCGCCCCACTTTCCAGGAGGAGATACGTCATGCCGAGGTCGTTTAGGGAATAAGCCATTCCCCAACGGTCGCCGGCGGAAGCGAACTCGTCGATGCTCTCTTGAAGTGAGGCGCGCTCCTGCTCGTAGTCGTGCCGCTGGTGGGCAACCATCGCCGAGAAGTTGAGTGCGAGGCCAAGATCGGCCGGCGCGTCGAGATCGCTCAAAACGTTGATGCTCCGTTCAACCAGGTCGCCACCTCGCTCCAGGTCGCCCGTGCGCAAGTAAAACGATCCTCGGTGGCAGAGAAGCCGGCCGTAGGCAGTTTCCAGACTCCTGCCATCACCCAGCGAGCCGGCTCGCAGGCGCTCGACGCCACGCGTCGCCATCTCAAGCAGCTCTCCCGTCTCCACGTAGCGGCCGGCCACGTCGGAGTAGAGCCAGAAGCTGTGGGTGGCCGAGGCGATGACGTCGTAGCGCTGCTTGTCGACAGCCCAGCGCCAGGCGGCGCGAATATTCTCGATTTCGCGATTCAACGTCTCCATCGCGCTCGCCTGTTTCCCGCCCCGAAGCTCCGGCTCGCTACGAGCAACAAGCCGCAAGAAGTACTCGCCGTGCCGCCGCCGGGTATCTTCCGCCGCCTGGGCGTGATCCGCCAGGCGCTCTTCCGCGTACTGCCGCAACAGCTCGTGCAGCTCGTAGCGACCATTCACATTCCGGAGCAGCGACTTATCGACGAGTGAAGCCAGCGTCACCAGCGACGTTCCGGCAATATCCTCCGCTGAGTGCCGCTGGAACCCACCCCGGAAAACTGATAGACGGGCGAGGGTTCGCTGCTCGTGCGGACGCAGCATCGCCCAGGAGCTGTCGATGACCGCCCGCATACTGCGATGACGGTCCGGGAGATCGCGGGACTGGCCGCTGAGGAAGTCAAGACTTTGCCCGATCTCGTCGGCGATCTCGGTGACCGAGAGCACCGTCGCCCAGGCCGCCGCCAGCTCGATGCCAAGCGGGACGCCATCCACCAGCCGGCAGATCCGTAACGCCGCGGTTCTCGACTCCGGAGTGAGCGTGAAGTCCCAGCGAGCTTTACGAACCCGCTCAACGAAGAGCCTCAAGGCGCCATCGTCATCTACCTCCTTGCTACCGCGCCCGCTCCCATCCAGCGGCAGCGGCAAGCCTTGAAGGTCGATTACCCACTCATCGCGCAGCTTCAGACGCTCACGGGAGGTGACCAACAGGTTGACGCCTGGTGCTCGCTGAACGATCTCGCCGATGAGCGCCAGAGAGCTTTCCTCGATCAGATGCTCGAAATTATCGAGGACCAACAGCAGCTCCCGGTTTTGGAGGTAGCGGAGCAGCTGGGTGGCGGGTTCCTCATTGCCGGTGAACGAGAGCGACAGCGCTTCGGCGATGATAGCCGGCAGCAGATGAGCGGAGCCAAGGCCGGCTAGCGGGACGAAGCAGATTTCGCAGGCGAGATCAGCGGCTAGCTCCCGGGCGGCGTAAATGGCGAGCGAGGTCTTGCCGATCCCGCCCGGCCCGGTCAGCGTGATCAAGCGGCAGCCGGGATCGCCCAGCAGATCGGCGATCCGCGCCAGCTCGGCCCGCCGGCCGATGAGGGGAGCCGGCAACGGCGGTAGGTTCGAGGTGCGGCTCGCCCGCTCAGGCTTGGCCGCGTCGGTCAGACTGGCCCGGATGCGGTCGCGGAGCGCGGTCGTGCCCACCTCCGGTTCCAGTCCGAGCTCTTCGGCCAGCGTACGCTGAAACTGCTCGTACTGCGCCAATGCGGCACTGCGCTGCCCACTTGCCGCCAGCGCGCGCATCAGACCGCGATGCGCCGGCTCGTTCCAGGGGTCGAGCGCCAGCAAGCGCCGCGCGTGGCTCGCCGAACGTTCGTCTTCACCGCGCTGGTGATAGAAGTCAATGAGGATGGCAAGTGCCTGGTGCGCCCGGCGGCGCAGCTCTTCCCGCTGGGCGGTGGCCCACTCCTCGAAGGCCTGACAACCGGCAAGCGAGAAACCCTCAAGGAAGCTGCCTCGGTAGAGATCGACCGCTTGCTCCAGCCGCTCGACACAGAGCCGGCAGCTCTCCAGGCGGCGGTGTGGATGGCGCTCGCACGCGTCGAACAGTCTCCGGAATTGGTCGACATCGAGCCGGTAGTTCCCCGCCGGGTCGAACCGCACCGTCGCTCGGCTTACCCGCAGCAGTGGTAGGTCGCTGTCGCGCTCAACCGCCTGCCGCAGGTTCCAAAGCGCCTGGCTCAGGCTGTGCCGGGCAGCTGCCTCGTCCTGTTCCGGCCAGAACATCCCGGCCAGCGATTCGCGCCGGTGCTCCCGGTCGCTCTCCGCAGCCAGGAAGACGAGCAGCGCCCGCGCTTTGTCGTAGCGTGGGCCATCAACCGGCTCCCCTTCCCGGAGGATCTGGAGTGGGCCGAAGACGGCAAGGTCGAGTCTTGACATACGAAGGCTGTTCCCTTGCTGGCGGGGATCGTCCGCGTGTTGTCTAGGCTACCGGTCGCGGCGTTAGGAACATTCTACCGGCGGGTGACCGCATTCGCAATCGTGCACTGATGGTCATTTGATAGTTCGTTGATAGCCGCTCGCTACAGTCTAGACAGTTACGTGTTTTCGGTATTTCGTGTCGGGCGTCTCGCTCAAGGTTCAACGGCGGGATGCTTGAAGGGAGTAACCAATGGCAACCCAGCTGAACGGCCGTGAGCTAGATGCCGAAGCAATCGCGTCGCTCCAGGCTCGCGTCCGTGGGGCAATTATCCGGCCGGGAGACGAGAGCTACGACGCCGCCCGCGCCGTCTATAACGGCATGATCGACCGGCATCCGGCTCTGATTGTCCGATGTACCGATGCCGGCGATGTCATGGCGGCGGTCGACTTCGCGCGCGAGCGTGGGTTACCCATCTCCATCCGTGGCGGCGGGCATAGCGCGGCCGGTCTCGGGGTCAATGATGGCGGCCTGGTTGTCGACTTGTCCCAGATGCGTGGCGTGCGAGTCGATCCGGAGAGCCGCACCGCCCGAGTGCAAGGCGGAACGACCTGGGCTGAGGTCGATCACGCGGCCCACGCCTTCGGATTGGCTACGCCTAGCGGTTTCTTCTCCTCGACCGGTGTCGGCGGTCTGACCCTCGGCGGCGGGCATGGCTACCTGACGCGCCAGTTCGGCCTGACGATCGACAATCTGCTGGAGGTCGACGTGGTGCTCGCCGACGGCAGCTTCGTCACCGCCAACGCGAGCCAGCATCCCGATCTCTTCTGGGCGGTTCGGGGCGGCGGCGGGAACTTCGGCGTGGTCACGTCGTTCCTCTTCCAGCTTCATCCGGTCGGCACCATCATCGGTGGACCAACCCTCTGGGAGATCGACAAGACACCGGAAGTGCTGGCCTTCTATCGTGACTTCTTACGGGACGCTCCCGAGAATCTTTCCGGCTGGTTCGGGTTGATGACCGTGCCGCCGGCGCCGCCCTTCCCGGAAGCTCTACAAATGAAGAAGGTCTGCGGCGTCGTCTGGTGTTTCACCGGGTCCGAGGAGGAAGCGGCTGAGCTCTTCCAGCCCGTCAAGGAGTTCGGTCCACCGGCGCTCTACCTGATTCACCCGATGCCATACCCTATGCTGCAGCGGGCCTTCGATGCGCTTTATCCCCCCGGCTTGCAGTGGTACTGGAAGGCTGACTTCGTCACCGATCTCAGCGAAGCCTCGATCGAGGAGCACTACCGGCAGGGCTTGAAGATGCCGACGCCGCACTCGACGATGCATCTCTACCCGATCGACGGCGCCGCCCACCGAGTAGGGCCGGACGAGACCGCCTTCAGCTATCGTGAGGCGAATTTTTCCGAGATCTTCGCCGGCGTCGATCCCGATCCAGCCAACGCTGTGCTGATTCGGGAGTGGGCGCGTTCGGCCCAGGAGGCGCTACATCCCTACTCTTCCGGTGGTGCTTACGTGAACTTCATGATGGATGACGAAGGGCAGGATCGCGTCCACGCCACCTATCGCGGCAACTATGACCGCCTGGCGGCGATCAAGATGCGGTATGATCCGGACAACCTGTTCCGGATCAACCAAAACGTCAAGCCGAGAAGCTGACTCCAGGCTTGATGGCGAGAAAGCCCGCGAGGAGAGCACCTGATGAGCCCACAGCAATCGTCTCGTCCGGTCGAAGCCGAGGAGATCCCGAATCTTCCGGTTATGGGCGATGGCGGCGGAATCGCCGCCGATGAAAGCTACTACCAGGAGGAGATTCGGCTGGCGCTGCGCAATCATGGCATGCCATTGGAAGCGCTGCGCTACCCGGTCACCCCGACCGGTCTGCACTACTTGCTGGTCCACTTCGACATACCCGTGGTCGACGCGCCGACCTGGCAGCTCATCGTTGACGGCCGCGTGCGTAAGCCGCTGGCGCTCTCTCTCGACGACCTCAAATCACGGCCGGTTGTTCATCAGCCGGTCACCATGGAATGTGCCGGGAACGGCCGGGGGTTGCTGACTCCCCGGCCACTCTCGCAGCCCTGGATGGAGGACGGAATCGGCACGGCCGAGTGGACCGGTACGCCGCTGCGTGGCGTGCTGGCGGAGGCCGGCCTCGACGGCGACGCCGTCGACGTGACCTTCACCGGGCTCGACTGGGGCGTTCAGGGGAAGGAAGTACAGCCCTACCAGCGAAGTCTCAGCCTCGATGAGGCGCTGCGTGACGAGGTGCTCCTCGCCTATGCCATGAATGACGAGCCGCTGCCTCCGCAGCATGGCGCACCGCTCCGCCTCATCGTGCCGGGCTGGTATGGGATGACCAGTGTGAAGTGGCTCGCCCGGATCGACGTAACGTCCCGGCCGTTCACCGGCTATCAGATGGTTGACACCTATCGCTATGCGCGCGACGCCAACGACCCCGGCGAGCCGGTTACGCTGATCAAACCGCGCGCCCTGATGGTGCCGCCCGGAATCCCCGACTATGCGACCCGGGTGCGGGTGCTCAAACCCGGCAAGGTAA
>Ga0070737_10005893_pt1 | contig 11484 bp, 11 predicted proteins | sample Coa_R1_10_FD_66438 | JGI IMG/M metagenome (GOLD analysis project Ga0070737, IMG submission 66438) | Surface soil microbial communities from Centralia Pennsylvania, which are recovering from an underground coalmine fire - Coalmine... | ecosystem: Environmental > Terrestrial > Soil > Unclassified...
ACGTTCTACCCCTGGGTGGAGCCCCCGCGCGCGTCGGCGATCAGCGCGGCCACCGAGGCGCTGTTCCGTGCGCTGATGGCCGATCCGGCCCAGCCGGTGTACCTGGCCAAGCTGGGCGTCGATCGCGAGTTGCTCGCGGCGCGCGAGCCAGCCATCATCTGGGACCAGCCGCGGCTGACCGTGCTGCGCAGCGTGCTGATGAAGCCGGAGCACCTGACCACGGTAGACGCCCTGCACGCCGCGGTGGAGCGCGCCGCCTGCGCGGTGCTGGCCCAGCCGACCGCGCGCGGCGAGGGCGGCTGATCTCGCAATTCGGAGGGAGGCGCTGCCCCATGGACGATCATTCCCCCCGCCTGGTGACAACCGTTGGGAAGGCTGAGCGCGACCGGGTGATCCTGCGCGGCTACGATTTGACCAAGGAGCTGGTCGGCCACGTCTCGTTCGCCCACCTGACGTACTTGATGCTCATGGGCCGCATGCCGACCGAGGGCCAGGCACGCATGGTCGATGCGCTGCTCACCGTGCTGGTCGAGCACGGGATGACCGGCAGCGCCATCGCCGCGCGGCTGACCTATGCCTCCGCCCCCGAGGCGCTCCAGGGCGCGGTCGCCGCGGCGCTACTCAGCGCCGGCTCGGTCCACCTCGGCACGGCTACCGACTGCGCGCGGCTGCTGCACGAGACGCTGGCCGCCGCTCCGGCCGACGCCGACCTCGACGCGCTGGCCACCCAAGTGGTAGACGACTACCTCGGCGCGCGGCGGATCATCCCCGGGCTGGGCCACGCGCAGCACACGGCCGGCGACCCGCGCGCGGAACGGCTGTTCGCCATCGCGCGCGAGACCGAGGTGTATGGCCGCTACTGCGCGCTGCTGGAGCGCATCGCCGCGCGGGCGAGCGAGCGCCGCGGCCGGCTGCTGCCCGTAAATGTGACCGGCGCGATGGGGGCTATCGCGTGCGAGCTGGGGGTGCCGTGGCAGGTGGCCAAAGGCTTCGCGCTGATCGGGCGCACGCTGGGCGCGCTGGCCCATCTGGCCGACGAGGTGCGCGACCCGTTGGCACGGCACATGGTGGGGTTGATCGAGAGTCACCTGGTGTACCAGGATCCCTCGCGCGTCTAGCGAGGTGCGACAGGGAGCCGGCAGGTTGAGAGTTGGGAAAGAGCCCCAGCGTGCGCTGTAGGCCGGCTACAATGGAAGAACCCGCGGGCCGGCAATTGACCGTAGGGAGAAGCGCAGACGCGCGTGTCGGCGAGCCTGCCGCGGCAGAGGCCAGAGCCCTGCGCGGCGCCGCTCGGGGCGCGCGGTGCCACAAGGGGGGCCGCGTTGCCAGAAGAACCCAAGTCCCTCAAGTACGAGGAGATGCTGCGGACGGTCGGAGCAGTGCTCGACCAGACGGGCGATGACCTGGCGGTGCTGGATGTCTGGCCGCACGGCGTGATGTTCCAGAGCGTGGGGCGCAGCGGCCGGCACGAGATGGCGGTGTCGGAAATCCATCAGGTATCGCGGGCGCGCCAGGCGCTGCGCGGCACGGCGGCGACCACGACGCCCGAGGGGCCGCCGCGCTTCGAGTGGGTGCTGCGGGTGGTCGGGGCCGAACTCGACAAGATCCCGCAGTCGCGCTTCGGGTTGACCGTCAGCCGCTCGCGGGTGATCGTGGAGGGCGCCGAGGGCTACCAGCGGACCTTCGAGGCCGATGAGCTGGCGGTGCTGATGCGCGAGGCGGTGGCGCGGCGCCGCACGCAGACGTCCGTCGAGTAGTGTGGGACGGGCCGCGTGGGGCCGGGCTCCCCAGGGGATCGCGCGCGTTTTTGACAGGGGCGCGCGGCGGCCAGTATAATCCCAGCACCTGGGATATGCGGTAAGGGGAACTAGCGGTGCCCAAGCGGACCTGGCAGCCCAAGCGCATTCCTCGCAAGCGCGAGCACGGCTTCCTGAAGCGGATGAGCACGCCGGGCGGCCGCAATGTGCTGCGCCGCCGCCGGTTGCGGGGCCGCAAGCGGCTCACGGTCGTGTAGGGGAAGGCCGAGGGCGCGCGGCCGCCCGGCCCGTGGTCGCGGGCAATGCAGCGAGCGCAGCGCCTTCGTTCGGCAGCGGACTTCCAGCGGGTGCGCGCGCGGCGACGGTCGTGGGCGCACCCGCTTCTGGTGTTGTACGTGGACGACAGCCCAGTCGGTGTGAGCCGGGCGGGGTTCATCGTCGGTCGCCGCGTGGGCAAGGCGGTCGTGCGCAACCGGGTCAAACGGCGCCTGCGCGAGGCGATGCGGGCCCGGTACGCTGCGTTGGTGCGACCGGTAGACTTAGTATGGGTGGCGCGGCCGGGGAGCGGGGCGGCCGACTTCTGGGCGCTCGACGCGGCGGTCGAGCAGCTGCTCCGGGCCGCCCGCTTGCTGCCGCGCGGACCGGCCACTACCGCACCCGTCGCTGCCGCGCCCCCGGCGCCGCCAGCCTGAAAGCTGGGGGGCCGCGCAGCGGCGGACGGCGTGAAGGACGTGACGGCGATCGAGACGCTGGCGTTGCAAGCGATCCGGCTCTATCAGCGGGGGCTCTCGCCCTACCTGCCGCCGGCCTGTCGCTATGTACCGAGCTGCTCCGCGTACTGCTACGAGGCCGTGGCTCGCCACGGGCTGCTGCGCGGGGGCTGGCTCGGCCTGCGCCGGTTGCTGCGTTGTCATCCGTTGAGGCCCGGCGGCTACGACCCGGTGCCCTAGGCCCGGCTACCGCCCCGCCCAAGTCGGGAGGCCCGGTTTGGATATCGGCGCGATCTGGGACACGTTCCTGGTCCACCCCCTCGAACTCGCGCTCATCGCCCTAGGCGAGTGGACGGGCTCGGGCGGCTGGGCCATCATTCTGTTCACCATCGTCGTCAAGTGCGTGCTGTTTCCGCTCACCTGGAAGCAGAGCCAGAGCCAGAAGGCGATGATGGTCATCCAACCGCAGATCCGCGAGGCCCAGCGGCGCTACGGGGGCGACCGCGTGCGGCTCAATGAAGAGCTGATGCGGATCTACCGCGAGAACAACGTCAATCCGGCCTCCGGCTGCTTGCCCCTGCTGATCCAGTTGCCGATCTGGTTCGCCCTGTACCAGGCGCTGCGCAACCTGGGCGCGCACCATCCGATCTTCCAACAGGGCTTTCTGTGGATCGAGCGCCTCGACCAGCCGGACCATCTCGTGCTGCCGTTCTTCGATGAGCCGGTGCCCAACCCATTGTTGCCGCTCGTGACCGCTATCACCCAGTGGATGATCCAGCGGATGATGACGGCTCCCGCGCAGGATCCCCAGATGCAGCAGATGAACCGCACGATGCAGTTCATGCCGTTCATCTTTCTGTTCATGTCGCTGAACTTTCCGGCGGGGCTCGTGCTGTACTGGGTGACCTCGAACGTGGTGAGCATGGTGCAGCAGTATTTCCTCACCGGCTGGGGCGAGCTGTTCCCCGGGGGCCGCCGGCCGAACACGCCATTCGCCGGCTCGTGGGAGCCGCGGCCTATTCGCCGCGCGCCGGCCCCGGCCAGCGAAGTGGCCGGGGCTACGCCGAACGGGACGCCCGCGTCGCCAGCGGATGGCCAGCTCCGCCCCGGCGGACGCGCCGCCCGGCGGGGGGGGAAGGAGAAGAGACGCGGTGCGAAGCGTTGAGGCCCACGGCAAGACCGTGGAAGAGGCCATTGCTCAGGCGTTGCAACGCCTGGGCCGCACACGAGACGAAGTCGAGATCACGGTGCTTAGCGAGGGGAGCCGCGGCGTGTTCGGCATCGGCGCCGAGCAGGCGCGCGTCCGGGTAACGGTGCGCGAGCCCGAGCCGGTGGCGGCCGCCCCGACGGCCACCACGCCGGTGCCGCTGGAGCGCCTCGGCGAGACGGCGCTAAACATCCTCACCGACCTGGTGGAGCTGATCGGCTTGGAGGCAGAGATCTCGGTTCGCAGCGTCGATCTGGCCAGCGACGCGCCCACCGTGGTGCTCGATGTCGAGGGCCGCGACCTCGGCGTGCTCATCGGCCGCCGGGGGGAGACGCTCCAGGCGCTCCAGTATGTCACCATGCAGCTCGTGCAGCGCAAGCTGCGGCGCTGGGTGCGCGTGACGGTGGATGTCGCGGGCTACCGCGACCGCCAGGAGGCGGTGCTCCGGGCGAAGGCGCTGCGCACGGCCGAGCGGGTGCAGCGTGCTCAAACCCCCATCGCGATGGAGCCGATGCGCCCCAACGAGCGGCGCATCGTTCATCTCGCCTTGTCCGATCACCCCACGGTAACCACCTACAGCATCGGGCTGGGCGACGAGCGCCGGGTCGTGGTCTCCCCACGCACGGCGGCGCCGGTGACACTGCGGCGCTGAGCGGCCCCGATGCCTGGCGCCCCCCCGCGCACCGCTACCGCTCCCATCGACTACCTGGTCGTGGGCCACGTCTGCGTCGACGAGCTGCCCGCGGGCGAGGAGCAACTCGGGGGCACGGCAGCGTACGCCGCGCTCGCGGCCCAGCGGCTGGGGTGGCGCGTCGGGGTGGTGACCAGCGCGGCTCCCGACCTCGACCTTGCCGCTGCCCTGCCCGGGGTGGCCGTCCAGTGCGTGCCGGCCGCGGCGACGACTCGCTACCGCCACACCCGGCAGGCCGGCACCCGGCAGTTGACTCTGCGCGCCCGCGCGGCGCCGCTCACGCTGGACGCCGTGCCGGCTGCCTGGCGCGCGCCCCGCATCGTGCACCTGGCGCCGATCGCGGCCGAGGTCGAGCCCGAGCTGGCCCGCGCGCTGCCCGCCGCCTTCCGGGCCGCCACGGTCCAGGGGTGGCTGCGTGGCTGGGACGCCGATGGGCAGGTGTACCCGCTGCCCTGTGGCGACTTGCCGTTCCTGCTCGGCCGCCTCGATGCCCTGGTCGTCAGCCGCGAGGACCTGGCGGGCGAGCCATGGGGCACCGCGCCGCTGGGCGCCATCAGCCCACGCGTGGCGCTCACGCTGGGCGCGGCGGGCGTGGCGGTCTACGCGCCCGGCTGCCACCAGGTGGTACCGGCTTGCCCCGCAGTAGCGTGCGATCCCACTGGCGCGGGGGACGTGTTCGCCGCCGTGTGGTTCGTGCGGTTGGCGGCGGGCGAGCCGCCGCTGGCCGCGGCGCGCTACGCGGCGGCCGCTGCAGCGTGTACAGTAGAGCGGGCTGGCCTGGCCGGGGTGCCGACCCCCGCGGAGATCGAGGAGCGGCTGCGAGCGTGGGCGCGGTGATCGCCATCGCCAACCAGAAAGGCGGGGTGGGCAAGACCACTACCGCGGTGCACATCGCGGCGTACCTCGGCCTGCTCGGGCCGGTGCTATTGGTGGACTGCGACCCGCAGGGCAACGCCACGCGCTGGCTGGGCCACGATCCGCGGACCGTGGCCCCTTCGCTGTACGACGTGCTGGTAGACACCACCCCCCTGCGTAGTACCGTGCGGCCGACCGAGGAGCAGGGGGTCAGTCTGGTGCCGGCCAACCGGGCGCTGGCGGGCGCGCAGGTCGAGCTGGTGGCGCTGCCCGAGCGCGAGCTCCGGCTGCGCCACGCCCTGGCCCCGCTGCGCGCCGACTATGCTCTGGTGCTGCTCGATTGTCCACCCTCGCTTGGCCTGCTCACCGTCAACGCCTTGGCGGCCGCCGACGCCGTGCTCGTGCCGGTCCAGTGCGAGTACCTGGCGCTGGAGGGGCTCGGCCAGCTCCTGGAGAGCATCGAGCTGGTGCGCCAGCGCCTCAACCCGCGGCTGGCGGTGCTCGGCCTGCTGCTGACCATGGCCGACGCGCGCACCAATCTCAGCGCCCAGGTGCAGGAGGAGGTGCGCCGCCACTTCCCCACGCTGACCTTCGAGACGGTGATCCCGCGGGCGGTGCGGCTGAGCGAGGCGCCCAGCCATGGCCAGTCGCTGCTGCGCTACGACGCCACTTCACGGGGAGCCCTCGCCTACGCGCAGCTGGCCGACGAGCTGGTGCGGCGCGGCTACGGGGTGCCCGCTGGAGGGCGCACGTGAAGCGGCGCGGGGGTGGCCTGGGCCGTGGCCTCGACGCCCTGCTGCCGGCGGCCCCGACCGGGGCCGTGCCTGGCGGGGTGGTCGAGCTGCCCGTCGATCTCATCGTCCCCAACCCCGAGCAGCCGCGGCAGGGGATCGCTGAGGCGGAGCTGGCGGAGCTGGCGGCGTCGATTCGCGCGCACGGCGTGCTCCAGCCCGTGATCGTGGCCCGCGCGGGTGCCGGCTACGTGTTGGTGGCCGGCGAGCGGCGGTGGCGCGCGGCACAGCAGGCGGGGCTGACCACGATCCCCGCGCTCATCAAGGAGGTCACGCCGCGGCAGCGGCTCGAACTAGCGCTGGTGGAGAACCTCCAGCGGCAGGACCTCACGCCCCTGGAGGAGGCCGCGGCTTATCAGCAGTTGATCACCGAGCACGGGCTGACCCAAGAGCAGGTGGCCGAGCGGGTAGGCAAGAGCCGCGCGGCCGTGGCTAATACGCTGCGGCTGCTCCAGCTCGCCCCGGCGGTGCGCACGGCCCTGCTGGCCGGCCAGATCACCGCCGGCCACGCGCGCGCGCTGCTGGGCTGTGCCGATCCAGCCCAGCAGGAGACGTTACTGGCGCAGGTGCTAGCGAGTGACCTGAGCGTGCGCGCTACCGAAGAGCTGGTGCGCCGCGGTGGCCCACGCCGCACCCGCCTGGTCCCAGCGCCGCCCCCGGAGCTGGTGGCGGTCGAGCAGGCGCTGCGCCAAGCCCTCGGCACGAAGGTGCAACTGTTGCGCTCGCGGCGCGGCGGCCGCATCGTCATCCACTACTACTCCGACGAGGAGCTGCAGGCGCTGTACGAGCGCTTCGTGGCCGGCGTCTGATCCCGCCGGCTGCCTGCTGCGGCGCTCCGGGGCGACGGCGCGTGCTACAATGCCGCGACCCCCTTGGCGCCTGGGAGGTACCGCGTGGTGCGCCCCGGCCTCGTTCTGGTCCTCCTAGTGGCCGGCTGCACGGTGCTTGGCGGGTGCCTGGCCGCGGTGGCGTCCGGGCCGCCGGGGCCCGAGGCCTCGGCGACCGGGACGGTCCCCATCACGCCAACGCCCTTGCCTGCTTGGCGCGTGGCCTACACCGAGCTGACCGGCGCGAACCTCGCTCTCTGGATGCTGTATGCCGCCGATCTGGCCCGCGCGCATGGCCTGGCGGTCACCCTGGAGCAGCGCAGCGAGCGCGAGGCCTACGCCGCGCTGGCGGCCGGCGAGATCGAGGCGGTGGTGGGCAGCGGGACCGCAGCGTTGGTCGCGCTCGCCGAGGGCACTGATCTCACGGTGGTAGCGGGCCTGGTCAACGTGTCCCCGTACCGGCTAATGGTGGCGCCGGGGATCGAGGGGGCGAACGCCCTGCGCGGGCTGCGGCTGGGCGTCGGGCGGCCGAACTCGGCGCAGGAAGTGGCCACACGGGCCGCGCTCGACCTGCTCCACCTCCTGCCCGGCGAGGAGGTGCCGCTGCTCCCGATCGGTAGCGCCGCCGAGCGCTTCGCTGCCCTGGAGGCGGGGGTGGTCCAGGGGGCTGCGGTAGTCCCGCCCGACACGGTGCTGCTGGAACGCCTGGGGTTCGTCACGCTGATCGATCTGTTGGCCCGTGGGGCCGAGAGCCCGAACACCCAAGTGGTCGTGGCCGGACACCTGGTGCGTGAGGAGCCCGAGCGGGTCCAACATTTCGTGGACGCGCTGCTGGAGGCGATCGCCCTGGTCAAGCGCGAGCCGGCGCTCGCCAAGCGAGTACTGCGCTACTACTTGTACACCGACGACGCTGCCGCACTGGAGGCCACCTACGCGCTGTTCGGCGACCGCTTGCTGGCCCGCACGCCGTTCCCCGCCGAGCGGGCGCTGCGCCAGGGCTGGGCGAAGCTGCTCGATCAGGGCAGCGTGCCCGCGTCGCCGCCGGCCACGACGTTCATCCAGCGCCGCTTCGTGCAGGCGGCGATCGACAGTGGCCTGGTGGGGCGGCTGTACGACGGTCGCTGAGCCGATCTTGTGGGAGCACGGGCCCCAGGGCGAGTGGGCGGGCGCCGCGTGGGGGGCCGCCTCAGCGCGCGTGAAGGGCTAGCACACGCGCCACCAGCGCCGAGGTGGAGTGGCCTGGCTGGGTAGGTAGCAGGACGACCTCGCCGCCCGCCGCCCGCACGAGCTGCGCTTCTGGCAGCATCGTCTCGGAGTAGTCGTCGCCTTTGACGTACACGGCAGGTTGCAGCCGGACGACCAGCGGCTCGGCGGTGAGCGTGTCGAACACCACCACCAGATCCACGGCGGCGAGGGCCGCCACGATCTCGGCGCGCTCGGCGGCTGGCACCAGGGGGCGCGTCGGGCCCTTGAGCGCGCGCACCGAGGCGTCGCTGTTGACCCCCACGATGAGCAGGTCGCCCAAGGCGCGAGCCGCCTGGAGATAGCGCACGTGGCCGACGTGCAGCAGGTCGAAACACCCGTTGGTGACCACCACGCGGCCGCCCGCCTGGCGCACGGCGGCGGCGCGAGCCGCGGCCTCGTCGAGATGAACGCACTTGGCGCGCATGACGCCGCATTATAGCGCGGCTGGCTGGCCGCGCGTCGCGGGATGGTGGTAGCGACAGGCCGGATAGTGTATAATCGCGGCCAGTACGAGCGAGTGAGTGGGTTCGTCTTTCAGCCGCGGGACACGGAAGAACCCCCGGGAGATCGGTGCGTGGCCCTCGCTGCGCAGCAGCCTTGCGGCAGGCCGCACGCGACGCCGCCCCCTCTGACGCGCGCGGCGTCCTCCCCGCCGCGGGGCGCCTGCTAGGGATTGTTGCTCTGAGTCGTCCAGGTGCCGCCGCAGGTGGCCGCTGCTCGCGCCCCCGGAGAGCCCCCGCCCTTGTCCCGTGTCTGCGCGCGAGGAGTACGCATGGTAGTGGTACGTAGCAAGGAAGTGGGCGGCCGCGAGCTGAGTATGGAGGTCGGGCGGGTCGCCCAGCTCGCCGATGGCGCGGTGCTGGCGCGCTACGGCGACACGATCGTGCTCGCCACCGCGGTGAGCCCCGACACTCCCCGCGAGGGGATCGATTTCCTGCCTCTGACCGTCGATTTCGAAGAGCGTATGTACGCCGCCGGGAAGATCCCCGGCGGCTTTATCAAGCGCGAGGGGCGGCCCAGCGAGGGCAGCATCCTCGCCTCGCGGCTCACCGACCGCCCCCTGCGCCCGCTGTTTCCCAAGGAGTACCGCAACGATATCCAGGTGATCGTCACGGTCCTGTCCGCGGACCAGATGAACGATCCCGCTATCCTCTCCATCAACGCCGCCTCGGCCGCGCTACACATCTCCGATATCCCCTTCTACGGGCCGGTCGGCGCGGTCAAGGTCGGCTACATCGAGAACGAGTTCGTCATCAACCCCACGCTGGGCGAGATGGCCTACAGCAAGCTCGACCTCACCGTGGCCGGGACCGCCGACGCCGTGCTGATGGTCGAAGCCGGCATCGACGAGCTGCCCGAGGACATCGTCGTCCAGGCCATCGAGTTCGGCCATCGCGCGCTGCAGGCGAGCATCGCGCTGCAGAACGAGCTGCGCGACCTGGTGGGCAAGCCGAAGCGCGACTATCCGCGCGCGAGCGTGAACGAGGCGCTGCGCGCCCAAATCGTCGAGTGGCTCGGCAGCCGCCTCGAAGAGGCGATCTACAACCCCGATAAGGCCGGGCGCGAGGACGCCACACGCGAGCTGCGCGCGCAGACGGTCGAGGAGTTCGTGCGCCGCGGCGCCGACCCGCGCGAGGTGGTGGCGTTGTTCAGCGGCTTGGAGAAGGAGCTCGTGCGGCGCAACATCCTGGACAAGGGGCTGCGCCCCGACCGCCGCGGGCTGGCCGAGATCCGTCCCGTGACCTGCGAGGTCGGGCTCCTGCCGCGCGCCCATGGCTCCGGGCTGTTCACCCGCGGCCAGACCCAGGTACTGACGGTGTGCACGCTGGGCACGCTGGCCGACAAGCAGATCATCGACACCATCGCCCCCGACGAGTACAAGCGCTATATCCATCACTACAACTTCCCGCCGTACAGCGTCGGCGAGGCGCGGCCGCTGCGCGCGCCGTCGCGCCGCGACATCGGCCATGGCGCGCTGGCCGAGCGCGCGCTGCGCCCGATGATTCCCGACGAGGAGGCGTTCCCCTATACCATCCGCCTCGTCTCGGAGGTGCTCTCCTCTAACGGCTCGACCTCGATGGCCAGCACCTGCGGCAGCACGCTGGCGCTGATGGACGCCGGCGTCCCGATCCGCGCCCCGGTAGCCGGGGTGGCCATGGGGCTGGTAACCGACGAGCAGGGCCGCTACGCGATCCTCAGCGATATCCAGGGCATCGAGGATGCGCTGGGCGATATGGATTTCAAGGTTGCCGGCACCGAGAAGGGCGTCACCGCGCTGCAGATGGACATCAAGGTACGCGGCATCACGCCCGAGATCCTGCAGCAAGCGCTCGCCCAGGCGCGCGAGGGGCGGCTGCATATTCTGGAGCGGATGCTGAGTGCTATCGGCAGCTCGCGGCCCGAGCTGTCGCCCTACGCGCCGCGCATCACCAAGATCCAGATCCCGCCCGAGCGCATCCGCGACGTGATCGGCCCCGGCGGCAAGATCATCCGCAAGATCGTCGAAGAGACGAAGTGCACGATCGACGTCGAGGACGATGGCACGGTGCTGATCGGCTCGACCAGCGCCGAGCGCGCCCAGAAGGCGGTGGACATCATCCGTGGCCTAACGCGCGATGTCGAGGTCGGTGGCATCTATACCGGTCGGGTGACCCGCGTGATGGCCTTCGGCGCGTTCGTCGAGATCCTGCCGGGCAAAGAAGGGCTGATTCACATCTCCGAGCTGGCCAACCACCGCGTCAACCGCGTCGAGGACGTGGTGAACGTGGGCGACGAGGTGACGGTGCTGGTCACGGAGATCGACCGCCAGGGGCGCATCAACCTGTCGCGCCGCGCGCTGCTGGAGCCCGAGGAGGACACGGCCCCGGCCCCAGTGGGCGGCGGGCGGCCCGGCGGGCGCTCGGTCAACGGCCCGCCCGCGCGGGGCGAGCGAGGCGCGCCTGCCGGCGGGCGCGGCAGCTTCGGCGGTGGGCGCGGGCCCAGCGGCCCGTCGCGCGGCCCGGGTGGCCTGGGGGGCAGTGACCGCGGGCGCGGTGGGCCCTCTGGCGGGCGCGGCAGCTTCGGCGGCGGGCGCGACAGTGGCCCGCGCCGCGGCCCGGGCGGGCGCATCTAGCGCCGCGCGCACCTGAGCCACGCATGGCGATCGCCTGAGGAGTGGCCATGGCGGAGTCCACGACCCGCCTGCGGGTAGCCATCGCCGGCGCGCGCGGGCGTGTGGGGCGCGAGATCGCCCGGGCGGTCGACGCCGCGCCGGACCTCGAGCTGGTTGGCGGCCTGGCGCGCACGCCCGGCGCAACCCTGCCGCGCGCCGCCGGCCCGCCCCTCGTGCTGCACACCGACATCGCGGCGCTGCTGGCCGAGACGCGCCCCGACGTGCTGGTCGACTTCACCCGGGCCGACGC
>Ga0070737_10005895_pt1 | contig 11479 bp, 20 predicted proteins | sample Coa_R1_10_FD_66438 | JGI IMG/M metagenome (GOLD analysis project Ga0070737, IMG submission 66438) | Surface soil microbial communities from Centralia Pennsylvania, which are recovering from an underground coalmine fire - Coalmine... | ecosystem: Environmental > Terrestrial > Soil > Unclassified...
ACGCCGCCGGCGATGCCTTCCTTCTGCAACGCCATCGCGATGCCGAAAGCCTGGAACGCCGACAAGCCGACCGTGCCCCAGCGCGTGTACTTGGTGAGGATGCGCTGGCCGGACTGGCCTTCCTTTTTCAGCGCTTGCCAGCTCGGCAGGACCGAACCCATCATCTGCACCACGATCGATGCCGAAATGTACGGGATCACGCCCAGTGCGAACAGCGAGAAGCGCGCCAGCGCGCCGCCCGAGAACATGTTGAACATGTTCAGGAGCCCGCCGCCCTGCTCGATCATCCGCGTCATCGCTTCCGGGTTGACGCCCGGCACCGGGATGAACGAACCCAGCCGGAACACGACGAGCGCCCCGACCACGAACAGCAGGCGCTGCCGCAGTTCGGTCAATTTCCCGAACTGGGCCAGCGGATTGGATGATGTCTTGCTTGTAGCCACGCTTACTCCACCGAGCCGCCGGCAGCTTCGATCGCCGCCTTGGCGCCTGCGGTCGCGAGCACGCCAGAGACCTTCACCGCCCGGCCGATTTCGCCTTTCTTGACGATCTTGACGCGCTTGGCGCGGCTGTCGACCAGCCGGGCTTCGCGCAGCGCTGCCAAATCGATCGAGTCATTCTTGAGACCCGCGATCTGGTAGAGGAACACCTGCTGCGACTCGATCTGCTTTTTGGAGCGGAAGCCGACCTTGGGCAGGCGGCGCTGCAGCGGCATCTGGCCGCCTTCGAAACCAATGGTATGCGTATTGCCGGCGCGCGCGTGCTGGCCCTTGTGGCCGCGGCCCGCAGTCTTGCCGAGCCCCGAACCAATGCCGCGCGCGACGCGGCGGCGCTCCTTGCGCGCGCCTTTGCCGGGTTTCAATGTGTTCAAACGCATGACTTACTCCTCGACCCGGACCAGATAGTTGACCGTGTTGATCAGGCCGCGCACCTGCGGGCTGTCCTTCAATTCGCGCACGTCGCCCGTGCGATTCAGGCCCAGTGCCTTCACGCTCAGGCGGTGCCGCGACTGCACGCCGCGCAGGCCGCCCACGAGCCGCACCTTCACGGTGCCGGTGGTGGTTTTCTTAGCCGCCATGACCGAGTTCCTCGACCTTTTTGCCGCGCTTGGCCGCGATGTATTCCGGGCTCGCGACCGACTGCAGGCCCTTGATGGTGGCGCGCACCAGGTTGATCGGGTTGCGCGAACCGACCGCCTTGGCCAGCACGTCCTTCACGCCGACGACTTCCAGCACGGCGCGCATCGCGCCGCCGGCGATCACGCCGGTACCTTCGGAAGCCGGCTGCATGAACACGCGGGCCGCGCCATGGTTGGCTTTCACGGGATACCAGATGGTGCCGTTGTTCAACCCTACTGTGACCATGTTGCGGCGCGCGCGTTCCATCGCCTTCGAGATCGCGACCGGCACTTCGCGCGCCTTGCCGTACCCGAAGCCGACCTTGCCGGCGCCGTCGCCGACCACGGTCAGCGCGGTAAAGCTCATCTGCCGGCCGCCCTTGACCGTCTTGGCCACACGGTTGACGGCGATGAGTTTTTCCAGCATCCCGTCCGAATTGTCGCGATCGTTGTTCGCCATGTTTTCACCTTGCGCCCGCGAAATGCGGGCATTTGCTTGCGGCATCAAGCCGCTTGGAGTTGTTGTGTGTTTCAGAGCCGAGGGATGAGGGGCGAGCAAAAGCGATCCGCAAACACGTCCTTGCTACTCGTCCCTAATCCCTGCTCTTAGAATTTCAATCCCGCTTCGCGCGCGGCATCCGCCAGGGCCGCCACACGGCCGTGGTACTTGAATCCCGAGCGATCGAACGCAACCGATTCGACGCCCGCGGCACGCGCCTTCTCGGCGATCGCCTTGCCGACGGCCGCGGCGGCGGACTTGTTCTTGGTGCCCTTCAAACCGTCGCGAACGTTCTTCTGGACGGTGGAAGCAGCCGCAACCACGGTTTCGCCGTCCGCGGCGATGACCTGCGCATAGATGTGCTGTCCGCTGCGGTGCACGCTCAAACGCGGCACGGCCAGCTTGCGGATGCGCGCGCGCGCGGTCTTGGCGCGACGCAGACGCGAGGTTTTCTTGTCGATCATACTCAAGCCTTCTTCGCTTCTTTCAGCGTGATGCGCTCGCCGGCATAGCGCACACCCTTGCCCTTGTAGGGTTCCGGCGGACGGAACGCGCGGATCTTCGCGGCGGTCTGCCCGACCCGCTGCTTGTCGGCACCCTTGACGAGGATCTCCGTCGGTGACGGCGTTTCCAGCGTGATGCCTTCCGGCGCGGGGAACACCACCGGATGCGAGAACCCGATGGACAGGTTCAGGTTCTTGCCCTGCAACGCCGCGCGGAAGCCGACGCCGACCAGCTCCAGCTTGCGCTCGTAACCCTGGCTCACGCCCTTGACCATGTTGGCCAGCAGCGCACGGGTCGTGCCCGCGAATTTCGTTTCGGCGCTGCCGTCGGCACAGGTCAGGTGTCCGTCCGCGCTCCTGATCTCGACGCCCGGGATTGCGTGCATCTTCAGGGTGCCCTTGGGACCCTTCACCGTGATTCCGTCCTGGGCCACCTGGCATTCGACGCCCTTCGGCAACGCGATGGGCTTCTTGGCTACTCGTGACATATCAATGCTCCGTCCTTCTACGCGACGCGGCCGATCACTTCGCCGCCGAGGCCCTTGGCGCGCGCCTGCGCGTCGGTCATCAGCCCGGCCGAAGTGGACACGATGGAGATGCCGAGGCCGCCCAGCACCTTCGGCAGCGTGTCCTTGCCGCGATACACGCGCAGGCCCGGGCGACTGACGCGCTCGATGCGCTCGATCGCGGGCTTGCCTTCGAAATATTTCAGCTTGATTTCGAGCTGCGCCTTGTCGCCGTCTTGCGCGCGGCGCGAATCCAGCACGTAGCCTTCGGCCTTCAACAGGTCGGCCAGCGCCTGGCGCAACTTCGAAGCCGGCATGCTCACCGTCTGCTTGCCCATGGCCTGGGCATTGCGGATGCGGGTGAACATATCGGCGATGGGATCAGTCATGCTCATGGGTTGTTTCCTTGAAACTGCATCGATATCCGAAACCTGGGGCTGGGGGTTGGGGACTAGGGAAAAGCGGCTGCCTGCTCTTGATTTTCCCCAGCCCCCAATCCCAAGCCCCGCTTGGTTACCAGCTCGCTTTGCGAAGCCCCGGCACGTCGCCGCGCATTGTCGCTTCGCGCAACTTGCTGCGGGACAGGCCGAACTTCACGTACACCGCGCGCGGCCGACCGGTCATCGCGCAGCGGGTGCGCAGACGCGACGGGCTGGAGTCGCGCGGCAGCTTCTGAAGCTTGGCCGCCGCAGCCATCTTCTCCTCATAGCTCGCACCGGTGCTGGCAATGATCTTCTTGAGATCGGTGCGCTTGCCGGCGTGCTGTTTGATCAACTTGGCACGTCTCAGGTCGCGATTCACCATGGATTTCTTGGCCATCGGTCTACGTCTCTCGTCAGTTGCGGAACGGGAAGTGGAAAGCTTCCAGCAATGCCTTCGCTTCCGCGTCGGTTTTCGCGGTCGTGGTGATGCAGATGTCCATGCCGCGCATCGCGTCGACCTGGTCGAAGTCGATTTCCGGGAAGATGATCTGTTCCTTCACGCCCATGTTGTAGTTGCCGCGGCCGTCGAACGCACGGCCGGACACGCCGCGGAAATCGCGTACGCGCGGCAGCGAAATGTTGATCAGGCGGTCGAGGAACTCCCACATGTTCGCGCGGCGCAAGGTGACCTTGCAGCCGATCGGCCAGCCGTCGCGAATCTTGAACGAGGCGACCGACACGCGCGCCTTGGTCACGACCGGCTTCTGGCCGGCGATCTTCGCCATGTCGGCGGTCGCGTTCTCCAGCACCTTCTTGTTTGCGGCGGCCTCGCCCACGCCCATGTTGAGCGTGATCTTGCTGATGCGCGGCACCTGCATCGCGTTCTTGTAGCCGAAGCGCTTCATCAGCGCCGGCGTCACTTCGTCTTTGTAGATTTTTTCGAGACGGGTCATTGCGGCTTCCTCACGCGTCCACGACTTCGCCGGTCGACCGGTACACGCGTACCTTGCGCCCGTCGCCCAGCGTCTTGCGGCCCACGCGTTCGCCCTTGCCGGTGGCCAGGTCGTACAGCATGACGTTGGAAATGTGGATCGGGGCTTCGCGCTCGACGATGCCGCCCGGCTGCTGCAACTGCGGGTTCGGCTTGGTGTGGCGCTTGACCATGTTGATGTTCTGCACGAACACGCGGTCGCCGACGACGCGCGTGACTTCGCCGTGCTGGCCCTTGTTCTTGCCGGCGATCACGTAAACCGTGTCGCCCTTTCTGATCCTGTTCATAGGTAACTCACTTGTTCAATGAAGCGCATAGCGTCCCGCTCATCCAACAGCATCATGCCCCCACAACCCCGGTCGAATCTTCGATTCGATCCGCCCCCTTGACTCAAGGGGGCAAAAGCTGGCGCGATGCTGCTTTCCGATTCCCGATTCCCTGTTCCCGTTTCCCGATTCCCGGATTCAAAGGACCTCGGGCGCCAGCGACACGATCTTCATGAACCGCTCGCTGCGCAGTTCGCGGGTGACCGGTCCGAAGATGCGGGTGCCGATCGGTTCCAGCTTGTTGTTCAGCAGCACCGCGGCATTGTCGTCGAAGCGGATCAGCGATCCGTCCGGACGGCGGACGCCCTTGGCGGTACGCACCACGACGGCGTTGTAGACCTCGCCTTTCTTGACCTTGCTGCGCGGCAGCGCGTCACGGATCGAGACCTTGATGACGTCGCCGACGCTGGCGTAGCGGCGCTTGGAACCGCCCAGCACCTTGATGCACATCAGTTCGCGCGCACCGCTGTTGTCCGCCGCGGCCAGCATGGATTGCATCTGGATCATGGCTCAAGCCCTCTCATTCTGCCGCGCGCGCCAGCACTTCCACTACGCGGAAATGCTTGGTCTTGGACATCGGCCGGCACTCGGCGATGCGCACCAGGTCGCCTTCGTGGCACTCGCCCTTCTCGTCGTGCGCGTGCAACTTCGTCGAACGGCGCAGCAACTTGCCGTACAGGCCGTGCTGTTCCTGGCGATCGATCACCACAGTGACCGTCTTCGCGCTCTTGCTGCTGCTGACGCGACCTTCGAGGGTGCGCGTCGTCTTGCTGTTGTCGTTCATCACGCGGCTCCCTGGCTCTGCTTCTCGCCAAGCACCGTCGCGGCGCGCGCGATTTCGCGGCGCACCTTGGCGAACTGGTGCGTCTGCGCGGTCTGGCCCTGTGCCTTTTGCATGCGCAGGCTGAACTGCTCGCGGCGCAGCTCGGCGATATGGTCGATCAGTTCCTGCGCAGACTTCCCGCGCATCTCGTTGGTATCCATCACAGCAGCGCCCTGGTCGCGAATTGGGTTTGCACCGACAGCTTGGCCGCGGCAAGGCGGAAGGCCTCGCGCGCCTCGGCTTCGGTGACGCCTTCGATTTCGTACAGCATCCGGCCGGGCTGGATCGGCGCGACCCAGTATTCGACGTTGCCCTTGCCAGCGCCCATGCGGACCTCGATCGGCTTCTTGGTGATCGGCTTGTCCGGGAACACGCGGATCCACAGCTTGCCGCCGCGCTTCACGTAACGCGTGATGCAACGGCGCGCAGCCTCGATCTCGCGCGCGGTGATCGCGCCGCGGGTGGTCGCCTTCAGGCCGTATTCGCCGAAGCTGACGAGGTTGCCGGAAAGGCTCAAGCCCCGGTTGCGGCCCTTGAACTGCTTGCGGAATTTGGTGCGTTTTGGCTGAAGCATGGTCTGTTTTCCTGCGAACTCTTTCGGCAACTGCCGAGAAGCAATTTAGACACGGATAGAAGCGGATCAAGGATCAAATCAGCCTTTATCAGACGCTATCCGTGTCAAAAACGCTCCTCAATTTTCGGCCGTCTGCCGCTCGCGGCGCCCGCGCGGGGCACGCTCGCGGCGCGGCTCGTCATCGCGATCCGCGCGCGGACGGCGCGTCGGTTGCGCGTTTTCATTGCGTTCTTCTTCCTTCGCGGCTTGGCCGACTGCGGAAAAATCAAAGATCTCGCCCTTGTAGATCCAAACCTTGACGCCGATGACGCCATAGGTTGTGTGCGCTTCGGCCAGCCCGTAATCGACGTCGGCGCGCAGGGTGTGCAGCGGCACGCGTCCTTCACGGTACCACTCGGACCGCGCGATCTCGGCGCCATTCAGACGACCGGCGACGTTGACCTTGATGCCCAGCGCGCCCAAGCGCATCGCGTTCTGCACCGCGCGCTTCATTGCGCGGCGGAACATGATACGGCGCTCGAGCTGCTGCGCGATCGACTCGGCGACCAGTTGCGCGTCGAGCTCGGGCTTGCGCACTTCGCTGACGTTGATGTGCGCATCCACGCCCATGATCGCGGAAACTTCGCGGCGCAGCTTCTCGATGTCCTCGCCCTTCTTGCCGATCACGACGCCCGGACGCGCGGTGAAGATGGTGATGTCCGCGTTCTTCTGCGGCCGGTTGATCTGGATCTTCGACACGCCGGCCTGTGCCAGCTTCTTCTTGAGAAGCTCGCGCACCTTGAGGTCGGAGACCAGGTGCTCCGCGTACTGGCGCTTGCCCGCGAACCACTTGGAATTCCAGTCCTTGGAAATGCCGAGGCGAATTCCGATTGGATTGACTTTGTGACCCATGATTTCAGTTTCCCTTGGTGCCGCGATCGAAGCGGCTGTTCAGCCCCCTTGAGTGAAGGGGGCGGCACGCGACGAGTCGCGTGCGGGGGTTGTGGGAGCACACTGCTTTTGCGCACATGGCAAACATCACTCACCCAACCTCAACGGTAATGTGCGACGTGCGCTTCAAAATCCTTGCTCCGCGGCCCTTGGCGCGTGCGTGCATGCGCTTCATGACCGCGCCTTCGTCCACGAAAATGCGCGACACCTTCAGTTCGTCCACGTCGGCGCCGACGTTGTTCTCGGCGTTGGCGACCGCCGACAGCAGCACCTTGCGGACCAGGTGCGCCGCCTTCTTGTTGGTGTGCTCGAGCACGGCGCTGGCCGTGCCGACGGGCATGCCGCGCACCAGGTCCGCCACCAGCCGCGCCTTCTGCGCCGAAATGCGCGCGCCGCGCAGGACAGCCTTGGCTTGAGTCGTAGTCATGACGGTCTCCATTACTTGGCTGCTGCCGCCGGCGCGCTCGGCGCCGCGGCTTTCTTGTCGGCGCCGCTGTGACCCTTGAACGTGCGCGTCACCGCAAACTCGCCGAGCTTGTGCCCGACCATGTTTTCGTTGACCAGCACCGGCACATGCAAACGTCCGTTGTGGACCGCGATGGTCAACCCGACCATTTCAGGCAGGATCATCGAACGACGCGACCAGGTCTTGATCGGACGCTTGCTGTTGCTCTGGTTCGCCGCCTCCACCTTCTTGAGCAGGTGCAAGTCGATGAATGGGCCTTTCTTGAGTGAACGTGGCATGTCGATGAACCCTTATTTGCTGCGGCGGCGCACGATCATGTTCTGCGTGCGCTTGTTGTTGCGGGTCTTGTAGCCCTTGGTCGGGGTGCCCCACGGACTGACCGGGTGGCGGCCGCCCGAAGTGCGGCCTTCGCCGCCGCCGTGCGGATGGTCGACCGGATTCATCACGACGCCGCGCACGGTCGGACGTATGCCGAGCCAGCGCTTCGCGCCCGCCTTGCCGAGCTTCTTGAGGCTGTGCTCCGAATTGCCGACTTCGCCGACGGTGGCGCGGCACTCGACCGGCACCTTGCGCATTTCGCCCGAACGCAAACGCAGCGTGGCGTAACCCGATTCGCGCGCCACCAGTTGCGCGGACGAGCCGGCGCTGCGCGCGAGCTGCGCGCCCTTGCCCGGCTTCATCTCGACGCAGTGCACCGTGGTGCCGATCGGCATGTTGCGCAGCGGCAGCGTGTTGCCGTCCTTGATCGGCGCATCGGTGCCGGCCATCAGTTGCGCGCCGAGCTGGATGCCCTTGGGCGCGATGATGTAGCGTCGTTCGCCGTCGACGTAGCACAGCAACGCGATGTGCGCGGTGCGGTTGGGATCGTATTCGATGCGCTCGACGCGGCAGGCCACGCCTTCCTTGTCGCGCTTGAAGTCGATGATGCGGTAATGCTGCTTGTGCCCGCCGCCGCGATGGCGCACGGTGATGCGCCCGAAGTGGTTGCGGCCACCGGTCTTGGACTGGACTTCAGTCAGCGGCGCGTACGGGTCGCCCTTGTGGAGACCGGCGGGCGCCACGCGCACCATCCCGCGGCGGCCCGGCGAAGTCGGTTTGGGTGTGATCAGTGCCATCTGGATTGCACCTCTTTCGTTCAGGCCCGGCCCGCGGCGACGTCGATGCTCTGGCCTTCGGCCAGGCGTACATACGCCTTGCGGACGCTGGCCTTGCGACCGGGCTTGAAGCGGAACATCTTCAGCTTGCCCTTGACGTTGGCCATGTTCACCGACACCACGCTCACGTCGAACATTTTTTCGACCGCGGACTTGACGTCGGCCTTGGTGGCACCGGGCGCCACCGTGAATACGTACTGGTTGTGCTCGGAAAGGCGGGTGCTCTTTTCCGAAACGTGCGGCGCGCGCAGCACCGAGAGGATCCTTTCACCGCTCATGCCAGCCACTCCTCGACCTTCTTCACCGCATCGACGGTGATGACGACATGGTCGGCCGCGGCCAGCGCGACCGGATTGATGCCGTCCACGTCGATGACATCGACGATGTTGGGATTGTTGCGCGCGGCGAGGTACAGCTTCTCGTCCACCGCCTGCGTCACGATCAGGGTGCGGCCCCTGGCTTCGATCTCGCCGAGCTTGCCGGCCAAAGCCTTTGTCTTCGCCGCATCGATCGCAAATTCCGGGACGACCTTGAGGCGACCCTGGCGGTTCAACTCCGCGAGCATCGAGCACAGCGCGCCGCGGTACATCTTGCGGTTGACCTTCTGCGCGAAGTCGCGCGGCTGCGCCGCGAACGCGCGCGCGCCACCGACGAAAATCGGCGCACGATAGTCGCCGTGACGGGCACCGCCGCCCTTCTGGCGCTTGAATTTCTTGGTCGTACCCGACATGCGGGTGTGATTGAGCTGCGCCTTGGTACCGGCGCGACCGGCGTTGCGGTAGGCCACCACCACCTGATGCACGAGATCCTCGCGGAACGCGGCGCCGAAGATCGCTTCGGAAACCTGTACCGGACTCGCGCCAATCACATTCAGTTCCATGATCGATTCCTCAACCCTTGGCCGCCGGGCGGACGACCACGTCGCCACCGGTCGCGCCGGGCACCGCGCCCTTCACCGCGATCAGGTGACGCTCGGCGTCGATGCTGACCACTTCGAGATTCATTGCCGAACGATTGACGTTGCCCATCTGGCCGGCCATCTTCTTGCCCGGGAATACGCGGCCGGGCGTCTGACGCTGGCCGATCGAACCCGGTGCGCGGTGCGACAGCGAGTTGCCGTGCGTGGCGTCGCCCATCGTGAAGTGATGGCGCTTGATCGTGCCCTGGAAGCCCTTGCCCTTGGACACGCCGGCGACATCCACGATCTGGCCGACCTTGAACACGTCATCGACCTTGATCTCGGCGCCGATCGCGTACTTGGCGGCGTCCTTGTCGGCGAGGCGGAATTCCCACAGGCCGCGACCCGGTTCCACCTTCGCCTTGGCAAAGTGGCCCTTGGGCGGCTTGCCCAGCAGCGAGGCGCGCTTGGCACCCGCGGTGACCTGCACCGCGACGTAGCCGTCGTTGTCGGCGGTCTTGACCTGGGTGACGCGGTTCGGCGTCGCCTCGATCAAGGTGACCGGCACCGAGCGGCCGTCTTCGGTGAAGAGCCGGCTCATGCCGCATTTTTTTCCGACGATTCCAAGAGTCATGATGTTTCTCGCATTACTTCGAGATTCGGGATTGGAGATTCAGGATTCGTAGAAGCTGAGGTTTGCATGCTCTTGCTCTTCCGAATCCCGTCTCCCGAATCCCTAATCGCGGCTTCACCCAAGCTTGATCTGCACGTCCACGCCGGCGGCGAGGTCGAGCTTCATCAGCGCATCCACGGTCTTGTCGTTCGGGTCGACGATGTCCAGCACGCGCTTGTGGGTGCGCGTCTCGTACTGGTCACGCGCATCCTTGTCCACGTGCGGCGACACCAGGATCGTGTAACGCTCGATCTTGGTCGGCAGCGGAATCGGACCGCGCACCTGTGCACCGGTGCGACGCGCCGTCTCCACGATTTCGCTGGCCGACTTGTCGATCAGGCGATGGTCGTAGGCCTTCAGCCGGATGCGGATGTTCTGGGTTGCCATATTCTTCTACCTTCGAAAGAGCGTTGTCGATTGTTGCAAGCGAGAGGGTTTTTCACCTTCTCGCTTCGGGGGCTAGGGGATTGGGGGCTGGGATGAAGAGCATGCGTTGCTCTTCCCCAGTCCCTCGCCCCCAGTCCCGCTTTTGCTACTCGATGATCTTCGTCACCACGCCCGCGCCCACGGTGCGGCCGCCTTCGCGGATCGCGAACCTCAAGCCTTCCTGCATCGCGATCGGGTGGATCAACGACACCACCATCTTCACGTTGTCACCCGGCATCACCATCTCCACGCCCTCCGGCAGCTCCACCGCACCCGTGATGTCGGTCGTGCGGAAGTAGAACTGCGGACGATAGCCCTTGAAGAACGGGGTATGCCGACCGCCTTCGTCCTTGGAGAGGCAGTACACCTCCGACTCGAACTTGGTGTGCGGCGTGATCGTGCCCGGCTTGCACAGCACCTGTCCACGCTCGACCTCCTCGCGCTTGGTCCCGCGCAGCAGCAGACCCGCGTTGTCACCCGCACGGCCCTCGTCCAGCAGCTTCCTGAACATCTCCACGCCGGTGACGACCGTCTTCTGGGTCGGACGAATGCCCACGATCTCGACTTCATCGCCCACCTTGATCACCCCGCGCTCGATCCGTCCCGTGACCACCGTGCCGCGGCCCGAAATGCTGAACACGTCCTCCACCGGCATCAGGAACGGCATGTCGATGTCGCGCTTGGGCTCCGGGATGTACTCGTCCAGCGCATCCACCAGCTTCACGATCGAGGGAATCCCGATCTCCGACTGGTCGCCTTCCAGCGCCTTCAGCGCCGAACCCTTGATGATCGGCGTGTCGTCGCCCGGGAACTCGTACTTCGAGAGCAGTTCACGCACTTCCATCTCGACCAGTTCCAAAAGCTCGGCGTCATCCACCATGTCCGCCTTGTTCATGTACACCACGATGTACGGCACGCCCACCTGGCGACCCAGCAGGATGTGCTCGCGCGTCTGCGGCATCGGACCATCGGCAGCCGAGACCACCAGGATCGCACCGTCCATCTGCGCCGCACCCGTGATCATGTTCTTCACGTAGTCCGCGTGTCCCGGGCAGTCCACGTGCGCGTAGTGCCGCTTGGGACTCTCGTATTCCACGTGCGCCGTCGAAATCGTGATCCCGCGCGCCTTCTCTTCCGGCGCCGCGTCGATCTGGTCATACGCCTTGAACTC
>Ga0070737_10005896_pt1 | contig 11479 bp, 10 predicted proteins | sample Coa_R1_10_FD_66438 | JGI IMG/M metagenome (GOLD analysis project Ga0070737, IMG submission 66438) | Surface soil microbial communities from Centralia Pennsylvania, which are recovering from an underground coalmine fire - Coalmine... | ecosystem: Environmental > Terrestrial > Soil > Unclassified...
GTCGGAGAACGATCTCCTCGCGGACGAGTGTGGGACAAACATGGTTAATAATCGGTGAAACGCACCGACGGCGCGCGAAACCGCGCCCGCGCCGGACTCGCGCGACAGACTCAGATGAACGGGAAAGCCAGTCCCAAGAGGGCGACGCTGCCGACCAAAAGGCCGCCGCCCCATTGCTGCAGCTCGCTGCGATGCGCGGGAAAGATGTCCGCGACCGCAGCCGCGCAACAGCCGATCGCCAGCCCGGCAAAACCGATAAACGGAACGGCGTGCATCATCTGCGCCCCCGAACGACGAAGGCCCCCCGCGGCGCGTTATGCGCGCCGAAAGTGAAGATTTCGTTGCGGGATCGCGGCGATCCGGCGACGGCGGCGGGCTTACGACAGACCGGCTGTAACCCGGACGATCACGATGACGAGCAGCAGCCCGGCGACGCCCGACGGGGTAATAACCCCGGCTTGCGCTCTAGCGGCGCTCAGCGATCCTGGCGCTCTTGCCGCGCGAGCTCGGCATCGACGAGGCGATCGACGACCTCGTCCCAATGCACGGTCGCCGTCCAGCCGAGCCGCTCCCGCGCTCGGCTCGCATTGCCGCAACTGAAATCGAGCTCGACCGGCCGCAGGAAGGCCTCGTCGCTCACCACGTATTTCTGCCAGTCGAGATCGAGCCGCGCGAAGGCGCGCGCGGTGAAATCGCGCAGGCTTGCCGGCTTGCCGGTGGCGATGACGAGATCTTGCGGCTGCGGCAGTTGCAGCATCAGCCACATCGCTTCGACGAATTCGGGCGCCCAGCCCCAATCGCGCGTCACATCGAGATTGCCGAGAGCGAGGGTCGCTTGGCGATGACGGGCGATCGCGACGGCGCCGCGCACGATTTTCTGCGTGACATAGCGCGCCGGCCTGAGCGGGCTTTCGTGGTTGAAGAGCAGTCCCGAGCAGGCGTGAAGCCCATAGGCCTCGCGGTAATTGGCGACGATCCAATGCGCCGACGCCTTGGCGATGCTGTAAGGGCTGCGCGGCACGAAAGCCGTCGTCTCGACCGCGCCGCCCGGCGGCGTGACGCCGAAGCACTCGCTCGACGACGCGCTGTAATAGCGAATGTCCTCGCCGAGAAAACGCATCGCCTCGAGCAGGTTGACGGTGCCGAAGATGACGCTGTCGAGGGTCTCGACCGGCTGGGTGAAGGACAAGCCGACCGAGGATTGCGCCGCGAGGTTGTAGATCTCGTTCGGCTGGGTCTCGCGAATGACCTGCACGACCGAGCGGAAATCCGTCACCGTCGCCGAATGCAGCGTCACCCGCTCGTAAATGCCGAGCGTCTTGAGGTTGGCGAAATTCGCCAATTCCTTGTCGCGCGAGGTGCCGTGGACGGTGTAGCCCTTAGCGATGAGGCTCGCGGCGAGATAGGAGCCGTCCTGGCCCGAAATGCCGATGATAAGGGCGGTCTTGCTCGTGGCCATCGATGGTTCCTGACGCCGACGGACCAAGAGCGTGGTGCCGACGCGCGGATTCGAACCGCGGACCTACTGATTACGAATCAGTTGCTCTACCACTGAGCTACGTCGGCTAATCGGGCGCCATCGGATGTGGTTTCCGGTGCCGGTTTGAAGCACAGGGAAGCCGCATCCGCAAGGTTTAGCCCGCGAAGGGGCAAGCAATCCTTCACCCGATCGCCGCTCCGGGGCGGCGGATTAGCGCGCGCCCGGCGAATGGTCGATGGCGAGGCCGAGCGCGTCGCGCGGCGGCGTCGGCGCGGCGCTGCCCGGCACCGGCAGCGACGGCATCATCTCGCTCGCCTCTTTGAGGCGCGGCACCGGCACGCGGCCGGGCGGGCGCCATTCGATGCTGTCGAAGCTGCGGCAATGCGGGCAGAGCGACGACCACGCCGCCACCTCGCCGCCGCAAGCGGCGCAAACATAGGCGGCGTCCTGGGCCGCGGTCGTGGTCGCGCGCGCGAGCCACATTCGCGCCGCCGGCAGATCGGAATGCTCGGCTTCCTCGAGCTCTGCCATCAGCCGGCAGATGCGCGCGCTCGGCGCCGGCGCATCCTCGCGTCCGCCGGCTTCGCCCAAATGGCGCCGCGCCTCGCCCCAGAGCCGCGCCTTGAGCGCCGCTTCCGCGGCGGCGATATGGCTCTCGATATGGTCCTTGTGGCGGGCGATCAACGTCTCGAAGCGCTTCAAGCGCTGCAACGGCCGCTCGTCGGCGAAGAGCGCTTCATAAGCGCGCGCGAGCTCGGGATGCGGAGCATGCGACCACGCCGTCTCGATCACCTTGCGCGCTTGGCGCCGTTGGCCCGCGGCGCTCAGCATCTCGGCATAGCGCGCCGCCGCTTGGGTGAAGCCGGGCGCGAGCGCATGCGCCTTGGCGACGAGACGCACCGCGTCGCGGTCGCGATTCTCGGCCGCGGCAACACGGCTTTGCTCGTAGAGCATCACGGCGCGATGGCGCGCGCTGTCGATCTCGGCGAGCACCTTGCGCCGTGCCGCTTGCGCCAAGGTCGCTTCGGCCTCGGCCCATTTGCCCGCGCGCGCCTGAAGCTCGAAGAGGCTGGCGAGGACCCAAGGCGTTTTCGGCCGCAGCGCTTTGGCCCGCGCTGCGAGCTTCAGCGCCTCGGGCTCGTCCTTGCGCTTCAAGGCTTGCATGATGAGGCCGCGCAGGCCGAGGAATTCGGTCTCGACGCTGTCGAGCATGGCGGTGAAATATTTTTCGGCGGCTTTCTCATCGCCGTTGAGCTGCGCCGCCTGCGCCGACAGCAAGAGCGTCAGCGGCGGCTCGGCGAGCAATGAATCGGCTTGGCGCGCGAAGCGCTTGGCTTCGGCGGGATCGCCCGCCGCGACGGCGACCATGCCTTGGCTCAGCGCGCGATAACCGCGCCGCCGCCGCCGCTCGCGCCGGCCGCGCGCGAACATGCCCGGGCCGCGAACGAGGAGGCGCAAGAGGTGGAAGAGCGCCGCCGCGATCAGCGCCACGATCGCGACGCCGAGCACGAGCACGGCAACGCTGGTATCGACGCGCCAGCCTTGCCAGACCAGCGACACGGTGCCGGGCCGGTCGGCGATGAAAACCGCGCCCGCAATAGCGAGCGCCATGGCGACAATCGCCGGCAGCGCGCGCATCAGCCGCCGCTCGCCCCCGCCGCCAGATCGCCGGCGAGATCGCGGCTCAGCTTGGCGATGGTCTCTTCGGCAGCGAGACGCTGTTGAGCTGCGGCGAGCCAGTCCTTTGCCGCGTCGGCAGGCGCGCCGCTCAGGCCGCTCAGCGCTTTCGCCGCGCCGGCGAGATCGCCGCCGTCGAGCGCCGCCTGGGCATGCGCGACGGCTTGATCGGTCGGGCTCGTGCCGGTGCCGCTGCCATCGACCCGGCGGATGACGACGAGTCTCTTGAGCCGCGTCAACATTGCCTCGCCGAGACTCTGCTTGCCCGTGGGTGCGGCGGCCTCGGCGCGCAGAATCGCCGGCGCGACATCGCTCGTGAAGCGCTGCGCCAGCAGCGCCGTGCTGGGGATGCCGGTCTTGGCCGGCGCTTCGAGCGGCTGGAGCGCCGCGGCCCAACCGTTGCGGCTTTGCCCCAGCGCCTCGACGCTGGCGAGCTCCGCCGCGAAGGGGCGCGAGCCGGCGACGGCATTGCCGAGACTGGCGAGCGCCAGCATCAGCACGCGTTGCGGGCTCTCGGCGTCGCTCGCTCGGTCATGCGCCATTTGCGCGACCTGCTTGTCGATCTGGGTAATGTGCGCTTCGAGCTGTTCCACTTGCGCCGCCAGCGGCGCGATGGCGGCGCTGGCGTCGGGCGCCGGCTTATTCTCGAGCGCGGCAACGCGATTGCCGAGCGCGGCGACGTCGCCGAGCTGCTGCTCGATCAACGCGAGTTGCTGCGCGGTCTCGGGCGATTGCGCTGGGTGCTGCGGTGCGACCGGCACGGTCCACGGCAAGAGCGGCATGACCGCCGGCGCCCAATAAGGCGCCGCACCGACCAGCGCCAAGACGAGCACCAGCAATATGCCGAGGCAGGCCGCAACCGGCATGCGCGCCGCCGGTCGTTTCACTTTCGCCGCGGTCGATGCCGGCGGCGGCGACAACGAGGGCGACCGCGATGCCGCTTCGCCCGGCGGTGGCGCGTCGCTCATCGGCTGTGCTCCGTTGCGGCGACGGAGTCGAGGGCGGCGAGCAGTGAGGCTTCGTTCGGCGCAGCCGCTACGGCGATGCGCCGCCACGGCAGCGCCGCCAACTTCTCGGCGACGGCAGCGCTCAGGGCGACGGCGATCATGTGCTTGGCGCTCTCTTCCAAACCGGCCGTTAGCCTAACAAAGGTCGCGGCGTTGCGGGGGGAGAAAAACAGGGCGGCGTCGATTTCGCGGCGTTGCAGCGCCGCGCGAGTCGCGGCGCTCAATGCTTCCGACGGCACGGCTTCGTAAAGCACGGCGCGGCGCAGGGTAAAGCCTGCCGCTTCGAGCAGGCCTTGAAGATCCCCGGCCGTGACGCTGCCGGCCGGATGAAGCAGCGCGCCCGCCTTGGGCTTCAGCCGCGCGATCGCCAGCCGCGCCAGATCCTCGACCGTGCCCCCGGCGCTGACGACATCGGCGAAGCCGGCCGCCCGCGCCGCTGCCGCGGTCGCATCGCCGACCGCGAAGGCACGGAAATCGCGCCGCGGCGTTGCCGCCGCGAAGGCGCGCACGCCGTTCGCCGAGGTGAACAGCGCCGCCTGCACGCCGTCGAGGAACGGCGCGAGGCCGGGCACGCCGTCGGTGCGAAAGCGAATCGTCATCAGGCTTTCAATCGCGCTGTCATGCCCGCGTTCCGCCAGCCGCGCGGCCAGGCTCTCGGCATCGCCTTCGGCGCGCGTGACCAGCACCTTCATCGCGCGCGCGCCGTCCCGAAGAGATCGCGGCCGGCCGTTTCCAGCAATGCCGCGCCGATCTCGCGGCCGAGCTCGCGCGCGCGGCTCGTCGTGGTCGAGCGCGCGATGCGCGGCGCGCGCTTGCCGTCGGGCGACAGGACCATCGCGTCGAGCGCGATGCGATTGCCGTCGAGCGTTGCGAGGGCGGCGATCGGCGTGCGGCAATCGCCGTCGAGCGTTTCGAGCATCGCGCGCTCGGCGCTGGCGCAAAGCGCGGTCGGGCGATGATCGACCGCCGCGAGCAGGCTACGGCTGCGTGCGTCATCCTCGCGAATCTCGACGGCGACGATGCCTTGGGTTGCGGCGGGCAACATCTCGGCGGTCGAGAGGATCGCGCACGCCTCGCTGTCGCGGCCGAGGCGCTTGAGGCCCGCCAGCGCCAGGACGGTTGCGTCGGCGACACCATCGGCGATCTTGGCGATGCGCGTGTCGACATTGCCGCGCAGCGGCACGATGCGGAGATCGGGGCGCAAGCTCAGCAGCTGCGCCTGGCGCCGCGGCGACGAGGTGCCGATGGAGGCGCCTTGCGGCAGCGCCGCCAGGGAAGCGGCCCCGCCGCGCGCGATCAGCGCGTCGCGCGCATCCTCGCGCGGCAGATGGGCGGCGAGGGCGAAGCCGTCCGGAACGAACGCCGGTACGTCTTTCAGCGAATGCACGGCAAGATCGATGCGGCGGTCGTTCAGTGCCTCTTCCAGCTCCTTGATGAAGAGACCCTTGCCGCCGATCTCGGCCAGCGGCCGGTCGGTGACTTTGTCGCCGGTGGTGCGAATGACGACGCTCTCGATCGCGCCCGGCGCGGCGAGCTCGGGATGCGCCGCGATTAGCCGCTCGCGCAGCATTTCGGCCTGGCGCAAGGCAAGCTTGCTGCCGCGAGAACCGATGCGCAAAGCGGGGGATGTCATGGCGTGGTCATAGAATTTGCGCCGCGGCAAGGGAAGGGCCGTTGCTGGGCTGCGACACCGCGGCTACGCTTGCTAAATGCTTGTTTTGGGCATCGAAACCAGCTGCGACGAGACCGCCGCCGCCGTCGTCGGCGACACGCCGCCCTATATCCGCAGCAACATCGTCTTCTCGCAGCTTGCCGAGCATCGCCCCTATGGCGGCGTCGTGCCGGAGGTTGCGGCGCGCGCGCATCTGGCGCATCTCGATCCGGTGATCGAGCGCGCCCTCGCGGCGGCGGGCATCGGTTTCGGCGAGGTCGGCGCCATCGCGGCGACCGGCGGGCCCGGCCTCATCGGCGGCGTCATCGTCGGCGTGACCGAGGCCAAGGCGATCGCTTTCGCGCGCGGCGTGCCTTTCGTCGCGGTCAATCACCTCGAAGGCCACGCGCTCAGCGCCCGACTCGCGGCACCCGTCGAATTTCCCTACCTATTGCTGCTCGTCTCGGGCGGCCACTGTCAGCTGCAGATCGTCGAAGGCGTCGGCCGCTATCGCCGGCTCGGCACGACCATCGACGATGCCGCCGGCGAGGCGTTCGACAAAGGCGCCAAGCTCTTGGGCCTCGGCTATCCCGGCGGGCCGGCGATCGAGCGCGCGGCGCAATCGGGCGATGCGCGGCGTGCACCGCTGCCGCGGCCCATGCTTGGGCGCGAGGATTGCAACTTCTCTTTCTCCGGCCTCAAGACCGCGCTGCGGCTCGCGGTCGAGAAACGCGGCGGTCGATTATCGCAAGCCGATCGAGCCGATCTCGCCGCGAGCTTGCAGGAATCGATCGTCGCCAGCCTCGCGGATCGCACCGCCCAGGCAATCGCGCAATTCCTCGATCGTTATCCCGAAGGCAAGACGCTGGTCGTCGCCGGCGGGGTTGCCGCCAACAACGCGCTGCGTTCGCGGCTCGAGCAGCTTGCGGCAAAGTCCGGCCTCGGTTTCGTCGCACCGCCCGTCGCGCTGTGCACCGATAACGGCGCGATGATCGCCTGGGCGGGCATCGAGCGGCTGAAAGCGGGGCTTGTCGACGGTCTCGATTTCGCCCCGCGCCCGCGCTGGCCGCTCGATCCCGCGGCCGTCCCGGTGCGCGGCGCCGGCGTCAAGGCATGAGCGCGATGCAGCGTTTCGGCATCATCGGCGGCGGCGCCTGGGGAACGGCGCTTGCGCAAGTGCTGCGCCGCGCCGGCCGCGACGTATTGCTCTGGGCGCGCGAGGCCGAGGTCGTCGCGGCGATCAACGACAGCCACGCCAATCCGCTCTTTCTGCCGGGCATCGCGCTCGATCCGGCCATCCGCGCGACCGCCGATGTCGCCGACGCGGCGCGCTGCGATGCGCTGCTGTTGGTCGCACCGGCGCAGCATATCCGCGCGATGAGCACACAGATCGCGGCAAGCCTTCGGGCGCGCACGCCGGTGGTGATCTGCAGCAAGGGCATCGAGGAAGAGAGCGGCGCGCTCATGAGCGAGGTCGTCGCGGCCGCGCTGCCGCAAGCGGCGCTCGCGGTGCTGTCGGGCCCGACTTTCGCCAGCGAGGTCGCGCGCGGCTTGCCGACGGCAGTGACCTTGGCGATAAGCGACGACGCCCTCGGCCAGGCGCTCATCGCCGCGCTCGGCACGCGCGAATTCCGCCCCTATCTCAGCGACGATGTCGCCGGCGCCCAGATCGGCGGCGCGGTCAAGAACGTGCTCGCGATCGCTTGCGGCGTCGTGATGGGCCGCGGCTTCGGCGATAATGCGCGTGCCGCGCTGATCACGCGCGGCCTCGCCGAGATGGTGCGGCTCGCGGTCGCCAAGGGCGGCAAGGCCGAGACGCTGATGGGGCTCTCGGGGCTTGGCGATCTGACGCTCACCTGCTGCAGCGAGCAATCGCGCAATCACAGCCTCGGCCTTGCCTTGGGCCGCGGCGAAGGTCTCGATCATTACATCAGCGGCCGGCGGTCGATTGCCGAAGGCGTCAGCTCGGCGGCGGCAACCGCGGCGCTTGCGAAAAAGCTCGGCGTCGAAATGCCGATCGTCGCCGGTGTCGATGCTATTCTTCATCGCGGTGCGGCCATCGATCAGGTGATCGAGGCGCTGCTGACGCGCCCGTTCAAAGCCGAAGCGCCGCGCGGCTAAGCGGCGCGCAAAAGGGAGGTCCCATGAGCGATTTTCTGTCGCGGTCCATGGTCGGGCTGGCCTCGTTAATGGCGGAGGGCGAGATCAAGGCCCGCGCCCTGGCCGAAGAGGCGATCGCCAATCATGAGCGCTGCGGCGCGAAGCTGATGGCCTATTCGCAATGGGCGCCGGAGCACGCGCGGAAATGCGCCGATGCCGCCGACGCGGCTTTCGCCATCGGCGCCCGCGCCGGCGCGCTGCAGGGAATACCGACCTCGATCAAGGATCTTTTCGCGCATTCCGGCTTTCCGACCTTTGCCGGCTCGCCCAAGCGCCTGCCTGCGAAGTTCGAGCAGGACGGGCCGGTCATCGCGAAGCTGCGCCGCCAGCTCGCCATCGTCACCGGCAAGACGCATATGGTCGAATTCGCTTTCGGCGGCACCGGTCACAACGCGCATTATGGGAGCCCGCGCAATCCGTGGGATGCGAAAGAGCATCGCTCGCCTGGCGGCTCGTCGAGCGGCGCCGGCGTCAGCCTCTGCGAAGGCTCGGCGCTTTTGGCTTTCGGCAGCGACACGGCCGCCTCGGTGCGGCTGCCGGCGGCGTTTACCGGCAATGCGGGATTGAAATTCACCAAGGATCGCTGGTCCTCCGACGGCATCGTCACCTTGAGCCATTCCTTCGACACGCCCGGCATCCTGGCGCGGCGCATGGAAGACGCGGCGTTCAGCTTCGCGGCGCTCGATCCGTTGCTGGGCGACGGCTTCGATTTCTTGCGCCGCGCGCCGACGGGCGTTGCCGGCATGCGCATCGGTATCGGCGATTCATTTTTCTGGAACGGCTGCGAGAACGGCATTGCCGAAGCAGCGAAGCTCGCCATCGATCAGCTCGCCCGCGCGGGCGCGATCGTCAAGGAGGTCTCGTTCCCCGAAGCGCAGGAAGCCTATGCCGTCTTCTGCGAGGGCGGCGTTTCGGCGATCGAGCTGCGCGCCTTCCTCGAGCACGAGCTGCCGGATTGGATCGCGACCATCGATCCCGTCAATCGCCCGCCGGTCGAGGCGGCGGCCAAGGTGCCGGCGCGCGATTACCTGCTGCGGCTGTGGCGATTGAAGAGCGCGGCGAAAGCCGCCCGCGCCCGCTTCGACGACGTCGATGTCATCGCGACGCCGACGGTGCAGGTGACGCCGCCGGTGATGACGCCGCCGACGCCCGAGACGTTCTGGAAGCAGAATCGCGACATCGTGCACAACCTCGTGCCGGTGAATTTCCTGACGCTGTGCGCCGCGACCTTGCCCGTGGGCTTGGATCGCCTCGGCATGCCGGTCGGGCTGCAACTCATCGCCAAAGGCGGCGACGACGAGCGTATGGTCGCGATCGCCTGCGCTGCCGAGCGCGAGCTCGGCACGCCGCATGAGCGGCTCGGCACGCCGCCGATGTGCCAATGAGCGAACTCCGCTATCTCACCGGCTTCGGCAACGAATTCGCGACCGAGGCGGTCGCGGGCGCGCTGCCGCAAGGGCAGAATTCGCCGAAGCAACCGCCGCTCGGCCTTTACGCCGAGCAATTGAGCGGAACGCCGTTCACCGCGCCGCGCGCCGCCAACCGCCGCTCCTGGCTCTATCGCATCCGGCCCTCGGCGATGCATGGCGCCTTCAAGCGCATCGACGACGGCATGATCAGCAGCGCGCCTTTCGTTGAGGCCGAGGCGTCGCCGAACCGGCTGCGCTGGGATCCGTTGCCGCTGCCGACCGCGCCGACCGATTTCGTTTCGGGTCTCGTCACCATCTGCGGCAATGCCGGCATGGCGGTGCATCAGTATCTCGCCAACCGCTCGATGGCGGCCGACAAGGTCTTCGCCGATGCCGATGGCGAGTTGCTGCTGGTGCCGCAGGAAGGCGGCATCCGCCTCGCCACCGAGCTGGGCATTCTCGAAGCTTCGCCGGGGCAGATCGCCGTCATCCCGCGCGGCGTTCGTTTCCGCGTCAAAGTTTTGGGCGCCACGGCGCGCGGCTATGTCTGCGAGAACACCGGCGCACTGTTGCGCTTGCCCGAGCTCGGGCCGATTGGCGCCAACGGCCTCGCCAATACGCGCGACTTCGAGACGCCGGTCGCGGCATTCGAGGAACATGACGGCAAGGTCGAGCTCGTTCAGAAATTCGCCGGCCATCTCTGGGCGACGGTGCTCGATCATTCGCCGCTCGATGTCGTCGCCTGGCACGGCGATTACGCGCCTTATCGCTACGACCTCGGGCGCTTCAACACGATCAACACGGTGAGCTTCGATCACATCGATCCGTCGATCTTTACCGTGCTCACCTCGCCTTCCGAAATCGGCGGCACCGCGAACGTCGATTTCGTCATTTTCCCGCCGCGCTGGAGCGTCGCCGAGCACAGCTTCCGACCGCCCTGGTTCCATCGCAACGTGATGAACGAATATATGGGCCTCATCCGCGGCGCTTATGAAGCAAAGCCCTCGGGCTTCGTGCCGGGCGGCGCGAGCCTCCACAACAGCTTCTCGGCGCATGGCCCCGATCGCGAAAGCTGGCAAGCAGCGTCGGCCGCGAGCGAGGCGCCGCAACGCCTCGACAGCCTCGCTTTCATGTTCGAGACGCGCGCCGTGCTGGCGCCGACGCGCTTCGCGCTCGAGACGCCGGCGCTGCAGAAGGATTACGACTCCGTCTGGGCCGGCTTCGAGAAGAAGTTTAGGCGACCTTCCTGAGCCCCAGCATCTGCCGCGCTTCGGCGGGCGTCGCGAGCTCTTCGCCCATCACCTCGATGATGTCGACCGCCTTCTCGACGAGCGCGGCGTTGGACGGCGCGAGCTTGCCGCGCGAGAGATAGAGATTGTCCTCGAGGCCGACGCGGACATGCCCGCCATAGAGCATCGCCTGCGCCACCATCGGGAACTGCGTCGCGCCGCAGCCGAAGGTGAACCAGGTACAGTCCTTCTCGGGCAGCATGTCCTTCATGAATTTCATCGCATCGGGCGTCGCCGGCGTGCCCCAGGTGACGCCGAGGCAGATCTGGAAAAGACTCGGCGATTTGAAATGCCCGGTCTGCAGCATCTTCTTGGCAAGGGCGATGTGGCCGGGCTCGAAGACTTCGATCTCGGGCGTCACGCCGGCGTCGCGGATGGCGATCGCGATCTCTTCGATCTGCGGCACGGTGTTGACGAAGACGTAATTGCCCATGTTGATCGAACCCATGTCGATCGAGCAGATCTCGGGCTTCAGCTCGACGATATGCGCGACGCGCTCGGCGGGCGAGCGCATGGTCGAGCGGGGATCGGGCACCAACGGGTCGTTGCTGCCGGGCACGAAGCGCGCGCCGGCGCCGGTCGTCAGGTTGATGACGACGTCAGTGCCGCTGTCGCGGATGCGATCCACCACCTCTTTGTAATGCGCCAGCTCCATCGACGGGCCGGTGGTCTTCGGATCGCGGACATGGATATGAACGATGGCGGCGCCGGCCTTGGCGGCCTCGATCCCCGATTCGGCGATCTGCTTCGGCGTCACCGGCACGGCGGGGTTCTTCGACGGCGTGTCGGCGGCGCCGGTCAGCGCG
>Ga0070737_10005897_pt1 | contig 11476 bp, 8 predicted proteins | sample Coa_R1_10_FD_66438 | JGI IMG/M metagenome (GOLD analysis project Ga0070737, IMG submission 66438) | Surface soil microbial communities from Centralia Pennsylvania, which are recovering from an underground coalmine fire - Coalmine... | ecosystem: Environmental > Terrestrial > Soil > Unclassified ...
GGCCAGCGGCCTGGCGCCGCTCGACGAGATGCAGATGCTCCACTATTTCACCGCCGCCGCCGACCAGATGGTCAACGCGGACTGACCTGACCCAATTCGAGCCGGCGTGGCGACGTCCAGGCGGTGGGGCCGGGCATCGGCACGGGGCGATCATCAAGCGGCGGTGGTCCCGGGCTCAGGGCCGGGCATCCGCACGGGGCGATCATCAAGCGGCGGTGGTCCCGGGCTCAGGGCCGGGCATCCGCACGGGGCGATGCGCGATTTCCCCAACTGTCCACTCCAAGCCCCGACGGACCCGGCGAGTGGACACTTAGGGCGAATATTTTGACCTAACTGTCCACTCGCCCCGGACCCGGCATCGGGCTCTGGACACTTTGGCAAATCCGCCGGCCACGAAGCCCCCCGCAAGCGTTACACCGATCCTTGGAGCGCTGCGCGCCGAGCGCGAACCCAGCCCTGCGCATTCGCTAGGCGTTCTGAGCCTGAGAAGCTGTCGCCCGCTCCCCCGCCGACCTCTATACGGAGCCGATCCTCTACACGGACAGGTAGCGGCGCACGGCGAAAGCCGACCCGAGCACGCCGACGGCGGCGCCGACGGCGAGCAGGACCAAGCCGGTGTAGACGGCCTCCTGCGGGGTGACGAACAGCTGGTTGGTGCCGAGGATCGTCTGGTCCGGCAGGAACGACGCGATCCAGTCACGCAGGACGTAGGTGAGGCCGAAGGCGATGATCGCCCCGACCATCCCGTGGATGAACCCTTCGAGCATGAACGGAATCCGGATGAACCAGTTGGTGGCGCCGACCAGCTTCATCACCGCCACCTCCCGGCGCCGGGCGAAAATGGCCAGCTGGATGGTGTTGACGATCAGCGCGACCGCGCCCACCAGAACCCCGATGGCCAAGGCGAAGCCCAGTGTTCGCCACCTGTGGAACTGGTTTAGGAGCGCGTCGATCTCCTGCTGGGCGTAGGAGACCTTCAACACGCCGGGTTGGTTCTGGAACTGCCGTCCGAGCTCGGCGATGTCCTGGGCATTGGTCGGCACGACCCTGAACGACGGCGGCATGTCGGAAACGTTGAGGACGCTGACGATGTCGTTGTTGCCGCCGAAGATCTCCTTGAACTCCTGGTATGCATGCGGCTTGTCGACGTAGTGGAAGGTCTTGACGCCGGGGGTCGACGACAACTCCGCCCTGATGGCGCTCGTCTCGGTGGCCGACACCGACGGGTTCAAGAAGATGGCCATCTCGACGCCGCCCCGCCACTGCACGGAGGCCTTGGCGATCGCTTGGCGCATGACGAGCACGGCCCCAAGGGCGGTGAGCGACACGGCCATGGTGACGATCGCCGCCAGGGTCATGAGCAGGTTGCGGCGAAGGTTGCCCGCCGTCTCGCGTGCGACGTAACCGCTGGAGAGGCTCACACCTACGCCCCCATCCCGTAGACACCCCGGGCCTGGTCGCGGATGACCGTACCCCGGTCGAGCTCGATGACCCGCCGGCGCATCGAGTCGACGATCGTGTTGTCGTGGGTGGCCATGACGACCGTAGTGCCCGTCCGGTTGATCCGATCGAGCAGGCGCATGATGCCGGCCGTGGTCGTCGGGTCCAGGTTTCCCGTGGGCTCGTCGGCCAGCAGGATGAGCGGCCGGTTGACGAACGCGCGCGCTATGGCAACCCGCTGCTGCTCCCCGCCGGACAGCTCGTGAGGGAGGTTGGACAATTTCTTGCCAAGGCCGACCAGGTCGAGGATCTGCGGCACCTGCGAGCGGATGACGTGGCGAGGGCGGCCGATGACCTCGAGGGCGAAGGCAACGTTCTCGTAGACGGACTTGGTCGGCAAGAGCCGGAAATCCTGGAAAACGCACCCGATGTTGCGCCGCAGGTATGGAACCTTCCACGCCGACAGCGAGCCGACCTCCTTGCCGGCCACCCACACCTGCCCGGTGTCCGCCTGCTCCTCCTTGGTGACGAGGCGCAAGAAGGTGGACTTCCCCGAGCCGGACGGCCCCACCAGGAAGACGAACTCACCCTTTTGGATGTCGACGGTTACGTCCCTGAGAGCGACTGTGGTGCCCTTGTAGGACTTGGTAACGGTTTCGAACTTGATCATGGTCGTCGTGAGAGGGCGGTCGCCCCCCTCGCCAGCGGCACGGGCTACAACTCTAGCGTCCCGCGGCCCCGCTCGGGGTCACCCCTGCGTTCTCGCGCCGCCAGCGCAGGTACGACTCCATGAACGGGTCGAGGTCCCCGTCGAGGACCGCCATCACGTTGCCGGTCTCGTGGCCGGTTCGGAGATCCTTCACCTGCTGGTAGGGGGCGAGCACGTAGGAGCGGATCTGGGAGCCCCAACCCACCAGCGCCGGGCGCCCGGCGAGGGCGGCGAGCTCCGCCTCGCGCTCCTCGCGCTGCAGCTCGGCAAGCTTGGAGGCGAGGATCTGCATGGCCTTCGCCTTGTTCTGGTGCTGGGACCTCTCGTTCTGGACCGACACGACGGTTCCCGTCGGAATGTGGGTGATGCGGACCGCCGAGTCGGTCACGTTGACGTGCTGGCCGCCGGCGCCCGACGAGCGGTAGGTGTCGATGCGCAGGTCCTTCTCGTCTATGTCCACCTCGCCCGAGAGGTCCTCGAAGAACGGCACAACGCTCACCGACGCGAAGCTCGTCTGGCGCCGGGACTGGGCGTCGAAGGGAGATATCCGCACCAAACGGTGCACCCCCCGCTCAGACGACAGCAACCCCGTCGCGTACCGCCCCCGTACGATGAAGCTGGCTGAGAGGATGCCGGCTTCCTGGCCCTCGCTGACGTCCTCGACCTCGAAACCGAATCCCCGCCGCTCGGCCCAGCGCTGGTACATCCGGACGAGCATCTCCGCCCAGTCCTGGGCGTCCGTGCCCCCGTCCTTGGCGTGGATCTCGCAGACGGCATCGTTCTCGTCGTGCTCGCCGGTGAAAAGGGACCGCAACTCCAGCCGGTCGAGCTCGTCTTCGAGGGCGCGTACCGACTCGGCTACCTCGCCCTCGACGGAGTCGTCGCCCTCCTCGACACCGAGCTGGTGGAGCGTCTGGGCGTCGTCGAGCTGGCGGCGCAGGCGTTCGAGCAGCTCGACGTCGTCCTTCACCTGCCCATACTCGCGGGTCACCCTCTGGCCCACTTCGGTGTCTTCCCACAGGTCCGGCCGGGAGACCTCGGTCTCCAGCTCGGCCAGGCGCGCCTTCAGCGAATCGAGGCCCAGGTACTTGGCGGCGTCGGCAAGGCGCGTTTCGAGCGCGGACAGTTCAGGGGTGAAGTCGCGCAAGGACTACCTGCCGTGGCAGAACTTGAACTTCTTGCCGCTACCGCACGGGCAAGGGTCGTTCCTGCCGACGCGGTCGAAGTCCGAGTCGAGGACTATCGGCCGCTGCACCTGGGCCGCCTCGATCGTCTCGACTGCCTGGGGTGAGCGCGAGTTGTCCATAGAAGTGGGATCCGGGGCGAAGACAACCTCCTCCCCCGGGGCGGGACCGGCGGCGAGCGCCCTCTCGATGCCTCCGACGCCCTGAACGGGGTCGTCTGCCGCGCGGTACTCCGCACCGGCGAACGCCTGGTCCTGACCGTCGGGGGGCACCTGCTGGAGCACCTGCACCTGAGCGTGCATGACGATCTTGACGTAGTCGTCGTCGATGCTGGCCATCATCTGGCCGAACATCTCGTAGCCGTCGCGCTGCCAGGCTACGAGGGGATCCTGCTGGCCCATGGCCCGCAGGTTGATGCCTTCCCGCAGGTAGTCCATCTCGGAGAGGTGCTCCCGCCACTTCTGGTCGATCAGCTGGAGCATCACCTCCCGCTCGAGGGCCCGCATCGTGTCGGGGCCGCCGGGCATGGTCTGCTCCCTCTCCTCGTAGTAGGCGATCGCCTCCGAGGCGAGCAGCTCGTATATCTCGTTGCTGTCGGTCAGCCCCTCGAGCTGTTCCTTGGTCGTCTGGGTCGGGAAGTACAGCCGCGTCTCGGTGAGCAAGCCGTCCAGGTTCCAGTCCTCGGGATCGTCGTTGGACGGGCAGTTGGCGGTGACGATGCTGTCAATGGCCGACCCGAGCACGTCGATGGTCCGAGCCCGCAGGTCCTCTCCTTCGAGGATCTGGCGGCGTCGGGCGTAGATCACCTTGCGCTGCTCGTTCATCACCTCGTCGTACTTGAGGACGTCCTTGCGGATCTCCGCGTTGCGCGCCTCGACGGTGTTCTGCGCCCGCTCGATCGCCCTGGTCACCATCTTCGAGTCGATGGGCACGTCCTCGGGGAGCGCCCGACTCATGACCCACTGCATCGCCCCTGTGGCGAATAGGCGCATCAGCTCGTCTTCGAGGGAGAGGAAGAAGCGGCTCTCACCTGGATCTCCTTGACGACCGGCGCGGCCGCGGAGCTGGTTGTCGATGCGGCGCGACTCGTGCCTCTCGGATCCGAGGACGTACAAGCCGCCGAGCTCCCGCACTTTGTCCCCTTCGGCCTTGCACTCCTCGGTGAACTTGGGGAGCAGCTCCCGGTACAGCGCCTGGCCCTCCTCGCTCGCCGGGTCGACGCCCCGCGCACGGACCTCGTGCGAGGCGAGCAGCTCGGGGTTGCCGCCGAGGAGGATGTCGACGCCGCGACCCGCCATGTTGGTCGCAACCGTCACGGCGTGCAGGCGCCCGGCCTGGGCGACGATCTCGGCTTCCCGCGCGTGCTGCTTGGCGTTGAGGACGTGGTGGGGAATGCCCCGCATCTCGAGCAGGCGGGAGAGCACCTCGGATTTCTCGACCGAGGCCGTACCCACGAGCACCGGCTGACCCCGGTCGTAGCGCTCGACGATGTCCTCCACGACCGCGTCGAATTTGCCCTTCTCGGACTTGTAGATGAGGTCCTGACAGTCCTCGCGGATCATCGGGAGGTTGGTGGGTATGGGCACCACGTGCAGGTCGTAGGTGTTGGCGAACTCGGCCGCCTCCGTCTCCGCCGTCCCCGTCATGCCGGCGAGCTTGTCGTACATGCGGAAGTAGTTCTGGAGGGTGATCGTCGCCCAGGTGTGGTTCTCCTCCTTGATGGCCACCCGCTCCTTGGCCTCGACCGCCTGGTGGAGGCCATCGGACCAGCGGCGGCCCTCGAGTATCCTCCCGGTGAACTCGTCGACGATCTTCACCTCGCCGTCGGCGACGATGTAGTCCTTGTCCCGCTTGTAGAGCTCCTTGGCCTTCAGGGCCTGGGTCAGCTGGTGGACGTAGTTGGACGACACGAGGTCGTAGAGGTTGTCGATGCCGAGCGCCCGCTCCACCTTCTCGATACCCTCCTCGGTGGGGGCGACCGTGCGCTTCTCCTCGTCCACCTCGTAGTCGACGTCGCGCACCAGCGAGCGGGCGACGCCGGCGAACTGGTAGTAGAGGCGGGCGGACTCCGTGGACGGGCCGGAGATGATGAGCGGGGTGCGGGCTTCGTCGATCAGGATGGAGTCGACCTCGTCGACGATGGCGTAGCGGTGCCCACGCTGCACCATGTGCTCGAGGGCCCGGGCCATGTTGTCGCGCAGGTAGTCGAAGCCGAACTCGGTGTTGGTGCCGTAGGTGACATCGGCGTTGTAGGCGTTTTTCTTGGCTTCCCAGTCGGGTATTTCGGGGGAGATCCTCCCGACGGTTATGCCCAGGAAATTGTGGATCTGGCCCATCCACTCCGCGTCGCGCTTGGCGAGGTAGTCGTTGACGGTCACCACGTGGACGCCTTCGCCGGCAAGGGCGTTCAAGTAGACGGGCAGCGTGGAGACGAGCGTCTTGCCCTCACCGGTCTTCATCTCGGCGATGCCCCCGAGGTGCAGGGCAGCGCCGCCCATCAGCTGCACGTCGAAGTGGCGTTGGCCGATGGTCCGCTTGGCCGCCTCCCGGACGGTGGCGAAGGCCTCTATCAGCAGGTCGTCGAGGGTCTCGCCCTGCTCCAGCCGCTCCCTGAACCGGACGGTCTGGGCCGCCAGCTCGTCGTCGGACATCGCCTCCATCTCGGGCTCGAGGGCGTTGATGTCCGGTACGAGGGCCTTCAGGGCGCGCAACTTGCGTCCTTCTCCCGCCCGAAGGATCCTGGTGAAGACACTCATGGTGGCCCCAATGGTACCGGCGCAGGCTGGCGCGAACCGCACGGGCGGCGCTGCGGTCGCCCCGAACCCCCGACCCCAACCCATCCGCGCCCGAGCCCGCCGACTTCTCGTCCACCTGCCGATCGCCCTCCTGGTGGCCGCCTACGTGGTCCGCTTCGGGCTGCTTTCGGTACAGGTCTACGACGGCTATTCCAGCCCAGGCTACGACATGGGCATATTCGACCAGGGGGTATGGCTGCTGAGCCGCTTCCACGCCCCCTTCGTGACGGTGATGGGGCGGGACCTCTTCGGCGACCACACCTCGTTCATCCTGCTCCTGGCGGTCCCGCTCTACTGGGTTTGGCCACACGCGCAGACGCTGCTGCTCCTCCAAACGCTGCTCCTGGCGGGAGCCGCCGTGCCCATATACCTCCTGGCCCGCCGGCGGGTCCCGGGTACCTGGATGCCCACGGCGCTCGCAGGCGCCTACCTTCTGAACCCGGCTCTGCAATGGGGGAACCTCGAGCAGTTTCACCCTGACGCCTTCTTGGCACCCCTGGCTGCCCTGGCGGTCTTCGCAGCGGTGGAGTGGAAGCCGCGCCTGCTCGTCGTGGCGGTGGTCGCGGCGCTTCTCGTCAAGGAGGACGCTGCCGCTCTAGTCGTTCCCCTCGGGCTGTGGGTGTTCGCCAGGCGGGACCGGCGGCTGGGGCTGGGGATCGTCGCCGGGTCGGCGGCGTGGACCGTCTTCGTCTTCGTGGTGGTCATCCGCACTCTGCTCGGCACCGCCTCCTTCTATGCCAACCGGATCCCTTTCGGCGGGTTCGCCGGCGTGCTCGCCTCGCCGTTCAGCCATCCGGGGAAGCTCGCCTCGTACCTGGCCGCGGGCGGGCGCCCTTACTACGTCTGGCAGATGGGGGCGCCGTTCGCCTGGATGTTCGCCACCTCCCCGGAGGTCGCCGCTGTAGGCCTAGGGGTCCTCGCCGAGAACGTCATCAGCAACTTCCCCTACATGCACCAGATCTACTACCACTACTCCTTCGCCCTGGTGGCGGTGCTCGCCACTGGCACCGTCTTCGCTGTAAGCCGCGTCGCCGGCCGGCGGCGTCGGGAGGCCGCCACCGCAGTCGTCGCCTGCGCCGCCGTCGCCTCTTGCGTGGTATGGGGTCTCGCCCCCTTCTCGCTCGCCTCCTACCCTCATCACGACCCGTCGGGCCCGAAGGTCACGGCCATCAACCGCGAGCTCCACCTGGTACCCGCCGACGCAGTTGTGTCTGCGTCCTACCAGTACGTCGCCCACCTCGATCACCGCACCGGCGCCTACCAATGGCCGACCCCCTTCCGGGCCCACTACTGGGGCCTCTACCGGGAGGAAGGCGAGCGCCTGCCGGAAGCCTCCAGCGTCGACTACCTCGTCATCCCGACTCACCTCCGCGGCAGCGATGCTGCCACCTTCGCCTCTATCCGGCGGGACTTTGCCCTCGTCGGGAGCGGAGGTGGCGTGAGCGTGTACAGGCGCGTGCGGTAGAAACGGCCGGTGTCGAAGCGGCCAGGGCCGGCGGAGAGGCGCGACCCCATCCAGCCCGCCGCCGAGCGGCAGGAGCCGTCAGGGCCGGCGGAGAGGCGCGACCCCATCCAGCCGGCCACCGAGCGGCGGAGGCGGGTGCCGGGGATCGAGGTCGTCGTCGCGGCCCTCCGGGAAAACGCGAGCTGGCTGGCACACGTCCCCGTAGGCCTGCTCGCCGTGCTCTACGCGGCGCGATTCGCCAGCCTCGGCATCGCGGCCCTGCACGGCTACGAGCAGCCGGCGTTCGACCTCGGCATCCCCGACCAGGGCATCTGGCTGCTCAGCAGGTTCCACGACCCGTTCGTCACCGTGATGGGACGCCAACTCTTCGGCGACCACACGACTTTCGTGTACGTGCTCCTCGTCCCCTTCTACTGGATATACCCCCACACGTCGGTGCTGCTCGCCGTGCAGGCGGTGCTGATCGCCGCTGGCGCCGTGCCGGTGTACCTGCTCGCCCGACATCTGCGCCTCGGCACGGTGGCGGCGACGCTGTTGGCCGCCGCCTACCTGCTCAACCCGGCCTTGCAGCAGGGCAACATGGAGCAGTTCCACGTGGAGTGCTTCGAGGTCGCGCTGATCGCGGCCGCTATCTACTTTGCCGTCGTGTGGCGGCCCGCACTCCTGGTTGCATCGGTGGTGCTGCTCCTTTTGTGCAAGGAGGACGCAGCCATGTACGCACTCCCGATCGGGGTGTGGGTCGCCTTCCGCCGGGACAGGAGAACGGGCCTCGCGCTGGCCGCCGGATCGGTGGTCTCGGCTCTGGTCGACAACCTGCTGGTCATCCCGGCACTGATCGGTGTCTTCAACGTGCACGCCAACCGGCTGCCATTCGGCGGCTTCGGCGGCTCCCTGCGGACCCTGGTCCGCCACCCCGGCGCCGTCTTCTCCTACCTCGGCTCGCAGGGGCGGGCCTTCTACCTGTGGCAGCTGGCAGCCAGCGCCGGGCTGGTGTTCATCCTGGCCCCGGAGATCGCCGCGCTCGCGGTGATCGGCGTGGCGGTCAACTTGGTGTCCACTTTCGGCTACCAGCACGAGATCGACTACCACTACTCGCTTCCGATCGTGCCGATCCTCGCCTGCGGAACCGTGTGGGCGGTGTCGAGGGTCCGGCGCGCCGGGTGGCGGCGCGCCGCCGTTGGGGGCGTGACGGTCGCCGCGCTGTGGGCGTGCACGGTGTGGGGGCTGGCCCCCTTCTCCGACGAGACGTACCCGATCGTGAGCGCCTCGTCGCCGCTGGTCACCGAGACCAACCAGGTGGTGCGCTCCGTCCCCGCGCACGCTGTGGTGTCCGCCTTCTACGACTACGTTCCCGAGTTGGACCACCGCACCCGGATCTACATGTGGCCCAACCCTTTCAGGGCTTCCTACTGGGGCGACCTGCGCGAGGAGGGGCAGAGGCTGCCGTTCGCCTCGCAGGTGCAGTACGTCGTCCTGCCCGTGTCGGTCGTCGACACCGACCCCACGTGGCGGCAGGTGAGCGGCCACTTCCGCCTGGTGAAGGGCAACGCCGCCGCCGACCTGTTCAAGCGGGTCAGCTGACCGGACGCCGCCCGCGAAGCCGGGCCGTGCGCAGCGCGAGGCCTGGCCGCCTGCGCCTCCCGAGGCCTGGCCGTGCGCAGCGCGAAGCCTGGCCGCCTGCGCCTCCCGAGGCCTGGCCGTGCGGGTCGCGGTGTCTAGTCGTGCGGGTCGAGGAGCCTCCGGCGCACCGCGTACATGACGGCCTCCATACGCGAGTGAAGGTGCAGCTTCTCGAGGATGTTCCGCACGTGGTTCTTGACGGTGTTCTCGGATATGTACAACTCGTCGGCGACGTCCTTGTTGGACATGCCCCGTGCGACGAGCTTGAGCACCTCGAGCTCCCGGGCTGTGAGGCTCGGGGCGGGGTACTGCTCCTTCTCGGCTACGGACTTGGCCAGCGACTGGAACTCGTTGAGCAGCTTGGATGCCATGGAGGGGGTGATCAGGCTCTGGCCCTCCATCACCGCGTGTATCGCCGAGGCGACCTCCTCGACGGAGATCTCCTTCAACAGGTAGCCGTTGGCCCCCGCCTTCACCGCCTCGTAGAGGTCGTCCTCCTCGTCGGAGACGGTCAGCATGAGGATCTTCGTGGACGGCAGGCTGTCGCGGATCCGCCTTGCCGCCTCGATGCCGTTGACTCGGGGCATCCGGACATCCATCAGCACGACGTCGGGGGCGAGCTCCTCGGCCTTGGTGACCGCCTCCTCGCCGTCCTCGGCCTCGGCGATCACCTCGATGTCGTCCTCGGTTCCGAGAACCACGAACAGGCCGCGCCGGAACAACGCCTGATCGTCGGCTATGAGCACCCGGATGACCTGGTCGGAATCGGTCACAACAACTGGAGGCTAGCCGAAGAGAGCTAGGTCAAAGGGACCCCCCGGCGGCTGACCTGGTCTTTGACCCCACACCCGCCTGGCGCCCCCCGGGCCCCTGCGGCCCGCAACGAGCGCCAGGTCTTACTTCTAAGCCGCACCATGATCAGCAGCCGTGGCTGCCTTACGTGGGTCGCTTCGCCTGCGGCTGGCATCGACTTTCAACCACAGACCCGCTGGGAGGTCCCGCGCCCACCCTACCAGGAGCGGGTCAGCCGGCCAGTGCGGACTTGAGCTCGTCGAGAGCCGGGACGGGGCCGGGGTCGACGCCCGCCTGGGCGGCCATCCACAGCGAGACGTAGTCACCGAAAATGACCAGGTCGAGCAGTTGAGCCAAGTCACCCTCGCCCGCGGCGTGGACCTCCACCATGTCGGCGACGACCTCGCGTAACAGCTCGGCCACCAGCTCGAAGCGCCGGCCGACCTGGGGGTGCTCGCCTTCGTGGCGCAGGGCCACGGCGGTGAGCACCTGGCGGGTCACGTCGCCGTTCTGGCCCCAGCCGGCGATCTCGTTGTGGCACAGCTCGGGCTGCGCCGACCAGAAGGCGGGCGTCTTGGCGTTCTCGTTCACCTGGGTCTTCCATCGCTGGGCGGCCGCCGCTCCGACGGCGCCTCCCCCGTGGATGAGGGGGATGGTGCGGCCGATCCGGCGGGCCACCGCGGCGGGCTCGCTCGAATCGCCCGCTGCCTCGATCTGGTCGCGGCGGCGCTTGAGCTGCTCTACAGCTGCGGCCACCCAGGTGCGGCCCCCCCGGAAGAGACCGAGGCGGTCGAGAACCACAATGGGCGGGATGGCCATGGCCCCGAGGGCGGCGCGGGGCTGGGGTATGGGCGGCACGTCGACCACAGGCGCGCCCCAAGAGCGGGCCAGGGAGCCGAGCTGCCCCCCGCCGGTGACGACCACCAGCTGAGCCCCGGCGGCCTCGGCGTCGGTGGCCGACTGGATGGTCTCCTCGGTGTTGCCGGAGGCGGACACGGCGAAAAACAGTGTCTCCGGGCCCACGAAGGCCGGGCACTCGTAGGACTTGCAGACCAGCACCGGGACCGGCAGGAGCGGCCCGCACACGGCACTGAGAATGTCACCCGTGATGCCGCTTCCGCCCATGCCGGCGACGACCACGTTCTCGACGGTCGCCGCGTCGAGAGCGACGGCGACCTCGGCGGCCCGTTGGGCGGCATCCTCGGCCTGTTCGGGCAGCCCGGCGGTGAGAGCGAACATACCGACGGTGTCGATGTCCGGCGCAGAGGCGGTCACGTCGAACCTGCCCCGCCAGGCTGCCAGTTGGGCCCGATGCCCTCGAGACGGGCCTTGGTCTCGAGCCGACTGGCCTCGGTGTCGTCTACGGTCTCGGCCTCGTCCACGAGCATGACGGGGATGTCGTCGTTGATCCGGTAGCGCAGGCGCAGCCGCGGGTTGTAGAGGCTGTCCTCGTCCGCGAAATAGAGCAGGG
>Ga0070737_10005900_pt1 | contig 11471 bp, 7 predicted proteins | sample Coa_R1_10_FD_66438 | JGI IMG/M metagenome (GOLD analysis project Ga0070737, IMG submission 66438) | Surface soil microbial communities from Centralia Pennsylvania, which are recovering from an underground coalmine fire - Coalmine... | ecosystem: Environmental > Terrestrial > Soil > Unclassified ...
AACTCGGTGGGGTCGGTAGACATCGGACCGGCGCCGGGCACGAAAGGAAACTTGCTGTAGATCGATTTACCCAAAATGGCGGCCGCAGCCGCAGCCTGCCTTTGCCGCGCCGGCGGAATCGGGGAATGGAACGCCGGCGGAAGAATTGCTCCGCTTTGTTCGTCTTCGATGCGCGACAACAGCATCCGCGCGATTCGAAAGCTGCATGGCACGATTCCGCCGGCATCGCCCGAGTGCACCCCTTCGCTCAGGATCTCGACCCGCAGCGTGCCGCCCGCCAGTCCGCGCAGCGAAGTGGTGCACCATAGCTGGTCGTAATTGCCGCAGCCCGAATCCAGCGCGATCACCAGGCTGGGATTGCCGATCAGTTCGCCCAGATGTGCGATGATGGGCGGCAGGTCGAAGCTGCCGCTCTCCTCGCACGCCTCGATTAGCATCACGCAGCGCGCGTGCGCAATCCCCTGCGCCTGCAACGCGGCGAGCGCGCTCAGGCCGGCGAACATCGCGTAGCCGTCGTCCGCCGCGCCGCGTCCGTAAAGCCGGCCGTCACGAATCACCGGCTGCCACGGCCCCAAGCCCTCCCCCCAGCCAGCCATCTCGGGCTGCTTGTCCAGATGCCCGTACATCAGCACGCAGTCATCGCCCTGGCCGGGCACGTCGATCTTGAGCAGCGGAGTGCGCCCGTCCAGGCGCACCACGTCGATTTTCATGTCGCGCAGCGGATAGCGCAGCGCCCATTGATGCAAGTGCTCGACCGCCTCATCCATAAATCCGTGCGCCTGCCAGTCGGGATCGAAGGCGGGCGATTTGTTGGGGATGCGGATGTAATCGATCAGCGCGGGCACGACCGCCTCGTCCCAGCGCCGGTTGACGAAACCTTGCAGCGCGGCGTTGTCCATGGCCATCAGCCTACGCAGGTCGGACGGCGCAATCAAAATGTGGATGAGCTAGGCGACCAGCACCAGTACGCCCGCGCCCATCAGGGTTGCGGCCCACAGCTTGTCGACGTTGATCCACGCCTTGCGCAGGATGCCCAGGCCGATCCAGTCATAGACGGCGATCGCGACCGGGATCATCACGGCCAGCATCGCGCCGGTATGCAACAACACCACCCATAGAGCCGTTTGCGCGATCGCCTCCGCGCTGGGGCCGATGCTGCTAGACGCGACGGTGGTGCAGACCGGCAGGTTGATCAGCACCGGAAACAGCATCAGCCCCGCGCCGTGCGCCGATGCCATCAGGAACGACCACACCACCAGGTCCCAGGAACTGACCCGCATCCCGACCCATCGATAATGCAGGCGCGAGGAGAACAACCGGAACGCGCCGAAGGCCGCAACCGCACTTCCGCCGACAAGCTGCAGCGTGCGCGGACCGATCTCCGTCGCACCCCAGCCGACCAGTGCGACAATCAACGTGATTGAGGCCAGATGGCCGGCCGCGATCGGAAGCATCGCGCCGGCCACCTTTTTGCGGCTGCGCTCCTGAAGGCCGAGCGACACCGCAAACAGCCAGCCCATCGCCGGATTCAACCCGTGATAGGCGCCCATCGCGGCGATCGCCAGCCACGGCCAGGTTGCGGTCATGGGTAGCAGTAGGAGTCGGAGGACGCGTCGCCGCCTTCAAGCCGCACCTGATGCGGCCGTTCACCTTCGAAACCTACGAAGAAGTCCTTATCGACGCTCAAACCGCCGTTGGGGTTGGCATCGATCTTGGTCATCCAGCCGCGCACGCCGTCGGGATAAAACTGCTCGTCCCACGCGGCGTACAAGGAGTTGGTCAGATAGACGCGCCGGCCGTCGCGGCTGAGCTCCACCATCTGCGCCCCGCCGTTGAGCGCACCCGCTTTGGGATGCGGCGCGCGGCTGACGATGCCGCCCAGGCGCACCGAGCCGGTGAGTTTCGGATTGAACGGATCGCTGACATCGTATTGCTGAAACTCGCCGGTGCCCCAGCACGACACATACAGGAAGCGATCGTCCAGGCTCAGGTTGATGTCGGTAATCAGCGGCGGCACGGCCTTGAACGGTTTGAGGGCGGGCGGAAGCTGCGCGGGGTCGGCCGGTTCCGCGGGCACTTCGATCACCTTGCGGATCTGCCATCCCTTGTCGTCGCGATACCACGTCCACACCGACGCCGACAAATCCCTGGTCGACACCACCACGCCGACGAAGCCGTAGACCTTGGTCGGGTCGTGCGAGGGGCGCAGCTCCAGCACCATCTGCTGCTCGGCGCCCAGGTCCAGGGTTTGGAGGTGGCGGCGCTTGCGCAAATCCCAGATGTGGAGCGCATGTCCGTAGCGTCCGCCCAGCAGCAGGTCAGGATTGACGCCGTTCTCCACCATGTTGGGCGTGCCCCATTCGCTGGTCACCGCCACGTCGTGGCCCAGATGCCACCAGAAGTCGTAGGCCAGATATTGCGGACCGCGCTCCACTTCCCATCGCCCCAGCACATCGAAGCTGTCGTGGTCGAGCAGGAAAACGCCGCCCGGCCCTTCGCCGCTGGGCGCGCCCAGCGCGTTCATGTAAATCGCGTCGGGACCGCAATGGACAGTGTGGGGGCGGCTGTACCCGGTGCGTGCCGCGACCTCCTCGGGCTCGATGGTGCGGACCAAGGTCGGGTTGCGCGGGTCGGGTTTGGTATCGACGACGAAGATGCGAGAGGAACGCAGACCGGGGATGATGAAGTAGCGGCGCTCGACGTGCGGATGCGGTGCGTAGGGGCACAGCGCGGCGCTGCACGCGTTCCATCCGAAGTGATGCAGCTCGTTGCCGACGCCCAGTTCCAGCCGGCCCACGATTTTGCCGTAACTTGCCGACGACGCATCCACGTCGACCACAACGAGCGAATCCGCCTTGCCGGTTTTGGAGTGCCCCAGCGCTGTTTGCGGATCGAAGGTCACGACGTAGGCCAGCCGTTCAGGCGGCGCCTGACTGGCCAATCGCGCAGACGGGTAGAAACTTGGGTCGGGCTTCCACAGTGCCATGGTGATTATCTCCTCAACCAAGTGATGTCAGGCATCGGATAGCGCCCTCCGAGGCTGGCAGGCGATCAATGTCGAAATGACCGAATCAGCTCCGTGCCACCTTTCGAAGCTTAGCGGTATGTACCGAACATTGAAAACGCTCGTCCTTCCACCAAATTCCAATTAACCCCGATTCCGGCTGCTGCTAGTCTATCGATATGAGAGCCGCAGCAATTTTCAAGCCCGCGCCGATCGAGAGCAGCCCACTCAAAGTGATTGACCTCGATGTGCCTGTGCCGCAGCAGGGCGAAATCCTGGTGCGCGTGCTGGCCTGCGGCGTATGCCGCACCGATCTGCACGTCAGCGAGGGCGATTTGCCGCCGCGCCATCCGCGCATCGTGCCCGGGCACGAGGTGGTCGGGGTGGTCGAGCGATGCGGTAGCGGGGCGAATCGTTTTACCACCGGGCAACGGGTTGGAATCGCCTGGCTGCGCCAAACGTGTGGGACGTGCGTGTATTGCCGGCGCGGCAATGAGAATTTATGTCCCAATGCGCGCTTCACCGGCTACGACCACGACGGTGGGTACGCCGAATACGCGGTGGTGCGCGAGGATTTCGCTTATCGCCTACCTGAGCAGCTTGGCGTGGAGGAGACGGCGCCGCTGCTGTGTGCGGGTATCATCGGGTATCGCGCGCTGAAACGGGCGGGGGTCAAGCCCGACACGACGGTTGGACTTTACGGCTTCGGCGGCTCCGCGCATATCGCCCTGCAGGTGGCCAGATACTGGGGATGCCGCGTTTACGTGATGACGCGCGGCGGCAAGCATCGCGAGCACGCCAAAGAGCTTGGTGCCGATTGGGTGGGGACCGCACACGAGCATCCGCCGCAGCCGTTGGACTCGGCCATCCTGTTCGCGCCCGCCGGCGAGTTGGTTCCGCCGGCGATGGAGGCGCTGGATCAGGGCGGTATCCTCGCCGTGGCGGGCATCTATCTAAGCCCGATTCCCACGCTCGACTACGAGCGCCATCTGTTCCACGAAAAGGAATTGCGCAGCGTTACTGCCAACACGCGCGCCGACGGCGAGGAGTTCCTCGAGTTGGCCGGCCAGATTCCAATCCGCACGACTACCGTCGCGTTCGGCCTTGACCAGGCCAATCAGGCGCTGCAGATGCTCAAGCACGACGAGCTAAAAGGCGCCGGCGTGCTTCGGATTGCGTAAGGAAGGCGCCACCAAATCTCAAAACCTCGCAGGCCAGACGCGTGCCCCCAACCGCCGAGGTACGTTATGAGAGCGAAGGGGCTTTTTTCAGCGATAGCAATCTTGTCCACATTGAACCACTTTATTGCAGTGCTTGCGGCCGAAACGCAATCTGAGTAACCTGTATCAACTTGCAATGGGTCCGGGCAAAAGTCAGCAGGTTTCCTCGTGCCCCGGCTATTGTTGTCTCTTCCCTGACCCAAGCGAGCTCTAAACAGATGGAGCAATAGCGCATGAAAAAAGGAGTCGCACTGCTCACCTTCGCGACGGTCGGGATGCTTATTCTCGCGGCATTCCAAAACGCAATCGGAAGCACCAACATCCCGATGCCGGGTTCCGCGGGATGGGTTCCCGGACGGGCGGATTCGCATGCGATCATAGAGCGGTCTGCCGTAGGGTTGGGTGCTCCGGTCACGATTTGCGACGGTAAGATGCTGAAGATATTGCCGGCTGGCAGCGGCGAGGACCTGGAAGTGACCGGGGATTGCGAAGTCGACGGCAAGGTTCCCAACGGCACCTACCTTTATCACAATGTCAATATTTACACTGCCTCGGGTGGACAAACCGGGGGTGTTCTGCGCTTCGACGACGCTAAAATCATATTCAAGGCGGAGTCCATCCTGATCGAGAACGGCGGTACGCTGCGGGCCGGCACGCCCTCCGCACCCATCGGAAAACAGGGTTCTCTGGAAATCGCCCTGTACGGGGCATCAAACCTTGCGACCGACCCCGGCATCACCTGCAAGAGCCCGGGCGGAACGTGCGGGGTTCCGGCCACCGGCGGCAACGACATCTGGAACTCCAACAAGATGATGGCGAGCATGCGGCGCCCCGGTTCGTGCAAAGAAATGCAGCTGGTCAACGGCAAGAAGGATTGCTTCTATCAATATGACGTTTTCGATAAGAGCGATGTGGCCGGCGCGTATTTCGGGCACAAGGTTCTGGCGGTCTCCTATGGCGGGTCGCTGCAGCTCTATGGCGCTCGGGGCGCCACCATCTGCGATCCGGCTAATCCCAAATCGCCAGCCTGCATGGCTGATGCAAAAGCTTCCAACACGGCCTCGAGTTGGGTGCGGCTGGATGCGTCCACGGCTCCCGGAGACACCGCGCTGAAGGTGGATCGCGACGTCAGCGATTGGCAGCCGGGCAAAGGCGAGACGGTGCAGATAGTACTGACCACCACCGACTACGTTCCGGCCCACTCCGAAGTGCTGACCGTCAAAGGCGTCAACGGCAGCAGGATTAGCGTCAACGGGAAAGTCACTTGGCCCCACAACGGCGTCAGATATTCGCTGGCCAAGGCGCGCCAGGGCACCGGACCGGATCGCGATTTCATCGAAAACCGGGCGGCGGTGGGATTACTGACCCGCAGCATTCGGATCGTGTCCAAGGGCGACGGCCCCAACGACTCCTTCGACAAGGTAAGCGGCTACTTCTACGGCGGTCACACCATTGCCCGGCAAGGCTTCAAGGCGTTCCAGGTGCAGGGAGTTGAATTCAGACGGCTGGGCCAGGGCGGGAGCATCGGCCACTATCCGGTGCACTTCCACATGGACCGCATGGTGGCGGACGGAACGTTTGTAAAGGACTGCTCGATCAACGAGTCGATGACCCGCTGGATCACGATTCACGCGACCCAGGGGGCGCTGGTTGCGCGCAACGTCGGCTACAAGTCGATCGGGCACGGCTTCTTTATCGAGGACGGGACGGAAATCAACAACAAGCTGTATGCCAACCTGGGCGTGTTTGCGCGCTCGGCGACCGACGGTCCGCAGAATCCGCTGAAGGTGCCCGGAATCCTGGTCGCACCCAACTATCCCAACGCTCCGACGGACAAGTTTCCGTACTATTCCGACGCCAATCATCCCTCCGTGTTCTGGATCATGAACGGGTGGAATGACTTCGAATATAACATGGCGGCCGGCACCGGAACCTGCGGCGCCTGCTACTGGTTAGTGCCCGGCGCCAACAGCGGCCCCTCGCTGTACGAGTACTGGGGCAAGGGCTACGCTGCCGAGCAGTACAATCAGGATCGTGCCAGCACCACGCCTCTTTACAGATTCGTGGGCAATTCCTGCGTGTCGGCGATGACCGCGTTCCAGACCGTTCAGGCCACCGATCCCTGCTTTGGAATTCTCAATCCGGGCGGCGGACAGGCGCCCAGTGTCAAGCCCCTGAGCCCGCCGGGAGCGCCGACGCCCAATGCGAACCCCGACGACGAAAGCTATTATCCGATCACCAACGGCGGGGGCCGCTTCGGCACCCTGTGTCCTGAGGGCAAGGATTGCAGCAACAAGGACCAGGTGCCGCGATGCGAAAACGACAAGGTGCAAAACTGCGCGGTTACCGTACTGGACGATTTTACCTCTTCGTTCAACTGGGCGCCGACCAACTTCTCCGCGATATGGCTGCGCTCGGGTTGGTATCTGCTGAACCAAAGTGCGATCACCGACGTGCTCAATGGCGGTATCACGATGGTAACCGGCGGCGGCTATACGCTGTCCGATGCGCCGCTGGGTTTTTGGGCCCTGAGCCGCAAAACAGCCTTTGTCGGCAATACCCAGACGTGCGACCAGAAGAAATGCGATAATCCATTCGCGGCGAACTCGGGTCCCGTCAATGAGTTCAGCGCCGCATTCGACACCAAATATAAAACACCCAATCCGATGGTTTGCGAAAAGCAGACCAACGGCGCCTATCCGGGCGATGTCTGCTTCAATCGCAACTTCGATCTGAGCCTTCCGGTATCCGGCTTTGCCAACAACCAGCGCCTGTTCAACATCTACGACGGCCCTTCCTACGAGGATTCCAACGCTTTCCTCGATATCAATCCGACGCTGATTCCCACGACGGATTGCAAGCCGCAGGCCGGCAACGGCAATCCCTGCGCGAATACCAGCAAATATATGCAGCTTCAGCTTGGAGTTACCGGTATTCCGCAGGGGATTACCAATCCACTCAACGACAAGGAGCCGGCTATCGGCCAATGTTATCTGCCCAACGCCGCGATTGCCTGGAAGCAGCCCAATGGGTTCTTTTATCCGCCGGCCTTCCACTCGGTCAACTTGTCGTTCGACAACGTTGACATACGCCACTTTGTGATCGAGCCGCAGTTCGACGCCAAGGACCCGCATAATTACTGGACCGATTACGCGGCGGTGCAGAAGCGCTATTGCACCTACACCAATCAGGTCCTGGGCCCGCCAGTCAACTATTTTGCCGTTGGTCTATTCAATGGCTTCACCGACATCGACCGCCAAACGGAGCTGAATGACGACGACGGCTCCCTGACCGGTTTGAAGAAGACAATTTCCGTTAATGAAGACGAATTTTTCAACGCGCCGGTTGAGACCAGCGAATGCGCCTCGGATGCTGCTGTTGCGCCGTTGTCTCCCAGTGGCACCGCCAAGACCAGTCCGTATGACTACGTGACCACTGTCGTCTATCCGGACTGCGCTTTGTCGGCCCCGGCCAAGGCGCCGGTCTGCAGCGGTCCGATCTGGTACAGCGAGTGCACGAACAACGGTTGCTATGGCGTGCCGATGTTCCGTGAGTCCACGACGCCCATGGATGGCGGCCAGGCCAAGCCGATCATGCTGGCCGGGCAGAGCGTCTTTCAGCGCAGCAGTCTGAGCGTGAATCACGCCAGCTACTACATTGATACAAGCGTCAGTGAGGCGGTGCAGAAAGCAGCGATATTGCCGACCGTGTCGTCCGCTCTGAGTGTTTTTCAGCCGGGCATGAAGTTTTACGTGTTCCTGCTCTATGCCAAACCTGACACTCAGCAGAAGTACCAGTTGTACGTCGGGAAGAAATTTGACAAGGCCACGCAGTTGTCGCTGGTGCAAGTGAGTCCTAAATCAGCGCCTTATACGATCTCGGACTTAGGCAAAGTTCCCGATGGATGGAATGCTCAGTTGGACAGCAACGGTATCCTTACCGTGAATGTCGACATGTCAAAGTTGACCAAGTTCAAGGATCAATACGAGACTGCAAAGGGGAACGCCTGTCAGCCCGCGAGTTTTTGCACGCTGAAGACCACCATGCCGGACGATCAAAAAAAGGACAAAGTATCGTACTGCGGATGCAATCTGAAGGACGATCCGAACGATCCGGTTCAGCATAGCCTGTACTTGCAGTGCAAAGATGATCCCAAGACCGGGGTGAGCCCGATCTGCGGATGGGCGGGCAAGGACGTGGATTGTCCGGAGGGCGGTTGCTATGGTTTCGCGGTGACCCTGGCTTCGGACTTCAGCAACGCTATGCGGATACCGCCTCCGTCCGTGAGTTGCATCAAGGCCGACGATAGCAACTTCAACATCAGCTTCCAGCCGGTTTCGGCCGGGTTGGCCGGGCAGCAATGCAAGTATCCCAGTGTGCCCGCGGGTATGTTCTGCAAGTGAGGCGAAATTGATCCAGCGGACCGGCGCGCCAATTCCGGCGCGCCGGTCCATGATCTTGTTAGACGACGGTCTATTTCTGCTGACTGCGGTTGCGATGGTACTCGACCATGTAGCAGCCGCCCGCGATTGCCCCGCCGTCCACCGGCAGCACCGTGCCGGTGACGTAGCCCGAAGACGGCAGGGCGAAAAACCATGCCGCGTTGGCGATGTCGGCGACGTTGCCCACCCGGCCCATCGGCACATGATGGGAGCGCACCGACATGTCCGGCGACCCGGCGCGCAGCATCGGCGTGTCAGTCGGTCCCGGCGCAATCGCGTTGACCGTGATGTTGTGTTCGGCCAGGTCCAGCGTCATCCCGCGCATCAGCCCGAGGATGCCGGTCTTGGCGGCGCCGTAGGGAATATTGGTGCCGATCGGGCCCTGCAAGGCTGTGATCGACGACATCAGGATGATGCGCCCGTACTTGCGCTTGATCATCTCGCGCGCCGCCAGCTGCGAACAATAAAACGCCCCGAACAGATGGACCTTGACCGTGCGTTCGAACACCTCGGGCGCCAGGTCAACCAGATGACCGCCGCCGGCGATGCCCGCGTTGCTCACCAGAATGTCAATCCGGCCGAAGGCCCTGACCACCTCCGCCATCAGCGCCTGCACCTGTTTGTAATCGGCGACGTCGGTGACTTTGGTCAGCGCCTTGGTTCCGATTTTGCGCACCTGCGCGGCGGTTTCCTCGGCACCGGTGTCGTTGAGGTCCGCGATCGCGACGTTGGCGCCGGCCTGCGCGTAGCGCAGCGCGATCGCCCGGCCGATGCCGCTGCCGGCACCGGTGATGACGGCCACCTGGTCCTGAAGTTCCATGGTTGGTTCCTCCGTGAATCGCTCTGAACGCGCGCTCAATCTAACAGGAGTCCCGCCGCGCGCGTCAACCGGGCAATCGCGGTTGAAAAGCGCCACGAATCTGGGCTACGCAATGGGCCATCATCCAGCGAGGTCCGGGAAATGACGGAAGGCAAAGCGAAGCGGATGTGGGCACTGCCCGGCGCGGAGTTCATCGCCAACGCCGCGGCGATCATGCACGGCGGCTCGCTCGACACCTACGCGATGCCGGTGCCGTGCTACCTGATCGAGCATCCCAAGGGCCTGGTACTGTTCGATACCGGATGCTCGCCGCGGATGATCGACGACCTCAACGGCTACCTGGGCCAGTTTGCCAGCGTCATCCGCCTGCGTTTCAGCAAGGAACTGGTGGTCGACGCGCAGATCCGCGCGCTGGGCTACAAGACCGAGGACGTCAAATACGTCGTCGTCTCGCATCTGCATTTCGACCACGCCGGCGGGCTCTACCTGTTTCCCAACGCGCGCTTCCTGGTGATGGCGAACGAGTTGCGCTACGCGTGGTGGCCGATTCCCGAGCATCGGCTGATCCTCAACATCAACGACCTGCTGCCGACCCGCAACTTCAACTGGCTGGAGATCGACGGCGATTTCGATCTGTTCGGCGACGGCAGCATCCAGATGCTCAAGACGCCGGGGCATACGCCGGGCGAATGCTCGTTGTTCGTGCGCCTGCCCAACCGCAAGGTGGTGCTGACCGGCGACACCACGCATCTGCGCGCCGCGCTGGAAGGTGAGATCACGATGCCGGGCGACGTCGACCCGTCGGCCGCGGTGGCGTCACTGCGCCGGCTCAAGGCGATCCGCGACTTGCAGGAGGCCACGCTGATCATCAGCCATGACCCCGAGGACTGGGCGGAGTTTCCCCACGCGCCGGCTCCTATAGAATAATCGCGGGGTGCAATTATGCCGCTGTACGAATGGGAGTGCCTGGCCTGTGACATCCGCTTCGAGGATCTCGCTTCGGTGAGCGAAGGGCGTCTGGAGCGTGAGTGTCCCAACTGCGGGCGGATGAGTCCGCGCGTCATCTCGACCTTTGCGATTGCATCTGGCGTATCGCCCGAGCCGCAGCCGGCTGCAGGGTCGGCCAAGCCGGCGCGCGGTGCTGAACCGCCGATCTGTCTGCGCTATCCCCATATTCCGCTGCTGTGCCACATGGACAAGCCGACCGCCGAGCGCGCGGTTGCCTATGCGCAGGGACGCGGCGCCGAATACGACGACCGCAAGGGTCAGGCCGAGGAGCTGCGCCGCAAGCGCGGCTTGCCGCCGCCTGTGCCGGCCGCGCCGGCGCCGCACGCGCATTCTCACAATCCGCGCCGCCACCAGTCCTCCGAGGCCGCCAAGCCCGGGCAATCGGGCGACGGCCACGCGCACGACCACCATCACGGCGCGGCTGGTGCAAAGTCAAAGGACCGGGGTCCGGCCGCCGCGCACGCACACAGCCACTGAGGCGGCGTTAACGCGGCCTATCCTGCGCGCCGGGTGGATCGGCAATTGACCCGTTGCGCGGCCGCTTGATAGGTTTTCAATCAAGGGCTCCGAACAGGAACGGAAGGGTGCTATGGCAAGCATCAAACAGGTTTCAGGTGTGGGCAAGGGCGAAGAGGCGATGCTCGGCGACACCGCCATCCTGACCCGTCTGGACAAGGCGGTAGCATGGGCCCGCAAGTTTTCGATTTTTCCTTATCCGTTCGCGACCGCGTGCTGCGCGATGGAGTACATGGTGCTGTCCACCACGCCGTACGATATCGACCGCTTCGGTGCGCTGCTGCCACGCTTTACACCGCGCCAGGCCGACCTGCTGATGGTGATCGGCACGGTAACCGTGCGTCAGGGTCCGATCCTGCGCCGCGTCTATGATCAAATGGCCGAGCCGAAGTGGGTGATGGCGTTTGGCGCGTGCGCCTCCACCGGCGGCTTTTACGACAATTATTCCACGCTTCCCGGCA
>Ga0070737_10005901_pt1 | contig 11465 bp, 9 predicted proteins | sample Coa_R1_10_FD_66438 | JGI IMG/M metagenome (GOLD analysis project Ga0070737, IMG submission 66438) | Surface soil microbial communities from Centralia Pennsylvania, which are recovering from an underground coalmine fire - Coalmine... | ecosystem: Environmental > Terrestrial > Soil > Unclassified ...
GGCTTGGGCAGAGTAAGGTGCACCGGCGACGGTGGCCTCCGGGCGTACCATGGCGCTGGTAATGCCGATGGGGCCGAATTCGGCCGCATCTCCGATACGAATGGCGGCTTGGACATCCGGGCCGGAGGCTTTCGGAGCCGCGGTTTGAGCCTTAAGGGCGGCGGCGCTGATGATCGCAATGACAAGCGTTCTGAACATATCGATTCTCCTGAAGAATGTTACACATCGTTAAGGAACACTGACGAGACGGACGGCGCGCGCGATGCCATCTTGTCCGATGAGCAGGTCGGCACTGATAGCGGTGCCGGTCTTAGAAGGCGCGGCGGGGACGCCGAGGGCGACCCACTCAGAGGGTTGTAGTTTCACGCGCACAATAACGGCCTGTTCAAGAGGTACGTCGCTCTGCGCATAAGGCAAGGGCATAAAGTCCGCAGCGGCGGGATAGTTACTGGCGGGAGTAAGAGTTGGCGGCAATGGATGACGGGAGAGGAACCAGGCGGAGGCGAGGACCAGAGAGGCGACAAGGGCGGCATAGATCCAGGCGCGGGGAGAACGTTTACGGCGGGCGCGAAAGGCGGCGACGACACGCTGTTCGGTTGCGGGGCCAGCTTCGCGCGGAAGCATTTGCGCGAGACGCCGCAGCGCGTGTTGTAAGTCAGTAGTTTGTTTCATACCGGGCACCTTTCGCGTTTGCGCAGGCGAGCTTCGAGGAAGGCTCGAGCGCGATGCAAACGGGAGCGCACGGTACCTACGGCGCAGCCTAGATGCTCGGCGGCTTGGGCGTACTCGAGGCCTTCCAGGTCACAGAGCACGACCACTTCACGATAGTTGGGGGGAAGTTTGAGGATGGCAGAGCGGAGCGTGCTTAACTCCTGTTCGGTATTGATGTGATCGAACAACTGTTCGTGATTACGGGACGGGAGTTCGGCGACCAGCGGAGAGGAGGCGAGATAGCGCCGCACGTAGTGGCGCGCCATGCCGATTAAATAAGATTGCAAGGGGCCGCGGTCGCGGGCGTAACGGCGCAGACCGGCCAGTAAGGCGAGAAACACATCCTGGGTGACTTCTTCGGCGGTCTCGCGGCGGCCGGACATATGTAAGGCGAATCGGAAGACTGGTCCTTGATGCCGCTGGTAGAGAATCACGAAGGCCTCTTCATCGCCGGTTGAGGAAAGCTGGAGAAGGTCAGGATCGGTCAGGTGATCTTTTGCGGATAATTTTTCCAAGGGCCGCACTGGCTTCCTAGAAGTATTGGCGCGAGCGGAGGGGAAAGTTCCAGAAAGTTGGAGTGGTGATGCGCTCGAGAGGGGAATCACGAGCTTGAGAGTGGAGCCGGCAGAGGGACTTGAACCCCCGACCCGCAGTTTACAAAACTGCCGCTCTGCCAACTGAGCTATGCCGGCTTAAAGACGAAGTGCGAGGTGCTTGCTTTTATTATCGACTGGGAGGGCAAGGGACGGCAACTGTGGTCGAGGTAGAAAAATCCGCCTGAAGCGAGGGCAACAGGCGGATTTCGGGGAGGAATGAAGAGCGCTTATTGCGCGGGCGGGTGATGGGGGCCGCGACCGGCGGGGGCGTCCTGGATGGTGTAGTCGGACGGAACCTGGAAGAGAGAGGCGGGCGGGGCGCCGCGCTGGATGTTGGTCAAAGTGAAAACGGATGAACCGGAGCGGGGATCGCTGTGCTTAGCCATAACGGGAATCTGCAGGTCGGGCGAATACCACGTCTCGCTGGTGGAGACGATGGGCTTGGCGTTCCCCATTTCGCCGGCGGGAATCGTGTGGGTGATGGTTTTGCCCTGGGCGGTGACGCCGTTAATGTTCTGAGTGCCGAGATCGGATTCGGTGCGATTGGCGGATGAGGGATGAGGCGGAGCGTCGGCTGCGTTAGCTTCCGGTGGAGGCTTCAAAGCGCGGCGCATCGCGGTTTTAGTATTCGGGTCGAGCACGTAGCTGTAGCCGGCAACCGGGTCGGAGAGAAAGACGATGGTAACGGGGCCGTTTTGAGCGAGCGGACCGCTGTTAATGGTGTGCTGGATGTAGGTGCGGCCCTGGCTATCACGCGCCATGTGGCCGGTGATGGCGTGTTGAATGGTGTTGCCATCGGCGAGAGTCTGGGTGGACTGATCCGTGGCATCGGCAGAGAAGGGCGCACCGGTGACGACCTTACCGAGGTGAATACCGAAACCGAACGGCCCGCCGGGGCCGTCTGGATGAAAGCCATGTGGACCGCCGGGCGGAGGGGGAGGCGGTGGGCCGCCGGACTGCGCAAAAGCGATGGCGCCGGCGAGCAGTGCGGCCAGGACTGTAAGCGATGCTTTTCTCATTCTTGTTCTCCTTGTTTGGCAACCCCCGAGAAATTGTTCAGCATTGGTGACGTTCTATTCGGCATTGAGGACGTGGATGCCGAGCGGCCGGCCATCCATTCCGAGCAGGACGTCGGCAAGCACGGAACGATCGGGCGAGGACATTTCATTCGAAATGGGTTCAAAGACAATGCCGGCGTCGGCGAGCGAAGAGACGGGCACTTGCATCTGGACGATGTGCGAGGCGTTGAGCGGCAGATCGGGATTCGAATAAGGAAGCGCGACAAAGCTTTCGCCATCGACTTCAAAGGCGCTGGGAAGGCGGGCGGGCACTGGACCCGCAGTTTTGAGCGAGCGGCTCCAATGAGGAACGTACAGCAGCGCAAAAGCGAGCGCGGCGGCGATTGCCACGGCTGAGGAGAGGCGGCGCAACAAGTGGGAAGGGGCCGCGATGGGTGCAATCCGTGCGCGTGCTTCGAGCTGGCGTTCCAGGCGGGCGCGCTGTTCGAACGAGAAGTCTATAGGAGAGGCGGCGAGAGCCGATTCGATACCTGCCGACACCTGGCGAAGGGCTTGATAGCGGCGCTTGCACGCCTGGCATGCCGCCAGGTGCGAGTCGATGGCGGCAGCGCCGGCGGTGGACAGCTCATCATCGGCGGCCTGGATCAGCAAAGCGTCAGGAGGATGAGTCAGCGAGAGATCATCAAGGTCCTTCATAGGAGTTCCTTCAATTTTTCGAGGCCGCGTTGGATGTTTTCGCCTACCGTGGAGATAGAGAGATTGAGCACTTCGGCGATCTCCCGATATTTGAAACCCTGGGCGCGCAGGACGAGACAGTCCCTCTGCGCGGCGCTGAGACGATGGATCGCCGCACGCACGAGGCGGTTGCGTTCTGCGTCGAGAAGCTCCTGCTCGATGGAGGCGGCTTGGGAGGGCAGGTCGCCGTTGACGGTGAGGTCAGGAAGCGCATCGGTTCTACTGGAGCGGAATGCAGTTTGGGTATTTCTGCCGAGGTTATGAGCGACGCGGTAGAGCCAGGCGCGCAGGTTGGTGCGATCGCCATCGGCGAGCAGGTGCTGATGGAGTTTGAGAAAGGCTTCGTGAACGACCTCCTGCGCCGTTTCAGGGTCAATGCCAAGGAACTGAAGATAGCGGCGCAGCGGTAGGGATTCGCGGTCGTACTGTTCGAGCACAAGCCGGCGAACGGAGGTGTCTTCCAAGTAATCCGCCTTCCAAGCGGTGCTCGGCAGGGGAAGAATATCGGCCCGGTCCATAGCGCTATTCCAATCTACTGTAGGCGGGCGCTAGTGGCCGTTGGGCAACGGCCGGTGCACAGGCGGGTTTAGCGAGGGCCACAAGAGAGCTTATGGGGAGTTGCACTTGGGGTTGGGGAAAACTCTCTTGTGGCCTGCCGTCTCGCATGCTAGGTGCCTATAGAACAGGCAAGAGGGCAGGTTTTCCGGACGAGCGAAAAAGTTTTTACACGTGAACTGACTGATACGCTGGATTCCACGTATGAGCGCGAGGATAGAAATCAGTGCGGATGAGGAACTACGGTATCCGGTGGGGCGGTATCGGGCGCCGGAGGCGATTGAGGCGGGCGAGCGGGCGGCGTGGATACGGGAGATCGAGGCGCTGCCGAAGAATCTGAGGCGCGCGGTTGCGGGGCTGAGCGAGGCGCAGCTGGATACGCCGTACCGGCCAGGCGGGTGGACCGTGCGGCAGGTGGTGCATCATTATGCCGACAGCCACTTGAACAGCTATTCGCGATTCCGCTGGGCGGTGACGGAGGATCTGACGACCGTCAAGACGTATAACGAGGCGGCGTGGGCGGAGTTAGCGGACGCGAAAACGGCGCCGGTAGAGCTGTCGCTGACGTTAATAGAGCCGCTGCATGCGCGGTGGACGCTGCTGCTGCAATCTTTTGGGGAGGCGGAGTTTGGACGCAAGATGCGGCACCCGGATTGGGGCGAAGTGAGTGTCGAGTGGCTATTGGGGCAGTATGCGTGGCACTGCCGGCATCATGTGGCGCATATAAATAGGTTGAAAGAGCGCGAGGGGTGGTAAGTCGGAATGCCGCTCGCTCGACAATCGCGGCTCAGAATAGCAGCTTGAGGGCGAATTGGATTTGGCGCGCCGGATAAGTCGTACGGATGGTGCCGAAGGCGGCATTGGTTGTAATCGCGGTTGGCAGGCCGAAGTTGGTGTGGTTCAACACGTTGAAGAACTCGGACCGGAATTGGAGTGAAGTGCTCTCGTGTATGCGGAACGTTTTATCGGCAGCTAAGTCCCACTGTTCGAGTCCCGGTGCGCGGAAGGCGTTGCGGCCCGCGTCGCCGAACGGATCGCTGGGGGGAGGGGTGGTAAACGAATAACCGGCGAAATAGTTGTTGACCATGGCCGACTTACTCTGATTGATCGGATGGCCAGTCACATTAGGACGGAGAATCGCTTCTCCGCGGTAATCGTTCGTTAGTCCGGTCACGTCGTTTGCAGCCGACGGCGAGTAGGACACGTCGATGGGTGTACCGGTGTTCGCAGTATTGATGGAGTTCAGTTCCCATCCGCCCAGGAAGGCATCGAAGATAGGGTTGAGGGCGGAGCCGAAGTGGCGGCCCTTTCCGAACGGAAGTTGATAGACGACGCTGGTGACATTGATAAATTCGACGTCGAAGCTGGAGGGGCCGCGCTCATCGGCTAAGTCGCGAATATTTTGGGGATTGGCCTCGTAATAACCGGGATAATATTCGAGGCCTTGTTCGGAATCGCCCAGGGCTTTCGACCAAGTAAAGGAATTAAGGAAATACAGGCCGCCGCCGAAGCGGTGCTCGAGGCGCGCGGAAAGGCCGTTGTAATCGTTGTCGCCAGCCGGATCGAGCCAGGTGATGGCGCCGAAGTTCTGAATGGGCCGGCGCGGCTGCACTCCGAGCGTTTGGCCGGGGAGGTTCGGGTTGGCTTGGTTGTAATCGGCGAGGATAGGAAGCCGGAGACTGTGATTGCCGTTATAGGCGACCTCAAGGACAGTGTCGCGCGTGAGCTGATGCTGGATAGAGAACAACCATGACTGGATATAGGGCCATCGGGTATTCGCCGGAATGTAATCGATATCTTGCGTGATGGGGTTGAAATTGGCGGGATTGTTCAGGCCGGTGGTAAAGCTGTTGCGGGTGGTCAGAAATGAGGAGGGAAGCGAACCGCCGGCCGGGATCGATTGAGTGAGCAGGCCGAAGAGAGCCTCCGGCGCATTGATTCCTTCCTGCGCGCTGCCGACGCGATTGAAGAAGGAGTAACTGATACCATAGCCGGCGCGCAGCACGGTTGTGGGGGTGAAGCTGTAGGCCAAGCCGAGGCGCGGCCCGAAGTCTTTGTAATCGGGATGCACTAAGGCACGATCGTACAGACTGCCGTTGGTGGCGCGGATGAGCGAGCCGGTTGTGGGATCGTAGTTAGACCAATTGTTATCGCGCTCCCAGATCGGCGTGGCAAATTCCCAGCGCAGGCCGAGGTTCAGGGTAAGTTTTGAATTGACTCGATAGTCATCCTGGATGTAGAGCGCGTGTACATGTTGGCGCAGATTGGTGACTAAGTCATTACCGAGCTGAATGGTGCTGGGAAGGCCGAAGATAAAATCGGCGAGATCGTAACTGGCGGCATCGCTGGTGACGGTACAGCCGGAGGGTTTCCCTAATTGTGCGCAGGTCGGCTTACTGAATTGACCGGCATAGGTATCGGCGCCATAGAGCGGATTGATATCCAACACTTCCGTGCGGATATCAGTAAATTCGTAACCGATTTTGAAGGCGTGGCGGCTCTTGATCCAGGAGTAATTGAGTTTCGGATTAAAGGAGGTCGGGTTCTGAAATTGTGGATTGCTGGTTTGACGGCCGAGTTGCGAGAAACCGCTGATGGATTGTGAATTCAAGCCGCCCGTGAGGTTCGGCGAGGTCGGCAGGCCGGGGATACCGTAGAGCTGCTCCATGCTTGGGCCGCCTAAGTAGGGTGGAACTTTGCCGGCGAGGATATGATCGAAGCCAAAGCGAGCATCGAACAGGGAAGAAGGTGTAAGCGTCCAGGTATAGCCGGCAGCGGCTTGTTGCTGGATGGCATGAATATATCCGTTGCCATTTCCGCCCGAGGGGCCTGGGATGTCAGGTTCATAGTACTGCAAATCCTTACGCTGGCTGAAGCGGAGGAACGAGGTCATCTTGTCATTGATTTGATAGTCCAGCTTGGCGTCGTACTTATCGCTGTAATCGCGGACCAGCAGAAGAGCTTCGTAATCGTTCGACCGGCCGGGGCCGTTCGGAGCAGGCAACGCGTCGAGCACCTGCGCTGCAAAGGGATTGAGCTGGGCGATGGGAATCAGGCTGCCGGCCGGGTAAACGGTGTGCGTCAACGGGTCCACTACCGTGACGGGCAAGATTCCGCTGCGATCTTTGAGGTTGGGGATGGAGTCGAAGTTGAGATAGCGCTGAAGCTGACGGAAGCCCTCGTAATCGGCGAAGAAGAACAGCTTATTTTTGATGAATGGACCGCCGATGGTGAGGCCAAACTGATTGCGCTGGAGCGTGGGTTTCTGGAATACGGCGGGACTGAAGGTGAAACCGACGGCGTTCAGGCCGGTATTGCGCAGAAATTCGTAAGCAGTGCCATGAAACTCGTTGGTTCCGGAACGCAGGGCGGTGTTAATGACGGCGCCGCCGACCCGGCCGTACTCGGCGCTAAAGTTACTGGTAATTACTTTGAATTCGGCGATGGCGTCGGGCGATGGCTGGACGACCTGGCTCGAATAGCCCTGGTTACTGGGCGAATAGGCGTTGTTATCCAGGCCATCCAAGAGGAAATTATTGTAAGTGCTGCGCATGCCGTTGACGTTGAAGGCGCCCTCGCGCGGGGTGCCATTGGCGGCGAATAAGACAGAAAGCGGCGAACGATGGACGTTGGTGGAGAGCAGGGCCAGGTCGGAGTAATTGCGGCCGTTCAGTGGCAGCTCGACCACCTGCTGGGTGTTGATCACCTGGCCGTGTTCGCTCGAATCGGTGTCGAGCACTTCGGCGGCGCCGTTGACGTTGATGGTATCCACACCGCCAACTTGCATGGTGACATCGATGCGCTGGCGGGCATCGACATCGACATGAATGTCAGTTATGGCAAAGAGTTTGAAGCCGGCCGCTTCGGCGGTGAGACGGTAAACGCCGACCTTGACGTCCAGGAAAGCGTAATCACCGGCGGCATCGGAGGAGGTTTTCATTTCGAGGCCGGTATCTTGATTGGTGAGCGTAAGCGACATCCGGGGCATGATTGCGCCGGAAGCGTCGCGGACAGTGCCCAGGACTTCGGAGGTTTCAAATTGCGCGAAGGCGGAAAACGTAAACAGACATGAAAGGACTAAATATCCGGCGTATTTGATCAAAGCAATTCTCCGCTGGTTTGAATGAGGTTACCACCAAGGTGTTTGAGTTAGTTTGCCAGATGAGGATGAATACTCAATTACATTGGTCGAAGCGGCGCTCTAAGCGCGCGGTTATGTTCGTCGGGACGTTGAGGAGTCGGGTTCGTGGTCGCCTGGCTGATTATGTTTGCTGCGGGAGCGGTGGTGGACAGGCTTGACGCCGCTGGCGGGGCTGAGATTATGGGCGCTGTTGACCAGTGCCAGGTGAGAGAAGGCCTGGGGGAAGTTGCCGAGCTGGCGGCGCTCGCGGGGGTCATATTCTTCCGACAGCAGGCCGACATCATTGCGTAGAGTGAGCAGGCGCTCGAAGAGGTCGCGCGCCTCTTGATGCCGGTGTTGCAGGACGTAGTTATCGACGAGCCAGAAACTGCAGGCGAGAAAAACGCCTTCGTCGCCCGGGAGTCCATCGACGGAGCTGTGGGTATTGTAGCGAGCGACCAAGCCGTCGTGCAGGAGATTTTTCTCGATGGCGGCGACGGTGTTGAGCATCTTGGGATGGTCGGCGGGAAGGAAACCGACCAGAGGCAGCATCAGGAGGCTGGCGTCTAATTCCTTGCTGCCGAAGTATTGGACGAAGGAGTTGACGTCGCGGCTATAGCCGAAGCGGCAGACCTCATCATGGATCTCGGAGCGCAAGCGGATCCAGCGCTCGAGGGGGCCGGGTTCGCCGAAATCCTGGATGCTGCGGATGGCGCGATCGACGGCGACCCAGGCCATGACTTTGGAATGGACGAAGTGGCGGCGGTGGCCGCGAATCTCCCAGATGCCGTCGTCGGGTTGAGACCAGATCTTTCCGATGTGATCGACGAGCGCGGTTTGCAGCGCCCAGGCGACGTCGAGCTTTTCGAGGCCGCGGCAACGGGCCTGATAGAAGGAATCGAGCACCTCGCCATAGACATCGAGCTGCAACTGTTCGGAGGCTGCGTTGCCGACGCGAACGGGTTTGGAGGCTTCGTAGCCGGGGAGATCGAGCTCAAATTCGGTGAGACGGCGCTCGCCGGCGACGCCGTACATGATTTGCATCTGGTCGGGAGTGCCGGCGACGGCGCGCAGCAGCCATTCGCGCCAAGCCTTGGCCTCGTCGATGAAGCCGGCCTCCATGAGCGCGTAGAGCGTATAGGTGGAATCGCGAAGCCAGCAGAAGCGATAGTCCCAGTTGCGGACGCCGCCGATTTCTTCGGGCAGCGATGTGGTGGCGGCGGCCACAATGCCGCCGGTGCTGTGGTGGGTGAGCGCTTTCAGAGTAATGAGAGAGCGGAGAATGGCCTCGCCGTAGGGGCCGTTGGGGACGTGTTTATTGGACCATCGCTCCCAGTTGTGGGTAATGTTCTGAACGGCGGCGGCGGCATCGATGCCGCGGGGCGGGGGCAGATAGGAATGGGACCAGGTGAGGACAAAAGGGATCTCCTGACCTTCGGAGACATCGAAATCAGCGCGTGTTTTGAGATCCTCGCCGCGAAACTCGACCGGGCCGGAGAGCACGGCGCGATCGGAACCGGCAATGGCTTGCAGGCGGCCATCGTCCATGCGGCTGACCCAGGGGATTCGGGAGCCGTAATCGAAGCGCACAACGAATTGGAGTTGCATGGGGACACGGCCGCGGATGCCGCGCACGAGGCGAATGATGTCCTGATGCTCGCCGCGGAGCTGCATGCAATCGATGAGGAGGACGGCGCCTTCGGCGGTTGAGAATTCGGTTTCGAGAACCAAGGTGCCCGGGCGGTAGCGGCGATTGATGGCGGGGTGCTCGGCTTTGGGGGCGATTTGCCAGTGGCCGTTTTCCTGGGAGCCGAGCAGGGCGGCGAAGCAGGCGGCGGAATCGAAGCGCGGGAAGCCGCACCAATCGAGGGAGCCGTTGCGGCCGACCAGCGCGGTGGTGGCGTTGTTGCCGATGAGAGCGTAATCTTCTATGAGCTGAGCCAAGCCAGTCTCCGGTCGCGGTCAGTGGTGATTGAAGTCGATGACGACCTTGATGTCGTCGGGATGGCGCTCGAAGGCCTGCTGCCAGTTGGAGAGCGGCTCGCGGCGGGAGATCATGCGCGAAAGCCAGGCGGGATCGGCTTTGGCGAGAACTTCGGCGGCGAGCTGATAGTGCTTGCGGTTGGCGTTGACGGTTCCGAAGATGACGCTGTTTTCGAGCACCATGGTGCGATTGATCTTGCCGATGTCGAGCGTTTGCTGCTGGCCATGGGACGAGACGCCGGCCAGGCACAGGATGCCATCGTTGCCGAGCAGGTCAATGGCTTCGACGATGACGGTGGCGACGCCCGTGCATTCGATGATGACGTCGGGACAGAAGCCGAGTTTGTTGAGCGGGCCGGTGTGGTATTTGCCGCCGAGATCTTGGACGAGCTGGGGTTTGGGTCCGCTGGTGACGCGGTCGAGCACGTGCACTTCGAGACCGCGCTGAGCGCCAATGAGGGCGGCGAGCAGGCCGACCGGACCGGCGCCGGTGACAAGCACCGTCTTGGGTTTCCAGAGCGCGCGTTGGCCGATGCGGGAGATGTGATCCCAGGCTTTGGCGAGAATGGTGGTGGGCTCCATCAATACGCCGCGATCGGAGAGCGTGGGATCCAGTTTGACGACGAAGGCCGGGTCGCTGCGCCAGAGCTCGGAACCGAAGCCGTTGATTTCTTTGATGCCGCGCTCGGTGTATTGCATGTTGCGGCACATGTCCCATTCGTCCACGGCGCAGGCGATGCAGGGCACGGGATCGGGGTGGCGCACGATGCCGACGACGAGATCGCCCTTTTTGAAGGCACTGTCAGCGGGAGCTTCTTCGACCAGGCCGAGGGATTCGTGGCCCAGGATGAGGTGGTCGCTGCCGCGGGGAGGCCAGCCGTATTCGGCCGAGATCAACTCGAAATCAGTGCCGCAGATGCCGAGTTCGAGAGCCCGGACCAAGACGGTTCCATCACTGGCAGGAGGCTCGGGGACATCCTGCACAGAGACGGAATTGGGCTTGCCGGGGACAATGGTGATGGCTTTCATGGAGATGTTCGCAGTTTACAGACCTAGGGTACAGCGCAAGGGGGTTGGCGTTCGGCGCCGGTGCCGATTCCTACGCTTGGTAGATGGGATTGGCCTGATTTCGTGACAGGTGAGGGAAGCGCGGGGATTTACCATACAGGAGGATGAAGCTGCCAAGTTGCAGGTTTGTTATGCACGGCTGGAGCGGCCAGTGAAGGCTTTGGTGAAGAGTAAGAGCGCGCCGGGGCTTTGGCTGGAGGATATACCGGAGCCGGCGATGGGGATCAACGACGTACTGATTCGGGTCAGTCACACGGGCATTTGCGGCACGGACCTACATATTTACGAGTGGGACGAGTGGGCGCGCGCGACGATTCCGGTGCCGATGGCGGTGGGGCACGAGTTTGTCGGCGAGATTGTAGAGGTTGGATCGAACGTCAACGATTTCCATCCGGGCGAAGTGGTAAGCGGCGAAGGGCACGTGGTCTGCGGGCGCTGCCGCAATTGCCTGGCTGGGCGGCGGCATCTGTGCGCGCATACGCAAGGCGTAGGCGTGAATCGGCCGGGCGCTTTTGCCGAATACATTGCGCTGCCGATGAGCAACATCTGGAAGCACGATCCGGCAATTAACAGAGAAGTTGCGGCGATCTTCGATCCGTTCGGGAACGCGGTCCACACGGCCTTGTCGTTTCCGGTGCTGGGGGAAGATGTTTTGATCACGGGTGCCGGGCCAATTGG
>Ga0070737_10005903_pt1 | contig 11463 bp, 9 predicted proteins | sample Coa_R1_10_FD_66438 | JGI IMG/M metagenome (GOLD analysis project Ga0070737, IMG submission 66438) | Surface soil microbial communities from Centralia Pennsylvania, which are recovering from an underground coalmine fire - Coalmine... | ecosystem: Environmental > Terrestrial > Soil > Unclassified ...
AAAAAATCTTCTAAACTTATGGACGTCTTTTACTTTTATGAATAAAATATAACATAAAAATTTCTTTAAGTGAAGTGTCTGATATGTCTGGTATAGCCTCGTCAATCTCGGTTTTCCTAAATATTGGGGGCCATGTAGGGGTGTAACGAATTGCGCCCCTAGATTTCCTCCCCTCGCCCCGGTTTTTGGCAGAACTGTCAATCTCCTATTCTCATCCCGATGTGATCCCGATTTTCTGAAGAAAAGATGGAAAGTTTCCTGCGCAGCCGTTGCCAGAGGATGATAATGTCTTCCAGGGGATAACGTGTGTTTTCCCCGTAATGTATCATATAATGAATGAGATCTGATGAGTACAAGGAAATGAATATGAGTGAGACACCGTTGGTCAAGAGGTGCGCCTGGGCTTTATCCAGTCAGCAATATATCGAGTACCATGATAATGAGTGGGGGGTACCCGTGCATGATGATCGCAAGCTTTTTGAGATGTTGATCCTCGAAGGAGTACAGGCGGGTCTGAGCTGGTCGCTGATCCTGAAAAAGCGAGCAGGCTATTTCCAGGCGTTCGATGGCTTTGACGCGCACAAAATCGCGCGTTATGACGACCGGAAAGTCCAGGAGTTGCTGGCGAATCCTGAGATCGTTAGAAACAGATTGAAGATTCAGGCGGCCATTCAGAATGCGCGTGCATTTCTCGCGCTTCAGTCCCGTTATGGCAGTTTCGACGCGTTTCTCTGGCAATTCGTGGGTGGGCAGCCCCGTCAGAACGCCTGGCAAACCTTGCAGGATATTCCGGCAAGCACCGACGAATCAGACGCGATGAGTAAGGAGCTGAAGCGCCAGGGGTTCACCTTTGTCGGAACAACTATCTGCTATGCCTTCATGCAGGCCATCGGGATGGTCAACGATCACATCGTCGAGTGTTTTCGCTGGCAAGAGGTACAACTTGCTGCTCGATAGCCCACGCGCCTGAAAGTGACGCTATTCTTCTACCACCACAAGCGCGTGGACACGCCCTATCTGGAAATCGTCGGGCCAGCGCACAGGTACTTCTTCCCAACTCACGCCCGTATCGGTGGAGCGGAAAATGCCTTTATTGCTGCCCGCATAAAAGACTCCCGCTTCGGCTGCATTGGCGGTCAAAACACATGTCAGTAAGCCTTTTTCTTCGGGCAAACCAGAGCGCACCTGCTGCCAGGGGCTGTTGTGGCTGCGGCGATACACGACTGACTCCGCGCCTCCGGGATTATGCGCCTGCTGCGGGCCGTGTGCCGCAGAGATGACAAGGGTATCTGGATCAGCGGGATCGACCGCGACACTCCAGAGGTAGTGGTGATGGAGACCTTCATCGGGCCGATACCACGTATCTCCGCCATTATCGCTCTGGACGAAACCGTTGCCTGGACGCATAAAGCCATCCCCGGCGGCGGAATAGAGACGATCGGGCGCAAGTTTGTGCATGGCTAAGGTGTGCGTATCAAAGGGTCCATCCGGTTTGCGATCTTCCCAGGTTTCTCCACCGTCGAAGCTGCGCAGAAGCGCACCGGCCTCAATAGCGGCATAGAGGCGACCGGGGTGGAGTGGATCAGGCGTGATCCAGCGCACGTGGCTGGTATACGGGCGGGGTGGGAAACTCCAGGTGGGAGCAGAGGGTAACTGGCGCAGCGCAGCCAGCTCCCGCCACGTTGCCCCACCATCCGCCGAACGAAAAATGGCGCTCGGTTCTGTTCCCGCATAGACAACGCTCTTTCCATTGGAACGCTCTAATGGACTGATGGCAACCGACATAACCTGCTCGCGAATGATGTTTGAGCCTACATTTCCCCACGTTCGCCCGGCATCAATGCTGCGCCACAATCCCTGCCCAAAGGTGCCGCAATAGACCTCCTCTGCATGCTGCGGATCAACAGTCAGACATTGTGTAGCCATGCCAGTGAGTTGTGGATCGACAACCCATTCCCCACCCTGCTGCCGCGCGATAGCCAGCGCCGTATTCGTTGCGATATACAATGTTCTCATACCCTACCTCTCTTTTCACTGGTCTCCGTGCTCTCTTCTCACGCCCGCGTCAAAAAAATCACCATCGTCGCTTGACCTCCTGGATTCAATATACGTCCGCAGGTCAAGTGTGAAGAGGTATTGCTTCGAGAAGGGAATGATCGATAGCTTAAACCAGTGCCAACAACCTCAAGAGACTGCGCTTTCCACTGCTGATAGACCGCGTCAGCATCCTCAACTTCAAACGATGGAATGATGCCGCCATGAGCAAGGGGAACGCCCGGCACTTTCTCCGGCAAAGCTCTCGACATACATCTCTCTTTTTAACGTATTTGAAAGCGGCGAACCATTGAAAACAATCTCGGGCACGTCATTCTTCGCGGCGCACGCCGCGTTTGCGAAGCGCCAGCCGCGCTGAGCCGTGCCTACTTTGCAACACGGATGTAAAGCAAGGTATAATGTTTTCCAACACAGAACCTGTTTTCGACAATTTCGACTCCGCCGCAGGTGGACCTTTCCTCATAAAGAATGCCAGGTCTGAACCTGCGTCCTATAGCAATAGTAGAAGGGATATCAGGTTATGCGTGAGATACATGAGGGCAGGTCCAACACGGCAACAGTTGCCGTCATTCACTTTTTCTCTGAACGCACCGATGGCGTCTCGCTGCAAATACAGGAGAATGATCGCGTCTTAGCGAGCCTGGGGTGGCAGGTGATTGAGTGCAGCGCCGATGCCAGGGGTCAACATGGCTTTATGCTGCCTGCCTTAGATTACACGACACCCGAAGTGCTGGCGTTGAAAGTTGGGGGACAGAATAAAGCAGAGATGGTACAGGCCTTTGAGAGGCAGGTGCAGGCGATAAAAGAGGGGCTGCGAGAGATGGTGTGCAGGACGAGGCCACAGGTGATCCATGCGCGCAATATGCTCTCACTCCCTATCCACCCCGCCGCTACCGTCGCTATGGCCGAATTTATCGCCGAAAACCCCGACATTGGGTTCCTTGCTCAGCATCATGATTTTAGCTTCGAGGATGATTTTCAACCGGGAGACCGCAAGAGAGCGTATGAGATTCCTTATCCAGAGATACAGCAGCGAGTTGAGGACGCGCTTTTGTATCAGGCACCCAATGTGCATCATGCCGTGATTAATTCGCTGATGCAAAAGCGTCTTCTGGCAGCATATGGCATCCATGCCGCTATTATTCCTGACTCGTTTGATTTTGAGACTCAACCGCTGCGCATACCCTCCTTGCGAGAAAGACTGGGACTGCGTGAACATGATCTCGTGATCGGCATGATGACGAGGATCATTCCTCGCAAAGCCATCGAAGTGGCGATACAATTTGTCGCGCAATTGCAGCAACGCAAAGGTGAGGTGGTGGGAGAAAGGCGCGGCCTCCATGGCAGAACGATTACAGAAGCGAGCAGGTTTGTGCTCCTCCTTGCTCAAGCAGCCGGGCTGGATGAGCCTGAGAATGCCGCCTATTTTCAAAAACTGCGTCACTATGCCAGAGCAGCAAAAGTTGACCTGCTCTACATAGGCGATAAGGTGGTGGCGGACAGCGCCTATAGAGGGGAGGCGGATAAGATTCCCTTCTACAGTCTCTACAGCGAGGTAGATATCGTGACATTTCCCAGCTATCAGGAGGGATTTGGCAATCAGTACCTGGAAGCGGTCGCCCTGGGCAAAGGTGTCGTCGTAGCCCACGAATATCCTGTGATGGAGGCCGATATTCTGCCTGTTGTTGCTCCTGATGGCATCATTTCTCTCGGCAACAATAGCCAGTACATGCGAGATGAAGCGGGACTCATTCACGTGCAGGAGACGGTGTTGCAGGCGGCGGTAGAGCGAGAAATCCATTTCCTGCTGCACCCTGAAGAAGAGCAATCCATTGCCGCCAGAGTCTATACGAGCCTGAAGGGCGCTTATGATGCCCGCGTGGTTGGCAACAAATTAGCGGCTATCCTTCAACAATCCGTTCCAGCCCACTAAGATAGGAAAGATACTCATCTCTCTTCCTCGATCTGCCATGTCATTCTTCGCTGCGCCTAGAATGACATGACTTTCCTTAAACGACATGTCCCGGCCCGTTTTTAATAGCAAGCACAGGCTGGAACTGGATGAGGCCGTGTTCAGGTATGGTAAGTTTCTGCGGATGCCTGTAGCTTCTTCCTTGAAAGATGTTTCCAGCGCAGGCCCTTTTTGTATGACCTGCGGCGCGCCAGTGCAAACCATGACAGCCAGTCCCAGGAATCTTACCGGTTTGCTGCCGCAAGATCAGCCCCTCAGATGCTATGAAAAATACGCTCGTATGGATGGCGGGGGCCAGGGCGCAGGCAAGCTGCGCCCTGGTTTTACATCGCTCCCACCCGGTGTCAGGAACATCTTCCCCTGATACTGTTACGCCCTGCCCTGTACACGTTGGCAGTGTCAACAGCCTCCCCCGGTCTGCCATGAAACTGTTACGGAGCGAGCGCCACCGGAGCCGGAGAAGGTGAAGTCATCTATCACACAGAAAAGATCAAAACCTACGTAATCGGCTGTTATCTCTATTGACGCGCCGGGCGACAATGTGCCGCTTGATGTAGAGAAAGAGTTAAAGCCTGCCGAAGAAATCTGCCAGTTCACACTTTGTGTCGTGGAGGCATTGGTCAGGGTGACAGTACAGGAATTGGCGTCTGTTGGACAACTGGAAGGGTTAACCTCCAGCACGGGCGGCGTACAACTCCACGGCACATCCACCGCCCCGCTGCTCGCTCCACTGTACGCGAAGGAGAGCGTGCCATTCTGGCAGGGCATCTGGTCGAAGGTGACGGTCGTTTGCTGCCCGCCTGAGAGGTTGCCCGAACCGGTATTCGGCTGCACGCCCAGATCGTTGGACGTCGACCAGCTAAGAGGCTCGGCATCGGAGGGCAGTGAGAGGATCACGCTGCACTGATAGGTGGCCGCGTAGGTTCCATCGAGGCTGCACGCGGAGTTGGTGGGATCGAGCGTCGAGGGGTTGGCCTGCAGCGTCGCCGCTTCACAATTCCAGCTTACTACGACGGTGTTGGCCCCGTTAGAGCCGTAGAAGGTGAACGTGCCGTCCTGGCAGGGAAGAGACGAGACGGTCAGGCTGATCGTTTCCCCCGGCGAGAGCGTGCCGCTTGAGAGGCTGAACGATGCGCCGCCCAGGCTGCTGCTCACCACCCAGTTGACCTTGCCGTGAGAGGTCGAGGTCTCTCCCAGCGAGAGCGCACACTGGTAGGTGCTGCTCGTCGCTGTGCAGTTGCTGCTGCTCGGAACCAGGCTGCCTGCATCTACAGTCAGTACCGGTGGGGAAGAGCAGTTCCACTGCACGGCTACCGTATTGCTCTTACGGCCAATGAAGCTGAATTTGCCTTTGACACAGGCGTTATTGGGAACAAAGATGCTCACGGGAGTTGAGGTATCCGGCAACAGGGTGCCGCTGGCCGGTGTAAAGGTCACGCCGCTCAGACTGCTGAGCGCGTACCAGTTGAGTTCGCCCTGCGCGGAACCGCCCTGGGCCAGAGTGATGGTGCAGTTCCAGCCATTCTGTATCGCCGGGCAGTTGCTATCCCAGGCTGCCAGGCTCAGGCCGGTGGTGGCCCCGTTGACCGTCAGAGCCGGGGCGGTACACGTCCAGGGGACGCGCACGGTATTGGCGGGGCCTTTGAACACCAGCGTGGCGCTGACCGCGCAGGCCACGTTGGGGATCGAGATGGAGACGGAAGCCGCCCCGCCCTGCGCCAGCACGCCGCTGGCGGGACTGAAGGTCACGCCGGTGAGACCGCTGGCGTAGGCGGACCAGGTGAGATTCTTTTTGAGCGTATCGCCCCGGCTCAACGTCACCTGACACGTCCAGCCCGCCGTCGCGCTATAGGAACAATCGGTCGTGCCATTAATACTGGTTGGACTGACTACGAGGACAGTGCCGGTTGAGGCGAAGGCTGCCGTGCTACCGGGTAGCTGTGCCAGCGTCAGCAGTACCAGGCAGAGCGCCGGTAGCAAAAGGAAGCGAAATTGTTTGAGTCGCATAGCGATGGTAAATCCTTTCTTCAATTGCTTATCAGTGGTTCAGCCGTCCTGAGTGGGAAAGAACTGGCCGTGCAGGCCGAGCGGGATGTGGTGAGGCACTTCTGCCCGGCCAATTTCCTCCAAGGTGTGAGCATCCAGCACCAGCAGGAAAGAGTTGCCTTTCTGTGCGTTCAACACCACCGAGAGCACCACGCCATCATCTTCCGCCTGCGCTCGCGGGGCCTGCACAAACACCGGTTCGCCGGGATAACATCCATCCTGCGCCCAGATCTGCACCTCGTTGCGCTCGATATCGACGCGCACCAGCCGGTGAGCCAGCAGAGCCGCGCCCTCCCTTGCCGTGCCAATGCCGTAGGCGATGCCGTAACGACGGGCGTTGTAATGCGCGTAGTTGATGGTCGGCATTTCAATCTCGGCGTCCGTGATGCGTTCGTAAGTGGCAATGGCCGATGAGATGCTCAGCGGCAGGCGATAGCGGCGAAACTCGCTCTGTGCGGGTTGCTTCCCCGGCTCCCTCCCCTTTCTCAAGGAGGGCAGGTTGGTCTGCTCAATGATTGTCGTATCCGGGTAGGCGGCGAGATCAAGCACGATTTCGCCGCCATGCTCGAAGGCATTGATGTGGTGGAAGGAGAAAAAAGCTTCGCTTTCGTAGTAGCCCACAATCATGCCGTCCCGTTTGGCCATCACGAGAAAGAGCGTCGGTTCCTGTGGGCGCCAGGTGAAATGCTGGATGAAGGCTTTATTCCCACCGAGCAGTTCGATGGGCGCGACGCGAAAGGGATATTCGGCCAGCACGATGAAATGCTCGGTGATGCTGAAGGAATGGATGTAGGATGGCTCCGACGTGGGATACGCCCCGATCAATCGCCGGTACCGACCGTCATCATCTGTGATGCCGAAGACCTGCACCATGCTTTGCATGCCAAATTCGGTCAGGTAGCTGATCGTTCTCTTCCCGGCTGCATCATAGTGGGGATGAGCTGACCCGTAATGACCAGTTAAACTGTCCTCGTAATGAACGATACCCAGCGTTTCAAGCGTCCGCGGGTCAAAGGCGATGGGCAGAGGGGCCTCGGTCATGGCGAGAAACTCACCGGCGACGCGCTGGATGCTCACATTGGGATTCATCATCTCGCTCATCGCATGTTTGAACAGCGCCTTGCAGGGGTCGACGGCGAAGAGCGCATACGACACGCTGCCCTCCTGCATGGCCGTTCTATACGCCTCGCTGCGCACGAACCTGTTGGCATAGGAGACGCTGCCGTCCCGGAAGGTGAAGCGATGCAGCATAGCTAAGCCGTCGAACCAGTGCCAGACCTGTTCGGAGCCGACCTCGAACTTCGCCGGCCCATTGCGCAGCAGTGAGCCTGCAAGCCAGCGCGGAATGCTTCCCTCGATGGGTACGTTGTCCAGCTGGATCTCTTCGTCCAGCGAAGTGTAACCCAGGGCAAAAGGATTGGTCATCGATGTTGCTTCCTTTCCTGTTCGCACGGAAATCAATCGCTGTCCTACAGGTTCGTCTCCTGAAGCCGCCGCGCCTCCCCTCGTTTGCGCAGCAGAGCGCCAGCCCGCAGCGTCCAGGCGATGACGGCGATAGTGATGCCGTAGAAGATGATGGGGGAAACGATCAGGAATTGCGAGAGCGGCAGAGAGTAGACGAGGAGCAGGCGCACAACGAACTCAACGGCGTAGGTAACGCCCCAGACAATGGTGACGGTGCGAATATAGCCGCGAAAGGCCGGGTATTGCCAGGCAGCCTCGAAAGCAGCTTCCTGCTGTGGGTTATTGCCCGTCGTGAAGTAACGGATGATGTAGAACCACAGTGGTCTGGGGAAGAGCAGCGAGATCAGACAGACGATGCCGAACAGCACCGTCAGGAACGACTCACGAATCTGGAAGAGACGGGCATCACCGCTGACGAAGGTGAGGACGATGGAGACGGCTATCGTGGTCAACGCGAACGCGCCCAGTACATCAACCCTCCTCTGGCGCAGCAAACTGACGATCGTGCCAATCATCGCCGGGATCGCGGAGATGAATAACGCGCTGACATCCGAGAGGGAGGTATAGTGCTTGACGAGCTGGTAAATGAGGATGACGAGTACGCCATTTACAAAGACGCTCGGTAAAAGCCCTACAATCATCACGCGCAACGAAGGTGGCTTGAGATCCGCCGCCGTTGGAGTTACTGGAGTCTGGGTCATAAGTATGTTTCCTTTCTATCTGTCGAGAATGAGTATGTTGTTTCTCTTGTTGAGGAAAGTATACTTACCCGCCGTCTGGGTTAGCACCTATCAAAAGTTGGGAAAAGGGGTGGGATTTGTGGATAGGAGCATAACCAGTACAAAGTAGGGGCGCAATTAGCTGCACCGATGGAGGGATGAGATGGGAGAAGCTAGAGCAAATTCAGTTCTCTTGCTCGCGCCACGGCCCGCGTGCGGCTCTGCACGTGGAGCTTACCGTAAACGATATTTACGTACCATTTCACCGTGCTGACGGCCAGCACAAGGCGATCGGCGATTTCGCGATTGGAGTACCCTTCAGCCAGCAGGCGCAGCACTTCCAGTTCGCGCTCGCTCAACGGCTCGGCCAGCGGTGATGCTGTGGTGAGCGGGGGCGTATCTGGCGGTCGGAACGCAGCGCCGGAAGCGGCGCTGTTTTCAACGCCAGCAGCGGTGAGGAGTTTTTCGATGTAGGATGCTGAAGGTCGCTTTCGATCCTGCTGCGACACGGGATGCTGCCTGTACAGTTGTGTATGAATGAGTACGAGCAGGTCTGCCAGTGCAGCACCTTCATCAATGAAGAGTCTGATATAGCCTTCCGGTTCGGCGATAAGCAGCGCACGTTCAAGCAAATCTGTAGCGATCTCTTGCTTTCTCTGAGTCTGGTGGGCGAGGGCCTGAAGGACGAGAATTTCAATACTATTTTTGATGCGCCCGCGCGTCTGTACCAGCCGCAAGAGCGAGTCCAGGCAGGTGAAGGCATCATCGAAGCTGCCCTGCGCGATCAGCACGCGCGCCAGAATGAGATATTCGTTGATACGCAGCGGATTTACCTCATCCTGCGCGCGCAGAGAGCATCGCCGCAGCCAGCGTCCTGCTGCCTCCAGATCGCCCTGTGCGAGCGCCAGCCGGGCCTGGACGGCAGCGGAGAAAGAGACCAGCGTGGGAGGTATATTCGGGTTGCGCGCCAGCCGGTCGATTTTCTCCCATAACTCCTGTAGACCCTCCTGATCTCGTTGAGCGTGGCTGAGCTGGGCCAGCAAAAGATATCCTTCCAGCGCAGTGCGGCTATTCTCCATGTACAGGCATTGTTCGACGCCTTCGCGCAAGAGACGCCCGGCTGCTTCCAGATTGTTCCACTCGTATTGCAGGCGACCCAGGCCCACGTGGATCGGCCCCAGCACCACCGTTGCGCCACCCTGCTGGTGAGCAAGCTGAATCGCCTGCCGATACGTCTCTTCCGCCCTGTGCAGATATCCCTGTACGGCCTGAAATGAAGCCAGTTCGTGGGTAGCCATAAACGCCATGTACAGATTGTCGCTGGCTCTATTGCGCGCTACCGCCTCTGCCATCGCCTGCACGGCAGCACCCACATCACCGGCGATCCAGTACGCTATTCCCAGATACCACGTGACTAATCCTGTGGAAATATCATCCTCTGGCAGATAGGTGAGCGCCTCCCGTGCGAAGACAATAGTACGCTCGCTCTCCTCCTGAATAATGGCAATCGAGGCGCGTATGGCGGCAATCTCTCCTATCAGATGGTAGACCGGCAGCATATGTGCCGCTGGCTCAGGGAGGCGTTCAAGACTCTGCCTGGCAGCATGGACGTGGTAGCGCCGCTCTATCTCCTGTAGCTGGCGTTCGGCGTCGGCATACTGACCCGTGAGGAAGAGCAGCCAGGCACGCAAAACGCTCAGGCCGGGACGGGATTGCAGTTCTTCCGCAGGCAACTGATCCAGCCATGAAGAGAGAGTAGCGAATGCTCCCTGTTTGGTCAGCGCGACGCCCACCGCTTCGATCAATTGCGCCGCCCGTGGAAAATCTTTTGCCGCCAGCGCGTGCTGGATGGCTTCGGGCAGCAAGCCATGCTGTTCGTACCACGTACCGGCCTTGCTGTGCAGTAACGGTATCAGTTCGGGCTGCTCGCGCTGCAAACGGTAGCGCAGCAACTCGGCGAAGAGGTGATGATAGCGATACCAGTGCCGCTCATCGTCAAGAGGTTGCAGGAACAGGTTGGCCTGCTCCACCCGCTCAAGCATAGCCTGCCCATCCGCCTGTTTGTTGACAGCCTCGCACAATGGGCCGCACATGCGCTCAAGGATAGAGGTGTGTAACAGGAACGCCTGTACTTCAGCAGGCTGAAGCGTAAAGACTTCCTGCATCAGGTAGTCGACGATGTAGCGGTGACTGCCAGTAAAGGCTTTGATGAAGCCAGAAATGTCCTTGCGGCCCTGCATCGAGAGGGCCGCTAACTGCAAACCGGCAATCCAGCCCTCCGCCCGCATGTCCAGAGCCTCAATTTCCTCAGTAGAGAGCTGAAGACCGGCCACCTGCTGAAAAAAGACGGCAGTTTCCTCCGGTGTGAAGCGCAGATCTGATGTGCGAAATTCGGTTAATCGCCCGCGCGTGCGCCAGCGCGCCAGAGGCAGCAGAGGATCAGCGCGTGTAGCAATGACGGCGTGCAGGCGAGGCGGCAGGTGTTCGAGGAAGAAGGCGAGCGAGGTATGAACCGGTTGCGCCGTGATGCTGTGATAATCGTCCAGTACCAGGATGATATCTCGCTCGACCTGCGCCAGCGTATTGAGCAGCGTGGTCAGAATCGCTTCGATTGATACCTGCCTGAGCGCCGCGAGAAGCGGCCTGGCCTCCTTGCTTGCTCCTGGCTGAACGCTCTCCAGCGCGGCCAACACGTAGGACCAGAAACGTGTGAGATCATCGTCGCCGCCATCCAGAGAAACCCAGGCCGACGCCCATTGATGCTGCTGAAGCACGGAGCTGAGCAGAGTCGTTTTGCCAGACCCTGCCGGGGCTGTGAGCAGCGTGAGCGGACCGTGCAGGGCGGCTTGCAGCCTGTCGATCAGGCGCGGTCGCACAGTCACGACCGAACGTGTGGGAGGAATAACAAGTTTGGTCGCCAGCAGGAATTGATCGCCCGTTTCTGCCACCGGGTAGTCTATCTGGGACATGGCCGCAAACAACTCCTCTTGCCCCTGTTGACCGCTGTCATCCAGAGCAACATCTCTACGTGCCAGATGGATCTTTTGGTATCAGTATATTCTCTTTTTACTGGAACTGTCAAAATAAAAAAGGAGTGGGATGGCGAACTCATCGCCATCCCACTCCTTCGCAGATGCCGTTATTGAGATTGTGAGACTACAGGTGGTTCATGAACCACTGGATGATATTCATAGGTGACGGAGCCTG
>Ga0070737_10005904_pt1 | contig 11462 bp, 9 predicted proteins | sample Coa_R1_10_FD_66438 | JGI IMG/M metagenome (GOLD analysis project Ga0070737, IMG submission 66438) | Surface soil microbial communities from Centralia Pennsylvania, which are recovering from an underground coalmine fire - Coalmine... | ecosystem: Environmental > Terrestrial > Soil > Unclassified ...
CAGCGCTCGCAGATGATGCCCTTGAACCTGACGCGCTTGTACTTGCCGCAGTAGCACTCCCAGTCCCGGGTGGGGCCGAAGATCTTCTCGCAGAAGAGCCCGTCCTTTTCCGGCTTGAGCGTGCGGTAGTTGATGGTCTCCGGCTTCTTCACCTCGCCGTGTGACCACTGCCTGATGTCGTCCGCCGTGGCGAGGCCGATACGTAGGTCGTCGAAGAAGTTGACGTCCAGCACTTGCACTTCCCCTGGTTAGATCCGTTAGATCCGGATTACGAGCGCGGTCGGGCCGCCCCGCCCTTGAGGCAGGCGGGGCCGCCCGAGGTGCGCTCAGACCTCTTCAACGCTGCTCGGCTCCCGCCGCGACAGGTCGATGCCGAGTTCCTCGGCCGCACGGAACACGTCCTCGTCGGTGTCCCGCATCTCGATCGCCGCGCCGTCGCTGGACAGCACCTCCACATTGAGGCAGAGCGACTGCATCTCCTTGATGAGCACCTTGAACGATTCGGGTATGCCGGGCTCCGGCACGTTCTCGCCCTTGACGATGGCCTCGTACACCTTGACGCGGCCGAGGACGTCGTCGGACTTGATCGTCAGCAGCTCCTGCAGGGCGTAGGCGGCGCCGTACGCCTCCAGCGCCCAGACCTCCATCTCACCGAACCGCTGGCCGCCGAACTGCGCCTTACCACCCAGCGGCTGCTGGGTGATCATCGAGTACGGGCCGGTGGACCGGGCGTGGATCTTGTCGTCCACCAGGTGCAGCAGCTTGAGGATGTAGGTGTAGCCGACCGCGATCGGGTCCTTGAAGGGCTCGCCGGTCCGGCCGTCGAACAGCCTCGCCTTACCGCTCTCGCCGACCAGCTGCTGGCCGTCCCGGTTCGGCAGGGTGCTGCCGAGCAGGCCGGTGATCTCCTCCTCGCGGGCGCCGTCGAACACCGGCGTGGCCACGGGCGTGCCGGGCTCGGCGGCGTCGACTCCGGCGAGCCGGAGGCGGTCCTTCCACCCCTCGCCGTTGCCCTGGACCTGCCAGCCGGCCCTGGACACCCAGCCGAGGTGGCTCTCGAGCACCTGGCCGATGTTCATCCGGCCGGGCACACCCAGCGGGTTGAGCACGATGTCCACCGGCGTGCCGTCCTCGAGGAACGGCATGTCCTCCACCGGCAGGATCTTCGCGATCACGCCCTTGTTGCCGTGCCGGCCCGCGAGCTTGTCGCCGTCGGTGATCTTGCGCTTCTGCGCCACGTACACCCGGACCAGCTCGTTGACGCCCGGGGGCAGCTCGTCGCCGTCCTCGCGGGTGAACACCCGGACGCCGATGACCTTGCCCTCCTCGCCGTGTGGCACCTTGAGGCTGGTGTCACGGACCTCGCGGGCCTTCTCGCCGAAGATCGCGCGGAGCAGGCGCTCCTCGGGGGTGAGCTCGGTCTCGCCCTTGGGGGTCACCTTGCCGACCAGGATGTCGCCGTTGACGACCTCCGCGCCGATCCGGATGATGCCCCGGTCGTCGAGGTCGGCGAGAACCTCCTCCGACACGTTCGGGATGTCGCGGGTGATCTCCTCGGGACCGAGCTTGGTGTCCCGGGCGTCGACCTCGTGCTCCTCGATGTGGATGGAGGAGAGCACGTCGTCCTGCACCAGCCGCTGGGACAGGATGATCGCGTCCTCGTAGTTGTGGCCTTCCCAGGGCATGTACGCCACGAGCAGGTTCTTGCCCAGCGCCATCTCGCCCTTGTCGGTGCACGGCCCGTCGGCCAGGACCTGGCCCTCCTCGACCCGCTGCCCCTCGTTCACGATGGGCTTCTGGTTGAAGCAGGTGCCCTGGTTCGACCGGCGGAACTTGGAGACCAGGTAGGTCTTCCGGGTGCCGTCGTCGTGCATGACCGTGACGAAGTCGGCGCAGACCTCCTCGACCACGCCCGCCTTCTCGGCCACGATGACGTCGCCGGCGTCGACGGCGGCACGGTACTCCATGCCGGTGCCGACCAGCGGCGCCTCGCTGCGCAGCAGCGGGACGGACTGGCGCTGCATGTTGGAACCCATCAGCGCCCGGTTGGCGTCGTCGTGCTCAAGGAACGGGATCATGGCCGTGGCCACCGACACCATCTGCCGCGCGGACACGTCCATGTAGTCGACCTCGTCCGGGCGGATCAGCTCGATCTCGCCGCCCTTCCGGCGGACCAGGACCCGGTCCTCGGCGAACGAGCCGTCCGGGTTGAGCGGCGTGTTCGCCTGGGCGATGACGTGCCGGTCTTCCTCGTCGGCGGTCAGGTAGTCGATCTGCTCGGTCACCTTGCCCGCCCGGATCTTGCGGTACGGCGTCTCCACGAAGCCGAACGCGTTGACCCGCGCGTAGGAGGACAGCGACCCGATCAGGCCGATGTTCGGGCCTTCCGGCGTCTCGATCGGGCACATCCGGCCGTAGTGGGACGGGTGCACGTCACGGACCTCGAACCCGGCCCGCTCCCTGGACAGACCGCCCGGGCCCAGCGCGCTCAGCCGGCGCTTGTGGGTCAGGCCGGCCAGCGGGTTGGTCTGGTCCATGAACTGGGAGAGCTGGCTGGTGCCGAAGAACTCCTTGATGGACGCCACGACCGGGCGGATGTTGATCAGGGTCTGCGGCGTGATCGCCTCGACGTCCTGGGTCGTCATCCGCTCACGGACGACCCGCTCCATCCGGGCCAGGCCCAGCCGGACCTGGTTCTGGATCAGCTCGCCGACCGTGCGCAGCCGCCGGTTGCCGAAGTGGTCGATGTCGTCGGTCTCCAGCGGGATGGTCCCCGAGCCGACCTTCATCTCCTCCTCGCCGGCGTGCAGCCGGACGAGGTACTCGATGGTGGCGACGATGTCGTCCTCGGTCAGCGTGCCCTGCCGAAGCTCGACGTCGAGCCCGAGCTTCCGGTTCAGCTTGTACCGGCCGACCTTGGCCAGGTCGTAGCGCTTGGAGTTGAAGTACAGGTTCTCCAGCAGCGCCTGCGCCGACTCACGGGTCGGCGGCTCGCCCGGCCGCAGCTTCCGGTAGATGTCGAGCAGCGCGTCATCCTGGCCGGTGGTGTGGTCCTTCTCCAGGGTGGCACGCATCGACTCGTACTCGCCGAAGCGCTCCAGGATGCGGGCGTCGTCCCAGCCCAGGGCCTTCAGCAGGACGGTGACGCTCTGCTTGCGCTTCCGGTCGATGCGGACGCCCACGGCGTCCCGCTTGTCGATCTCGAACTCGAGCCAGGCGCCCCGGGACGGGATCACCTTGCAGCTGTAGATGTCCTTGTCCGAGGTCTTGTCCACCTGGCGGTCGAAGTAGACACCCGGCGAGCGGACAAGCTGTGAGACGACCACCCGCTCGGTGCCGTTGATGATGAAGGTGCCCTTGGCGGACATGAGCGGGAAGTCCCCCATGAACACCGTCTGGCTCTTGATCTCACCGGTGGTGTTGTTGATGAACTCCGCCGTGACGAACATGGGGGCGGAGAAGGTCATGTCCTTGTCCTTGCACTCCTCGGAGGAGTACTTGGGCGGCTCGAACCGATGGTCACGGAACGAGAGGGACATCGTTCCCGAGAAGTCTTCGATGGGGCTAATCTCCTCGAAGATCTCCTCGAGCCCGGACTGCTCAGGGACATCCTTACGCCCTGCCGCCTTCGCGGCCTCGACCCGGCCCTTCCACCTTTCGTTGCCCAGCAGCCAGTCGAACGACTCGGTCTGGAGGGCCAGCAGGTCCGGAACCATGAGAGGTTCCTGGATGCGCGCAAAGGAGACACGACGGGAATCAGAAGCGGAGGCGCTGCGCGATGCTGCCAACAGGGATCCTTCCGAACTTGTGGCGGACCTATCACCGCACGCACGCCAAACGCCCTGGGGCCATGCCGCGTTGAAGCAGAGGTTGCCGAGGACGTTAGAGTGCAGCGCAAATGGACAGTGTAGCCCGAAGCTACACTGCTAGTCAACTATACGCCACTATCAGGATCACGACTGCTCCGCAGCATTGCTCGTCAGCGCTGAAACGTCAAGCCTAAACCGGGCAGTTCGGGTGACTTCATGCCGTGACAGATGCCACACAAGACTGGACGTGTGAGCGGACCTCTCCAGGGTATAACTCCTAATTCCGCTGGTGGGGCGCTGTTCGCCAGATTGTGCTCGCGGAGCCGCCGTGAGGCCGGAGTGACCTACAGCGTGTCTGAGTCAACCGGGATGGTGCCGAAAATATTTCGCGCCCGCCAAGAATTTTTTTGCGGTCCGCGGCCCCGGCACAGCGTTTGCGGTCCCCGCCCCGGCGAAGCGTTTGCGGGCCCCGGCCCCGGCCCCGGCCCCGGCACAGCGAAAGCGCGGCGCGGGCCGGCGAAGTGCCGGACCCGGGCCGCGCTGTGCGCACCGGGCGCGCCGTGCGGCGCACCGGACCCGCGCCGTGCGGCGCACACGGCGCCACATGGCGCGTGGTGGCGCGTGGCGCGTGGTGGCGGGATTACTTGACGGAGACGCTGGCGCCGGCGCCCTCGAGGGCGGCCTTGGCCTTGTCGGCCGTCTCCTTGTTGACGTTCTCCAGGACGACCTTGGGCGCGCCGTCCACCAGGTCCTTGGCCTCCTTCAGGCCCAGGCTGGTGAGGGTGCGAACCTCCTTGATGACCTGGATCTTCTTGTCGCCGGCGCCCTCAAGGGTGACGGTGAACTCGTCCTTCTCCTCGGCCGCGGGGGCCTCGGCGCCGCCGCCGCCGGCGGGCGCGGCCACGGCCGCGACCGGCGCGGCCGCCTTGACGTCGAACGTCTCCTCGAACTGCTTCACGAACTCGGACAGCTCGAGGAGCGTCATTTCCTTGAACGTGTCGAGCAGCTCGTCCGTGCTGAGCTTCGCCATGGTGTTTCCGTCCTCCGTTGTTACCTGTGGTGTCGTCGATGGCTCGCGGCCATCAAGTCCGGTTCCGGGGTGATCAGCCCTCGTCGCCGCCCTCGGCCGCGTCGGCCGCCGGCGCCTCGCCGCCCTGCTCCTGGCGCTGGGCCCGCAGGGCCTCGGCCAGCTGGGCCACCTGCGTCGGCAGCGCGTTGAACACGGCCGCGGCGCGAGACATGGACGCCGTCATGGCGCCGGCCAGCTTGGCCAGCAGAACCTCGCGCGGCTCCAGGTCCGCCAGCCGGGTGATCTCGTCGGGCGTGATCGCCTTGCCGTCGAGCACGCCACCCTTGATCACGAGGGCCGGGTGGTCCTTGGAAAAGTCGCGCAGCCCCTTCGCGGCCTCGACCACGTCGCCTTCGACGAACGCGATGGCGGACGGGCCGGTGAGCATCGAGGCGAGCTCGGCCTCCAGGCCGGCCTCGTTGACGGCGATCTTCGTGAGGGTGTTCTTCACCACGCTGAACGTGGCGTTCTCCCCGAGCGACTGCCGAAGCTCGGAGAGCTGCGAAACGCTGAGTCCCCGGTACTCGGTCAGCACGACGCTGTCCGAGCCCCTGAAACGGTCGGTGAGCTCCGCAACCGCGGCCACCTTGTCCGCTCTGGCCATGGGCCTCCTCTCTCCTGACGGATGGTCTCCGTTGTGCGCGAAGAAGTGCCCAAAAAAGGAAACGGCCCCAGGCGCAGGCGCACTGGGGCATCGGAGCGGTCCGGCACGGCCGGACACGATCGGCTAGCTCAGTCACCTGCGCAGGATGCCCGTTCATCGCGGGGCCTTCGGTCACCGGCGAGCCTGACGGCTCGTGACAACCTGCGGTCTTCGGCGCAGCCAGCATACGTGCCGCCGCCCGCCCCGCCAAATCAGGCGGGGCGGGCGGCGGTCGTTGCTCACCCGGGTGTTCCGGGTCAAGCGCTGACGGGCTCCTCGTCCTCGACGAAGCCGCGGGTCTTGTTCGGGTCGACCGGGATGCCCGGGCCCATGGTCGTGGTCAGCGTGGCCTTCTTGAGGTAACGGCCCTTGGCGGCGGCCGGCTTGAGCCGGATCACCTCGTCCAGCGCGGCCGCGTAGTTCTCCAGCAGCGCCCGGGGGGTGAACGACGCCTTGCCGATCACGAAGTGAAGGTTGCCGTGCCGGTCGGTGCGGAACTCGATCTTCCCGCCCTTGATGTCGGTCACGGCCTTGGCCACATCGGGGGTGACCGTTCCGGTCTTGGGGTTCGGCATCAGGCCGCGCGGGCCGAGGACGCGGCCGAGGCGCCCCACCTTGCCCATCAGGTCGGGGGTGGCGACCACAGCGTCGAAGTCGAGCCAGCCGCCCTGGATCCGCTCCACCAGATCGTCGGAGCCGACGTAGTCGGCGCCCGCGGCGCGGGCCTGCTCGGCTCGGTCACCGGTCGCGAAGACCAGGACCCGGGCCGTCTTGCCGGTGCCGTTCGGCAGATTGACCGTGCCCCGGACCATCTGGTCCTGCTTGCGCGGGTCGACGCCCAGCCTGAGCGCGACCTCGACGGTCGGGTCGAACTTGGTCACCGAGGACGACTTGGCCAGGGCCACGGCCTCGGGCGGGCTGTAGAGGCGATCGCGGTCGATGTGACCCTCGGCCTCGCGGTATGCCTTGCTGCGCTTCATTCCTTCTCCTGCCCAGTGCTAAGAGAGCTGTTGAGGAGGTCGTGGTGATCGGGCCGCGCTTGGCCCTCCCACGCCTGTCACTGCGTTGCCGGGTCAGCTTGGGTGCTGCCGGGTCAGCCTTCGACCCTGATGCCCATGGACCGGGCGGTCCCGGCGATGATCTTCTCGGCCATCTCGATGGACCGCGCGTTGAGGTCGGGCATCTTGGTCTGCGCGATCTCACGGACCTGGGCGCCGGTGATGCTGCCGACCTTGGTCTTGTGCGGCTCGCTGCTGCCCTTGCCCACACCGGCGGCCTTCTTGATCAGCTCCGGCGCCGGCGGCGTCTTGGTGACGAACTCGAACGACCGGTCTTCGAAGATCGTGATCTCGACCGGAATGATGTTGCCCCGCTGGCTGTCCGTCGCAGCGTTGTACTGCTTGCAGAAATCCATGATGTTCACGCCGTGCGGGCCCAGCGCGGTACCGACCGGCGGTGCCGGGGTGGCCTGGCCAGCCGGAAGCTGGACCTTCACCACGGCGGCGACCTTTTTCCTCCTGGGAGGCATGTGTCCCTACCTTTTTCCTTTTCCTGGTTCGGCTACAGAACCCGGTTTCACCCGGGCCGTATTCCCTGCCGGGGTCCCCGCGGGGGCGCGGTCCCCGGGTCAGATCTTGGTGACCTGGTCGAACGAGAGCTCGACGGGGGTCTCCCGGCCGAAGATCGAGACCAGCACCTTCAGCTTCTGCGTGTCGGGGTTGATCTCGTTCACGGTCGCGGGCAGCGTGGCGAACGGGCCATCCATCACGGTAACCGACTCGCCGACCTCGAAGTCCACGGTCGGCGCCTTGGCCGTCTCGGCCGGCTTGACCTGCTCCTCGGGCTCCGGCGCGAGCAGGCTGGCCACCTCGTGCAGGCCCAGCGGCGACGGCCGGCTCGACAGGCCGACGAAACCGGTCACGCCGGGGGTGTTCCGGACCACGGCCCACGACTCGTCGGTGAGCTCCATGCGGACCAGGATGTAGCCGGGCAGCACCTTCTCGTTGACCTGCTGCCGCTTGCCCTGCTTGACCTCGGTCACCTGGTGCACCGGAACCTCGATCTGGAAGATGAAGTCCTCCATGTTGAGGGACTGGATCCGGTTCTCCAGGTTGGCCTTCACCCGGTTCTCGTAGCCGGCGTAGGAGTGGACCACGTACCAGTCGCCGGGCATGGCCCGGAGCTGGCGCGTGAACTCCTCGACCGGGTCGGTGTCGAATCTTTCCTCGGCGGACCCGCCCGGCTCCTCATCCGCAGCCTCACCGGCCTCACCGGCCTCAAGGGCCGCACCGGCCTCGCTCTCGGACCCGGCGGTCCCGGGCCCGGCGGTCCCGGCCGACCCGGCGTCCTCGCCGGAGGTCGTCCCGGCGGGCGCGTCCTCGTCCGAGGCGGTCTCGTCCGAGGTCGTCCCGGCGGGCGCGGTCTCGTCCGAGGCGGCCCCGGCGTCCTCGATGCCGTCCGGGCCGTCGTACTCGTCAGCGCCCCCGGCCATCGCCCCGGCCTCCTCGCCGTCGTCGGTCACGTCAGCCTCCCCGGCTTCGTCGAATGCGGCGAACGCATCGTCCGCTGCTGCGGAATCGCCCGCCTGCACTCGGGGCTCGGACACAGTTACTCTTCTCTCTAGGCTTCCTCGCGGATGTCTCCGCGCTTCCAGGTGCCGCGGCGCGGCGCCACCAGGCGGCCACCGCGTGCTCCTCCCCCGCACAGTTCCCGCTGACACGCCCACGGCCAGCCCAGGACCATCATCACCGTCCGCGGCGCGAACGGCCCCGATGTGCCCGTTGGGTAGCCGACATCAACCGAAGAGGGCGATGACCAGCTTGGTGAAGCCATAGTCCAGGCTCGTCACGATCGCAACCATGATGATCACGAAAACCATGGCCACGGTCGTGTAGGTAACAAGCTCCGTGCGGGTCGGCCAGATCACCTTGCGCAGTTCGGCGACGCACTGGCGGAAGAACAGCGCGGGGCTGGTCCGGCTGCGCCGTGCCGGGCCCTTGGCCCCGCCTCGCTTCTCCGCAGCCTCGCCGCGCGTCTGAGTCGCCATGTCCTCACCTATGCAGCCGCTAAAGGTTCTCTGTTCCGTCGCGGCCGCACGGACCGCATGTGCAGGGCAGGAGGGACTCGAACCCCCAACCACCGGTTTTGGAGACCGGGACTCTAGCCAATTGAGCTACTGCCCTTCGCGTGGCGACCTGGCCGACCCCGCCTTCTGGTCAACGCCGCCACGAGGCGACATCTTCCAGAGGGCATGCGCCAACAGCAGCGGACACCATCAGATCCGAAAGTGTAACCCTCAGACCGCTCCCCGTCGAACCGCGGCGTTGGCCAGGGGGGCGGCCCCCCTTCCAACCCCCCGCAACGCCCCGCGCACACACCTCGCCGTAGCCATATCCGTGTGCAACCCACACGGGCGGGATGCAACCATAGGGGCATGGCCACCACACATTCTCGCGTATCAGCGCGCCTGTCAGCCATCGCGGAATCCGCCACCCTGGCGGTCGACGCCAAGGCCAAGGCGCTCAAGGCGGCCGGCCGGCCGGTGATCGGGTTCGGCGCCGGCGAGCCGGACTTCCCGACGCCGGACTACATCGTCGAGGCCGCGCAGCGCGCATGTGCGGAGCCCCGGTTCCACAAGTACACGCCAGCGGCGGGCCTGCCCGAACTGCGGCAGGCCATCGCGGCCAAGACCGCCCGCGACTCCGGCTACCAGGTCGAGGCCAGCCAGGTGCTGGTCACCAACGGCGGCAAGCAGGCCGTCTACCAGGCGTTCGCGGCGCTCCTCGACCCCGGTGACGAGGTGCTGATGCCGGCGCCGTACTGGACCACCTACCCGGAGTCCATCCAGCTTTCCGGCGGCGTTCCGGTCCCCGTGCCGACCGACGAGAGCACCGGGTACCTGGCGTCCGTACCGGACCTGGAGGCGGCCAGGACCGAGCGGACCAAGGTCCTGCTGTTCGTCTCGCCGTCCAACCCGACCGGCGCCGTGTACCCGCCGGCGCAGGTGGCCGAGATCGGCCGGTGGGCCGAGGAGCACGGGCTGTGGGTCGTCACCGACGAGATCTACGAGCATCTGGTGTTCGGCGGCGCGGAGTTCTCCTCGATGCCGGTGGTCGCGCCCGGACTCGCGGACCGGTGCGTGGTCCTCAACGGCGTGGCCAAGACCTACGCGATGACCGGCTGGCGGGTCGGCTGGATGATCGGCCCGGCCGACGTGATCAAGGCGGCGAGCAACTTCGAGTCGCACGTCACCTCGAACGTCTGCAACGTGGCGCAGGCCGCCGCGCTGGCCGCCGTCTCGGGCGACCTGTCCGCCGTGGCCACCATGCGCGACGCGTTCGACCGGCGCCGGCAGACGATGACGCGGCTGCTGAACGAGATCCCCGGCGTGGTCTGCCCCGAGCCCCAGGGCGCGTTCTACTGCTACCCGTCCGTGAAGGGCCTGCTCGGCAAGGAGATCAACGGGAAGCGGCCGCTGACCTCGACGGAACTGGCCGGGCTGATCCTGGACGAGGCGGAGGTCGCGGTGGTGCCGGGCGAGGCGTTCGGCACGCCGGGTTACTTCCGGCTGTCCTGCGCGCTCGGCGACGCCGACCTGGAAGAGGGCGTCACCCGCATCGCCAAGCTCCTGGGTGAGGCCAGGTAGACGCGGTAACCGGGCGCGACGGGCCACACTAGGCGGATGGCCCGTCCGCTCGATGCGCTGCCAAAGGCGCACCTGCACCTGCACCTGACCGGGGCGATGCGGCACTCGACCCTGGTCGACCTGGCGCGCGCGCACCGCGTCCACCTGCCGGCCGCGCTGGCCGAGGAGTGGCCGCCGCAGTTGTCCGGCGCGGACGAGCGGGGCTGGTTCAGGTTCCAGCGGCTGTACGACACGGCGCGGTCGGTGCTGCGGACACCGGACGACATGCGGCGACTGTTCCGCGAGGCCGCCGAGGACGAGCGGGCCGAGGGCTCCGGATGGCTGGAGATCCAGGTCGACCCGTCCGGGTACGCGGGCCGGTTCGGCGGGCTGACCCCCACCGTGGAACTCGTGCTCGACGCGGCCGAGGCCGCGTCGGCGGCCACCGGCGTGGAGATCGGGGTCGTCGTGGCCGCGAACCGGACCCGGCACCCGCTGGACGCGCGCACGCTGGCCCGGCTGGCCGCTCAGTACACGGGGCGCGGCGTGGTCGGCTTCGGCCTCAGCAACGACGAACGCCGGGGGCGTGCGGAGGACTTCGCGCCCGCGTTCCGCATCGCCAGGCAGGCCGGCCTGCTCTCCGTGCCACACGGCGGCGAACTCGTCGGCCCGGCCAGCGTGCGGGCCTGCCTGGACGACCTGCACGCCGACCGGATCGGCCACGGCGTCCAGTCGGCCGGCGACGACGAACTGGTCAAGCGCCTGGCCAGCCGGGCCGTCACGCTTGAGGTGTGCCCGGCGTCCAACGTGGCCCTGGGCATCACCGCCCGCGCCCGCGACGTCCCGCTGCGGCGGCTGTTCGAGGCCGGCGTCCCGGTGGCGCTCGGCGCCGACGACCCGCTGCTGTTCGGGTCGCGCCTGGTCGCGCAGTACGGCATCGCCCGCCGCCAGCACGGCTTCACCGACGCCGAACTCGCCGACCTGGCGCGGATGTCGGTGCGGGGCTCCGCCGCCCCGCCGGCCGTCCGGACCCGCCTGCTGGCCGGCATCGACGCCTGGCTCGCCACCCCGGACGCCATCACGGGCCCGCAGCCCGCCATCGCCGGCGGATGGCTCGCCACCCAGTCCACGGCGAACGAAGCCTGAGCCCCGCTACGGCAAGCTCAGGATCAAGATCAAGGTCAAGATCACATTCATTATTCGGAATGTCCCCCCGATGACTTCATGCCTCCGTGGCGTGTTCCCGGGCTGACGGGCACGGGCCGGTCAGATCTCCGCGCCGACCAGGACGGGCTCTATGACCAGGGTGACGCCGAA
>Ga0070737_10005905_pt1 | contig 11462 bp, 8 predicted proteins | sample Coa_R1_10_FD_66438 | JGI IMG/M metagenome (GOLD analysis project Ga0070737, IMG submission 66438) | Surface soil microbial communities from Centralia Pennsylvania, which are recovering from an underground coalmine fire - Coalmine... | ecosystem: Environmental > Terrestrial > Soil > Unclassified ...
CAACGTTATCGAGAGCCAGCGTCAAATGGGCAAGTCTGGCGGCATCGAATATGTGCTCAGGAATTACGTCGAAGCACGCAACTACTTGTACGTCACCATCATCGATGCCGATACGGAGATCGCACCAGACTACCTAACGCAGATTCTGCCCGTCGTCAGCAGGAAGGATGTTGCCTGCGCGGTTGGTCAGGTCAAATCGCAGTGGCGCAAAAGCAACATCATCTCTTTGTACAGAACGTACGTGTACGCCCTGTGGCAGGCTATCCACAAACGCTTCCAGGGGTGGACAAACTCCGTCACAATCGCCTCTGGTTGCTCAACGACGTGGAAAGTCTCCGTCATGTCGCAACTGGAGTTCGATCACCGCCTGTCTACAGAAGATTTCGACCTGACCATTCAAGTTCATCGCAAGCATCTCGGTCGCATTGCATACGTTCACAAGGCCGTTGTCTGGACGCAGGATCCGTTCACGATCGCGACGTACCGTAAGCAGATGCAGCGCTGGGTGCGCGCCTGGTGGGAAGTCGTGCGCAAGCACAAACTTGGTCTGCGCATCGTGCGCGTGCAGAGCGGCAGGATCCGCGGTCTCAGTGCGATTGATCTCATCACCGCGTTGCTCACTGCCGGCATCATTTCGTCGATCGCCTTGCTGGCGAGCATCGTGCTGGGGCCGTTGCTGCTCTTCCATCCCGTACCGATGACGATCGGCCCGGCGCGGCTGGATTCTCGCGCTGATATCGTGTGGCTGATGCTCTGGCAATGGGGCGCGATCGTCGTCCCTGCGATCCTTGCGGCCATCTTCTCGCGACGCATCTTGCTGCTGCTCGTTTGGCCGCTCTTCCTCCTTTTCATGTACATCGACGTTTTCGTGACGATCGGCGCGATCACCAGCACGCTGCGCAGCCTGTATCGCAGGCTACCTGCATCGAGCGCCACGTTGCCACCATCCGCCTGGCAGAGCCCGGAACGACGGGCGAGTTGAGCAAGCGGCCACAAGGCCGGGGAGCGTACTTATGGCACGGCGACGTTATTGGCTTCCCCTCGCGATGAGCGGGCTACTCCTGGCGATGCTGGTGCTGGACGCGGGCCACCCACCGCTACAGGCCGCGCCGCCGAAGCCGGTGCCGCCGCGCTCGCATGCCGGGCCGGTCTTCGAGGAAAACAAGAAGCCTGGCTCGCACTCCTGGCACTCTCCCGAGCTGAAGGCCGGACGCGGCCAGTCCGTGGACGAAGACTCGCACGAGCGCGACAACAAGAAGAGCAAGCCGAAGAAACCCGGCGGTCCTGCCTCCCTCTCTGAGGTCTTTGCCAACGAGATCACGAGCGCTGTCGACACAGTCAGCGCGGCGGCACAAACGCCCGTCTGGACCGACACTGTTATTCGTGGCTACTTCGATCAGCAGAGCGTCAACGCTGGCCAGAGCATCAGGCTGTTCGTCAGCACCGCGCAGCCATCGTTCAACGTCGATCTGTACCGCATGGGCTGGTACGGGGGCGCCGGCGCACGTCTGATCGCTTCGTACACTGGCTTGCCAGGGCAAAATCAGCCTGTGCCCACCCCCGATCCCTCGACCGGCTTGATCGCCGCGAACTGGCAGCCCTCGCTCACGATCACGACCGGCACAACATGGTTGAGCGGCGTCTACTTGGCGAAGCTTACGGCAAGCAGCGGCGATGCCGGCTACGCGCTCTTTGTCGTGCGCAACGACGGAGCACAGGCAGACATTCTCTACGAAGTGCCCTTCGCAACCTACCAGGCTTACAACAACTGGGGCGGCAAGAGCCTGTACGATTTCAGCTCGACCAATAGCATACCCGCCGTCAAAGTCTCGTTTGATCGCCCATATGCTGCCTGGGCCGGTGCCGGTAGCTTCTTCGACGGCGATTACAACATGATCCTCTGGCTCGAACAGCAAGGGTATAACGTTACTTATGTAACAAGCATCGATATACAAACGAATCCTGCCATCCTCAACGGACGCAAGGTTTTTCTCTCGCCCTGGCATGATGAGTACTGGTCGAAAGGCATGCGCGACAACCTCACCGCGGCGCTCAACCGCGGGATGAACCTGCTTTTCCTTGGAGCAAACGCGATCTACTGGCAGATTCGCTGGGAAAACTCCGCGAGTGGAGCAGCAAACCGCGTCATCGTTTGCTACAAGGATGCAACAACCGATCCGCTGGCGAAGACGCAGCCAGCGCTAACGACGGTGGCCTGGCGCGACCCGCCGGTCAACCAGCCAGAAAGCGCGCTACTCGGCGAGCAGTTCAACGGGTACTTCAATTACGGCACCAGCTATCCCTGGGTGGTCCAGAACGCGAATCACTGGCTGTATTCGGCTACCGGCTTGCAAAACAATCAGACGATCCCAGGCCTCGTTGGCTACGAGTACGACAACACCGCCGGCGGTACCGTTGCTGGTGCGACGCAGCTCTCGCTCAGCCCGGTCACGAACCTTGCCAACGTCGATACGGGCGAGCCGGATACCGCAAGCGCCACGATCTACCGGGCGAGTAGCGGCGCGTGGGTTTTCGACGCCGGCACGATCTACTGGTCGTGGAAGCTGGACGACAACACCTATCAGGTTCACGGGGCGGATCCGCGCGTCGAGCAGATGACCATCAACCTCCTGACCGCCATGCTCACGGGTACGCCACCGGCCATGGCGCCCGCACCCGCGCCCGCGCCGCTCCCCCAGTACGTGGTGTACAACGACAGCCTCTCCGCCGGCTGGATTAACTACTCCTGGAACGTCTCGACGAACTTCGCCGTCACCAACCCCGTTTATACCGGTGCCGACGCGATCAGCTTCAGCGTGACGGCCGCGTGGGGCGGGTTGTATCTCTGGAACAGCGCTGGTGTCAACCTTGCTCCGTACACGTACCTGGAGTTCGCTGCGCGGGCCACCAACGCCATGCAACCCTATGCCGTGGCGCTCACCGATAGCCAGGGGCATGAGTTGAGCGGCACCCCGATCCTGCTCAACAACTACGGCGGGCAGCCGATCGGCAACTACTGGAAGCTCTACAAGATTCCGCTCGCCGACCTGGGCGCTGCCGGCAAGACGGTCAGCGGCATCTTGATCCAGGATGATTCGGGCGCAACGCAGCCCGCGCTCTACGTCGACCAGATCGGTTTCGGCAACGACAGCAGCACGACGCCCACGCCGACGCCGTCGCCAAGCCCGACGCCGTCGCCGACACCGTCGCCGACTCCAACACCGAGTCCGACACCTTCACCAACACCCAGCCCGACGCCGAGTCCAACGCCAAGCCCAACACCGAGTCCGACGCCGTCGCCAAGTCCGACGCCTTCACCAACACCCAGCCCAACGCCAAGTCCGACGCCGTCGCCGACACCTAGCCCGACGCCAACACCCAGCCCAACACCTAGTCCGACGCCGAGCCCGACACCGAGTCCAACGCCGAGCCCAACGCCGGTAACCACGCTCACGGTGTTCGGCGATAGCCTGGCAGCAGGCTGGGTCGATGCATCCTGGTACGCGACCGTCAACTACGGTGTCACCTCGCCCGTCTACAGCGGGACGCGCGCGATTGGCCTCACCGTCACCGCCGCGTGGGGTGGGCTCTACCTCTGGAACAGCGCCGGCATCAACCTGACGCCGTACACCTACTTCGTCTTCGCCATGCAAGCGAGCGTGGGCACGCAGCCGTACGCCGTCTGGCTCACCGACCCGAGCGGTCACGCGATCGGCGTTGGACCGCTGCTGCTGAACAACTACGGGGGCCAGCCGGTTGCCGGTAGCTGGAAGCTGTACGTGATACCGCTGGCCGATTTCGGCGCCACCGGGAAGACGGCATCGGGCATCGTCATCCAGGACGACAGCGGTGGACCGCAGCCGATCGCCTACATCGACCAGATCGGTTTCAGATAGCGCGCCGCTCGGGCGGCTCACCTTCACGATGGAGGACATACCTTTATGTGCGGCATCATCGGTTACGTTGGTGGTGAGCAGGCCTCGCCCATTCTTGAAACCGCGCTCGAACGCCTCGCATACCGCGGCTACGATTCCGCCGGGATCGCGGTGCTAGATGGCTCCCAGCTTCAGCTCGTCAAGCGTGCAGGCAAGCTCGCAACGCTGCGCGCCGCGCTCGACGGCAGCCAGCCGCGCGGAAGCTGTGGCATTGGCCACACACGTTGGGCGACGCACGGCGGCGTGACGGATATCAACGCGCATCCGCACCTCGATTGCCGCGGCGAGATCGCCGTTGTCCACAACGGCATCATCGAGAACTACATGGCACTGCGCATCGAGCTGCAGGCGGCAGGACACCGCTTTCTCTCCGACACCGATTCGGAAGTGCTGCCCCATCTCATCGAAGATGCGATCGATACCGGCCTCTCGCTGCTCGATGCTGTCCGCGCCGCGGCAAGCCGGCTCCAGGGAGCCGCGGCGATCGTCGCGCTCTGCACCCGCGAACCGGAGACGCTTGTCGGCGCGCGCATTGGCAACGCAGGCGCGGTCGTCGTTGGTTTTGGCACCGATGAGATGCTGCTCGCCTCCGATCTGCCGGCGCTTCTGCACCGCACCCGGCGCGTCGCCTTCCTCGAGGCAGCGGAGGTCGTGCGCGTGCGGCGTGGGGAGGCGACGTTCCTGACCCTGGATGGCACGCAACGCGACCATCCAGCGACAACGGTGCCGTACAGTGTGGCAACAATCGATAAAGGTCCGTATAAACACTACATGCTGAAAGAGATCTATGAACAGCCAGCCGCGTTGCTCGCGACGATCCGCGCTCATGTGGACCCGCAGGGCAACGGTTTTGCGCCCGCCGGCACCGCGCTCGACGACGCGCGTATCGCTGCCTTGCGACGCGTTGTGCTCATCGGCATGGGCACAAGCCTGCATGCAGCGATGGTTGGCCGCGCGTTCTTCGAGCGGCTCGCCGGCCTGCCTGCCGAGGTCGAGAACGCGAGCGAGTTCCGCTACCGCGAACCGCTCATCGGACCCGACACCCTTGTGATCTCCGTCTCGCAATCGGGCGAGACGGTCGATACGCTGGCCGCCATGGACGAGGCACGGCAACGCGGCGCGCCGCAGATCACGATCTGCAACGTCGCCGGGGCGCAAACCACCCGCGCCGCCGATGGCGTCGTCCTGACCTGCTGCGGCCCCGAGATCGGCGTTGCTAGTACGAAAACGTTCACGGCCAGCATGGCCGCGCTCTACATCCTTGCTGCCTGGTTAGGCCGTGCTCGCCACCGACTGACCGAAGACGACACCCACCGTGCCATCGATGCCCTCTGCCAGTTGCCAGCGCTCGTGGGCCGCCTTTGCGAGCAGGCACAGCAAAGCTGTGACGTCTATCAGACTCTGGCGTACAAGTACGGCCACGCGCAAAACATGCTCTTCCTCGGCCGCGGCTTTGCCTACCCGGTTGCGCTTGAAGGCGCGCTCAAAATGAAGGAGATCGGATACGTGCATGCCGAGGGATACGCCGCGGGCGAGATCAAGCACGGACCAATCGCGCTTGTCGAACGCGCGACACCGATCGTTGTTCTCGCCCCGCGCGACCGTTTCTTCGACAAGACAGTGTCGACGATTCAACAGGTCCAGGCGCGCGGTGGACAGGTGATCGCCGTCGGCACCGAGGGCGATGAGGATCTTGCTGGCCTCGCCAACGATCTGCTCGCCGTGCCCGGCGCGCAAGAGCTCCTTCTGCCGTTCCTGCTTGCGATCCCCCTGCAGCTACTCGCCTACCACGTGGCGGTTGGCCGCGGCAACGATGTCGATCAGCCACGCAATCTAGCGAAGACGGTCACGGTGTATTGAGGTGTACGAGGAGGAGGGAAAAAGCGCGAGAAGAAAAGCGTGATACAGTGCATGCATACTCACGCACTCAGGGGGCGAGGTCTTAGCTCCCTCATCCAGATAGGGGCTACGGTTCATTGGAGAACAGCGATGCTTCACGCACGGACGCTCACATCGGACGAGATCGAAACGCTCCGGACACTGGTCACGAGCAAAAACACATCGGTGCGGACACTGAAACGCGCGTACATCATCTGGCGCTCGACGCAAGGCGTGCGTGTGCCTGCCATCGCGTACGAACTGGAGATGAACGAGAGCACGGTGCGGCTCTGGATCAAGCGCTTCAACCGCAACGGCCTGCCCGGTCTGCTCGATCTTCCCCGCCCTGGAGCAACGAAACGGTACACAGACGACATGATCGCGACGATCTTGCAGATCGCCGCGATGCTACCAACCGAGCTGGGCTTACCGTTTAGGAACTGGACGCTGAATCGCTTGCTTGACTACCTACGCGGGCAGGGCATCTCCGCGCGACGCTCGCAGCTCCATAACCTGCTGCGTGCGCACAACGTCGCCTGGCATCGCAAGATCAAGCAAGTTGCGCAAGCGAGCAGCGATGCCACGCTCGCGTTAACGGCCGGGCTGCTCCTGCTGAAAGTGATGGGCCCCGTCCTGGGCAACGTGCTGACGTAGGCGAGGTATGAGATCTTCCATAGCCAGGTGTGCGGCGCGTATGGGTCTCTTCGCGCCGCAACGCCATCGGCAACGCGAGCGTGTAACGGGCGCAGGTCTACTGGCCCTGGCTGCGCTGATCGCGCTTGCTGTCTGCACGCCAGCACGACCGCAGCGTCAGACAGGCTCGGTCACGGAGAAAGCCGTGCAGGATACCGGAGAATTCCCCTGGCATCGCAACATTGTTGCGACGGTCTTCTGGATTGGCGAACCAGCCGATAGCGATACCAACTATATCACGAACGCTGTGAGCGCGTGGGACGATCACTGGATTGAACACTATGGCGGCATCGACGACTTTGCTCACCGCAATGGCTATTTCCCTGCCGATTTCATCCCGAAGGAGAACCCTTTCTACCTCGACCTGCCATACAACGACTTCGACGATAACGGCAATCGCCGTGCCGATGTCATACGTGTGCCCTGGTACAACGAGCGTACCTGGGCACCCGACGAATCGGTGATGAAAAATCGCTGGGTGCGCATTGTGCACAATGGCACGACTTGCTACGGCCAGATCGAGGACGCCGGCCCGCGCTACTACGACGACGTGGACTACGTCTTCGGCACTGCCCGCCCGCGCAACCGCGACTACGCCAACGGCACCGGCATGGACGTCTCCCCGGCGCTGCGCGATTGTCTCGGCTTCTCGGGCCTGGACAACGCCGATAACGTGGTCGACTGGCAGTTCGTTGCTGCCGAGGATGTGCCACCCGGCCCATGGCGGGAGATCATCACGACTTCGAATATCGACTGGTCGCGCTAAACGCGGGGCGCTTTGCCCGCCAGCACAATCGCGATCGCAACCACTTCGCTCAACGGGCTTCGCGCGCGACCGCATCCCTTCTATACTGAGCGCACAGGCGCGCGTGGCAGCGCGGTTGCGCGGGCGCCGCGGCCGCGCGCGAATGAAACGCCGTGCAAGAGACCGCTCGCTTCAACGAAGCCGTTCGCGAGCAGAGCCGCTTCCTGGCTGCGGTGCGGGCCGAGATCGCCCGCGTCATCGTCGGCCAGGAGTACCTGATCTCGCGGCTCCTGATCAGCCTCCTCACCAATAACCACATCCTCATCGAAGGCGTCCCCGGCCTGGCGAAGACGCTCTCCGTCGCGACCCTCGCCGCCACGCTCGACCTCAGCTTCGTGCGTGTGCAGTTTACCCCCGATATGCTGCCGGCCGACCTCACCGGCACGACGATCTACAACGCGCGCACGGCCGAGTTCGGCGTGCATCGCGGCCCTATCTTCGCCAACCTCGTCCTCGCCGATGAGGTCAACCGCGCCCCTGCCAAGGTGCAATCGGCGCTGCTCGAAGCGATGCAAGAGCGACAGGTGAGCATCGGTGGGCAGACATTCCCTCTGCCCGAGCCGTTCATGGTGCTCGCCACCCAGAACCCGATCGAACAGGAAGGTACCTACGCTCTACCCGAAGCGCAGCTCGACCGCTTCATGCTCAAGGCGGTGATCGGTTACCCCTCCCGCCTCGAAGAACGCGCCATCCTCGACCGCGGCATCGCCGGGGAGCAGCCGCAGGTACGCCGCATCGTCACACCCGATATCGTGCTCGCGGCGCGCCGCACCATCCGCTCGATCTACATCGACGAGCGGCTGAAGGACTATATCATCCAGATCGTCTCGGCCACGCGCACCCCCCGCGCCTTCCGCATGGAGGCGCTCGCGCCGCTGATCGCCTTCGGCGCCTCCCCACGCGCAACGATCTTCCTCGCCCAGGCTGCGCAGGCGCACGCGTTCATCGACGGCCGCGGCTACGTCACGCCCGACGATATCAAGGCCGTCGCGCCCGACGTGCTGCGCCACCGTATCGTGCTCACCTACGAGGCCGCCGCCGAGGAGATCACCACCGATGAAGTCGTCCGCAGAGTGCTGGCCGGGGTAGATGTGCCGTAAGCGCGCGAACCGTGTGGAGGGGTGGCGGTGAAACGGTGGTCGCTGAAACGTCCGCAACAGGCAGCGGTGGAGACACCGGTCTCTTCCGCCGCGCGCGTGGCCGATCTCCTGACACCCGACCTGCTACGCCACGTACGCCGCATCCAGATGCGCTCACGCAAGCTCGCCAGCAGCCTCTTCATCGGCGAGTACCGCGCTATCTTCCGTGGCCGTGGCGTCGAGTTCGCTGGCGTGCGCGAGTATGTACCCGGGGATGAGGTGCGCACGATCGATTGGAACGTCACCGCGCGCCTCAACGCCCCCTACGTCAAAAAGTTCGTTGAAGAGCGCGAGCTCACCGTGCTGCTCGCCGCCGATATCTCCGCCTCGGCGGCGTTCGGCACTGCCCGCCGCAGCAAGCGCGAGGTCATCGCCGAGATCTGCGCCCTGCTCGCCTTGTCGGCGATCGAGAACAAGGATCGCGTCGGTCTGATCGCGTTCAGCGATCGCATCGAGCAGTTCATCCCGCCTGCTGCGGGCGAGCGTCACGTGCTGCGGCTCGTGCGGCAACTGCTCGGCCTGCAGCCCGCTGGCCGCGGCACCAACCTCACGGCGCCGCTCGAATACGCCGCCCGCATCCTGCACCGACGCGCCATCGTCTTCCTTGTCTCCGACTTCCACGCCACCGACGACTACACCGCCGCGCTGCGCGTCGTCGCCCAGCGGCACGATACCATCGCCATCGCCGTCTCCGATCCGCGTGAAGAGGAACTGCCCGACGCCGGCTTGATTGACCTTCAAGATGCGGAGAGCGGCGCCACGCTGCTCATCGATACAGCGAACCCCGCCGTGCGCGACGCCTATGCCCGCGCTGCCCGCGCTGCCCGTGAGGAACGCAACCGTCTCCTGCACCGGCTCGGCGTCGACCTGATCGAGGTCAGCACGGCGGCGTCGTACATCGATCCACTGGTTGCGTTTTTCCAGAGGCGCGCCGGAGGGGCGCAGCAGGCAAGGGTGCCGGCATGAGACGCTTTTCGTACCCCGCCCTTATCCTCTTCGCCGCACTCCTCTGCGCGCTCGGCGCTGGCCACGCCACCGCCCAAACGGCCGCGCCACGCGTGACGGCCGAGATCGACCACGCACGCGTTACGATCGGCGATCCGATCCATCTCACCGTCACGATCGTCTCACCGCCGGGTACGCGGATCACGACCGAGATCGAAGGCCAGCTCGCACCATTCGAGGTACTGTCAGCCGATCCGCCGCAGCAGCGTCAGGTCAGCGGCGAGACCCAGCTCATTCTGCGCTACACGATCGCGGCTTACCGCACCGGCACGCTCCAGATCGGGCCGCTAGAGGTCGCCTATACGCTGCCGGACGGCTCATCCGGCACCGCGCGTTCAGCCGCGCCGATCGCCGTGACTGTCGAGAGCGTGATCCCGCCGGGAGAGACACCGACGGATATCCGCCCGCTCAAGCCGCAGGCGACGCTGCCGGCGCCACCCTCGCTCACGCCGATCGAGTACGGCGCCGGCATCCTCGTTGCGCTAGCGTGCATGCTGGCGCTGGCCGGCGCGGTGTTGCTGCGCCGGCGCGTACGCGCCGTCCGCCCGCAGCCCGCGCCAACGCCAGCCGAGATCGCCCGCGCCGAACTCGACCGCATCCTGGCGCAAGACCTCCCGGCCCGCGGCGAACTGATCGAGCATTACCGGTTGCTGGCAGCGTGTATCCGCCGCTACCTCACGCAGCGTTTCGGTCTGCCCGCAACCACGCTCACCAGCGGTGAGCTGGCGGCACAAATGGAGGAACGCGGCATCAACCGCTGGGCGGCGCGGCTCGTCTCCGGCCTGCTCAGCGAGTGCGAAAACGTCGTCTATGCGCGCTACGTGCCCGCGCCCACCCGCCTGTTGGCCGATAACGCTATGGCGTACGAGATCATCGACGCCGCCGAGGGCGCGGCCGAACCGACGCCCGCCCCTGTCGCCTGAGGAGTAGCGCGATGCCCTTCCGTCTCGCCGCGCCCTGGGTGTTGCTGCTGCTCCTATTGTTGCCCGCGTTCTGGCTGGTAGCGCGCACACGCCAGCGGCGGCCGCCAGCAACGCTCATCATCCCCTCGGCGCGTCTGCTGGCTGGCGTGCCGGTCACGCGCCGCCAGCGGCTGCGCTGGATACCCGCGGCGCTGCGCCTCGTGGGCATCGCGCTGCTCCTCGGCGCGCTGGCGCGGCCCCAGATCGGCCGGGCAAGTTCGCGCGTACCGGCGCAGGGTATCGACGTCGTCATCGCGCTCGATGTCTCGGGTAGCATGGACGATCCCGGCCTCAGTTCGGGCAGCAAGCTCGATGGCGCCAAACAGGCGATCAAACAGTTCATCGACACGCGCAAGAGCGACCGCGTCGGCCTTGTCATCTTCGAAAGCCAGGCGCGCGTGATCAGCCCGCTGACGCTCGATTACAACGCGCTCGACCAGCTCGTCGATCAGATGCACAACGGGCTGCTGCCCGATGGCACGGCGATCGGCCTTGGTATCACCGAGGCGATCAATCTCTTGCGCAGCTCGCAGGCGCGCAGCCGCGTGATCATTCTCGCCACCGACGGCGAGAACAACCAGTACGAGGTCGAGCCAGAGACCGCCGCGCAGATCGCTGCCCAGTTGCACATGAAGCTGTACACGATCGGCCTGCTTGCCCAGGGCGAAACACCACAAACGACCGAGATCGATGAGAAGAACATGCAGAAATGGGCGCAGATGACCGGTGGCTTCTACGGCCGCGCGCAGACGGAAGACGATCTGCAGCGCATCTTCCAGACGATCTCGAAGCTTGAAACATCGCGCATCGAGCAGTCGCATTACACCATCTACGACGATCTGGAGAGCTGGCTGGTGGTGCCGGGGCTGGCGCTGCTCGCGGCGGAGGTCGCGCTGTCGGCCACGGTGTTCCGCCGCGCGCCGTGAGCGAGGTGCTTTCGCAAAGCGAAAAACAGGAGAAGCGGCATGAGTCTCGGAGCGCCCTGGCTGCTGACCCTGCTCGTGGTGCCCGTCGGCATCGCGTTCCTCGGCTGGTGGGCGGAGCG
>Ga0070737_10005909_pt1 | contig 11451 bp, 8 predicted proteins | sample Coa_R1_10_FD_66438 | JGI IMG/M metagenome (GOLD analysis project Ga0070737, IMG submission 66438) | Surface soil microbial communities from Centralia Pennsylvania, which are recovering from an underground coalmine fire - Coalmine... | ecosystem: Environmental > Terrestrial > Soil > Unclassified ...
TTCATTTCGTCCAGCATGGCATAATTGCCCAAGGCGCACTCGCGGCCATCCACTCCTCCGATTACACCTTTGCCAGCTACAGCGCGGAAATTCGCAGGTTCTGAGAGCTTCAATCCTTTCTCGCGCGCCGCCGACACAATCGCAGTGGCTAGCGGGTGCTCGCTTGAAACCTCAAGACTTGCGGCTAACCGAAGAAGCTCCGAATCGCTCCAGCCAGCAGCAGCCACGATAGAAACAAGCCGAGGTTTGCCCTGCGTCAGCGTACCAGTTTTATCGAGCACTAGCGTGTCGACTCTTTCCAGTGTTTCGAGCGCCTCTGCGTTCTTCACGAGTACGCCCGCGCGCGCGCCGCGGCCTGTTCCCACCATGATGGCCATGGGCGTAGCGAGTCCCAAAGCACAGGGACAAGCGATGATCAGCACCGCGACGGCATTGACCAGCGCATGAGCCAGGCGCGGCTGCGGCCCCGCGATACCCCAGACGATGAACGTCACCATTGCCACCCCTACCACTGTCGGCACGAAGTATGAGGCGACCACATCCGCGAGCCGCTGGATCGGCGCGCGGCTGCGCTGAGCTTGGCTCACCATTCGCACGATCTGTGCGAGCAAGGTGTCACTGCCCACGCGCTCCGCTCGCATAATCAGACTACCCGTGCCGTTGATTGTCCCTCCGGTCACCCGGCTGCCGGCCGACTTCTCGACAGGAATGGATTCGCCTGTCACCATGGATTCGTCCACTGAGCTTGTCCCCTCCAGCACCGTACCATCCACGGGGATTTTTTCGCCGGGTCGCACCCGCAGCCGGTCACCGATTTTCACCCGCTCTAGTGAAATTTGCTCTTCCGTTCCGCCATCCTTCAGCAAGGTGGCCGTTTTCGGAGCGAGCCCCAGCAGCGCCTTAATGGCGCTTGAGGTGCGGCTGCGCGCGCGTAACTCCAGCACCTGCCCCAGCAGGACCAACGTGACGATGGCCGCCGACGCCTCGAAGTAAACTGGCACATTGCCCTGCCCGGTTCGAAATGTGGCAGGGAAAATTCCCGGCGCGGTTGCGGCAATGCAACTGTAGAAATAGGCAACGCCAGTACCGAGCGCGATTAGCGTAAACATATTCAGGCTGCGGTTTATGATGGAAGCCCAGCCGCGCTCGAAAAAAGGCCAGCCGCCCCATAACACGACCGGAGTGGCCAGCGCCAGTTGCATCCACTCTGCGTTCCGCCCGCTCAGAGCGTTGCGCAGCAATCCGGAAGGCAACACATCTGCCATGCCAAGCGCAATCACCGGCAGGGTCAGCGCAAGGCTCACCCAGAAGCGCCGTCGCATCAGGGCAAGTTCCGGATTCTCACGCTCTTCGAGAGTCACCGTGCGCGGCTCAAGCGCCATGCCGCAGATCGGGCACGAACCTGGCTCCGAACGAACGATTTCAGGATGCATCGGACAAACGTATTCAGTTCTGATGGGCGGCGCTGCCGCCACTTCCGGTTCCAGGGCCATTCCGCACTTCGGACACGGGCCTGGAGCGCGCTCGCGTACTTCCGGATCCATCGGGCAGATGTATGAGGAGTTGAGCACCGGCGTTTCTACCGCCGCTGGCGCAGGATTGAGATATCGGGAAGGATCAGTCTGAAATCTCTCTGCGCATCCCGCATTGCAGAAGTAATACATCTGTCCGTTATGCTCCAGCTTCGCTGCGGCGTGTTGTGGGTCGATTTCCATGCCGCAGACAGGATCAATTGCTGTAAGAGCGGGACCTTCCGCTTTCAAGGCCGAGGGAAAAACTGAAAGATGCTTGGTCGGCTCATTCATAGATCAGATCCTGTATAGCGCTATTTGATGCGCGGGAGGCTGGTACGATTGCAAACGAACACTTCGCAATAATACCACCCCGGCGCTATGTGGTAGAGGCGCGCTTGGACCGCACAGAAAGCAGAATATCCCACCACCCCCCGAATGAGGTTACACATGAAGCCATTGAGGGTCCACCTCTTCGGGCGGCGAGGGGCATAGCGCACCGGGGTTCAAGCGAAAAATTTTGACACCCGTATGCGCCTGTGTGAAGATACGTGCGGAGACTTCTGTGCGCACAGACCGCCTTGCGCGTTGGATCGCCGCGCTCACCATATTTCTGCTTGTCATCGGCCCGCTCTTTTCGAGCGGAGTCGGCCTGCTGGTTGACTGGCTTTGGTTTAGCCATGAAGGGCTTCGCGTCCTCTATACCACACCTCTAAAGGCTCAGGTGGCCCTGAGCGGCTACTTCGGCATCGGCTTCATCGTTCTCGTTGGATGCAACCTTTTTCTCGCCCGCTCGCTGGCGCGGCGCTCCGGACTACACGTCTATTCGCAGGTGATCGAATTTCCCGGCCTTGACCGGCTGAATACGCTGTTCCGCGGGCTGATCTGGCTGGGCGTGATCCTTATAGGCTACTTCGTGGGCGATTGGGCGACAACGCACTGGATGGATTATTTACTGGCCACCCACCCGGCAAACATGACTCAATCTGATCCTCTGTTTGGGATCAATCTGAGCTTTTACCTGTTCCGGCTTCCATTTCTTTGGTTCCTCTACCATTTTTTCCTGGCTGTTCTTATCGTCTGCCTGCTGAGCGCCGCTTTCCTGTACTTTGTCGAGGGTGGCGTGTGGGTGACTCCGGGTGGAGCTTCCATCGCGCGCCTTCCCCGCGCTCACCTGATGGCGCTCGGCGGACTCCTCTTTGCGCTCTTTGCCTGGCGGGCGCGGCTGGCCATGTATGATCTGCTCTATTCGTCGCGCGGTCTCGTTTACGGCGCAGGCTACACGGACGTTCACGCCACTTTGCCTGTTCTGAGGCTTTTGCTGGTTCTGTGCGTCGCGACGGCGGCGGGTTTCTTCGCAGGAGCCTGGATGGGGCGTTTGAGCCCGGCGCTATGGACCATCGGAGCTCTGATCGTCACCGCCATCGTTGGCGGAGCCATCTACCCTGCGCTCATTCAGCAGTACATCGTCACGCCCAACGAACTCGCCAAGGAAGAACCCTACATTGCCCGGAGCATCGGTTTTACAAGGCAGGCTTATGCGCTCGACCGCTTCGAGGAACGCAGCTTCCCGGCTCTGCAGGATCTGACCGCCGATTCCATCCGCCAGAATCAGGCCACCATGAACAACATCCGTTTGTGGGACCACGTTCCGCTGCTCTCGACCTTTGCGCAGCTTCAGGAGATACGCACTTACTACGATTTCGTTCACATTTCGAACGACCGTTACTGGATCAACTCAGACTACCGCCAGGTCTCGCTTTCGGCGCGCGAGCTCGCATCAAGTAGCCTACCCGACCCCAACTGGGTGAACCAGCACCTCATTTACACGCACGGCTACGGGCTGTGCCTCGGCCCGGTCAATGAATCCACGCCGGACGGACTTCCAGTTCTGTTCATCAAGAATATTCCGCCCGTATCGAGCGTTCCGCTCAAGGTCACTCGTCCCGAGATATATTACGGCCAACTATCGAACAACTATTGCATCGTAAAGACGAGTGCGAGAGAGTTCGATTATCCATCCGGCCAGCACGACGTCTACACCACCTATCAAGGTTCTGGGGGGATCACGATCCGCAACGTCTGGCGCCGTCTGCTTTTTGCGTTGCGGTTCAGCCAGATAAACATCCTGCTTTCGAGTTACATTCAGCCGGGCAGCCGGGTCATGATCTACCGCCGCGTCCTTGACCGAGTGAGCCGTTTGACTCCTTTTGTAACCTACGACAGCCATCCCTATCTGGTTATCGCCGATGACGGTTCGCTTCAGTGGATGCTGGATGGCTACACGGTTTCAAGCCAGTATCCCTACTCGGAGCCGACGGCGACGACGAACGGTTCCATCAACTACATTCGGAACTCCGTCAAGGCGACGGTGAACGCCTACGATGGCCGCGTCCACTTTTACATCAGCGACCCTACCGATCCTCTCATCCAGGCGTATTCGAGCATATTTCCCGGCGTCTTTCAGCCTCTTTCCCAGATGCCTCCCGATTTGCGCGCTCACATCCGCTATCCGGAGGACTTTTTCGCCGCTCAGGCCAGCAAGTATGCTGTTTACCATATGACCGACCCGCGTGTCTTCTACAGCAAAGAGGACTTATGGCGCGTCGCCAGCCGGAACGCAGGAGGCGAAGTGCAGCCAATGGCTCCCTATTACACCATCATGAAATTGCCGGAAGAGGGAACAACCGAAGAATTCGTGCTGATGGTTCCATTCACTCCAGCGCGCAAGAATAATATGATCGCCTGGATGGCGGCGCGCTGCGACGGAGCAAACTACGGCAAGGTGCTGGTCTTCACATGCTCCAAGGACAAGCTGGTGTACGGACCCCAGCAGCTCGAATCTCGCATCGACCAAAACCCAGGCATTTCACAGCAGCTTACGCTTTGGAACCAAGGAGGCTCAAAAGTAATCCGGGGCACGCTTCTGGTAGTACCGGTGGGCAACGCAGTGCTCTATGTCGAACCGCTGTACCTTGCGGCGCAAGCGGGTGGAGCGCTGCCGGAACTCAAGCGAGTAATTGTCGCCTACTCGGACCACGTCGTAATGGACCAGACCTTTGCCGGCGCGCTCGGCCGCATATTCGGCAGCGCCGCCGAATCGGCAGGCTCCCCCTCCGGCGCCGCTTCTTCCGCTCCGCCGGTAATGCAAAAACCCGGTGTGGCAGGAGTTCTCTCGCCGCGCATGCAGTCCTTGATCGATCAAGCCAATCAATACTATCAGCAGGCGCAACAGGACCTGCGTCAGGGCAACTGGAGCGGATACGGGCAGGATATTCAGAAATTGGGCGGCGTCCTAAAGCAATTGCAAGAAAGGTGATGCTCGGCGTTTGTGGTGTCGCAGCGGCTTCCAGCCGATGGAAAATCTGTTATGTTGAGCGAATGACTTCGCTTATCAGCATCGCATCAAATACCCTATGCGGCGGATCATTTCCCGCGAGCTGCTGGATGACGACCTCGGAAATCCGGGAGATGTCGAAGCCAGCCTGCTCGATCTTTGGCGTATCAACCTTTGTTTTGGCGGCGTTTCGGGCAGCCTCAAATTGTTCGACCGTTTCTTCGCGCGGTCAAGGTCGTGCGCGCAGCCAATACGCATTCTGGATGTGGGCGCTGGCGACGGACGAATGGCCGCCTGGCTGCAGCAGGCGCTCGCGCTTCGCGGCTTCAAACCGCACTTCTGCGTGCTGGACCGCCGTATTTCTCACCTTAACGCCTGGCAGCCTTCGCACTATCCGCTTCAGCGAGTAGTGGCAAACGCCTTAGAGTTGCCGTTCCAGCAAGACGCGTTTGAGATTGTGACGTGCAACCTTTTTGTGCATCATTTCTCTGGCGTGGCTCTGCACACACTGCTTCGGCAGATGCTTCGCGTGGCCCGGGAAGCTGTGCTGGTGAACGATCTCGAGCGCCGGTGGCCGTCCTATCTCTTCATTCGCTACGCGCCGTTCGTGGCGCACAGCCCGCTCACGCGCCCGGACGGCGCGGCGAGCGTGCGGCAGGCGTATACGCGCCGCGAATTTGCAGCGGCCGCGGCCTCATGCGGTGCAGCCTCTTCGGACGTCATGGCGCTCCCTTTTTTCCGGCTCGGCGTAATCTTATGGAAGAAACCTCTCTGAATTGTTGGCCGGAAAGACTTGGGAGTTATCATCTTTCAGAAAAACCATCTTTTGCGGCGGTTACAGCATCCAACTTGCACATTCGAGATTAGGAGGAATAGTGTGAATCTGTTCAAGAAGAGTCTGTTTCTGCTTATCTTATCCCTGGGCTGCGCGATCTTATCAGTGCGCGCGCAGCTGCCCGGCGCGCCTGCCACCTCACAGGTGCACGTCATTAAGATGAGCGCCAAAAAGTATCAATTCGACCCACAGGTGGTTACGGTGAACCAAGGCGACCACGTACAGCTTATTGTCACGGCGCTCGACCGCGATCACGGCATTCAGATCAAAGGGTATGGTATCAATCGCAGGCTGAAGAAGGGTGTTCCCACCACCATTGAATTTACAGCAAACAAACCCGGGACATTTCCGTTCCGGTGCTCGGTGTTCTGCGGCTTGGGACACAGGCGAATGAAGGGTCAATTGATCGTTAAACCAGCAAACTGAAGCGAGGAAGGCGGTTGGCTAGCTGAGGACGCGGGGGAGAATCATCATGAACCTGTGGGGTGATGACGAACGGAAAACACTTCAGGAAAAGATGCGGCGACAAGGGCGTTTGCCTCCCGGCCAATCCTTGACGCTTAAGTGGCCGGTGCTCCATTACGCAAGCGTCCCGAGCTTTAATCCGGAGACATGGGAATTCCGAACGGCTGGGCAAGTGGAGCAGCCGATTCGCCTGACCTGGAATGAATTTCAAGCTCTGCCCCGCATCCAAGTGACGGCGGATTTCCATTGCGTCACGCGCTGGAGCCGGTTTGATAATCTCTGGGAAGGCGTTTCTTTCCGCACCCTTTATGGAATGACCCGGCCCAAACCCGGCGTGACCCACGTGATGATTCATTGCCAGGAAGGTTACACGACGAACGTGCCGCTCGCGGACCTGCTTGAGGAAAACGTTCTGCTCGCTGATAAACATGACGGCCAGCCGCTCCCGCCTGAACACGGAGGGCCATTGCGCCTGGTGGTGCCGAAGCTTTACGGTTGGAAAAGCGCCAAGTGGGTGAACGGGCTTGAATTCATGCTCTCAGATATGCCCGGCTTCTGGGAACAGAATGGTTACCATAGGTACGGCGACCCGTGGAAGGAGCAGCGCTTCGAAACAGAGTGAAAGCATAAGTTTCCCTTCTGGGCAATGGATCATGTGGGTCGTCATGATCGCATAGAGGAGTGGTGGAACCTGAGTTCCATCGCAGGATTCAGAGAGGCAAGCCTTGTCCGGGATCAGATCAAAGAATCCTCTAAGGACGAAGTTCCATGGTAGCGAGCCGGTCGCGGCGTCAAGGGTCTGCGATGAACGGTCCGGCAGCAAGCGCCGGACCGCCCGCGACCCCGCTCTCGGCTCGCCCTGGATGCGTGTCCCTTGATAGAACCGACGCCGTTATAGACGCCGATACAACAAACCATCTCGCTATCGTGAGGTTGCTTCCGTTGCGCGCCATGAGCCCGTTCGCTAGAATGAGGCTTAGTGGTTGTCATCTTAAACCGCACCGCAATGGCCAGCTTGCCGCGAGCGAATTGACCCGTTCCTGGCTCGTAGCACATCGGACCCACAAGGAGCAAGAAGCATGAGCTTGAAACAGCCTGCGCGCCTGAGACCGCTTGAGGAAATTGACCCCGAAATCGCGCGCGCGATTGACCTGGAAACTGACCGGCAGGCCCGCACGATAGAACTGATCGCATCGGAAAACTTCGTGAGCGAAGCCGTGCTGCAAGCGATGGGGTCCGTGATGACCAACAAGTACGCCGAAGGGCTTCCCGGCAAGCGCTACTACGGCGGCTGCGAGTTTGTGGACATCGCGGAAACGCTGGCCATCGAGCGGGCGAAGACGCTCTTCAACGCTGAGCACGCAAACGTTCAGGCGCACTCCGGCAGCCAGGCTAACCAAGCGGTTTACATGACGGTGCTCAAGCCGGGCGATACGATCTTGGGCATGAGTCTGGCGCATGGCGGTCACCTGACCCACGGCCACCCGCTGAACCTGTCCGGCAAAATGTACAAGATCGTTTCCTACGGCGTGACCAAAGAGTCGGAGACCATCGACTACGATGAAGTGGAAAAGCTCGCCCTGGAACATAAACCCAAATTGATCCTGGCGGGCGCGAGCGCCTACCCTCGCACGCTGGATTTCGAGCGCTTTGCAGCCATCGCCCGCAAGTCTGACGCGCTGCTGATGGTGGACATGGCCCACATCGCGGGCTTGATCGCGGCGGGCTTGCATCCAAGTCCCTTCCCTCACGCCGACTTCGTCACCACCACCACGCACAAAACGCTGCGCGGGCCGCGCGGCGGCGCCGTCTTCTGCAAAGCGCAGCACGCCAAAGAACTGGATAAGACCATGTTCCCCGGAATTCAGGGCGGGCCGCTGATGCACGTGATTGCCGCCAAGGCCGTCTGCTTTCACGAGGCGCTGCAGCCGGAATTCAAGGAATATCAGAAGCAGATTCTCGCGAATGCGAGGGCCGTGGCGGAAACGCTCGCCGCAAAGGGCTTCCGCATTGTATCGGGCGGCACGGACACGCACCTGATGCTGGTGGATGTATTTTCCCGCAAGGTCACAGGGAAACAGGCTCAGGAGAGCCTGGAGCGCGCCGGGATCACCGTAAACAAGAACGCCATTCCGTTCGACGTGAATCCCCCCATGGTCGCAAGCGGCATTCGCATTGGAACCCCAGCCGTCACAACGCGCGGCATGAAAGAAGCCGAAATGCGCCGCATCGGCGAATGGATCGCCGAAGCGCTCAACGATCTTGAAAACGCCACCACACTGGAACGGATCCGGCAGGAAGCGCTGGCTCTCACTGAACAATTCCCTCTTTATGAAAACCGCCGGCCTGCGGTCGCCCGCGTGGTTTGATTGACCGTTCGAGAAGAGGGGGCCTTATGTTGGCCCGTCTTTCAGGCCGCGTCATAAGGCAAGCAAGGTCTCATACCGATTCGATGTCATGCAAAGTCTACGTGGCGCATCAATCTTCCTCGCCCTTTCCACGTGTGCGATTATCAGGGGGTGGCCATAGGCGTGAACAGACATGTCAGTCAATTAAGACCCAGAGCCGAATCAAGGCCAGGTTTCAGCAAGGGAGCTTCTCTCTATCTGCTATTGATGGATTTCTTCAAGATTTATATGTTCAAGCAATTCGGCGTACACTAGGCTAGTTTGAGGCTGCGGCCAGAGGGAATTGAAGTCCTCCGGTTGTGCGCCAAAAGGAATGGCTTTGCTAATGGCTTTGTTTTTGCGTAAGTCTATGATCCTGCTCGTTTGTTATGGCTTTGTTCAGTCATTTTCCCCTTTTCCCCGGCGGTCATTTCCCGCCCTGATCCAAAGCGGAGCTTAAAGCTAAAACATCTTGATTTCCCAATGAGTTACCATCCGCCTCTCGGACATCCTGGGATTGGCGGCGGGAAGCGTCCTTAAGCTGCATCAGTAACCGCACCTTGCCGGCAATCTGGTAGTCGAGCGCGGCATTTTGACTGAGCATTCTGGCCCAGGTGAAGGTAAGAGGTTTCAGCTCGTGCTCGGGTGACTGCTCAATCCGCTGGGATCGCTCGCGTTCATAGAGATCTTGTTCCTCCGCCACCCTTGCACGCTCCTGCTGGATGAGGTCTTTCAAAGCCGTGACCTGTTGAGAGTCCGGGGATTTCTGCCCGGCCAGGCTCCAGAACAGTTGCATGATCTTTTCGCCGAGGCCGGTGGGCCAGTGATAGAGCTGATCGAATATCTCGCGCGCCCGCTTTTCAGACCAATCGCACTTTTCCACCCGCTCCTCAAGCTCATCGAGCAATAGACCGAGCGCCTCAAATTTTTGCGGGCTGGCTTCGGCGCGACGCCAGCCGCTCCATTTCCACGAGTCGGAATCGCTGGTTTTGGTCCCGGCGCCCGCCCAAAGCCTGGCCTTGGTCCGTTTGATGTCGTCCTGCTCGGCTTCCTGCCCCTGGCGCAGGGCTACGGCGCGCCGCGAGATGCGCTTCAGCCAGAAGAGGTCCGCAAGGTCCTCCACGATCAATTCCTGCATGGGGTCATCCGGCCGCCACGCCTCCATTAAGGACTTGTGCAGTTGCTCGTATTCCTGCGGGTCGTCGCCGCGCCGTTCAAGCGCAAGGCGCAGCCGGGCATCAAGGCTGGAATACAAACCATGGCGTAGCGCGTTAAGCGAGACGCGGCTCTTCCCTTCCCGCGTCCTCGGGCCGGTGGACTTCAAGGCGTTGGCGCGGTTGGCGGCTAACTGTTCTGGAGTGACAGTCTTCTTGCGGGCAAGCTGCATGGAGCCTCCTTAAGGTTCGGTTGCGCAGCCGGTGCGAGGGAGGACGGCGGGCGGAACAGGGTCACCACTCAAATTGATTATAGGCTAGTATAGTGGGTTTAGATATAAATGTCAAGAGGATGCACGCCATGGTTGTAGTTCAGATTGTCGTAGCGGTGATCTTCAGAGCCTGTTTGAAAACTGCCGTTTTTGAGCAAGCGTCGCGCAGACTTGCAACGCAAGTCTGCGGTTTTTGGCTCAGAGACCGCTTTGAATCGCAGTATCGAGGAACGCAGACGTCGCGCGCGGGTGGCGCATCTCTGAAAGGGGCGGCCTTCTGCGGTCCATCTTTCAGGCCGCGTCAAAACTGTTGAGCAAGATGTCAGGAACTGAGTTTCCGTAGGATGCGGGGCGTGAGCCACCAAGAGAGCTGGCCAGGCGATTGGGAGGGAAAGCCGTCGAAGCTGATCAGGCAACAGGCTCCTTTTTTGAAGGCGAGTTGCGCGGAGCGCCCTGCGCCGACGAGTTCGGAAGCCAAGCCGCTCAAATCCGGCTCATGCCCTACCAGAAGTACGCGAGTTCGATCGCGGCGCTGAGACAGAAAATCAATCACTTCCTGTGCAGACCCGGAGCCAGGCGCAAGCGCTTCGCAATGGTCGCGCGGCGCTTCGGCGGCAATGGATTCTGCCACAACTTCGCCCGTTTCCACCGCGCGCTTGAGCGGGCTGGTAACAACCCAGTCGAACTCCACGCCAATGGCTTCAAGGCCCCTGGCTATGGCTTTGAGCTTCAGCTTGCCTTCAGGTGTGAGCGGCCGCTTAGCGTCTTCGAGCGGACCCTCTCTGTCGGCCCTTTCGGCGGCAACCCCGTGGCGCATCAGGCAGAGATTATACTTCTCTGGACTTGAACGTTTTTCAGGAGTTTTACGCGTCATGCGCTCTCGCTCCGAAGAATGAGGAATGGCAATTATACGATTCCATCCGCTCCGTTGTCACGGCTATGAAACGGGCGGCCGCGGTCTTCCCTTCACTCCGGTTCTTTCGCGCCTTTCCATAGCAAGTCGAACTCATCCCGGAAAACTTCGGCTACGGAGGGATCACGGACAATGAGGACATTATCATAATTCTCCTCCTCGGATTGCACAGTCCAGTTGTAACTTCCCGTCAGCAGCGTCCTGCCGTCCAGCAGTGCGAATTTATGGTGCATCTTGGAATCTTTGCCGTTGCGCCCCCAAGAAAGACGGTATGCCAGCTTGTGTTCCTTCAGGAGCTTTTCTGTGGCAGGTGTTTGCTGATATTTCCCCCGGTCGAGCACAAGCCGGACTCGCACCCCGCGGCGCGCCGCTTCGCCAAGCGAGCGGGCAAGTTGCGGCTCTTCCAAGCGGTATAACGCGGCGTCTACAGACTCAACCGCCTCCGCGATAAGCCGCTCGAACCGCCGCGCAATTGCAATCGAACTGGTGAGAAGAGGTTCGATGTCCAATAGCTCATTCCTTTCCGTGGCCGCCTGCCAATCGTCCGGCTCGCGACCTGCTTCGCGTCATGAAGTAA
>Ga0070737_10005910_pt1 | contig 11449 bp, 8 predicted proteins | sample Coa_R1_10_FD_66438 | JGI IMG/M metagenome (GOLD analysis project Ga0070737, IMG submission 66438) | Surface soil microbial communities from Centralia Pennsylvania, which are recovering from an underground coalmine fire - Coalmine... | ecosystem: Environmental > Terrestrial > Soil > Unclassified ...
GCGCGCGCCGGCGCCGCGGTGTGTCTGCTGGGGCAGACGGTAGTCAACAACCTGTTTGACGAAGGCGCCGACCCGATCGGTGCAATGATCAGGGTCAAGAACTTTCCGCTGCGCGTGATCGGGGTGCTGGCCGCCAAGGGGCAGTCCAACTTCGGCCAGGATCAGGACGACGTGGTGCTGATGCCGTTTAACACCGCCGAGCGCAAGGTGCTGGGCACGGCGCAAGTCAGCGCCACCGTCCCCTCCAGTTCGACCGGCTCCAACAATCCAATCCTCAACCCTTACGCGGGGCTGCCCAGCACCACCGCCTCTAGCCCGGTCTACCAGTCGGCCGCCGCGCTGGTCAGTCCCTTCGGCAGCCCGCCCAAGATTTCGGGCGTGGTCAACATGATCTTCATCCAGGCCGACGATGCCGCCAGCGTCGATGCGGTGCAGGAAGCGGTCCGCCGGATTCTCCATCGGCGCCACCGCGTCGCTCCCGGCCAGGACGACGATTTCACCGTGCGCAGTCTCAACGACATCGCGCAGGCCTCCGAAAGCGCCAGCCGCGTGCTGACGCTGCTGTTGGGCACAGTGGCCTCGATCTCGCTGCTGGTGGGCGGCATCGGCATCATGAACATCCTGCTGGTGTCGGTCACCGAGCGCACCCGTGAGATCGGCATCCGCAAGGCGATCGGCGCCCGGCGCATCCAGATCCTGATGCAGTTTTTGGTCGAGGCGATTTTGCTCAGCGCGCTGGGCGGGCTGGCCGGGATCGGGTTGGGGATTGTGGCCTCGCGGCTGATTTCGGCCATCGCCGGATGGCCGGTGCTGGTGTCGCCGCTTGCGGTGGTGGGCGGCTTTCTGTTCTCGGCGCTGATCGGCATCTTCTTCGGCTACTATCCGGCCAGCAAGGCGTCGATGCTCGACCCGATCGAGGCGCTGCGCTACGAGTGAGCGCACCGCGGTTTGACCTTTGCCGCGAATCGCGATTGTGTTTGCCTCCGGCGAGCAACACCCAAGCGGAGGTAGCATCACATGAGCCGATTCGAACAGTATCAGAACAAATATCAGCACGCGCACCTGGAGCGGCGCGAGGGTATCCTGCAGGTCACCTTCCATACCGGCGGCAAGGAGATGATCTGGCAGCCGGGTCCGCACACCGAATACGGCGAACTGTTTACCGATATCGCGCGCGACCCCGACAACAAGGCGGTAATCCTGACCGGCACCGGCAAGTCCTTTTGCGCCGCGATCGACGCCGCCAGTTTTGGCCGCACCACAGCGCAGAGTTGGGATCGGATCATCTTCGAAGGCAAGCATCTGCTCATGGACCTGCTCGACATCGAGGTACCGATGATCGCCGCGGTCAACGGTCCGGCTTACGTCCATGCCGAACTGGCGGTGCTCAGCGATATCGTGCTGGCCAGCGAAGACGCGGAGTTTGCCGACCTCGCCCACTTCCCCGGCGGCGCGGTGCCCGGCGACGGCGTGCACGTGGTGTGGCCGCTGCTGCTGGGCTATAACCGCGGCCGCTATTTTCTGCTCACCGGCCAAAAGATACCGGCCCGCGAGGCGCTGGCGCTGGGTATCGTCAGCGAGGTCCTGCCGCGCGAACAATTGCTGGCGCGCGCCTGGGAACTGGCCCGGCAGATCGTCGCCAAACCGCCGCTGACCATCCGCTATGCGCGCACCGCGCTGACCCAGCATCTCAAACGCCTGATGCTGGACAATCTGACCGCGGGCCTGGCGGTGGAAGGGCTGGCGATTCTCGACGCCGTCAGCCGCGGCTGACCGCGCCTCAAACAAGCCGCGCGGGGCTTGCCGTTGAGGAAAACGCGCGGTGGAGGGCTTTTACCCGCTGTCCTCGATGCTCGCGGTGCACCCGGGAAACCTCGCGCGGAGAGCGATCTTGCCCACGCAAACTCGCTCTCCGGCCTGCCCCGGTGTGCGCCCGCGAATCTCAGACTCTTGCCTTCACGGCCGATTAGGTAGAGAAGTCCCACTGGGGAGCCGGACGTCCACCAGCACCACCGGGGCGAAGCGCCTGCCGGAGCAGGAGGCCACGATGTTCTGCCGCGAACTCAACCGTGGGAAATGCAAAACCTACCTGCTGGGATGCGAACGCACACGGCGCGCCGCCGTGATCGATCCGCTACGCGAGAACACCGGGCGCTATATTGCCGTGGCCGCCTATCATGACTTTCGCATCGAATACGCCATTGATACCCACACCCACGCCGACCATCGCAGCGGCACCTGGGACCTCGCCGAGCTGACCGACGCCAAGGTCGTGATGGAACGTCATGCGCCAGCGCCCCATGTCAACCTTCACGTCAGCCACGGCGACGTGCTGGAGGTCGGCGACCTGCGCATCAGGATTTTTCATACGCCCGGCCATACTCCCGACGGAATCAGTCTGTACGTCGAGGGATTCTTGTTCACTGGCGATACCCTGCTGATCGGCGGCACCGGCCGCGCCGATTTCGCGGGTGGTGACGCCGGCCAGCAATACGATGCGATAACCTCCGTGCTGTTCGCGCTGCCCGACGACACCGTGGTGCTTCCCGCGCATGACTATCGCGGCAATCACAACTCGACCATCGGCCGCGAGAAGACGTCCAACCCGCGCGTCGCCGGCCGCACCCGCGAGGCTTACATCAGGCTGATGAACAATCTGGGCCTGCCGCTGCCCGACAAAATCCAGGAGGCGTTGCAGTCCAACCAGTCCGCGATCGAAGACGACTCGATGAAATTCCCCGACATCGCTCAGCTCAACGCCGTCCATCAGGTCACCGCCGCCGAGCTGCATGAGCGTCTGGTGCGGGGCGGCACGCCGGTGATTCTCGACGTGCGTGAGCCGGAGGAATACTGTGATGAACTCGGCCACATTCGTGGCAGTCGATTGATCCCGCTCAAGACCCTGCCCGCCACAGCAAGTGAACTGGAGACCCTTAAGGGCAACGAAATCGTCGTCGTCTGCCGCGCCGGCGTCAGAAGCAGCACCGCCGCCGCGCTGCTCACAGGGCTGGGTTTCGAACATGTCAGCAATCTCAAAGGCGGGATGCTGGAGTGGAACGAGGCTGGCCTGCCGGTGGAGCGCTGAGTGGTCTCGGACCCCGCCGTTTTGCGTCACAACACCTTTTGCGCGCCGTTGTGCTTTGGCCCAGTCGAATCGAGAATTTCTTGGTCGTCACTGAGTTGGCCGCGGCGCAGCCCGCAATACTGACATTTTCGTCTGAAGGGGTTGCAACCGCCAAAAAGACCACCCCACAGAAACCACTCTCCGCATCGTGGACAGGGGAACATTTCCCAATAAAATCCAGCGGCAACGGCTAGAGCCACCAACGGTATCGCTATCCATAAAAGAACAGAATCGGCCAGACCGGGACGTATCGTATCCAAGGTCAATCCGAGCACCATCAGAACCGGAGCCCAACTTAGGGATAAGATCCAAAACAACCACATGCGCGCGCGGAGATCCCGCCACGCCTGGTCGTAACTCATCGGCGGCCGGGGCGAATTGGTAATCCACGCCCATATGTCCCGAAACATCTTGACCAAAGCTACAGGATTCCGGCGCTCGTTGCTTTTGACCGCCCAGGCAGCGAGGGCAGCGTGCGCAGGAGCACCTTTCTTTTTGAGGATTTGTTGGAGGCGGCGAGCGGATTCGAACCGCTGAATGGAGGTTTTGCAGACCTCTCCCTTAACCACTTGGGTACGCCGCCTCTGGGCCGACTGGTGAACTTAAATGCGTATCATGAGCCGCACTCCGTCGCAATTGGGCGGCTTTTGAGCAGTCGGTCTCCGTGGCATGGTCCAGCGCAGGCCGTCTGCCCGCCGATGACGCGCCGGCGTGTCTCGCTCGCGCCATCGCTCAAAAAAGGGTGGCGCGAGCACGCATGCTCACGCAACGATGGCAGGTACGGCGGCCCGCCCCACTAATATCCACTGTGCGCACCGACCCTGCCAGCGATGCACCTTACGTGGCATGATGGAACCATGGCAGCCATCAGCGAATACGATCTTTTTATCGACGGCCAGGTCTGCCGCAGCGATGACCGCTACGAGCAGACCTATCCGTACACGGGCGAGGTGGTGGCGCGAATCGCGCGGGCCAATGCGGAGCACATTGATGCCGCGATTGGGGCGGCATCGCGAGCCTTTGAGGTCACGCGCCGATTCTCGCGCGCGCGCCGCGCGGAACTGCTGACCGCGATTGCGCAGGCGATCGCCGAGCGGCGGGCCGAATTCGCGCGCGCGATCACCTATTGCACCGGCAAGCCGATCAGCTACGCGCGCGCCGAAGTTTCGCGCTCGGTTGGTGTGTTCACGCTGGCGGCCGAAGAAGCCAAACGCTTCGGCGGACGCTACGAGCCGCTCGATTTCGACCCGGCCCGCCCCGCCGCGCTCGGAATGGTGGAGCGCTTCCCGATCGGGCCCATCACTGCGATTGCGCCCTTCAACTTCCCGCTCAACCTGGTAAGCCACAAGGTCGCGCCGGCGCTGGCCACCGGCAATACGTTGATCGTCAAGCCGCCGCCGCAATGCCCCGCTCCGGCCCTGATGCTGGCTGAAATCGCCACTGCGGCGGGCGCTCCGCCCGGTGCCGTCAACGTCATCTCGGCCGACCCGCCCGTGGCCGAGCGCCTCGTTACCGATGACCGCGTCAAGATGCTGCTCTTTACCGGCAGCACCAGGGTAGGGTGGTCGCTGCGCGACAAGGCCGGGCGCAAACGCGTGACCCTGGAGCTGGGCGGCAACGGCGGATTGATCGTGGACGAGGACGTCGATTTGGAGCTCGCCGCCCGCCAGGCCGCGCGCGGCGCCTTCGTTCATGCGGGCCAGGTCTGCCTGTCGGTCCAGCGCATCTTCGTCCATCACAAGGTGTATGACCGCTTCCTCAAGCATTTCGTGGACGAAACCGAACGCTTCCCCATCGGCGATCCGATGGACGACAAGACCCTGGCCGGCCCGCTGATCGACAATGCCGCCGCCGATCGCGTGATGAACTGGATCGCGGAAGCACAGACCGCTGGCGCACCCATCCTGACCGGGAATCGCCGCCAGGGCACGGTGGTTGCACCGACCATAATTGAAACGCGCGAGAGCAGGTTCCATCGCCTGCGCGTGTGGTGCGAGGAAGTCTTCGGCCCGGTCGCGACGGTCGAGCCGGTCGAGTCGTTCGCCGCTGCCGTGCGCGAAGTCAACGACTCGCCCTACGGCTTGCAGGCCGGCGTGCTCACCAACAATCTCGAACATGCAATCCTGGCGTTTCGCGAGATCGACGCGGGGGCGGTAATCGTCGGGGAGACCGGCGTATTCCGCGTCGACAGCTACCCCTTCGGCGGCGTGAAGGACTCCGGAACAGGACGCGAGGGGGTGCGCTACGCGATGGAGTCGATGACCGAGCCCAAGATGCTGGTGCTCAATGTGCCGGGAGCGTTGAGCGCCGGGCGTTGACTTTGCGCCCCAGCGCGCGCATTTTCGCCTCGCAACAAACAGGCGCGTGTCCGGCGCGCGCGAGGTATCGATGGCCAACGAGCAAGGGCGGGAGCTTTACCCGCATCTGTTTTCCCCAATTCGCATCGGATCGCTGGAACTGCCCAACCGCATCACGATGGCGGCGATGTACACCGCCTCGGGTTCGGCCAACGGGATGGTGACCGAGCGCCAGATCAACTACTACCGGGCGCGCGCGGCGGCCGGCGTCGCGCTGATCGCGACTGAGCTGATCGGTATCGACCCCTACGGCTTCACCAATCGCTTCATGCTGCGCCTGGATCACGACCGCTACGTGGCGCCGCTGCGCCGTCTGACCGATGCCATTCACGACGCCGGCGGACGCATCGCCGCGCAGATCTCCCATCAGGGCCGCATGGTGGCCTCCACCTTCAGCCAGCGCACGCCGGTGGCCCCCTCGCCGGTGCCGTTTGCGATGTCGGAGACACCGCGCGCCCTGCGCCGCGACGAGATCCCCGCCATCGTGGAGAGCTTTGCGCGCGCCGCGCGCCGGGCACAGCAGGCCGGCTTCGACGCTGTCGAACTGCACATGGCGCACGGCTACCTGATCAACGAGTTCCTCTCCAAACTCACCAATCAGCGCACCGACGAATATGGCGGCGACGTGCGCGGGCGCGCGCGCTTCGCCCTGGAAGTGCTGGCTGCGGTGCGAGCCGCGGTCGGCAGCAGCTTCCCGATTATCTGCAAGCTCGCGGTCAACGAAGGAGTGCCCGGCGGCTATGAGAGCGAGGAGGGGGGCGAAATTGCCCGGATGCTCGAGCAGGGCGGCGCCGATGCGATTAGCACCTCGGTCAGCGAAGCGCAGGGACAGGGTTCCGAATTTACCAAGGAAGTCCCGCCGATGTACTTCGCGCCCGGCTCCGACGTGCCGCTGGCGGAGGCGGTCAAGGCCAGGGTGAAGATCCCGGTGGGCGCGCGCGGACGTATCACCACGCCGGAGCTGGCCGAGGAAATCCTGGCCGCCGGCCGGGCGGACTTCATCGTGATCGGGCGCGGGCTGATTGCCGATCACGAGTGGGCGCGGAAGGCGGGACAAGGACGCTCGGCTGATATCTGTCCGTGCATCGGATGCCTGCAAGGCTGCTTTGACCGCCTGATTGTAGACCTGCCGATAAGCTGCCTGACCAACCCGCGCGCCGCCAACGAAGCCGACTATCCGTGGACGCCGGCGGCGCGCCGCCGCCATGTGCTGGTCGTGGGTGGCGGACCGGGCGGGATGCAGGCGGCGCTGACCGCGGCCCGCCGCGGCCATCGCGTAACGCTGTGGGAGAGGAATCGGCGCCTGGGTGGCGCTTTCATCGCGGCGGCCAGTCCGCCGGGCAAGGGCGACTTCAACAACTATACCTCCTATCTGACGCGGGAGCTGGAAAAAGCGGAGGTTGCAATAACCCTGGGCAAGAACGCCGACGCCCAGGCCGTCGCCGCCGTGCAGCCCGACGTTGTAATCGTCGCGACTGGCGCCACAGTGGTCCCTGCGCAGGTTCCCGGCGATGGCACCATGCCGGTGTTCGACATCTATGGCGACCTCTACTTCCGGGACGTGCCCGCACAGCATCTGGCGGTGCTGGGCGCGGCGCGGGTCTTCTGTGAGACCGCGCAATGGTTGGCGGCCAGGGGCAAGCAGGTCACCATGATTGCGCAGGACGTGGCCCTGGCGCGCGACGCCGGGATGTACATCTGCAGAGTGCTGCGCGAGCAGTTGCACAGCAGTGAGATCGCGATTTACTTGCGCGCGGGCGTGGCCTGGACTTCCAAAGGCAAGGTGGTGATCGATCGCGACGGAATCCGCGATACGCTAAACGGCATCGACGCGGTGGTGGCGGCGGGCGAGCGGCGTCCTAATCCGGACCTGGCGCAGGAACTGATTGCATTGGGCCTGCGCACGATCGTCATCGGCGACGCCTCCAGTCCGCGCGACGCATTTCGCGCCACACAGGACGCCTTTGCCGCCGTTTACAACCTGGAATGAAGTTTTTCCCTCCCCTTCTGCGGCCTGCTGCTGTGGAAGAGGATGAGGGAAGAGGGGTCTGGGAGCTCGATGAGCGACGACCTCAATCTGAGCATCACCGGCGTCCAACCGCTGATCGAGATCGCCGGCGCGCGCCGCCTGTTGGTGGCCACCACGCGCGGCACGATCCGGATGGTCATGCATCAGGTGGAAAAGGCGCAGCGCGCCGTCCTCTGTCTGGGCGGCGCTGGCGGCGGGATGGACGGGCCTGCGATGCTCTATGCGCGGCTGGGGCTGGAAGCAGGCGCGCGGGGGCTTACGGTATTGCGCGTGCGCTACCGGATGCCGAATGAGATGGTGGAATGCGTGCTCGACGCGATGGCGGGGCTGTCCTTGCTCAAGGGCATCGGCCACCAGCGCGCCGCCCTGATCGGCCATTCTTTCGGCGGCGGCGTTGCGATCGCCACCGCGACGCTCAATCCGATGGCGGTGGCGGTCGCCGCGATCTCCAGCCAGCTCGGCGGCGCGCAAAACGTCGCGCAACTGGCGCCGCGTCCGCTGCTGCTGATTCACGGCACCGCCGACACCGTGCTGCGCGAAGAAAGTTCGCGGTTGATTTTCGCGCGCGCCAAAGAGCCCAAAACGCTTAAGCTGTTTGCGGGCGCCGACCACGGCCTGACCCAGGTGGGCGATGAGGTCCATCAACTGGTCAGCCAGTGGCTGAGCTAGAACGTCTGAGGGGATACCAGCAGAATGACCGAACCGGCTGGGCGCCAGTCGCCAGGAGGTTACCGATAGCCCTGGATGGTGACGACGGCGGTCTGGCCCATACGGAAGGGATATTCGGGATTGTTGGGGCCCAGGATGACGCGCACCGGAAAGCGCTGCGACAGGCGCACCCAGTTAAGGGTCGGCTCTACCTGCGGCAAGCCGGCCACGGTGGCACCATTTTCCTGGTAAAGCCCCCATCCGATCCCCTGCACGCGGCCGCGAAAGCGGCGGTTGGGATAGCTCAGCAAAAACACCTCCGCGCTCATGCCGGGGCGAATGTGGGAGAGGAAAGTCTCGCGGAAGTTCGCCATCACGTACCAGGTGCGGTTGTCGATGAGGCTGAGCACTTCGCGGCCCTCATTGGCATATTGGCCGACCGCGATGTTGAGGTTGGTGACGTAGCCGTCAAACGGCGCCCGAACGTAGCAGTAATCTACATTGAGTTTGGCGTCGTAAACCGCCGCCTCGGCGGCCTTGCGCCGCGCGTTGATGTCGCCATACTGGCCCAGTTGATTGTGCGCCTGGCGCACCGCCGAGCGCGCGTTGTCGACCGCGGCCTGGGCCGCGCGCGCCTTGCTGCGCGCGTCGAACACGTCGTTGGCGGTGACGAAATGGCGCTTGAGCAGCGGCTCGATGCGCGCCAGGTACTGCGCGGCATAGGCGGCGTCGGCGGCGCGCCGTTTCTGCTCGGCCTGCGCGGCGGCAATCGCATCCTGCAGGGCTTTGATTTCAAGGTTGGTCAGATCAAGCTTTGCCTGGGCGGCGTCGAGCGCCGAGCGATAGGGGCGCGGATCGACGACAAACAGCAGGTCGCCTTCCTTGACGTGCTGATTATCCACCACCGGCAGCTTGACGATCGGCCCGCCGACGTGAGGCGCGATGCCGACGCTGTTGGCGCGCACGTAGGCGTCGTCGGTGCGCGGGTAGACGTAGTAGAGCATCCCCACGTAGGCTGCCGCCGCGATTGCGCCGGCCATAATCGCGAGGCCCAGCAGGCGCCCCACAAGCTGCGCCGCCAGCGGTGCTCTTGGCATTGATTGCTGCGCTTGCATCAGCTTTCAGATGCGGTTGAAAAACGCCAGGTAGGCAAGGCAGGAAAGCAGCACGGCCAGGCTCGCATACACCAGCATCGGCGGTCCCATGTGCGCTTCAAGTCCCAGCCGCACGAACACCGGGCGGATTATTGCGGTTAGAATCGCGCCCGCAATCAGGCAGATGAGCCAGCTCGGAAAATCGGCCCCCGCAACGTTGATCACCGGATCGCATCCGGCGAGCGCCGGAGCACCAAGCCCCAGCGCCGCCGCGCCAGGCCAGAGGGTTGTATCGATGCGGGTCGCGCGGGGTTTCAACGTGGAGATTGTGCATAAGCGTCGCGCAACATTCAACGGCGCCAGGCCATCCGCACTCGCCCGGCATTTCGCATCGCGCGCCGGGGCGGTGTACTTAACGCCAAGTCCAATGGGCGAGGCGATATGAAGAAGAACAACCGGCAGACAGCAGGGTTCGGACAGGTCCAGAGGTGCGCCGTCAAAGGCGGGAGTCGGAACCGATGGCGCTGGTGGGCGGGGATTGCCGTGGGAGCGGCAGTCCTGCCGGGCCTGTGTGGATGCGTGTACCTGCAACACCAGCCCGAATTCGACCCGGCTCAATTCGCGGCCCGCGCCGCCGATCGGCCCTGGGTTGCGCCCGCCGGCGGTCAGGAATATGCCGTACCCGCTGACGCCATGGCGCCCGCGGCAATAGCGCCGCCGGCGGCGCATAAGCTGTACGACCTGCCCGAGCTAATCGACCTCGCGCTGCGCCACAATCCTGCCACCCACCAGGCATGGGCCGCGGCGCGTGCTGCGGCCGCGGCGTGGGGCAGCACACGGGCGTCCTATTATCCGAGCGCCGGCTTTGAGGGCGATGCCGGTTACACCAAGTTTCAGTTTGAAGATGAGTTCAACGACATCGTCATCAAGCAATGGGAATACAGCCCGATGGTCCAACTGAACTATGTGCTGCTGGACTTCGGGCGGCGCAGCGCGGCAGCCGACGCCGCGCGCCAGCAACTGGCGGCCGCCGACTTTCTGTTCAACCGTAAAATCCAGGAGGTGGTGTTCGCCACCCAGCGCGCCTTTTATGCCCTATCCGCCTCCAAGGCCGCGGTGGAAGCGGCGCGCAAGAACGTGGAACTGACGCAGACCGATGTCGACGCGGTCAGCCAACGGCTTGACCTCGGGCTGGCCACTGAGCCTGCGCTGCTGCTGGCGCGCGAGCGCCGCGCGCAGGCCGGCTACGACCTGGAAAACGCCAAACTGCTGGTGCGCGACGCGCAGGCCGACCTCGCTGCCGCGCTGGGGATGGCGGCCAATGCGCCGCTGGACGTGGAGAATCTCGATCGCCAACCGATCCCGCATCAGTTGGGCGCCAGCGTCGACCAGCTAATCGACCGTGCGGTCAAGCAGCGCCCCGACCTGGCCGCGCAGGTGGCCGCCCTGCGCCGGCGCGAGGCGGAACTGCGCAGGACTCAGGCTGCGTGGTATCCGACCGTGGGTCTGTCGGCGGTCTACGGCGAGAACCTGTGGAACTACAATTGGAACAGCCTGCCGGTGGTCAACTCGCTGCTTCCCCAGTACGCCGCCCATCTGACGATGCAATGGGACCTGTTCACCGGCCTGCGCCGTCTCAACGACATCCGCCAGGCCACCGCACAGCGCGACGCCGCGCGCGCCGCGTTGCAAGCCTCGGAAGTCGATGCGACCGCCCAGGTCTGGCATGCCTATTTTCAGTTCAGGTCGGCACGCAAGAAATACGAGTATGCGCAGGCTATCCTGTCTGCCTCGCAGGAGGCCTACGATTCCAATCTCGAAGCTTATCGCCAGGGACTCAGCACGATCGTCGAGCTGCTCTCCGCCGGCAATGATCTCGCCACTGCCCGCTACACGCTGATTCAGAGCAAAGCCGACCTGCTGACGGCGTCGGCCGCGGTCGCCTACGCCGCCGGGGCGGTGCCGATGCCAAACCGCTGAGCAGGCGGCAAAGCATGTGAATAAATAATCAAAATAACGTCTGTCGGATATTTGTCGCCGATCTTGGTATCGACCTTGCTGTTCAATCGAGTCAATGATCGACTGCAATTTACATACGACCGGAAGCCTACCGGTTGCTTTCATCGCGCTGGCGATATTACCGATCTGCCGCGCTTCGGTGTCCGCATCGGAATATGGAATCAGCACTTATCGTCCG
>Ga0070737_10005913_pt1 | contig 11440 bp, 9 predicted proteins | sample Coa_R1_10_FD_66438 | JGI IMG/M metagenome (GOLD analysis project Ga0070737, IMG submission 66438) | Surface soil microbial communities from Centralia Pennsylvania, which are recovering from an underground coalmine fire - Coalmine... | ecosystem: Environmental > Terrestrial > Soil > Unclassified ...
GAAGAATTCATCGACAAAAATTTCGGATAAAGATAAATATAAAAATATTTTTATATTTATCTTATAAAATGTGCGATAAACCTGCCATCTTTTTGATTAATTTGTATAAACCTCAACTTGGGCGAAAGATAAAATCTGTTTCATTGAGTAATTTGTTTAACAATAAATATGAAAATATATATAAATTAAAATGGAACTTAGTTTCGGGACCAAATAGAGATTTAGTTTCAAATGGAGTTGTAATTTTGGATAGAGATATAATATTAGATATCTTTGTTAATTTATCATGTGCAGAAAAATGTGATTATGGAGTTGTTTTGTTAAAAAATGACGAAATATTATATGCAAGTGAAACAGATGCGGTTTTAAATTTTAATATAGTTCAGAAATTTAACCAAGGAGATAAAATAAGATTGTTAATTTTAACAAATAATGATATTAAATTTTTTGATTTGGGTTGTAGCTGGTATTTAGGTATTGTGTACCGGGGTCCGGGCGATGATGGGACCATAATGATTTTCTAAATTTTTCATATTCACAAAATGACATATTATAACAAATATATTGATATTTATTGTTTAAAATCAATATTATTGCAATCTAGTCAAAAAGATTTAATGAGATGGAGATTGGTATCGAAAAATTTTAAACAAATAATCGAATCTCTTTATCCGGATGTCGATTTTTACACCGCTTGTAAAAAGGGACTTTATGTTGTTATAAATAACAAGTTAAAAAATAACTTTTACAATTGGAATAAAGCTCTTAAAAAATCAACAGATATAAATGTCGTTAAATTGTTAATTTCAAAAGGAGCTGATAGCAAAAATTCGTTTAATAAAGTATTTATCAATGCATGTAAAATTGGAAATATAGATTTAATAAAACTATTAATCGATCACAATGTTACAAATTTTAAAAAGGGTTTATATTATGCATGCAAATATGGTTATAAAAATCTTATCGATTTTTTTGTTCCCTTATGTGACAATTTTAACGGCGGACTTTATGGTGCATGTCGAAAAGGTGATTTGCAATTGGTAAAAATTATGATAAACAAAGGTGCGAACAAATTTACCAAAGCTTTATCATATGCATGTAAAAGTGGAAATTTAGAGTTAGTTAATTTTATAATATCACATAATGTTCAACATTTTAATTTAGCTTTAGTTGCAGCGTGTAAATATGGTCATAAAGAAATTGTACAACTTTTAATTTCATATGGTGCGAACGATTTTAACATGGGCTTATATAATGCATGTAAATATGGTAGATATGAAATTGTAAAAATGTTTTTAAATTTTCGAAATATTAATGTTAATTTAGCTTTATCCGCTGCATGTAAAAGTGGGAGTCGAGAAATTATAAATCTTTTAATTTCATACAATGCGAAAGATTTTAATAGAGGATTATGGAGTGCATGCAAATATAATAATATAGAAGTAATAAAACTTATGATTAAACATGGCGCGAACAATTTTTCAGGATGTTTAACATATGCATGCAGAAGAAGTAATATTGAAGTTATAAAACTTTTACTCGAGCATTGGTCTGAAGATATAAACTCAATATTTTCATATTTATCTCAACATGGAACTGTAGAAATTGTAAAATTATTAATTAGTTATGGTGCTAACAATTTTAATTTAGCTTTAGTATCTGCAATATATCATGAAAATATTGCGGTCATAAAATATTTAATCGAAAATACACCCATTAAATATGATGATTTTTTATTGGCATATGCATGTGAATCTGGTAATTCTGAAATTATAAATTTAATTTTAAAATTAGATATAGACAATTTTAATTTAGGATTATTAATTGGATGTGTATATGGAAACATGAATGTTGTTAAACTTATGGTGGAGAAAGGTGCATGTGATTTCAACTCGGGTTTGTTGGAAGCAAGCAAAAATGGACATTTTGAAATTGTTAAACTTATGGTCGAAAAGGGTGCAGATAATATTAGGGAAGCAAAAATGATAGCAGAGGAAAATGAGAATGATAAGATTATAGAGTATCTAAACAAATGTTGAGTTTATACATTATATATAATGTATAAACTTTATGATTTATATGTTTTTATATAATCTATTATATATTCTAATGTTGGTCTCTCATTAAAATTGTAATTAAGAGATAATCGAATTATTGGGTCAATATAAAAATTTTTATATTTTACATCTTTTTTTAAATCTGGATATTGCTTATATAAACACACATAAAATAGACACCCTAAATTATAAACGTCAGATTTTCTTAAATCTATATTTTCATTGGAATCTTTTTCCCTTTCAGGAGGCAAAATAGTTCCGGAACCATAATTATACGAATATTCAATGTTAAAATGTTTTTCCACCTCCTTATCAAATGTTGTAGCTAATCCGAAGTCGATAACCACTATATCACTGTTATCTTTTAACAAAATATTTTCCATTTTTATATCATTGTGTGCAATTCCATGTGAGTGTATATAATACAATGCGTAACATATTTTTTTAAAGATTTCCATCCATTTGGATTCCGTAAAATTAAAACTGTTAACGACAGTAAATAAATCTATACCATCAATATAATGGTATAAAATTAAAAAGATGTTATCATCGAAAATGAATTTGTGAAGTTTAGGTAAAAAATCTTGTTTATCACCTAGGTATTTAAGAATCGTAACTTCATTATTTGCAATTCTTAGACATTTATATTTATTTATATAAATTATTTTTAATGTGTATTTATTTTTTTTGTGTTTAACAAGATAAATATCGGAAAATCCACCGAAGCCGATTTTCTTGACCAACTGATATTTAGGTAACAACTTATTTATAAAATTTAAATTCATTTATTATTTTTGAACAATTTTAAAATTGTATTATAATAAATGACATCGGAAACATTATTATCATTTCCATATAAAAGAAAATATCTTAATCTTGATTATTTGTGGAATAACTTGATAACATTAGATTTGGTTTCTCCAAAGTTGATGGAAGCACCTAACTATTGGATAAGACCTACAAAATATTTATATTATAACATGTTTAATTTAAACCACAATTATACATTGGTATTTATCATCCCCGATGATGCATATGACAAATTAAATGTTTTAACAGATTATTTTACAGAAGAAGCGAGAATGAAAGCAAAACGGAAGGGAAATATTACTCCTTATCAATTTTATTATAAAAATTATGAAAAATTGGTCAAACAAGGAGAAGAGATGATGGGGAATGTAAAAGTCGGCGAAAGATTACCATTGGAACATTATGTTAGAGAGGCAATATATTTATCAAATTGTGAATGTAACACATTTAATATTGCTTTAGCAAAATCTATATATAAATTTTTTAATTCCAAAATTGTTTTAGATCCATCTGCAGGTTGGGGAGATAGAATCTTAGGCGCCATTGGTGCTGGAGTTGAAGTATATCACGGTGTTGACCCAAATGGAAATTTAATAAATGGGTATAATGAGATATTAAATATGATAAAGAAAAGAACTGGAAATGATAAATATTTATTATATATAGAGGATTTTTTAAATGTAGAAGTTCCCGAAAATAGTTATGATACAGTTTTTACAAGTCCACCTTTTTATGACTACGAAATATATTCAGAAGAAACAAATCAAAGTATATATGGTAAAAAAACAATTGAAGAATGGCTTAATTTATTTTTATATCCATATTTAATGAAATCATGGCAAGCACTAATTTATAATGGATATTTAATTTTATATGTTAGTGATGTAAAAAATACATATTTTGTTGGAAAAATGCATTCATATATTATAAATACATTAAAAATGAATTTTTTGGGTATTGCCGCATGGACGGACTCTAATTTATCAAAATCGCACCCAATTTGGTGTTATCAAAAACGAATTGTAAAGGTTTAATTGATAATCAAATTATCCAAAGAAAACAAAATGAATTTGATGTTTATTTTGTTTTCTTTGGCATTGGTTTCTTGCTGTCCCACAGGAACATGGGGTCCAAATTGTGTTTGTAACAATTCAAATGTTAACGATTTTTATTGTTACAACTCGACTTCATATTTTTTGTGCAATTATGAAGATAATATAATTTATGTTCAAGATTGTCCAACTGGATTGGTTTGCGATCCCGTTAATAAAGTTTGCAACTGGCCTTCGACCACGGGGACTCAAACGACCACGGGGACACAAACGACCACGGGGACTCAAACAACAACGGGGACACAAACGACTTCATCTTGTTATCAAGTTTGTAACTTAGTTTGTCCGACGACAACGGGTTTCACAACTACAAACACAACATATAAATTAATTGGTTATTGGGGACAATCTGGTGATAATCAAGATATTCCACTTACGGATTCAAGATTCGATGTTTTTTCAGATATTAATGTTGCTTTTGTTATCTATTTTTTCCCTCTAGAAAATTGTGGAAACAACATATCAATTCCGGGGTCCAATTTTGCAGGTTATTGTGATCAAATTTATTACCCAACATGTGCAGGTTCTTTAATTTGTCCAACTATGGCTCAACAAATATCAACGAGGTTAAGTCAAGGAAAAATTGTAAAAATAAGTTTAGGCGGTTCAGCGGGAGTATATTCAAATCCGACATCTATTCAAGATGCAGAAAATTTCGCTCAAGTAATTTGGGATACATTTTTGGGCGGTAACTCAACATATAGACCATTTGGCGATGTTGTTCTTAGTGGCGTTGATTTAGATATAGAAGCGGGCTCATATGAATATTGGCCATATTTTGTTAACAAACTTAGACAAATAATGAACAATTCTGGAAATAAATATTATATAACAGGTTCACCACAATGTCCATATCCTGAACCCTATTGGGGCTCAATATCAAATAACAATACAATTTTAGGTTCAGCATTACAATCTCTTGATTACATATCTGTACAATTTTACAATAATCAAGGTGGATGCCAACTTACTGGTTCCGATTTTTTATCTGCATTTGAAACATGGGCAAATTTGGGAGTTCCTTTATATTTAGGAATCCCAGGTTCATCAAATTCTGCATCCATTGGTTATTTGTCATCTCAACAACTTCAAAGTGTTTTAAACCAAATTTATACATTTTCAACATTTAGTGGGGTCATGATTTGGGATTTAGAGACCTCGGTATTAAATGTCGAAAGTAATAACAATACATTTGCATATAATGTATATAATTTATTACAATCGTTGTAAATTTAATTGATATAAATTATTCATATTTATTTAAAATGGATAATTTATATCAAGATATATTTATTTACCTTTTATCTTTTTTTAATCAAAGAGAATTAATACATTTAATGAGAGTTTCAAAAAACTTTTATCATACTATAGATAATCTAACATTACCAAATGTTGATTTTTATGTTGCATGTTCAAAAGGTTATTATCTAAATATAAGAAAAAACTTACAATATATTAAATTTTATGATTTAAATAAAGCACTTTTGCATGCATGTAAAAGTGGTCATATATCAATAATAAATTTATTATTAAAATACGGTGCAGATAACTATGATTTAGGTTTATATGCCGCATGCAAATATGGTCATAAAGACATTATCGATTTTATGATATCAAAAGGTGCCACCAATTTTAATTTTGCATTAAGAGGTGCAGCAGAAGGTGGAAAAAAAGATATTATTGATTATATAGTGGAAAATGGTGCTACAGATTTTGATAGAGCATTGGAAGGTGCATGTAAATATGGTCATAAAGAGATTATAGAATATATGATCGAAAAGGGTTCCGATAATTTTAACTGGGGATTATATGTGGTCTGCAAAACTCTCCATGTTAAAAATAAAAAAGAAATTATCGATTTATTAATTTCAAAGGGTGCAAACGACCTCGATTTAGGATTACAGGCCTCATGTGAAATTGGTGATATTGAAATTATAAAATATATGATTTCAAAAGGTGCGAATGATTTTAATAGAGGATTGATAATGGCGTCAATGAACAAACAAATTGATGTTATAAAATTAATGATTAAATATGGTGCAGATAATTTAGATGAGGCGTTATTTTACGCATCACAATATGGAAATATAGATTTAATAAAATTTCTTATTAATAATGGTGCAAAAAATTTAAATCAAGCATTGAAAACAGCAATTATACATGAAAACAAGGAAGTTGCTGAATATCTCGCGGAAAAACTTAACATTAATTTAACATTGTTAAATCAATGTTATAAATTTGGTTGTTTGGAATTTTTAATGTAAAAGATTTATATAAGTCATTATATAAATCTTGTAATAATCTTATATCATATTATCATTATTATGTTTAAATAAAAAGTTAAAAAATGTATTATTATTGTCATAATAATTGTTTTCATAATATTCAAATGGTATTAACTTTTTGTCATTAAAACACTTTTGTTTATATGTTGTTATATCGCTAATGTTTAATTTTTCACAAGCTCTAATAAATTCATCTAATGTTAAATAATACTTTTGTTTTATCTTATCATATAACAGTGTTCCTAAACACCATTTAACCCAATTTTCATTTTTATTTTCTAATTTAAATTTTAAAAAGTCCTCTGCTTTTTCTTTTGTATCTATTAACATTTGACCTTTAATATATCTATTTTTGTTTTCATCTATTATCTTTTTTCTATTGGGGTCGATTTCGGAACCATCTTTGTCGTATTCCTTTAATAATAAATCTTTTAAAACATCGAAATCTATTTCATATTCATCATTTTGTGTTTCTTTAAAATCTAGTTTTCTGGTCATCGATAGTTCTTTAAAATTTTTAAACTCTAATTTTTGTTTAATTGTATCATCCTCATTATAAATGGCCTTTAATATGCGTCGCAATTTTTCAAAGGATTTATCCTCTTCAAAAACATTGCTTTCAACAATGTAAGGAATAATTATATATCCAATTTTTTTGTTTTTATGTTTTCTCAAACATCTTCCAATGGATTGGATTATTTCTACTTCTGATGACATATTTCTTGCAAAACATACGGAATCACAAATTGGTAAATCTATACCTTCACCAAGAATATGACAATTATAAAATATTGCTTTATCTGATTCTTTAAATCTTTTAATATGGTTTTTTCTATCACTTACACATGTTTTCGAGTTAACTACAAATTTATCCACATCAATGTCTGTTATATTTTTTAACTTATTTGAATGTTCAATGCTTTCACAATATACAATCATATGATTTATATCGAGTGATTCAAAACATTTTTTAATTAAATATGCCGTTAAATAGTCCCTGTCTTCAATCTTATTGATATAAATACAAATAATTTTATAATCACATAAGTTATCATCTATTATAGCTTGTTTTATTGTATATCTATATATTAATTTTCCATATTGAGATAAATTATCCATTGAATAAATAGAATTTTTAAAGTTTACCTCAGTTGCGGTCATAAATAGTTTTTTGGTCGACGCAACTTCCATCGATTTACAATATGATTTGTTCTCATTTCCTGTTGTGTGATGAGCTTCGTCATAAATAATTAAATCGAACTTTTCGTCGACCAATAAATAAGATGAATCATATGTCGAAAAAACAATTATTTTGTCATTTTGCATAAAACTTTTTATTTTAGATTTATCTGTTGTGTTCTTTAACCTATTTGGGAAATCTGAACATATTGGTAATAACTCGTAATCTAACTTATTTGCTATTAACTCGGTCTCCCATTCATCATAAAATTGTGATAATAAGCTTTGTCCATAAATAAATATACAAACTTTATTAAATTTATAATGAACAAAAAACCAAAACGAAATTAATGTTTTACCCGAACCACATGTACATATTAATTTACCATTTTTGTTCTGTTCAAAGTATTGATACATATAATCTAATATTTGTTGTTGAAATTTAAATGGTCGTCGAGGAATGATTGTTATTTGTATTGGTGTTATTTTTTGTTTTGATATTTCTCTTATTTTATCCCAAAATTGAGGATTACACTTTCGTTCTAATATTGTATAATCAACACATTCGATATAATCTATATCCTTTGATATAGTTTTTGCACTCGTAAAAATTATATCAATTAAGGGTTTATTATGAATTGTTGCATAAAATGTTGATAATTTGCTAACACATAAAGTTGAATCTTGTGTAAATTTAACCTGTACTGCAAAATATTTATCGTCTTTTCTTCCAATGCCGTCAATGCCTTTATCTCTAGATGGTAACTTTAAACAACTCTTAAAATCAGGAGAAACATCTTTGTACATGCAATATTCATCAAATCGATTAAAATATACAAAATATAAATAAGCAAATTGCTCAAATAAGCGTCCTTTTTCAATCTTATTATCTATATTTGCCAATATTTGGTAGAAATCGGAAAACGAATTAACATTATTTAAATATATATTAATTTCCATTTAAGGAAAATATTTCTTATATAGTATCAAAAAGATATACTTAAATGTAAAAAAAATGTTTAGATACATTGGAAATCCAGAAACTGATGTGGAACCTGATATAAATAAACTCAACTTTATCTGTTCATTATTTGTTTTAAGTTTATTTATATCATTTTTAATATATCTTATAATTTTTAGATCCATATATACATGATAACTTAAAATAAATAATATATGTTAAATAAAGAATGTCAACGACACCCGAACCATTTGCAATATCAGGAATAAACTTCGAAATTCTTAAATATTTAAACTATAAGGAATTAATAAATTTTTGCAGTGCGAATAGAACAATAAAACAAATTTGTGACACTGATCCAAATATAGCGAATCTTAAAATACAAAAATATGTCCAATATATAATAGAGAAAAATGACAACGATTTAAGTAAAACAATTTTTAAATCCATAGAAACAAATAACATAATTGTTTTAAATTATTTAATTAACAATATGAATTTTGATCCATCGGTAAACGATAATCAAGCTTTAATTTTCGCCTGTCAATTGTCAAATTATGCAATTGTAAATATTTTAACAAACGACAAACGAGTTGATATTTTGGCACAAAATTATGAAGCTTTATATACATGTGTAGAAAACGGAGATTTAAATATTTTCGATCTGTTTTTAAACAAAACAGATGTTCCAAAGGATGTTTTAGATGAGTTGTTTATGGTTGCATGCATGAATCAAAAAATAAGTATCGTTAATAGATTATTAACATTTAATATAGATATAAATGTTTTAAATGATGCTTTAATCAATGCATGTGAAAATGGTTACACAGATATATTCGATATATTAATAAATATCCCCGATGTAGATCCATCTGTAAATAATAATGTATGTTTAGAACAGGTATGTTTAAATGGAAATTTGGATATCTTTTACAAACTTATTTCAGATAAAAGAGTAAGTGTTTCAGATAATATGTTTATCAATGCATGTTCAAATGGTCATTACGAAATAGCAAAAGTTTTATTAAATTATCATATCAATCCTGCGTCCAATGACCAACAGGCACTTATTTCGGCATCCAAAAATGGACATATAGATGTTGTTAAATTATTATTAAGTTTACCTGAAATAGATCCAAGTAAGCAAGATCAAAGTGCATTAAATATGGCATCAATTTACGGTCATTATGATGTTGTTAAAATTTTATTATCAGATAAAAGAATAAATCCTGTGTATCAAAATTGTATAGCATTATTATATGCATGTCAATATGGACATAAAAATATAGTGGAACTGTTTGTGTTAGAAAATTTGGTCTCCGATAAACAATGTTTTAATAATTGTTTAACTACAGCATTAAGGTCAAAAAAATACAACATTGTTGATTTATTAGTCGATAAAGTTGACGTTGAATCTCTGAACGAGGGAATTAAAATATCATGTTTAAATGGTAGTTATGAAACAACTGAGCTTCTTATGTCATATGGTGCTGACCCCTCTGTAGATAATAACTTTTGCATTATTTGTGCTTCTGAATATCGATATACAAATATTGTATATTTATTGTTAAAAGATTCGCGTGTTGATCCAAGTGATAAAAATTACTCGGCGTTAAAACATGCGATATTAAATAATGATTACAATACAATCGATATGTTAATTTCTGATAAAAGGATAAAGGAAATTCCTGAATCTATAGTTGATATTGTCATTAAAAATGGAAATTTAGATATTTTAAATTTGTTAATACGTAAAAAACTTAAGGTTAATGAGAATTTGTTATATAAAGCAGTTATATATCATAAAAACTTAATTGTTAAAAGATTACTAGATTTCAAGTTTACAAAAAAACAAATAGATAAAGCTATAAAGTTAACTCATGGAAATGATGAGATTTTGTTATCTTTATATAACTATATATCAGCAAATTTCTAATGTTAAATGATAATATTTTTAACAAATAGTTAAAAATATTTAAAATGTCTATTCCTTACGATTGTATTTCGGAAGTATTTAAATATTGTAGTCATAAAGATTTAATTCGATGGCGAAGAGTGTCCCGAAAAATAAAAGACATTATAGATAAAATACCAACAAAAAATATAAATTTCTATGAAGCATGTGAAAAGGGGTATTATTTGGCAATTAAAAAAATTAAAAAGAGAAAATATTGTTTAAATACTGCATTATATAGAGCATCAAAAGGTGGAAACATTGATATAATGAAACTTTTAATTTCATATGGTGCGAACAATTTTAACTATGCATTAGAGGGTGCATGTAGAGGAGAAAAAGTAGAAGCCGCTAAATTTTTACTTTCATATAATGTTGATGATTTATTTAGAAGTACTTATTATGCATGCAAATCTGGTAATTTAGAATTAATAAAATTATTAATATCAAAGGGCATCAAACATTGGGATCAAGCTTTATATGGTGCATGTAAAAATGGAAACATAGAAAATGTGAAATATTTACTTCAATATGCAAAAAATCCATCTTATAATGAGATGTTTTGTTATGCATGTAAAAGCAACTTAGAATTAGCAAAATTTTTATATACAAATTATCCTTGTAAATATAATTTAAATTGTGCCTTGTTTTATGCATGCAAATATGGAAAAATAGAAATTGTTAATTATTTATTAGAATTAGGTGCCGACAATGTTGATTATGCGTTAAAAGGCGCATGTAAAGGTGGTAAAATAGAAATAGCAAAAATGATGGTAAATCTCGGTGCCACAGATTTCAATGATGCTTTATCGTATGCATGTAAATGTGGAGATTTAGAAACTGTTAATTATATAATTTCACTCGGTGGTAATGATTGGGAATCTGGACTCTTTAGTGCTTGTCAATATGGACATGGTGAAATTGTAAAATTGATGCTCACAAAAAATATAAGTGAAGATTGTTTGGAGTTTTGTGCTTACAATGCAAGTGATAATGATGAAATAACTGAGATATTAAAACCATATGTTAAATGATTATATTGTATATGTTATCTGCAAAATGGAGATTATAGGTTTTCATTG
>Ga0070737_10005917_pt1 | contig 11430 bp, 7 predicted proteins | sample Coa_R1_10_FD_66438 | JGI IMG/M metagenome (GOLD analysis project Ga0070737, IMG submission 66438) | Surface soil microbial communities from Centralia Pennsylvania, which are recovering from an underground coalmine fire - Coalmine... | ecosystem: Environmental > Terrestrial > Soil > Unclassified ...
CCGGAGCCGGAGCCGGAGCCGGAGCCGGAGCCGGAGCCGGAGCCGGAGCCGGAGCCGGAGCCGGAGGCCGGGAAGGGGCGGGAGCCGGAGCCGGAGAGGCCCTCTCCGGCGCTGCGGCGCCGCAGTGGCGCTGCCCCCGCTGTCGCGGCGAGCTGCGCGATCACGAGCACGGGCTCGAGTGCGCGGGCTGCGCAGCGGTGTACGGCGTGCAGGCGGGAGTGCCCGACCTGTTCGAGCCGGCGGCGGACGCCTGAGGGAGGTGGGCGCGACGCTCGCGCGGGTGCGCGGCCTGCTCTCGCTGCCGCTCTACGCGCTCGCGCGCGCGAGCCCGGCGTGGCCGGCGGTGGACCGCGACGTGCGCCGCTACCTGCAGCCGCGGATGGACCTGCCGCTCGCCGAGCGGGTGCAGCCGGCGGACGCGCTGCGGGCGATGGCGCACAGGCCGCTGCGCTCGATCCTGTACGCGCGCCTGCGGCTCGCCGGTGGGCCGTGGCGGCTGCTGGCGGCTGTGCTGCCGGTGCTCTACAGGCCCGCCGTCGCGCTGGAGATCAGCTGCGCGCAGATCGGCGGCGGGATGTGCTCGTACCACGGCTTCGCCACGATCATCGTCGCCGAGCGGATCGGCGAGGACTGCCTGTTCGCCCAGCAGGTCACCGTCGGCTACGACGACCGCGGCGGCTGCCCCACGATCGGCGAGCGCGTCCGCATCGGCGCGGGCGCGATCGTGCTCGGGCCGATCGAGATCGGCGACGACGCGGTCATCGGCGCGGGGGCCGTCGTCGTCAAGGACGTGCCCGCGGGAGCGGTCGTCGGCGGCGTGCCGGCGAGGGTGATCGAGAACGCCGCGAACCGCTACGGCGCTACAGGAACTCAGCCAGCCCGCTGAGCTCGACGCCGGGGATCGCCATCGCGCGCAGCAACCGCTCGGCGACCTTGCGCCACGTCAGCTGCGCCGCGTGCTCGCGCGCGAGCTCTCCCAGGCGTCGCGCCGTCCGCGGGTCGGCTAGCTCGAGCATCGCCTGCAGCAGCTGCTCGGGCTCACGCGGGTCGACGAGCACGCCGCCCGGCCCGATCATCGTCGCCGCACCGCCGTCGGTCGTGCCGATCGACGGCACCCCCGCCGCGCCTGCCTCCGCGTACACGAGGCCCGCGGGTTCGTGCAGCGAGGGCATCACGAACGTCGTCGCGCGCGCGTACAGGTCCGCCAGCCGGCCGCGGTCCTCGCGGCTGTCCAGCGACAGCGGCCCGTGGGCGAGCACGCCGTCCGCCCGCACCGGCGGGTGCCCGCCGACGAGGTCCAGCCGGGCCTGCGGATGGCGCTCGCGCACGCGCGCGAACGCCGCGAGCACCGCCGCTCCGTTCTTGCGCTCCCAGTCGACGCCGACGAACAGGTATCGCGGCTCGCTCCAGTCGCGATCGGGGTTGGGGGCGAGCTCGTGGTTGCGCCCGAGCCCGACGGTGAACACGCGCTCGCGCGCGATGCCGTAGTCCTCGACGATGCTGCGCGCCACCCAGTGCGTCGCGCAGCAGCATGCGTGCGCGCGTTCGTAGACGCGGCGCTGGCGCGTCACGTACCGTGCGACGTCTCGCTCGCCGAGGTCTCGCAGGTGCACCCACGGGTAGCTGGCGAGGGCCTGCACGACGGTCGAGTCCTCGAGCGTGACGACGCGCGCGCCGGCGGGCAGCAGCATGTCGCTGCAGCGCTGCACGATCGCGTCCAGCCGGCCCGCCCTGGCGATGCCGGCCCGCAGCAGCAGCGTGCGCGCGGCGACCGTCGGGCGCCCGAGTTTCGCGGCGCTGTGCGCGCGCCGCGCGGCGCCGCGCGGGTCGCGCAGATCGCGCGGGCGCACGCGCGCGCCGAGGCTCGCGAGGTGCGCGGCGCGGGCCACGCCGGGCGCCAGCGCGCCGCTCAGCGGCACGACCTCCGCGACGAGCCCTTCGAGCGCGCGCAGCAGCGAGGCGGAGGCTCCGGAGCCCGCCCGCACGTCACGGGGATCGAGCACGTCGGCGAGACCCACGCGCAGCGAGCTGGGCGAGCGCATCGACGCGCAGCCTAGCTTCGCCGAACGTCGAGTCGGGCTCGCGGCCGGTCCACCGCCCGGCAGTGCGCGGCCGGCGCGCTCACCGCTGCGCGACGATGTCGGCGTGGGGTTCTCCGAGCATGCGGCGCAGCGCCGCGCTCGAGACGCGCGTGGGCGTCGAGGCGAGGAAGCGCGAGACCGCGAACGCTTCGCTGCGCTCGACGCCCGCGAGGCGAAAGCCCGGCGGCGGCTCGGTCGGCACCGCGGGCGGCGAGGGCGAGCCGAAGGTGTGGCGCACGCGCAGCCCCACGAAGTCGAGCTCGCGCGTCCTGACACGCTTGCCGTAGACGCCGCGGATGGGACCGAGGTAGATCGACAGCGGCACCGACCCGAGGTTTTCGGTGACGATCACGCGCCCGGACCCGGCGCTGCCGAGCGCCTGCGCGGCGCCGCGCCAGTCGTCGCGCTGGTAGGCGGGGATCAGCTCGGTAGCCGCGACCACCGCGAGCGAGACCGCGCACAGGCCGAGGCCCAGCAGCATGCCCGCACGCCCCGCGCGCCTGGCGCCGAGGCCCGCGGCGACGAGCACCGCGCTCGGCGCCCACGCGGCGATCACGTTGCGCCCGTCGAACACGTCGATCGCGTGCACGGCCGCGAGCGCCAGCGGGATCGCGAGGCCGCTGGCGGCGACGATCGCCGCATCCCGCGCGCGGCTGCGTTCGCGCGGCGCTCCGCGGCGCAGCAGCAGCGCGAGCGCCCCCAGCGCGAGCAGGCCCGCGAGCGCGCCGGTGAGCACCTCCAGCGGCCCGTAGAGCCCGACGAGGAACAGCTTCACCGTCTCCCCGACGCGAGAGACGAGCGACGCTTCTTCGATCCACTTGCTCGTGCCGCTGCGGCGCTGCGCGAGCGCGAGCGGCGCGAGCGCGACACCGACGAGCACGACCACGCCCGCCGGCGCGGCCGTTCGCCTGGCGCCGAGGCGTCGCACGAGCATCGCCGCCTCGGGGACGAACAGGAACAGGGCGAAGTAGTGGGTCAGCAGGTCCAGGCTCGAGAACGCCGCCCACCACGCGAGCGCGCGCCCGTCGTCGCGCTCGAGCGCGCGCTGCCAGAACACGAACGCGCCCGCGGCGAACAGGATCAGCAGCCCGTAGCTGCGCGCCTCCTGCGAGTAGTAGAAGGTGGCGGGGTTCACCGCCGCCAGCGCCGCCGCCCACACTCCCGTCCGCGGCGATATCTCGCGGCCGGCAAAGTACAGCGCGGGCACCGTCAGCGTGCCGACGAGCGCCGAGAACGAGCGAAAGCCGAGCGGGCCGACGCCGAAGAGCTTCGTCCACAGCCACACCAGCACGTAGTACAGGGGGGGCGTGGACTCGTTCGAGGACAGATGCGAGAGCATCCCGCCGAAGCCGCGGCGCACGAGCTCGATCGTCGCCGACTCGTCCAGCCAGACGCTCTGCACGTCGAGCGTCGCGAAGCGCAGCACACCGGCTGCGAGCGTGATCAGCAGCACGATCTGCAGCGGCTGCAGCTCGCGGTTGCGCACGCGCACGGACACACCCGTGCGAGCCGCGTCGACGCTGGCGTCCGAGAGCACGGACGCAGCGGGCGCGAGGCGGGTGCCCATGCCCGCGATTATGCCACCTGCCTCGGGCGTGCCGATCCCCTGCTAGCCGGCGAGCAGTTCCTCGGCCGCCGCCGTGTACGGGCCCTTCGACTGGTCTTCGTGCTGCAGCAGCCCGCAGTAGTATTCGCGGTCGTCGCTCACGTTCGCCGGACGCTGGTCGCGCACCTGGTAGAGCATGAACATGCCGAGGCGGCCGCCGAGCATGTGGCGCATTTCGCCGACCACCGTTCGCATCGTTTCCGCCGCCTGCTGATAGCTCATGCAGGCGTTGAAGCCGAAGTTTTCGTTGACGCAGCTGCCGTTGTCCGAGGACAGGCCCCACTCGGTGACGTCGATCGGGATCTTCGAGGAGGCGCCGTGCGCGGCCGACTGCGCGACGATGTCTTCGATCTTCGAGCGCCACTGCGTGCCGTACGGGTGGCTGACCCAGCCCGCGACGTAGCTGCCGAGGTTCGGCACGGCGGAGAACATGCCGTCCATCCAGTTGCCGGTCCAGTCTTCGGCGACGGCCAGCAGCCCCACCTTCTCGCCGCTCGAGGCGATCGCTTCGGCGGCTTCCTTCAGGCGCACCGCGTAGGTCTCGGCGCGTGCCTGGTAGGACGGTTCGCCGGCGTTGTCGCCGTACTGATAGCCCCCCGAGGTCTCGTTGCCGAACTCGATCGTGCGTATCGCGAGCTGACCGTCGCCGTGCGTCGCCCAGAAGCTCCCGCCCGGGCCGAACGCCTTCGCCCACCCCGCGAGCGCCTGCGCTTGCGCGGGGGTCGGCATGCTGCCGTAGAAGGACAGCAGCGGCGCGACGCGGATGCCCCTCGCGGCATACGCCGCGATCACCGGTTCCATCTGCGCGGGCGTCGTCCCGTCTTCGAAGGCGACGCGCACGACCTTCGCTCCGAGATCGGCCGCGCCGTTGACGTCGAGGTTCATTTCGGTGCCCGAGTTGATGCCCGGTTCGAAGCCGCCCGCGGGCTGGGATTCGCCGGGTTCTTCGTGGCCGGCGGGGGGATAGGCGATCGTGACTTCCGTCGACCACGCGCTGCCGTCGACCGCCGTGCGCACGTTGTAGTGGACGCTCGCGCCGGGCACCGCCGTCGGGGTGACCGACGTGCCGCTCACCTCAGAGAAGCTCGGCGCTTCGTCGTTCACGCGCGTCTCCAGCACGTATGTGTCGACGTCCGCGATCGCCGGCCAGTACAGCGTGTCCCCTTCGAGGCTCACCGTCGGCGCCGCCTGCGGGCCCCAGCCTTCGCCGGCTTCCCCGCCGCCGGGGTGTTCGTGGTGGCTCGGCGTCGCCACGCCGACAGGCGCGGTTTCGGTGCCGGTCTGCTTGGCGCCGCCGCCGCCCGCGCCGACGGCGCCCGCGGGGCTTTCCGGGCTCGACGGCGCCGGCGAGGCCTCGCCGGCGCCGGCGGGCTGCCCGGAGCCGGTCGCGCCGGAGGAGCTCGACGCGGGGTAGTCGATCGTCTGCGCGTTCGACCACGGCGCGCCGGCTGTCGCGGCGCGCACGCGGAAGCGCACCGCGTGACCGGGAAGGGGGGGAGGGGTCCACGAGGAGCCGGTCACGAGGTCGTACTGCGCGGCGTGCGCGGCCTGTCCCTGCACGCGGCGTTCGACCAGGTACGCGCTCGTGTGCGGGCTGCGCGTCCATGTCAGCCGCGTGCCGCTCACGCTCAGCTGCGTGTGTGTCCGCGCGCTGGCGCTCGCCAGCCGGTCCCTGCGCGGAGCGCTGCGTGCGAGCCGCGCGAGCGCGTGTTCTGCGCCCGCCAGCCGCCTGCCGGCATGCTGGATCGCCTCGGCGCTCGCGGAGCAGCGGTCGTTCGCGCCGGCGCCCGCCTGCGCGAGGCAACGTGCGAGCGCGTCGGCGCTGTGCACGAGCGCGCGGTCGGCGAGCGTCTGGCGCCGCGCGGCGCCGAGCAGGCCGGGCGCGATGCCCTGCCGCGCGTGCGCGGCGCGCAGCGCGTGGCGCGGAGAGGCGGCCGCCACGGCCAGCCCCGACGACAGCGCCCAGCCGCTCGTGGCCAGAGACGGGAGAAGCAGTACGGCCGCACAGCGCCGCCACGATTTGCGAGTCATGTATGCGCTCCTTCGGCAGCTGGGCCGTCTCCCGCGGGGAGACCCCTGGCTTTGCGAGCCCGCCTCTCGACGGGGGTGCCTTTCTCGGGTCCGCGCCACTTCGCTCGGTCGCTGCTCCGAGCGCTTGACGCCTGCACGCGATCTTTCGGCCGCGGCGCGCGCTGCTGTTAGCGAGCGCGCCGTGCGTGGACACCTGTCTCGCGCCGCCCCGTCCGGCGGCGCCGACGCGCGCTGCTCGCGGCGCTGCGACGGCCATCCGGCGCAGGGCGCGCCCGCTCGGTTCAAGTGCGGGGCGCGCGCGGACGATTAGGTTGCAGTGACCGGAGCGGGCGCAGCTATTCTGTGGTTGGCGATGACGCGGTCGAATCCGACCAGGGCGCTCCCGTGAGCGCTCCCGAGCAGGCCGAAGGCTCGGCGGCCAGCGACGCGCTGAGGAACGCGCTCGGTGTCCTGCGCCGGCGCTGGCCGGTGATGCTCGGCGTGCTGGTCGCCTGCATCGGCGTCGCCGTCTACAAGCACCACAGCACGCCCAAGAGCTACGACGCGTCCTCCAGCGTGAGCTTCCAGACGGGGACGCTGTCGGGCGCGGCCCTGCAGGTCTCCTCCTCGGGCAGCTCCGAACCGCAGCGCGAAGCAGACACCGAAGTGCTCGTCTGCCACTCGCCGGCGGTCGCCGACGCGGTTCGCGCGCAGCTGCACGTGCGCTCCTCCACCTCCGAACTGCTCGAAGAAGTCAAGTGCGAAGCGGCCGCGAACGCGAACGTGCTGAACATCACCGCGACGAGCTCGCAGCCGACGTACGCCGCCGAGCTCGCGAACGCGTTCGCGCAGCAGTACATCGCCTTCCGCGCGCGCTCGCAGCTCTCCGGACTGACGAGCTCGCAGGCCAAGCTCGAGCAGCAGGTCGCCGAACTGCCCGCCGGCTCGAGCGAACGGCTCTCGCTGCAGCAGTCGCTGCAACGGCTCGAGGAGGCCAAGGCCGTCGCCGGCAGCGGCGCGAACATCATCGGCCAGGCGACGCCGCCGGGGTCGCCGACCGGCATGACGCTGACGACGACCCTGCTGATCGCGGTGCTCGTCGCGCTCGCGATCGCGTTCACGCTCGTGTTCCTGCTGGAGACCCTCGACCGCAGGGTCAAGTCGGTGGAGGAGTTCGAGCGCGAGTACCGTCTCTCGGCGCTCACGGTGGTCCCGCAGAACGCCTTCCGCGTGCGTCGCGCAGCCGATCGCCAGGAGCTGCTCGAGCCCTACCGGATCCTGCGCAGCGCGCTCGAATTCGCGTCCGTCACCCGTCAGCTGGACACGCTGCTCGTGACGAGCGCCAACTCGAGCGAGGGCAAGACGACCGTCGCGATCGACCTGGCTCACGCCGTCGCGCTGACCGGACGGGAGACCGTGCTGATGGAGCTCGACCTGCGCCGGCCGACGTTCGCGAAACACTTCGAGCTCCACACGCGTCGCGGGCTCACCGACGTCCTCACGGGCGCCGGCAGGATCGAGGAGGTGCTGCTCGAGCCGTTCGAGGGCCTGCCCAACCTGTCGGTGCTCCCGTCGGGTCGGATCCCGCAGAACCCCTCGGAGCTGCTGAGCTCGCCGCGCATCGCCGAGGTGATCTCCGAGCTGGTCACCGAGGAGGGCATCGTGATCGTCGACGCGCCCCCTCTGAACCCCGTGGCCGACACCCAGATCCTGCTCAACAACGAGGCGATCCACGCGACGCTGCTCGTCGCCCGCGTGGGGCAGACCACCCGCGACGACGCGCGCCGCGCGCGCGGCATCCTCGAGCGTCACATGGTCAACCCGATCGGCGTCGTGGTCACCGGCGCGCACGAGGCCCACCGCTACGGATACGCCGCCTACAGCAGCGACGCCGCCGAGCTCGAGGTCGGCGCGGCGCCGCCCGCGCACCGGCTCAAGACTGACGGCCTGCGGCTCTGAGCGGGCCCGCGATGCTCACGCGAGCGCTGCGACCCTCCGCACCCGCGCGCGAGCAGGCGCTGCTGAGCTGCGGCGCGGCCGCGACGACCGCCGCGCTGGCGTACGCCGGCATCCACAAGCTCGGCCTCGTCCCCGGCCTGCTCGTGCCGCTGGCGCTGCTGCTCGCCGTCGTCCTGCTGATGCGCCCGCTGTTCGCGGTGATGGGCGTGCTCGTGCTGACCGTGCTCGCGGAGGGCTCCAACTTCGGCCTGCTGGCCTCCAGCGCGAAGCTCTACGAAGCCAGCTACAAGGACTTCTCGCTGGTCGACGGGCTCGTCGCCCTCGCGATCATGTCCGTCGCGCTCGACCTGCTGCGCAAGCGCCGGCGCCCGCGCGTCCCGCGGGCGCTCGTGCTGCCCTTCGTGGTGCTCGCGCTGGCGATGGCCGCAGGCGTGATCACCGGGCACGCGGCGGGCGCGAGCACGAGGTTCGCGATCACCTCGGAGGCCGCGCTCGGCTACCTGCTGCTGCTGCCGCTCGCCGTCGCCAACCTCGACCTCGGCCGCCGTCAGATCGCCAGGCTGCTCGCCGGTGGCGTGCTGCTGGCGACGGTCAAGGCGATCCTCGGCCTGGTCGAGATCGCCGCGCACCTCGGCCCGTCGATCGAAGGCGTCGCCGAGCTCACCTACTACGAACCGACCGCCAACTGGCTGATCATGGGCGCGATCCTGACGATCTTCGCGCTCGTGCTCGCCCGCCGGCGAACGCCGCGCTGGATGCTGCTCGCGAGCCCGCTGCTGATCGCCTGCCTGGTGCTCTCCTATCGCCGCTCGTTCTGGATCGCCGCGGTGCTCGCCCTGCTGCTCGTGCTGCTGCTCGGCACCACGCCGGTCGGGCGGCGGCTGATCATCCCGTCGGCGCTCGCGATCGCGCTCGCGGTGTGGCTGCTCGGCTCCGTCGACTTCCAGTCGCAGCTGCCGATCGTCAAACGCGCCTCCTCGCTCTCGCCCTCCAAGCTCCAGTCCAACGCGCAGGACCGCTACCGCCTGGACGAGCGCGCGAACGTGATCGCCGAGATCGAACGGCATCCGATCAGCGGGCTCGGGATGACGATCCCCTGGGCGCCGATCGCGCAGACGCTCCCGCTGGAAAGCGAAAGCGGGCGCGACTACGTGCACTTCGCCGCGCTGTGGTACTGGCTGAAGCTCGGCATCCTCGGCCTGTTCGCCTACGTCGCGGTGATGGCCGGGAGCATCCTCCTCGCCTGGAAGGCGTGGCGGGCGAGCCCCGAGCCGCTGCTGCGGGCGTTCGCGCTCGCCTCGCTGTGCGCGTTCTGCGGGCTGCTCGTGATCGACACGACCGCGAGCTTCACCGGCGTGGACCCGCGCTTCACGATCCTCTTCGCCACGCAGCTCGGCCTGCTCGCGCTCATCAGGCGCACCGCGCCGGCGAGCGCGTCCGCGCGCTGACTCAGTCCGCGAGCGCGGCGCGCAGGGCCTCGATCGAGTACCTGCGCTCGGCGAGCTCGCGCCCGCGCCGCGCGATGGTGGGCGCGCCGTCGCGTAGCACGCGCACGAGCGCGTCGGCGAACGCGTCGGCGCCGTCGGCGATCAGACAGTGCTCGCCGTCGAGCACCTCCAGGCCGGCGGCCGCGCGGGGGGTGGCGAGCACGGGCAGCCCATACGCGAGCGCCTCGATGAACTTCAGCGGCGTGCCGCCGCCGACCAGCAGGGGCACGACCGCGCACGCCGCGCTCGCGTAGGCCGCGCGCAGGTCGTCGAGGAAGCCGAGCGTCTCCACGCGCGGATCCTCGCTGGGGGGACGCTCCAAGCCCGCGCCGACGAGGCGCACACGCGCATCCGGCAGCTCTCGCCACACGCGCGGGAACACCTCGCCAAGCAGGAACTCCAGGCCGCTGCGGTTGGGCAGATAGGAGAAGTTCGCGACGAAGATCGCGCGCGGCTCGCTCGTTCCGGCTGGCGCGAGCGGCTCGATCGACGCGACGTCGACGACGTTCGGCACGAGCCGCAGGCGCGCCGAGGCGAGCAGCTCGCGCGCGCCCGCGAGGTCGCGCTCGCTTACCATCCACGACTCCGACGCGCGCGAGAGCAGGCCTCGCTCGAGGCGGCGGTTGGCGCGCGCGCTGCCGCTGCCGGCGCCGAGTTCGTGGCGGAAGCCCGACTCGAGGTTGTGCGCGTTGTAGATCACCGGCCGGCGCCTGCTCAGGCGCGCGAGCGTTCGCGCGACGACCGGGCCGTCGGCGATCACGCGCCCGCGCCCCGGCTCCTCCGCGAGGCTCGCGGCGGCCGCCGCGAGCTCCGGCGAGAGCGCGCGGGCGAGCGTGTGCGGCAGGCCCTCGAGCCGCGCGTCGAGGTACGCGCGCAGCCGCTCGGCGCCACGCGAGGAGACCACCGCGTGCATGCGGATCCCCGGTATCGAGGAGAACGCCGCGTCTGGCTCGTCGCCCTCGAACCTCACGTACAGCAGGTCGAGCCCGTCCTCGCCCGCGAGCGCGCGTGCGATCGTGTACGTGCGCATCGCCCGGCCCGAGCGCAGCACCGGCGTGTGCGAGGTGACGAGCAGGTCGCTCACAGCGCCTGGACCGCCCGCGCGATCTGCTCGAGGCGCCGCTCCCACGAGTGCTCGGCCGCCGCGCGTGAGCGCTCGGCGCGCCGCGCGGGGGAGTCCTCGCCGATCGCCCGCTCGAGCGCCGCCGCCATCTCACGCGCGTCGCGCGCGATCGCCACCTCCTCGAGGCCCGCGAGCGCCGGCAGCGGCGTCGCCACCACCGGCAGGCCCGCGGCGAGGTACTCGTACACCTTCATCGGGAAGATGCTGTCGGTCAGCGCGTTGCGCGCGTAGGGGATCACGCCGGCGTCCGCGGCGCGCAGGACGTCGGGCAGCTGGGCGTAGGGACGGCTGCCGAGCAGGTGGATGTTGGGCTCGGCGGCGAGCGCCGAGACGTCTGCGTCGGGTTCTCCGGGGCCGACGGGGCCGACGAGCGCGAACGACCACGCGGGCCGCAGGCGCGCCAGCTCCACGAGCAGCGCGAGGTCGAGCTTCAGCGCGACGATCGCGCCGGTGAACACGATGCGCGGTCGCGGCAGGGCGGCGATCGCGGCGTCCGCCTCGCCCGGCGCGAGCGCGCGCGCGAAGAGCTCGGTGTCGGCGACGTTCGGCGCGTAGATCACGTGGGCGGAGAGCTCGCGCAGCCGCGCGGCGAGCGCCGGAGCGCTCGCGAGCACCAGATCCGCGCGCGCGGCGAAGCGCTGCTCGGCCGCGCGGAAGCTCGCCGTGTCGATGCGCCCGTGCGCCGCGATGTCATCGACGCAGTGGTAGACGACCGCCGAGGGCGCCAGCGCGTCGAGCAGCAGCTCCGCCTGCGGCACATACGCCCACAGGATCGGCGCGCGCAGGCCCAGGCGGCGCGCCGCACGGCGCACGAGCGCCGGCAGCAGACGCGCGTTCAGCGCTCGCGCGAGACGGCTCGAGTGCAACGGCAGCACCAGCGGCGAGAGCACGTGCAGCCGGTCGACCGCACGCGGCGGCGCGAGGCCGCGGCGCAGCCGCCGCCGGATGCGCGCGAGATCGCGGCCGGCGAGCTGCGGCCGGCGCAAGCCCAGCGACTCGACGAACAGCACGCGGTTCTCGCGCGCGAGCCGCGCCATCAGGTGGTGCTGGTTGGTCCACAGGTCGGTGTCCCAGTCGGCGAATCCCACGCACACGATGTCGCGACCACGCAGGCGAGGGGGCTCCGGCATCGGCGGGATGATCCCAGGCGCCCAGGCAGTAGTC
>Ga0070737_10005918_pt1 | contig 11430 bp, 6 predicted proteins | sample Coa_R1_10_FD_66438 | JGI IMG/M metagenome (GOLD analysis project Ga0070737, IMG submission 66438) | Surface soil microbial communities from Centralia Pennsylvania, which are recovering from an underground coalmine fire - Coalmine... | ecosystem: Environmental > Terrestrial > Soil > Unclassified ...
TTCGGATCAACCGGCCGCGTATCGAGCAACAAATCCAAGAACGTTTATCACAGGCGCGATTGGTTAACCTCAGCGGCCTCCCAGGATGCGGCAAATCGGCGATACTAAAGCGCATTGCTGCTGCTAACGCCTTCAAAGGGCCGGTACTCTTCTTAAAATCAGACCGCCTCGAAGGTAATGGTTGGATTCACTTCGCCTCAGCGTTGGGGCTGAAGCATCGTGCCGTTGGCGACCTTCTAGCGGAAATTGGTAGCACAGGCACGCCCATTCTCTTCATTGACGGGATTGATCGCATACCTGCTAGTTGTCGAGCTATCGTTACTGACATCCTACGTGCGATCGAGGGAAATCAGCACCTCTCTAATTGGAAGGTAATAGCAACTTCGCGTGACCAAGGGCTTGAGGCATATCGCGCGTGGTTTCCAGCAAGCTTTTATCGAGGCTCGGCGATTGGGGATGTGTCCATTGAGCGCTTTTCGGACGAGGAAGCGAAGGTGCTAGCCGGGGAAATACCTCGCCTACATGGCTTGCTGTTTGGCGCACCGGCAGTGAGAGAAATTGCGCGTCGTCCTTTCTTTGCATCTGTCCTTGCAACGAGCTTTCCTGAAAATATTGCCACACCACATTCTGAAGTGGACCTTATAGCCGCGTGGTGGGATCGCGCTGGGCACAATACACCAGAAGAAATAGTCCCGCAAAGGCAACGGGCGCTTCTGGACCTTGCGGAACAGGGTGTAAGAAATCTTGGTAAGAACATTCGGGCTAGGCAGCTTACGGATGCCACCATCAATCAAGTTGCAGGGCTGAAGACGGATCTAATTATTCGCACTCAAGATAGCGGAGCCTCGTATTCGTTTACGCACGATATTTTCTTTGAGTGGGTATTCTTCCGGCATCTCGTTGCGCTTCACGATCAATGGACTACCGCCGTTGTCGAAGCCGGCGAACCCCCGCTGCTTGGCCGTGTGGTTGGACTACTCGCTCAGGACTCACTAACGGTACAGGGGAAATGGTCTGCCGGCTACCGTAAACTCGCGAGCCAAATGTTGCGTTCGCAATGGCGGCGCGAGTGGCTGACCGCTGCACCCTTCACGCCGTCCTTCACTGACCATACAAAAGAGTTTTACGACCTTTTAAAGGAGAATGAGCACGCCCTCTTTCGGAAGGTCTTAGTGTGGTTTCAAGCACAGCACACGATCCCAAGCCCACTCGTCTTGCAAACAAGTGCGACCTTGAGGGTAAGTGTCGACCGCCGAAGTATCGCAGAAATGCTGAGCTGGCCGTCCGATTTCGCGAGTTGGGAACGCTTGCTCGATGGGCTGATCGCACTGGCGCCGACACTGCCAACCCACTTATATCCTGAAATTCTAGAACTGTTTGCGATTTGGCAAAACGTTTTCGCAAGTCTCCCAAACGGCCGTTCCGCAGCAATAATTAGTCTATGCAACGACTGGTTGATCGAAGTAGAGAAAAACCAATATTCTGAAGACGACAAAGACCGGGAAGCCGCTACCGAAAGCAATAAATGGCAAACTTTACGCGGAGAAGCTTGGTCGAGATTCATTTCCACACTCCGCCTACTGCTTGTACGCTCGGTGACTTCCTATCCAAACCCCGCAATCTCACTATTCGCTCGTGCCGCCAAAAACAAAGGGCTGCGGCGGAATGTCTATGAGGAATTAATGGGCTTTGTGCCGATGGTAGTAGACTTTGCGCCCGACGCGATCGTCGAAGTCACGAAAGCAGAGCTCATCGAGGAGCTACCACAAGAAAAGCTCGACCGCGAGGAAGCAGCCCACCAACGACATCTCGAATATAAACAACAAATACGGGCAATTCCCGAGAACGAAAGAACGCCTCAACAAAAGCGGGCTTTGGGACATACGTTTTTCCCAAGTTCCCACGACAATCTCATCAACGAAGATTTCGGAATCGATCGACATCACCGCTTTTACTATCCACCGTCAGCCCTGCAAGAGCCTTTCGCAAGCTTATTTTCGAAACAGAGCGACGCTGCGCTGAGTGTTGTTCATGATCTGGCCAACCATGCGACTAAGGGATGGTGTCAGATTCAAAACATCAATCGAGAGCGCCTCGGCACACCGATACCTCTGTCGCTAAAGTTTCCGTGGGGAGACCAAGCATTCTGGGGCGACTGGCGTGTTTACAGCTGGTTCCTGGGACATTTCGCGCCGCAGCCTCTAGAGTGTGCATTCCTAGCTGTTAGCTACTGGGCCTTTAAGCAAATTGAAGCCGAACGCCCAGTAGACGATGTAATCCGAAGGGTCGTTCAAGGTAGCAATTGTGTTGCAGTGCTCGGACTAGCGCTGGTCATAGCGCTTGAGACGTTTCGCGTCTCGGAAGCAACGTTACCGCTCGTCACGTGCCAGCGACTTTGGGTATACGATACGTCGCGTGCTCTCCAAGAGCCGACCAGAAATCTAGATCTTCTAGGCCTGGGATTGAATTCGCGATTAACCGGAGCTAAAGCTGAGGCAAAGGCCTTTCTAGATTCCCGCACCAGTCGTGGTCGGGACGTTCGCGAACTAGCCATGCGATTTGCGCTAAGTAATGATAAAAAGCTGCGACAGGGGTTTCGAGACGCGCTTACCCGCTTTCCCATCGACTTGCCCTTTGAGACAGAAGAACAACGCTCCAATGAAACGGGCAAAGTCGCCTTGCAAGAGCGAGCTGAGCAATGGGCAGAAATAGGTGACATCAAGAATTATCGAAAGCAACAGGTGTCAGCCGAAGAGGCTTTTATCTCGTTTGAATCGTCGAAGCCGCTAACGGAAGAACAAGAACGACGCAGATCAGAGAGCGTTTCTCAGTTGCAAGAAATGTCGGTGATAACGTGGGCCCACCGTTGCCTTCAAGAGAATAAACTTATTGACAATTGGAAGCTGGACAGCGTAATAGGGTTTGCCAAAGACCGCGACCATCCCACTCTTTTCGTACAAAGAAGCGACGTTGGACCGCATGCGGCCCAGTCTTGCGTTTCGGCAACTGCAGCGGTGGTTGTTCGCTTGGGCCCGACGGGCGGTCCCGATCACGAATGGGCGTGGGACGTTATGAACCGGGTTTTTGATATGAAGGAACGTGAAGACACATTTCCGAGCTCCAAGATTCCCTGGCATCCCGCAAACCATTTGATAGTTGCACTGGTTCATGATCGACGTAGTAACCATTCAAGCGAGGCATCCGCAAAGCGGCTTTTTGAGCTTACTGCTCACCCCTTAGAAGGTGTGGCTGAATTGGCGTTTCAGGGTCTCTTCGGTGACAATGACGACGATGTTAGGTGGATTGCCGCGCAGCTAGCAGTCGACTTGTCCATATATCACCGACCCAAAATCGGCCGTTCTGGGCATAGCGATAACACGGCAGACACTACGGCCCGAAAGCAGAGCTTGGAGCGAGCTATACAACGTTTAGAGAAAGTCGAGCGTACGCCCTTCACCGACCTCCCCGAACCATGGGTTAGGTCGACCGAGATGCATAAAGGCAGTGGCTTGGAGCAACGCGAGTGGCACGATGCTGATCCATTCTTTTATCCGCATTTTGCGGCCCAGCTATTTCCACTGTTCTCGATTGAAGTATGGTGTCAAACACCGACATCAAAGTCATTCGTGGAGAGATTGCTCAAACAACTTGTTCACTGGACTGCTGAGCGACTGATGCCTTCGTGGCGTGACGATCAAGATCGACGCAGGCAGGACTGTAGACCTAGCGACATGTATGAGTGGAACGGCATTCTCGCAGATCTGATCGCTCGCGCAGCACCATTCTTCGATCAGGAAAGCGTGCGGAAGTCGTTCCTCGCACCGTTTCTGTCACAAGACGAGAGTGGCCTTGATGTTCTTGCTCCGTTTGCAGAGATGACTGTTGTACGACATGTTTTCGACGCGTCAACGATTCCGACCAATACTTTAGGTTTGCTTTCCGACTGCGCGGATCGAGTTGTGAGTGACTCCGCATTCAATCTAGCTGGATACCGGCCAGGCGAATTACATGGTCGCGCTTTACCCAAATTGCTCGATTCCTTGTTATTCATAAACAACGACACACAGGCATCTGGGGCGGCGCGATTTGCCAACGGCGACTGGTCACACATTCAGCTGATCATCCCGCTGATTTCGAAGCTAATTACTAAGATTGGTTGGTCCATCGAAGTCATGCTAAGGTTCGTAAAGCTCTGCGAAAGAGCGGGAACATCGTATCCAATAGGCCCGTTCACCGACCAGGTAAATGCTGTCATCGAATCATTACCCGCTGCAAACACGACTTGGATTGGAACCGTGCTCCCGTCTCGGATTGCTGCAATTGTCCAACGTTTAGCTGACGCGAACGTTCCCCTCTCCGCAGAACAAGCTCATGGTCTGCTCAAAGTGCTCGACACGCTCATCGACTTCGGTGATCGCCGCAGCGCGGCTCTCGAACAAACGGAATGCTTCAAGGGCATCCAAATGCCGCCAGACCTCAGACTCGCTTGAAGGATGGAGCCATTTACATTCGGTCATTCGGTTGATCTAGGCTTTGAAAGAGATGTGGGGCTGTCTTCTGGTCGTGTCTCGCGGCGGTCGCAGAGGCGCGGAGTTGCCACTTTATTCCAGTACAGTGCGTCGCACTGCGCTTTTCGACCGCCAAATCGCAGGTGGAAAATTCTGCCGTCGAATATTCCTCACGAGTAGTGATCTAAGGTTGATTTAGATCCGACGGAGGTCTTGAGGTATGGATGGCGAGACATGGACCCTGTACCGAAAAGATCGGACTTCCCAATGGCGGGCTGGCGAGGTACGGCACACTATCGATCCGGGGTTCGTTCATCATCGGAAGATTGAAACCGTTCTCGGGCCGCAGGGAATGGTCGTCATTGATCAGCAGATCAAGAACCTGCCGGCGCATCTTCCCGATTGGCAGCGGCCCATCCGTATCGACCATATCTACACGAGGACCATGTTGGCGTTTTGCGAACTAAACGAAATAAGATGCTTGCGGCAAATCATGGCCGAGCGCAAAGGCCTTATGTTTTGCTCAAACGAGGAATTGGGTCCCGCACGTTCGATCGGGCCGGGCCGGGCGGCGAACGAGATTCTCCTCGGCAACGGGCCGGAGCGCGTTGAGGTCCACTATTCCCGCGAACACGTATTCGGCACCACGCCTCGCGAACGGCTGGAAGACGGTGGGTTTACGTTTTCGATAATCGCAGAGTTCCGGTCCGCGAACAACGGCGTCATTGTTTTCGATCCGCTGATCATTGGGCAGCCGTGGCTCGAAGCTGACGATACGGAACATCAAGACATCGAATGGTACGCATCGGAGTTCTACCAGCAATTTGTGGAAGACTTCGACGAATTCTCGAAGGTAGTTGCGGCGGACGAGCCTCAGAGTCCGGAGCCGATGCGGTGGATTTCGGAAGCTGCAGTGAAGAGCTGCTTTGCCGAGATTCTCGGGGACGAGGCATCGAAGGATTGGGGCGGCGAAACATCGGATTACTTCACGACTCACCTGCGACTTAACGGAAAACGGGTCACCGCGGCCTTTCTGTTCAAGGGTCCGGCGCGGTTTGAACCAATGGACTTAACACACCTCGGCAAGAAGGGTGATCAACTCCTGCGTTTGGCAACTGAACCGGCGGATGTGCTGATTGTGCAGCATTGCCATGATATCCTGCCAGTCGTTCGGACGACGCTCCGGGCCTTCGCTGTCCAGCCATCGCGCCCGCGCCGATTCTGTTGCATCGATGGTCGAGATACCCTTCGGCTCTTCAAGGCCTACGGGCTCTATGAAAAGGCTTTGTCCCTAAGCAAGACCGAGCAAAAGCAGCCGGAAGTGTCACTAGCGGATACCACGAGTCATGATGGAGACGGGTTGCGGGTAACGGAAAAACGGCGGCGAGCTAAGAGATGAAACTTGCTGAATGGGTGAACCTGATGGTGGCCGTCGCCACGGGCACCGCAGCGTGGTTCGCCTATCTGGCGGCAAAAGCGGCACGCAAGCAAGCGGAAGCGGCGTGGGCACAGGTTGACCTACAACGTCCTCGGCCAATCGTTACGATCCGAGGGGAATGGAGCGTCGCAAAGCTGGACGAGAGCGGCCCACGAGGCTTCTTGCTTGTAAATCTCGGTACAAGTCCAGCCTTCGATGTCGACATTTCTGAGATTTCTGGACCGGTTCTCCGAACGGCGAACTACGCGGAACGGCTCGTCACGGATCGGACGTTTGCGGTTGGGGCCGACCCCATCTACGTGACGCACTACCAGTGCATGCCGGGAACTACGCTCACCGAGCACGCCGTGGCCCGGTTTTTATTGTCTGCTGCCGAGCAGGGTTTCTCGATCCATAGTGGCGATGGCAATGCTGTGCTCGAACACGAACTGAATTTCGCCGTGTCGTACTCGGCTGCGGACGGGCGCCGATTTCGGACGGACTGCCGAATTCGGTTCAATCTCGGGTTAAACGTTTTGCGGGCATGGGTTGAGCCGGTTTCGACTTGGCTAGGCACACGCTCGAAGTAACACGCAGGCGTTGGCTGTCGAACGCTGACACAGCACCAACGATCCTAGCCGATACCTGTGACACGTCAATCTCCGGGGGAGTCTGGCGCTTCTGGTACTCGAAAATCAGACGTAGCGGGATCGCCATTACTGAATTGAAAGACGATCCAGTCGTCATCTCTATCCTCTTGCCGTTCTACCCGAACGTTCTGAATCATTTTGCCCTGATTGCGGAATACGGTGAAGATACTGGCCTGGCTTGACGTATGATTCTCGCAAAAGCGTTTTTGATCGAGTCGGCCTGCCAGGAGATCGAGGAGCTCGCGCGAAGAGATCTTAATCTGATTGCCTTTCAATTCCCATCCTCCGATGTAGGGTGCTGTCATTCTGGTCGATCGGTTCCACTTGAGGGAGTTCGTCGCATTCTCAGGAGTTCGGCTTGGCTCTGGAAGGCAGGACATCACGTCAGCGAGCACGCAGCCGAGATCCTGTGTCCACGCGGGCGCTGAAGATCGAACGAATAGTTGTGGGTTGTATTCAAATGTTTGATCATTGCCGGAGCCGAAACACCTTCTGTTTAGAGCTATCGTAATTACAAATTCGATTGATCGATTCTGGCGGAAAAAATCGCGAATTACTTCGTTAGGCGTGTATGTTGCCCATTTCGGCATTTGGCTAAGGATCTGTGCGCCGCCATCGCAAATGATGATGCCACGAAGGCCTTGATAGCCGCTTCGGCGTAACTGATCAGCCTTTCTCTTCAGGGCGTTGAACAGTGGATTCTTGTTCTTGACAGTGGTCGCAGTATACGCTCCATAATAACCGAACACCGAGCGCCCAATCCCCGGCGCGTACTGAATCGATATCCTTATCGCCGGACCAGCCTGTTTTATCGCGTAATCGTGCATTAGGTGCGGCTGAGCGCGAACTCTTTCCATGAAGCTGTCGAAATCGGCATTAAAGACGTGGGTTGAAAGCTGATTCGCCCGCGGAAGCAGCAGATGTCTTCTTCTTCCAGTCCCTCGGGCAGCAACGGGCTGCTCTTCTTCTATGGTGAAGGAAAAGCGGCCGCTCTTGATCGTGGATCGTGCGATGCGCTTGCACAACTGTTCCTGAAATGAATCAACGGGATTGCGACGGTGCATTTCTTGGTCGGAGATCGTCGCGATGTCCGCTGCGAATGCAAGACTTCCGTCGACTGATTCGAATAGTAAATCAAGGGGAGTTACATGCGTCGATGGTTCGTGCTGAACCCTGCCACATTTAGCGAAAGCATTCAGAAGGACCAGTTCCCATTCGGTGGCGACGTAATCATCGGATACCGTATTGAGCCGACGCACCCAATCTCGCAGCTTTTGTTCCGACGCAAACGTACGGCTTTCGTTCAAGCAGCGGTCTATAACCCTGCGAGGAAAAAGCGCCATTACCCTATATAGTTGCAAAACAGGATCTCTCTGTTTTACGAACTGGCCGTTGCGGATTACGAATGAAATCGCCGGGCTTCTGCGATTCCCCAAGAGACGGATGTGGAGCGTTGTCCCTTGGAGCCCGGTGCTGCTCAAGTTTGTAGAGGATACGATGGCCGGTCTAGCCCGGCGGACCCGCAAGGATGGCGTTCAGGATCTCGGCGCTGGTTTTCTGCACGTATGCTAGCGACTCGACAAGCGTCGCCTTGTCACCTGAGTGAAGTTGAATGTAGTCGCTGCTCGATGTGCCGGCATCGAGTCCAATTGCCGTGGTGACCACGAATGCGACAGCTTCTGCTTCGGTCTCCCTAGTCACGTGAGTGGTTTGGGTCCGACGCTCGCCGCGGTGCAACATCTCGTGCGCGGTCTCGTGAACAAGTACCGAGAACTCCTGCGCAGCGCCGAGTCCAGGAAGGACAGTGATTCTGCCGCCAGAAGAGAGGCCGTGCGCCGGTCGAATTCGGTCGTCATACTCAAGGGTGATCGACTTCGCGACGATGAACTGTTTCAGACGGTCAGTCGCATCTTGCGGGTCGCCGCTGATCGTGGCGAATTCCGGTAACGGCTCGCCTTCGGTCTGGCTTACGTCAAAGACGTGCGCGGCCCGGAAACCGTACAGGCGACTTCCTTCGTTGTCCACGAGTTCGTCGTCAGTGGGCTTCTTGCGGCCGATCATCGGTGCGAGAATAACAATGCCCCTCTCGCCTTTGCGGACATAGCGCCGCATGCGAAGCCATGCTTGAAATCCCGCAACATGGGTAGCATTGGGGCGCTGGTTATAAATAAGCAAAACGTTGCCCCACGAATAACGGTGAAAGCGAGACATGACGGATAGGTACTGCTTGAGAGCCTGGCTGTGGCCCTGTTCGAGAGCTTCCATCAGGCGCGTAAGAGCGTTTTCGCTGAGCGTTTTTGCTTGATCGGTATTCATGTCGCATCTCCGATGGGAAGAGCGTCCGCGGTTACGCGGCCGCCCCTTGCGCCTCGGCGCCGTTGAGCCGATCCAGCTTCGCGAGTTGCCGGATACGCACTTCGGTGATCGACTTCTTGGCTTCGCCTTTGGCGAGCGAGTATTCGCGAGTCTGGAGCTCGCCTTCGATCTGAACGTGCGCGCCTTTGGTTAGCCTGGCCGCATACTCGCCGACATAGCCGAATGCAACGCAGCGGTGCCAAGTGGTCTGCGATTTGTACTCGCCAGATTCACGATCCTTCCAACTACGTTTGGTCGCGAGCGACAGAACGGTGAGTTGAGTCTGATTCCGGGTGTGACGAACTTCGGCATCCTTGCCCAGGAATCCAATAAGCATTACGCGATTGCTATACATTTGCGGTTCTCCTTTTCGTGTCCCCGAGATCTTCTCGGGGCACCCAAAAAGCGAGCGGAACCGCTCCCAAGGCCAAAATCTGCTTTTTCGGGGGGACTGCACTAAAGACGGCGAAGCCAAACAGGACCTAAGCGGGGGTGCCGAAAGCCGTCAGGCCCACGCGGAGCCTGAGGCGAGAAGTGGAAGCAGAAGATTGCAGCGCCGCCGGGCGCGGTTAGGCCAACTCAGGCCGTAGAGTGAAGCTGTGCCCGAGAGATTGCTGGACCGATGGAGAAGACCGCATACGTGCAATCAAAAGTGCAAAGGATCACCGCAAAGATGCCATTGCTCGGCACATCGACGGTCAGACATTGAGCACAGCAGGTTCGCTTTGGCGGCTTACAAGGATCGGAAGCTGACGGATGCTCACGAAGATGCCCGGTTGGCACGCCGCATTGGGTCATGCGAGTTTACGGCTCGGAGATGAACAAGCGCATTGGTCGCAGAAGAACCTCGCGCACACCGTGAACGCAATCGAACTGGGGAAGTATCCGCCGGTACCTTGAAGCCGGCTTCCGCATCGCTGTGTGTTCGGCAAGCCGCTCGACGCGTCCTCCACTATCCGGCCGGAAGACCATCAGGCTGAAACGCAGGTTATTAATGCAAGCGCGTGACCGATACGCATGGCTCTCTAGGGGTCTCACGCGAGCGGCGGTTTTTTTTTCAAGAAAGTACGGGTATTCCGGGAACTTTAGTACTAGTGGGCCATGGCCGGCTCACGGGTGCAATTCGCAAGCCGCTACGCTCGTGGAATGAAAACACTTATCACTCTCCTCCTTGCTTTAGGACTGGCAGCGGCAGTTGTTTCTGCCGACCCGCCATTTCCTCCTTGCAACCCGTGCCAACCATCGCCTCTAGTCCGTTGAGGCGGGACGTGTAGTATGGTGGCGGTTGCGGCCTTCGTGACCCGCAACCGCCATGATCACGCTGTGGTGGATTTCGATTGCGCTCGAGGTAGCTGTCGCGGCTCGCATACTCGCCGCGCGGCTGCTCAAACATCTTCCCGCCTTCTTCGCGTTCGTCGTGTTCGGCGCGGTCTCCGATCTTGTTCTCGCATGCTTATGGTCGAAGCCGCACTATTACGAAATTGCGTGGTCCATGGTCGGAGTGGTGGATGTGGCTGCACGAATCCTGGTGGCGCTAGAACTCTATTTCGCATATGACCGGCTGTATAAGCCCCACCCGGCAGATCGGTGGGTGCTCGTAGGCTGCCTCATCGCCTCTGCCTTAGTCGGATTTACGATGCTTCACTTTCAACCGAAAGCCGATGCTGGAACGACATTCATATTGGTTGTGAGTTACATCTGGTGCACGTTCGTTCTCTGGTGGGTCACTGCGTTTATCGTTCTGTTCGGCCTCGCGTTCTACCTCGTTTCGATCACGCCAGCGCCAAACCTGACGCTGCACGCGCGCTTACTTGCGACTTATTTCGGGACCAGATTATTCGCACAGATGCTCGTCGATGCATCCGTGCATCAGACCGAGACGGCCAGCATCGTCAGGATGACCGGATCGATTCTGTGCCTGGCCGGCTGGGCGATTTTGCTACGGCGCGGCGGTTTCACACGTCATAAACCCAATCCGTTAATTGCCGAAGCCGCCCGCGCCACGCGCGAGCGCATTATGCGCGAGCTTTCAGAACCACCCCGGAGCCAGAGCTTCCACACGAGCGGTGAGGACTGAGTTCAACTTCTCAACCCTCCGATTGAGCGCCTCTTCGCCAAGCGGGTGCCCGAGCCGGAATAGCACCCCGGCGATAACCAGGTTGGCGATGCTCGATTCAATCTGCCAGCGGATACTGAAAATATGGGGGCGCTGCAGCTCGTCGACACGAGCGTACTTGCCCTCGAACGCCTGCATCCGCAGGAGACCTCGCCGCACGGCAAATAAGTGCTCGAAAAATTCCTGGGAACGCCTTCGAATAAGCTTGTGAAAAGAATCCGCGCGTGCACGTTTCTTCAATTCCGCGAACACGACCGGGTGAATGGCGTTGGCCAGCATATCGATTTGCTCGAAATACGGTTGCTGGCGGATATCTCGCAATAGGTGACCGGCCTGGTCGGCTCTTTCCACTGCAAGAAAATATTCGAGTTCCTGGATAAATCG
>Ga0070737_10005919_pt1 | contig 11428 bp, 8 predicted proteins | sample Coa_R1_10_FD_66438 | JGI IMG/M metagenome (GOLD analysis project Ga0070737, IMG submission 66438) | Surface soil microbial communities from Centralia Pennsylvania, which are recovering from an underground coalmine fire - Coalmine... | ecosystem: Environmental > Terrestrial > Soil > Unclassified ...
CACGAGATATTCGCCTTCTCGCCCAGCGCCAGCGCCGTGATGGGATTTCTCTATCAGCTCGGCCTCATCCTGCTGATGTTCTGCTCCGGCGCGGAGACGCGGCGGTTGCTGGCCGGCGAAAACCGCGCCAAAACGATCCTGCTGATTGCAGTCTCCGATATCGGCAGCTTTCTTTTAGTGCTGGGGATCGGGGCGCTGGGTCTCATCCCGCTGGCGCAGCTCACCGGGCCGCTGGGCCGGCCCTCGGGAACACTGCTGATTGTGGCCATCGGCACATCGGTCACGTCGATTCCCGTGATCTCGCGCATCTTCTGGGACCTGGGGATCATGCGCACACGCTTTGCCAGCCTGCTGCTCGGCTATGCAGTGCTCGAAGACATCGCGTTGTGGGTTGTGCTGGCCTTCGTCATGGCAATGTCGAAGACAGAGCCGCCCGCCGGCCGGCATCCGGACGGCGCTGTGGCTGCGCATGTGGCCGGCACCTTCGCTTACATGGTCGTCGCCATGGGGCTGATGCCCATGATGCTGCGCCGGCTGGGAAGGGCGCGCTGGAATCTGCTGAACAATGCCTCGCAGATCGGCTACATCGTCTTTGTGCTCATGGCCTACTGCGCGATCGCCGCGGCCGCCGACGTCAACCTGCAGTTCGCGGCGCTGCTGGCAGGCTACGGGGTTGCCGGCGGCATCCGCGGCACGGAGCGCGAGCGGCTGGCCGAACCGCTGGCGGCCATCGCCAAGGTTTCCTTCGGCGTGTTTGTGCCGATCTACTTCGGCCTCGTGGGCTACAAGCTGGTCTTCGGACGCGAATTCTCCTGGGCTGTTCTGCTGATTTTCTTCTTTGCGTCTTCGGCAATCGCCATTACAACCAAGACGCTGGCGGCGCGAATGAGCGGTTTTCGCGGGCTGGATATGGCGAACATCGCCATCGCTACCAACGCGCGCGGCGGGCCCGGCATCGTACTGGCCAGCGTGGCCTATGAGGCAAAGCTGATCAACGCGGCGTTTTATACGGCGCTGGTGATTACGGCAATCGTCACCTCGCAGATCTGCGGAGCGTGGCTGCGCTACGTGCTCGGCAGAGGGCTGCCGCTGCTCTCATGCAGCCCGGAAGAAACATGGCCGCGCTCAGGCAATGGGCAGGCGCCGGCGATTTCCGGAGAAGCGGCTGCCTGAGACCGTCTTTGCCGCGCGCCTTCCGGAAGGCGCGGATGCGCGCGGAGATCGCATCGCTTCCACCGGTCGAACCTCGCTGCGAATGAAATCTGGCGCGGCGATTGAAATGGGCATACCATCTTCCAGAGGAAGGAGATTCGCATGGGCGGACATGGCATCATCGCCTGGATCGTCATCGGAATTATTGCCGGATGGCTTACAGGCAAGATCATGAAGGGGTCGGGTTTCGGTTTTTTCATGGATATGGTGGTAGGCCTGATCGGCGCGCTGATCGGAGGCTTTCTTGCCAGAACCATCGGCCTTGGCGGGATAGGCGAGCATGGGCTGATCGCGAGCATCGTCATCGCAGTGATCGGCGCCATCATCCTCACATGGCTTGTCCGGCTGATCAGCGGCAACCGCAGCGCGCAATTGTAGCGGCGCGCGGCTGAGGTCAACGCCAGACCAATGCGACCGCCATCGCGCCGCTCCCATGGCGGCCGCTGCTTTTCGCATCACTGCGGACCGATGCGGGCAAGAGACTCCTTTACCGTTGGCCTGGCGCCGGCGGCGATCTCCTGGCTGCGCCGATGATGAAAACGCGACAGGATCGAGTTGGCGGCCGTCAGCCGGACGATGCGCTGAACATAGGCAGCAAGGCCGGCTCCGGGAAGCGCGCAAAGAACGAGATCGGCGGCGAATGCGTCCACATAAGCGCGAGCCCCGCAGCAGCCCAGACTCAGCGCGGCCAGCCCGGAGTTGGCGACCTGGGCAATGACCGCGCAGGCCGGGCGTCCCAGAGCGGGCGGGTGCCGATGCTCGACCTGCTGCACGGCTTCGGCAACGATCAGGGCCTGGCTGGCATCGCAAAACAGAAGAACAACCTCCGGAGGAAGCAGCGACTGCGCAAGAGGCGCATAAACGACGTGCTTCGGACGCCTGTTGAGGACAGGGATTAACGGCAGATCCTCGGGCGTGACATAGCCGAGGCTGCCAAAGATGGTAAGCGACTCCTGTAGCTCGCCCTGCTCCGCCGCCGGCAATTCGAAGTTATGGGTATAGCTGCCGACGGCGCAAAGTGCATGGTCGCCGGATGAGGTGGCAAAGGGCGCGGCTGCGGCTTCCCGCCAGAACCGGCATCCGGCCGGCGCACGGCCTTTATGCGCCGGCAGCGATGCAGGAACCTCATCCGGGAAAGAGACGGCCACAGGCGGCTGGGCGAGCCGAAGATTGCCGGCGAGAGTCTCAGCAAGCTGCGAGTAAGACTGGCGCATCGAAAAATCCCCCGGCTCCCGGTTCAGCCCTCTTGATCGTCGACTGAAAAACCGAGTTCTGCGATTGCCGAGCGAAGCGCATCCGGACGCACAAGGTCGGAACGGTATCGGATCGTAACCGTACCTTGCGGATAGGCTGCGCTGGCCGCAATCACCCCTTCTTTTTTGCTCAGCAGCGTTTTAAGCCCGACAGCGCAGGTTGCACAGGTAAATCCGCGTACGCGCCATGTGACGGTCCGAAGCGGTTCTTCGCCTGCCGCGGACGCCGGGGCCTGGCGGAGCGCTTCCATCGCCCCGATGGAGGCAAAACCGGTGGCTCCGGTCAGTGCCGCGAGTTTGATAAATTGCCTGCGAATCATGGAAACCTCCTTGAAATGTGGGGAATTATCTGGCGACGCCGGCGCCGGGTTCGTATTTCCAGGCCGTTTCGATGGTGGCGTGATCGGCAAAGCGGAGATCCGTGTAGGCACTGAATGGGATCTTCACGTTGAGCACGCCGGTCTGGATCATCATGTCCCGCACCTGGTCGAAGTCGTCCTTCCGCGGTTCGAGCAGGTTGTAGCGGATGCGCGACATCGGCTTGGTCAGCGCCCAGCGCAGCAGCTCCGGCTTCTGGTTGTAGTAATAGCGTCCGACGAAATCCGCGGCATCGATGCGATGCGGCAGGCTGGCGTCCAGCCAGAGGCCGGAGCGCGCAATGCCGTCCACCAGCACCTGGACGACCTGCGGCCGATTCTGGATCAGATCCTCCCGCGCCACCAGAATGCACGACATATAGTTGGGCCAGTACTTGTCGGCATAGAAGAGAATGCGGCCGTAGCCTCCCATTTCCGCCTGCGACGGAAAGGGCTCGCCCATCACGAAAGCATCGATGGCTTTGGCTTCCAGCGCGCCCGAAACATCGGGCGGCGCCATCTCAACCATCTTCAGCGAGTCGGGTTTCATGCCGTAATCCTGCATGGCTCGAAAGAGCAGAAGCCGCTCGTCGGAGAACCGGCTGGGGATGGCGATGGTTTTGCCGCGCAGCTGGCCGAAGTTTGTGATCGGACCATCCTTGCGCACAACCACGGCGCTGCCGTTGCGATGGCCGAGATAAACAACCTTAATGGGCACGCCCTGAGCCGCCAGCGCAATGGCCATCGGCGCAACGATGAACGCCGCCTGAATCTTGTTGGCAATGAGCGCTTCCTTCAGCTCCGGAAAGCCCTGGAACATGCGCGGCAGGAACATCTCGCCGCTTTCCGAGTATCTGGAAATGTAGTCTGTGACCGGGCAGGTGAGCTGGCAGGTTACCGGGATGTATCCGACGATAATTTTCCGTTTGGCGGGCGGCAGATAACCGTTGAGCACGGCGGACCAGTTGACGTTCAGCCAGCCGTGCAGGCCGGAGACGGCAATCAGCCAGAGGACGGCGCAGGCAGTCGCCTTGACGCCGAGGCTCCAGGACCGCACGCGGACGACGCTGCTAAGATTCATTGCGGAACCCCCAACGAACAGGTTTGATGGTCTCCAGCCGGCGGAACAGCGCGTCGAGGATCAGGCCGATCACGCCGATCAGAAGCATGGCTCCGACCACCAGGTCGTAACGCTTCCCCGAGTTGCGCGAATCGATGATGAGATAGCCCAGTCCAGAATCGACGGCGATCATTTCGCCCGCCACCACAACCAGCCAGCCAATGCCCAGAGCGATGCGCAGGCCCACCAGAATCCGGGGCAGGGCCGCCGGGAACACAACTCGCGCCAGGAGCTGGGGCGGCGTAAGCCCGAAGTTTCCGCCCGCCCGGCGGTAAATGAGCGGCACATTGGCCACCGCATCCACGCAGGTGACGACAATCGGGAAAAAAGCGCCGAGAAAAACGAGGAAGATGGCCGCATCGTCGCCCACGCCAAAGAAAACAATGGCAACGGGAATCCAGGCGATCGGGCTGATAGGACGAAGAAGCTGAACGACCGGATTGACGATCCGGTTCAGCGCCGGATACCAGCCAAAGAGCAGGCCGAGTGGGATGCCGAGACAAAGCGCGGCCAAATAGCCGATTGCGACGCGGCGCAGGGAATCGACGATGTCGCGCCAGAGGATGCCCCCTTCGACCAGTTGAGCCAGACCTCGCTCGACCTCATACGGCGACGGGAAAACCCGCGTGCCTGTCCAGAGCACTGCGCTCCGCCACAGAATCAGCAGCAGCGCCGCGGCCAGGATGGGCCAGAGCCAGCGTTCGATTTTGTTTATGCCGCCGGAGTTGCTCATAGTCTGTGCGCCAGTCCAATCTGGCCGAGGATGCCGTCGCGCAGCTCGAGATAACGCGGCGAACTGATGTCGCGCGGATGCGGAATATCGATGGAGACAATCTGCTGGATGCGGCCGGGGCGGGCGCTCATGACCACGACGCGATCGGCCAGTTGGACGGCTTCGTCGATGTCGTGCGTCACGAAAAGAATCGTCTTGCGCTCAGCCTGCCAGATGCGCAGCAGTTCGCCGCGCATGATCATCCGGGTGATGGAATCCAGCGCGCCGAAGGGTTCGTCAAGAAACATTACGTCGGGATTGACCGCCAGCGCCCGCGCAACCTCGACCCGCTGTTTCATGCCGCCCGAAAGCTCATGCGGGTACGATTTCTCGAAGCCCTCCAGCCCGACCATCCGGATGTAGCGCTCAACGCGCTCGGCGCGTTCCCTGGCCGGGAGCCTGCGCAGGCCAAAACCGATGTTTCCCTCGACTGTGAGCCACGGAAAAACACCGCGCTCCTGGAAGACGAAGATGCGGCGGGGGTCGGGACCGCGCACAATCTCTCCGTCGATGCGGATGGCTCCGCCAGTGGGCCTCAGGAAACCAGCCATGGCGCTGAGCAGCGTGGATTTTCCGCAGCCCGAGGGTCCCAGCAGGCATACGAATTCGCCATCGTAAACTTCCAGATCGATGTTCTCGAGAACCGGCAGGGCTTTGCCATCGCGCAGGAAGGTCATGCCCACGTTTTCGGTCCGGAGCTTGACTGGAAGCGCCGGTCCCGGGACCTCGACAGCGGCGGCAGCCGTTTCTGTTTTCGCAGGCGCTGACATTAGCGTTTCTCCTCAAAACCCCAGCGGAGCGCATCCGAGCGCTCCAGCGAGCGGACCCCGTTATCGAGCAAAAGTCCTACCACGCCGATGATGACCATGCCGGCCACCACAAGGTCATACCGATTGCCCGCGTTGCGGGCGTCGACGATCAGGAAGCCGAGTCCGGAGTTGACCGCAATCATTTCGGCCGCCACCACGACCAGCCAGGCGATGCCAAGCGTGATGCGCAGGCCTGTCATCAGACGCGGAACAATCGCCGGATAGAGGATTCTCCGCATCAGCTCCACCGGCCGCAGTCCGAAGTTGCGCCCGGCATCGACGTACACGGCGGGAACGCTGCGCACTGCATCGATGACTGTGAGCAGCAGCGGCAGAAAACAGCCGACGAAGATCAGGAAAACCGCAGCCAGGTCGCCGACGCCGAACCAGAGAATGGCAATGGGTATCCAGGCCAGCGGCGAGATGGGGCGGAGTATCTGCAGGATCGGGTTCAGTGCCATTTCCAAACGCCGGTACCAGCCGGCCGCAAGCCCCAGCGGCACGGCTGCGAGAACCGCGAGGCTGAATCCCCAGGTAACGCGAAACACCGACGCCACGATGTATTTGACAATCAGCCCATGCGGAAACAGATAGACGATGCCAAGCGCCGTCTTCCAGGGACCGGGCAGCAGTTGCTGCGGGTGCAGGACAATCGCAAGCTGCCAGGCTCCCAGCAGCAGGAGAATAAAGATGGCGGATTGCAGCCAGGCGCGCGATTTCAAGATGCTTTATCCGTTAGAGACCCCGCAGGCCCCGGGACCGTTTTGAACAGCGTAAAGAAGCTCAGAATTCGACCGTGGCAAGTCTAGACAGATCGCAGCCATTTGCGCCTCATCCTAAAGTTTGAAATCTTCTTCCACCTGGACTGAGCGCGCAATCCAGGCGCGCAAAAAAGCTGCTCAGCCTGCCGGAAAGGATCGTCCGATCTGCTGCTCAAGCCTCCTCTGTGGCGATAGACTGGTTCTCGCAACGCCGGGAGTTCGCAAGAGGCTTTCGCGGCCGGGTGGCGCTTCTGCGCATTCGACCGAGTTCCGCGGATTCTGCGGCCTTTTCGTGCCGGTCCTGATATGAATAGCAGTCTCCGCAACCGGATGCAACGAGCCAGAACGGCCGCGATCGTTCTTTTTGCAGCGGCAGCTTTGCCGCTTGGCGGGTGCCGCTGGCGCTCCGGTCTTCCCTCTCCGTCGTCGAAGGCGTACGAGCAGCTTGTTTCGGCCTTTTATGTCGGGCTGTCGGCGCTGCAGGTCGGCAACGATGTCCTCGCGGATGCGAGCCTGCAGCAAGCCACGCAGATCGCTCCCGGCGAGCCCGCCGCATGGGCGGACTGGGGGATCCTCGCCCTGCGCCAGCGCAACTTCGACCCCGCGGAGGACCGTTTCAGCCGCGCTCTGAAGCTGGCTCCGCACAACGGCAGAATCTACTTTCTCCTCGGTCTTCTCGACAGCGCACGCGGCGATTCCCAGGCGGCGATTGACGATTACCGCAAAGCGGTGCGGCTCGATCCCCAAAATCCCCGCGCGATCTATGCGCTCGCGCTTGCCGTCGAGCGGCAGGGCGGCGCGGGCAGCGAGGATCAGTTTCAGAGCCTGATCCAGCAGATTCTCGCCATCCGGCCCGATAATCTTGCCGCGCTTGTCGAGTTAAGCCGCATCTCGGCCAGGCGTGGAGACTCGGCGACGCTGCGCTCTGCGATCCAGCGCATCGCCGCCCAGAGCTCCGGCTGGCCGGCAGAAGCCAGCCGGCAACTCGCGGCGCTTGCGGCGGCGCCGCCGGCAGCTGCGGCCCTGCGCAGCGTGTTCCTGCGGAATGTTCTGATGCGCGTGCCGGCATTCCGCAACAGCCTGGCCGAAATCAGGCCGGCAGAGAGCGGCGAAGCGCAGCCCTTCACGGAATTTCTGCGCCTTCCCTCGCCGTCTTCGAAGCCTGCGGCCGCCGATACCGCGATCCGTTTCCGCGCGCAGCCCGTACCGGCGCTCGGGGGCGAGCATTGGAGCTGGATCGGTTCGCTCTCGCTTTCCGGCGAGGGCGCGCCCACGGTCGTCGCCGCCAATGGGCATCAGGTGCGGCTGGCGACCGGAGCCGGCTTTGCTTTTCCCGGCGGAGCTTCGGCTGTCGCTCCAACGCCGGAAGGCATCGTGGCCGCCGACATCAACTACGATTTCAAAACCGATCTGGTGCTGGCAGGAGCCGGCGGCATCCGCATGATGGTTCAGCAGAGCCCCACGGCCTTCACAGATGCGACGGCAAAAACCCGCCTGCCCAAATCGCTTCTCAACGCAGCCTATAGCGGAGCGTGGGCTGTCGATATCGAAGCCGACGGCGATCTGGACATCGTTCTGGGACAGACAGCGGGCCTGCCAACCGTACTGCGCAACAACGGAGACGGAACCTTTTCTCCTATCCATCCGTTTGCAGGAGTTTCCGGCATACGGCAGTTTGTGTGGGCTGATTTCAATGGCGACGGCAGCCCGGACGCCGCGCTGCTCGATGGAGCGGGCCATCTGCATGTTTTTCTGAACCAGCGCTCCGGGCGATTCGCGGAAGCGCCTGTGCCTGCCGCCTTCGCTTCTCCCCGGGCGATTGCCGCGGCGGACGTGAACGGCGACGGCCTGCTGGATCTGGTGTGCGTTTTGCCCGGCGGCGCCATCGCGAGCCTCTCCTACGCCGGCGGACAGGGCTGGACCCCGGCGCATCTTGGCGATGTTCCCGATCCGGCCGCCACTCTGAGCGGCGATGTCCGCCTTCATGCGGCCGACGTCGACAACAACGGCGCCATTGACCTTGTGCTCGGAGAGACTGCGCCCTCCGCAGACCGCACCGCAGGCGCTTTCGTGTGGCTCGCAGATCCGTCGGGAAAATTCAACCTGATCGATGGGCCCGTCGGTCCGCCGGCGGTTTTCGATCTCGCCGACATCGACGGCGGCGGCAGGCTCGCACTGCTCGGCCTTACATCCGATGGCGAGCCGCGCCAGGCCCTGAACCGCGGCTCGAAGAACTACCACTGGCAGACCATCCGTCCGCGCGCCAGGCAGGCCACCGGCGATCAGCGCGTAAATTCGTTCGGCATCGGCGGCGAAGTCGAGATTCGCTCCGCGCTGCTGACCCAGAAGCTTCCCATCACAGGCCCGCAGCTGCATTTCGGCCTGGGCGAACATGCGCAAACCGACGTGGCGCGCATCGTCTGGCCGAACGGCACAGTGAGCGCCGAGTTCGCTCTCCGCGCGGACCAGGAGGTGCTTACCGAGCAGCGCCTTAAAGGCTCCTGCCCGTTCCTCTTCGCATGGAACGGCCGGCAGATGCGCTTTGTCATGGACACCGTTCCCTGGGGTTCGGCCATCGGCCTGCGCATCGACAACATCGGCACCGCCGCCATTGCCGCTACTACGGAGTGGTACAAGATCCCGGGCGACGAGCTGGTTCCGCGCAATGGATATTACGACCTGCGCATCACGGGCGAGTTATGGGAGACCTATTATTACGATTACCTTTCGCTCATGGTTGTCGATCATCCGCAGGGCACCGCAATCTTCACCGACGAACGTTATGCTGTTCCGCCGGTCAAGCTTGCCGTAACTGCGACCGCCATGCCGCACGCCATCGCCAGGGCCACCGATGAGAATGGGAACGATGTAACAGAAACCCTGCGTTCTCTCGACGGCAGGTATGTCGACAGCTTCGCACTCGGCCAATACCAGGGAGTTGCCCGCGATCATTACATCGAGATCGATCTCGGCTCCGGCGCTCCCGCATCCGGCCCGCTTTATCTGATCGCCAAAGGCTGGCTGCATCCCTCCGACTCGACCGTCAATGTTGCGCTCGCGCAAGGGCATGGCGAGCCGCCGAAACCCCTGAGTCTCTCGGTACAGGACGCGCGCGGCGCATGGCATGTGGTCCGATCGAATCTTGGTTTTCCGGCCGGACGCAACAAAACATGCCTGATTGACCTTACCGGCGTCTTCCATGGCGGCGCGGCGAAGCGCATCCGTCTCGGCACCAACCTCGAGATTTACTGGGACCAGATTCAGTGGGCGCAGGGATTGCCCAATACGCCGCTGAAGATCAGGCATCTGGCTCCCGCCTACGCGGACCTGCACTATCGCGGCTACTCCATCATCCAGAAGACCGGCGCGTCGTCGCCGGAGATCCCCGACTACAACCGCCTGATGGCCAGCACGCAAATCTGGCGCGACCTGAGCGGCTACTACACGCGCTTCGGCGATGTCCGTCCCCTGCTCGGCAGCATCGACGACCGCTACGTGATCATGAATGCCGGTGATGAACTGGCGCTGCGGTTTTCTGCGCCCGCGCCGCCCCCTTCGGGCTGGGTGCGCGATTACGTTCTGGCCGGTGACGGGTGGGTAAAGGATGGCGATTACAATTCGGCGGATTCGGCGACAGTGCGGCCGTTGCCGTATCACGCCCGCCGCATCTACGACACGCCGCCCGGCCCCCTGGAAGATGAATGGCCGTATCGCCGCCATCCCGAAGACTGGCAGACGTATCAGACGCGCTACGTAGCGCCGGACAGCTTCGAAAGAGTATTGCGGAGTTCATCCAGCCAATGACGCGCGGACCCATCGCACGAGCCTTTCTCTATCTGTTCTTCGCCGGACTGATTGCGGTCCCGTTTTTTCTTGCCCGCAGGTCGTCGCAGCACGACGCCGCGGCGGAAGGCGGCGAGAAGGCGGCGCTGGACAGGTATGGTTTTTATCTCACGGAAGATTCCAGGCAATCGGGAGTCGATTTCGTTCATCAGGCCCCGGTGCTCGACCGGCGGCTTGCGCCCATCATGCCCGAAGTGGCATCGATGGGCGCGTCGGTTGCAATTGTGGATTACAACCGCGATGGCTGGCCGGACTTGTATGTAACCAATAGCCGCGAGGGCAGCATGAACGCCCTCTACCGCAACAACCACGACGGTACGTTCACCGATGTCGCCGCGCAACTGGGAGTCGCCAACGTCAACCAGGCCGGAGACGGCGTATCGATGGGCTCGGTGTGGGGCGACTACGACAACGACGGTTACCCCGATCTTTTTCTCATCAAGTGGGGAAGGCCTATGCTCTTCCACAACGACCGGGGACGAGGATTTACCGATGTTTCCGCGCAGGCGGGGCTTCCCCGCTGGATGAACGCCAGCACCGCTCTCTGGTTCGATTACGACGGCGACGGAAAGCTCGACCTCTTTGTCGGCGGCTACTACAACGAAAACATCGACCTCTGGCACCTGAAGACCACAAAGATCATGCCCGAGAGCTTCGAGTATGCCGAGAACGGCGGCCGCAAGTATCTCTTCCATAATCTCGGCAACGGCAGGTTCGAGGAGGTCGGCGAGAAGCTCGGCATCAGGAGCCGCCGCTGGGCGCTTGCCTCCGGAGCAGCCGACCTTACCGGAAGCGGCCGCCCTGACCTGTTCATCGCGAACGACTACGGCGTATCCGAGCTGTATGTCAACGATGGCCGGCGCTTTCGCGAAATCGGCAAGCAGGCCGGCATAGGCTTCTCGCCGAAGAGCGGCATGAACGTCGCCTTTGGCGATATCTTCAACCAGGGGAGATTCGCCATCTACGTTTCCAATATCTCCGAGCCCGGAGTCCTGATCCAGGGCAACAATCTCTGGGTGCCCGAGGATGGCGCCTCGGGCGCCTCGCTGCGCTATTCCAATATGGCGAGCGCGCTGGGCGTGGAACTGGGCGGCTGGAGCTTCGGCGCACAGTTCGGCGATTTGAATAACGATGGCAACATCGATCTCTTTCTCACCAACGGCTACATCTCGCTCGATCGCAATCGAAGCTACTGGTACGATTTCGCCAAAGTGGCCGCCGGCAACAGCGCCATCATCGGAGACGCCCGCAACTGGCCGGCGTTCGATGGCCGCAGCCTCTCGGGTTATCAGCGGAAGCGGG
>Ga0070737_10005920_pt1 | contig 11428 bp, 11 predicted proteins | sample Coa_R1_10_FD_66438 | JGI IMG/M metagenome (GOLD analysis project Ga0070737, IMG submission 66438) | Surface soil microbial communities from Centralia Pennsylvania, which are recovering from an underground coalmine fire - Coalmine... | ecosystem: Environmental > Terrestrial > Soil > Unclassified...
CACGACTAGCCTCGATTCGATGTGGCGCAAGGGCATGCTGCCTTATGGCGGCTCCAAGGCGGCGAACGAGGCCCATTGCTGCATCATGGCGGAAGAGCTCGCCGGCACCGGCGTAACGGTGAACATCCTGGTGCCGGGCGGACCGGTGAATACGCGGCTCGTCGGCGACAATTTCACGGCCGAAGAAAAGCGGAACCTCATCCAGCCCGACATCATGGTGCCGCCGCTGCTCTGGCTGGTCTCGCCGGCGACCGACAAGATCACCGGCATGCGCTTTATCGCCGCCTTCTGGGACAAGAACCTGCCCGCCGACAAGGCGGCGGAGAAATGCGGTTCGTTGATGGCCTGGCAGCAGCTCGGCAAGCAAGCGATCTTCCCCGGCGGCCACGCGCGGTAAGTGCGCCTCAGCCCGGCAGTAACGCCTGCAAAAAAGCGAGCAGCGCCAGGAGCCCGAGCGCGCTGCGCACCGAATGGAGCGAATTCCAGCGCTTGATAAGATCGCGCGAGCGCGGCCCCGCCGCTTCGGGCGCGGTGGCGCTGAGCGCCTTGTTGGTCGGCGCGATCATCGCGAAAGTCCAAGGCACGTTCGCGAGCATCGCGATGGCACCGAGCGCGTCGCTGAAGAAATGGGTTTCAGCCCAGGCGCCAAGCCCGAGCAAAAAGCCGATGATGCAGAGCGGGGCCTGGATCAGCGCGCCGCGCTTCAGCGAGACCTTCCAGCCGGCGAGCTGCGCGCTGTCGTCGAGCGCGCCGAGCGCATGGGCCTCGACCAGGTTTACATAAAGCGCCGCGCCGGAATAGAAGGCGGCGACAGCGAGGGCGAGAACGCCGATAAACATCACGGCGCCGCTTTCAGGCGCTTCGCCGCGTCCTCGACGATGCTGGTATCGGCGAATTTTTCCACATCGATATCGATGCTAAGAAAGCCCGACGCCTTCTGGGTCTCGAGATTGCTTTGCAGCGCCTTAAGGTTCGGAATGTTGTTGGGATCGCGATAGATGTCCGCCTTGGTGAAAAGCCAGCTCTCATAGACCGAAGGCGAATTCTTGTTAAAGGCCGCGGCGATCTGCACCGCCTTCTCGTGGTTGGCCGGATCGAGATACCAATGCAGCGCGCGATCCTCATCCTCGAAATAATCGACGAGCGCGGCACGATGCGCGGCGATGAAAGGGGTGCGCGCGACGCGGAAAAGAATCGCGGTGACGCCCATGCCGTCGCGCAGATAGAAGAGCGGGCGCGAGATCGCCTGGAGTTCGGGATCGAGCACGGTCGAATGGACGGTGGCAATGAGATCGGCTTTCCCCTGCTTCATCGCGTCTTTCATACTGGCATAGGGGATTTCGATCTCGCTGTAGTCGCGCTTGTCCTCGAGCCCGGCTTTGCGCAGCGCCGCGCGCATGCCGATATCGGTGCCCGAGCCGACGGTGTTGGTCGCCGCGACCCGCCCCTTCATATCGGCCATGGTTTTGACCGGCCCGTCCTTCATCACGACATAAGGGATCGAGAGATAGCCGGGCACGCCGTCCTGCATCTCGTCGGCGATGACGCGGATATCGGTCATATGCGCGTTCTGGATGGCGAGGCCGAAGGAGCCGAAAGCCATCTCGCCCATATCGAGATCGCCGGTCGCGAGCGCGGTGATCATCGGCGCCGTGCCAGCGAAATGGATCGAATCGAGCGTGTAGGTCTTGCCGAGATGGGGGGCGAGCTGCGGCGTTTTATCGAGGATCGGCGTGATCGAACTCGGCACATCGCTGTAGCCGACGCGAAGCTGCACCGGATCGGCGCGAGCGGATGACATTGTTAAAAGCACGGCAGCGCCGCAGATAATGAAAGGGTTCATCGTCTCCCTACCTCGTCATTCCCGCGAAAGCGGGAATCCAGCGGTTGCCCCTGGATGCCGGCCTAAGCGGGGATGACGACCCCAAAGAATTGTCACTTCCCATTCACGCGCTTCGCCGCCGCGTCGACGATGCTCAGGTCGCTGACCTTCTTCGCGTCGATGTCGATGCTGAGAAATCCGGCTTCCTTTTGCGTGTCGAAGTTCTTTTGCAATGCGGCGACATTTGGCTTGTCGTCGGGGTCGTGATAAAGGTCCTTGTCCTTCGTCCAGATATAGCTGTCGTAGAACGACGCCGGCTTTTTGTTGAAGTCCGACACGATCTTCAGCGCGGCGGCGCGGTTCTTAGGATCGAGGTACCAATGCCACTCGCGGATCTCGTCCTCGAAATAATCGACCATCGCGGCGCGCTTCTTCGCGATATCGCTCTCGCGCGCGGCGCGCATCAAAATTTGTGTCGGCCCGCCCATGATCTGCCTGAGGTCGAAGAGCGAGCGCGTCAACTTTAAGAAATCGGGGTCGTTGACCATCTCCGAGACCGTCGTGGTCATGGCGACCTTGCCCGAGGTCAGCAACTGCTCCTGGTTCTCGAAATTCGCCTCGACGATGTTGTAATCGCGCTGTGCCTCGAGGCCATGACGGCGGAGCATGGCGCGCATGGCGATATCGATGCCGGCGCCGATAACGTTGACCGAGACGCTCTTGCCTTTGAGGTCCTCGATCTTCTTCACCGGCCCATCCTTCATCACGACGAAGGGGCCCGAATAGGAATCCGCCGTGACTCCGTCCTGCAGGGAATCGGCGATCATCTTGAGATCGTCCATATGGGCGTTCTGGATTGCGAGGGCGAGCGAGGAATAGCTAAGCTCGGCGATATCGAGATCGCCGCTGGCGAGCGCCGTGATCTGCGGCGTCGTGCCTTGGAAGTGGATCCCGTCGAGAACATAATCCTTGCCGTAATGCTTGGTGACGTCCTTTTTCGCGTCGAAGATGGGCACCAGGGAGATGGGCGCGGTAATCCAGCCGATCTTCAGATGCACGGGCTCGTCGGCCCTGGCCGAGAAAGAGGGCGCGGCGGCGCTCGCCAGCGCAAAGACCAGGACAGCGACGATCGAGACGACGCGGCGCATCGTAGTTCCTCCCTGTTCGCGGCTCGTTGTGGGCAACCCTATGACAAGCGCGCGAGGAAGGAAAGTCCGGCTTGCATTATGGGCAGCCACGCCGATAACTGTCGGCTCGACGGGACCTAAAAGAGCCTGCGCGGAGGAACGTCCATGCTGACGCTATATCACTATTGGAGCTCGGTCTGCTCGCAGAAGGCGCGGATATGCCTTGCCGAAAAGAAGCTGTCCTTCGAGAGCCGGCATATCGATCTTTTCACCTTCGAGCATTGGGAGCCGCTCTATCGCGCGATCAACCAGAAGGGCGTGGTGCCGGCGCTCGACCACGACGGCCGCATCGTCATCGAATCGAATGTCATCCTCGAATATCTCGAGGATTGCTTTCCCGCCGTGCGGCTGCGTCCGCAGGACCCTTACGCCGCGGCGCAGATGCGAATCTGGATTTTCAATTCGGAAGAGATCGCCCATCCGAATGTCAACACCGCGTCGCACAATCCGCGCCACGCGGTGCGGCTGGCGCAGAAGCCCTATACGCGAGAGCAACTCGACCGGGCGGCGGCGAATTGCCCCAACCCGATCATCAAGGCACGCTTTCTCCATCGCCAAGCGCATGGCGTGACCCACGCGGAAGAGGATCAGGCCTATACCGCCCTCGATTATCTTCTCGGCATGATGGAAGAGACGCTCGCCGCGGGACCGTGGCTCGCCGGCAGGGAATATTCGCTCGCCGATATCGCGATGGCGCCGTTCATCAACCGCATCGAAGTGCTGAAGCGGCCCGAGATGGTAAGCGCGGCCAAACGCCCGCGCCTCGCCGATTGGTGGCAGCGCATCCAGGCTAGGCCGGCGTTCAAAGAGGCATTCTCCTTCGCCAATCCCGATAAGAGCGATCCGATCAAGCGCTGACGGCGGCGGGAGGAAACGGATGGGCGAGATCATCACGCTGGCCGCAGAAGACGGCCATCGCTTCTCGGCCTACCGCGCCGACCCGGCGGGCAAGTCGAAAGGCGCCCTTGTCGTCGTCCAAGAAATCTACGGCGTCAACGAGCATATTCGCTCGGTCTGCGACGATTACGCAAAGCATGGCTATCGCGCAATCGCACCGGCGCTCTATGACCGGCAGCAACGCTGCGCCGCGTTCGGCTACGGCGGCGAGGAGATCCAGCGCATCCGCGCGCTGCGTGCCGGCATCGATTGGGCAAAGACCTTGCCGCTCGACATTGCGGCGACGATCGAGGCGCTCCGCCCCCTGCGCGTCGGCATCGTCGGCTATTGCCTCGGCGGCTCAGTCGCCTGGATGGCGGCCTGCCGGCTCGGCGTCGCCGCCGCGTCCTGCTATTACCCGACCGATATGGCCAAGCAATACACCGACACGGCACGCGCGCCGGCGATCGTGCATTTCGCCGAGCGCGACCACGTCATTGCCCGCGACGTCGTCGAAAAGTTCATCGCCGCGCAGCCGAACGTGCCGACCTATATCTACCCGGCCGAGCATGGCTTCAATTGCTGGCACCGCCCGACCACCAGCTATGACGAAGCGAGTTCGAAGCTGGCGCTCGAGCGGACGCTCGCCTTGTTCGAGCGGCACGTCGCGCAGTGACCGGCCGGCAAATGGCGCGCTCAGCCGACCAGGCGCCCCGATTGGTAATCGGCGAAGGCTTGGCGGATTTCCTCGACCGTATTCATCACGAAGGGACCATAGGCAACGACAGGCTCGTCGATGGGCGGCCCGGCAAAGAGCAGCGCGCGCAGCTTCTCGTCGGCCGTGATCGCGATCGTATCGTTGTCGCCCGTCGCGGCCTTGCGCGGCTCGAACCAAGCTACTTCGGGCGCGGCGAGGCTACGCCGATTGGCGCCAAGCCGCGCCTTGCCGTCCAGCATATAAAGGAAGCCGCGATAGCCCGCCGGGAGCGGCTGTCGGCAAGTCGCTCCGCGCTCCATCGCGATCTCGACCAGCATCATCGGCCAGTCGCTGCCATGCGGCTGCGCGACGCCGTCGAAACTGCCGGCATAGACCCGGCGCTCGACCCCGTCGCCGCGCACCACCGGCACCGTCGCCGCACGCTGATCGACATAGCGCGCCGGAATCATTTTCGCGGCGGCGGGCAGGTTGAGCCAAAGTTGCAGCGTATGGGCACGCTCGCGGCCGTAAGGCATCTCGCTGTGGAACACACCGCGGCCGGCGGTCATCCACTGCACATCGCCCGGCCGCAGCACGCCGTCGGCGCCGGTATGGTCGCGGTGATGCAGCGCGCCCTCGAGTACCAGGGTCACGGTTTGCATGCCGCGATGCGGATGAGTCTCGAAGCCGCCCGGCGCCGCAAACCAATCTTCCGACAGGCGCAGAAACGGCGATTGGGCCTCGAAATCGTCGCTATAAAGCACGACGCGTTTGCGTTGCACCTGATCGCTGGCGCTCTGCTCGAGCGGCCGATCGAGGCGGTCGACCTTCCGTTCCATGTTCCCTTCCACCAAACTGAGGCAAATATAAGAAGCCGCGGCGGCGGATCACAGACCTTCCGACATGAGGGTAAATGACGCGATGTATGACGTCGTCATCGTTGGCTATGGCCCGACCGGCATGCTTGTGGCGATCCTATTGGGGCGCGCGGGCCACCGTGTCGCCGTGATCGAGCGCTATACGACGCTCTACAACCTGCCGCGTGTCGGCATCGTCCATGACGACGTGCTGCGCATGTTCCAAGAAGTCGGCTGCATCGAGGCGATCTGGCCGGCGACGCATTTCCTGCCGGTCTATGAGCTGGCGAAGCACGGCGAGGTGCTGCTATCGAGCGAGGTCGCGCCGCTGGCGACGCATGGCTGGCCGGAATACACCTCGATCTACCAGCCGAGCTTCGAGAAAGAGCTCGATATCGCCGCGCGCGCCGTGCCGTCGGTGACGCTTTTCCAAGGCGAGACTGTCACGGCGATCGCGCAGGATGCCGACCGCGTTGCGGTGACGACGCAGAACCGCGACGGCAAGACGCGCGTCGTCGAAGGCCGTTATGTCATCGGCGCGGATGGCGGCAACAGCTTCGTGCGTCAGGCCCTCGGCATCGCCTACGAGAATCTCGGCTTCGACCAGAATTGGCTGGTGATCGACGCCAAGGAAAAGAAAGCGCGGCCCGGGCTGCCGGCGATGCGGCAATTCTGCGAGCCAGAACAGCCCGGCGTGACGCTTTATATGGGGCCGAACCACCGCCGCTGGTCGTTCATGATCTTCCCCGATGAATCGCCCGAGGACGCGGTCAAGCTCGACAGCGTCTGGCGCCGGCTCGACCGGCCCGAAGGCGCGACGCCGGACGAGTTCGAGCTGATCCGCGTCGCCTCCTACAAGTTCCAATCGCTCTATGCCGAGCGTTGGCGCGCCGGCCGCATTTTCCTCGCCGGGGATGCCGCGCATCAGATGCCGCCTTTCCTCGCCCAAGGCCTATGCTCGGGATTTCGCGACGCGCACAATCTCGCCTGGAAACTCGATTTCGTGCTCAGGGGCCTCGCGGACGAGCGCTTCCTCGACACCTATGAGGCGGAGCGCGGCCCGAGCGCGCGCGCGACCATCGTCGAAAGCATGCGGGTCGGCCTCCATGTCAACGAGCGCGATCCCGTGAAGGTCAAGGCGCGCGACGAGCAGCTGCGCGCACTGCAAGCGGCGAAAGTCAACCGGCCGCTCGAGCAAAAGCTGATCGCCTTTCGCGTGCCCGGCTTCGAGAAAGGCCTTGTCGCGCCGCGCGCACCCGGCGCGGGCGACGCTTTCCCGCAAGCACTTATCCGCGACGGCGCGGGTGAAGGCCGGTTCGACGATATCGCCGGACGCGGCTTTATCATTCTCGCGCGCGGTGGCGATCCGCTCGCGGCGTGCGGCGAGGAAGAACGCGCTTTTTGGCGCTCGCTGGGCGGCGCGGTCGTGCGGTTGGGCGATGATGGTTTTATCGATATCGAAGGACGCTATGGCCGACTGATGGACGAATATCGCTGCGACATCGTGGTAAAGCGACCCGACTATTACATCTTTGGCGCGTGCCGAAACGCGCAGGAACTGCCGGTATTGCTCGGCCAGCTGCGCCAGCAATTGCGCGGCGCCATGGCATGACGCGGCGCCGCGCCCTATAGTCGCGCCAACAATTCGGGAGGAGTTTCATGGCCCAGCCATTCCGCATCGACGTCCACCATCATCCGACTCCGACCGCTGCGATCGCCAATGGCCGCCGCGCCGTGCCCCCGAACATGAAGGATTGGACCGCCGAGTATTCGCTCGAGGACATGAACAAGAACGACGTCCAGACGGCAATCCTGTCGCTCAACCATCCGATCGTCGTGTGGCCGAGCGATCAGGCCGCTGCGATCAAGCAGGCGCGCGAATGGAACGAGTTCATGACCAAGCAGGCCAAGGATCATCCCGGCCGCTTCGGCGTCTTCGCTGTCCTCCCGATCCTCAACGTTGCAGCCAGTCTCAAAGAACTCGAATACGCGCTCGACACGCTAAAAGCCGATGGCATCAACATGATGACCAATATCGGCGACAAGTGGCTCGGCGATCCGCATTACTGGCCGCTCTTCGAAGAACTCAACCGGCGCAAGGCCGTGATCTACACCCATCCGATGGCGCCGACCTGCTCGGCCAATGTCATGATGCCCGACGTCAACGATTCGATGATCGAATTCGCGACCGACACCTCGCGTGCGATCGCGCGCATGCTGTTCAGCGGCGCGGCGCATAAGTTCAAGGACATCCGCTTCATCTTCTCCCATGCCGGCGGCACGATGCCCTATATCCTCGAGCGCTTTACGCGCCATCCGCTGACCGACAAGGAGCTCGCCGCCCGCGTACCCGACGGCGTGGTGAATTACCTGAAGCGGTGGCACTACGACACGGCGCAGGCCTCGCATCCTTTCGCGATGTCGTCGATCACCAAGCTGGTCAACGTCTCGCAGCTCCTGTTCGGCACCGATTTCCCCTATCGCAACGCCGAGGACCACGTGAAGGGCCTGCGCGAATGCGGCTTTTCGGACGCCGATCTCAAGGCGATCGAGCGCGGCAATGCCGAAAAGCTGCTGCCGAAATACGCGAAATAGAAGCTAGACCATGATCGTGTGAGGCGGAATCGATTTTCGATTCCGCCTCACACGTGAATCATGGTCTAATTTTTTGCGATGAGAGCACGATTCACGTTGCGAAAAGAAGCGGCTGCTTCTTTTCGAAACGATCGTGCTCTACGGCACCAGCACCGCTTTCGGGTCGGCAGGCTTCGCGATCAGCTTCTGTGCCGTCATCAGCCCTGACCAATAAGTCACCTGCGAGGCGCTGACGCCATTGATATAGGGGCTGCGCGGAATCGTCTTGAGGATCGCCGGCGGCACCGGCAGGTATTTCGCCAGGGTCGCGTCATCCTCATCGGGATGGGCGTCGTGATAAGCGAGCGCATCGGCCATCGCCGCGCGAATGTTCTTGACCGTTTCCGGATGGGCGGCGGCGAAGTCGCCCGCGACCGCCCACACCATCGTCGCCGTGCCCTGCGGGATAAAATCGGTGTAGTAGGACAGCACGCGGCCACTGTCGCTTTGAATGATCCGGGTGAGAAACGGATCGAAGGCGACGGCGGCATCCACCGTCTTCGCCTTGATCAGATCGGGCGTCTGCTGAATCTGGATTTCGACGAAATGGATCTTTTTCGGATCGGCGCCCTGATCGGCGAACCATTTCACCAGAACGATATGCACCATATTGTTGAGACCCGTGACGCCGACGCTCTTGCCTTCGAGATCCTTGGGACTCTTCGCCGGGCTGCCGGCGGGCACGACAATGGCGCTGGCCTTCGAGCCGGGGAAATAGGAGCCCGAGCCGGCAATCGCCTTGACGTTGAGGCCGCTATCGTCCGCCTGCAGCACCACGGGCAAGGTCGTGCCGCCGACCTGGATGGAATTGCCGACCAGCGCCGAGGGGATCGAGGTCGCGTTGCTGGTCATGAGCTGCAAGGTCGCGTCGATGCCGTGCGCGGCGAAAAAGCCCTGATCCTTGGCGATGAACACCATAAGGAAATCGGCGACCGGGAAATAGCCGAACGTGACCTTTTCGAGGGGCTTATCGGCGGCCGGCGCGGGCGGCACCGCAATCGCGAGGCCGATCAGCGCCGCAAAAAAGGCGAGTGCAAAGCGTCTCATTTTTTCCCCCACGGGCGGAGCCGGCATCTTTGCGGTCCAGCTTCGCCTGAACTAAAGTCGCCCGCAAGGGCCAACGCCCATTTCGGAGAGACGGATGCTGCAATCCAAAGGCAACGGCAACGGCCCAAAAAATGGGAATGGGGGCCGGAAATCGGCCACTAGCAACGGCGGACGGAAGATTCCCGCCGCCGTGCGCGAGCTGCCGCGCATCACCGTCAAGAGCGACACGCGCGATATCCTCGCCCATGCCGCGAAGGACGCGCGGAAGCTCAAGGATTATTTCATCGTCGATGTCGATGCGCATGTCACCGAAGTCGCATTCTGGAACGAAATCACCGATCTGATCGACAGCGACGTTTATCGCCAGTGGGCGCAATCCTTCCGCGACCGCGCCGGCGGCGGCGGGACGGCGCTGATGAATATCGCCTCGGGCTTGAGCTATCAGGACGTGTTCGGCCGCATCCCGCACGACCACATGCAGGGCGAGATTTCCGACCACAAGACCAAGCATCGCCAGGTCGTGCTGACCGAGCGCGCCATGGATTCGATGGGCATCGATTACATGATCGTCTTCCCAACGCCGATGCTCCAGCTCGGCATGCATCCGCAGCCAGACGTCGAAGTGGTGCTCGGCAAAGCCTTCAACCGCTGGATGACCGATCGCATCCTGCCGCAGCAACCGCGCATGAAGATGCTGGTCTATCTTCCCTATTGCGAGCCGGAAGCGTGCATGGAAGCGATCAGGGAATTCGGCGATAAGCCGGGCGTGATCGGCTTCTGCATCACGGCGACGCGCTACAAGCCCGTCCATCACAACCAATACATGAAGCTCTATCGCGCCATCGAGGAGACCGGCAAGCCGCTCGCCTTCCATGCCGGCTATTACTGGGGCGACCCGTCGATGATGCAGATCAACCGCTTCATCGGCATGCACGCGATCTCTTTCGTGCATTTCTCGATTCTGCACATGACCAACTGGATCCTGAACGGCCTGCCCGAGCGCTTCCCGAAGCTCAAGGTAATCTGGATCGAGAGCGGCCTCGCCTGGGTGCCGTTCCTGATGCAGCGGCTCGACAGCGAATATCTGATGCGCAGCTCGGAAGCACCGCTTCTGAAGCGCCGCCCCAGCGACTACATGCGCGAGATGTTTTTCACCTCGCAGCCGCTCGAGACGAGCAACCTGAAGCTCACTGAGGCGGCCTTCGACGCGATCAATGCCGAAAGCCAGCTGCTGTTCTCGTCGGATTGGCCGCATTGGGACTTCAACCCGCCGAATTCGATCGCCAACCTGCCCTTCCTCAATGAGAAGCAGAAGCGCAACATTCTTGGCCTCAACGCGGCCAAGCTCTTCAATCTGAAAGTACCCAACGGCAAGCTCGCGAACATTCCCGATTACCCGCTCGACCTGCCCGAGGCCGCCGAATGAATTTGAAACGCCTTCGCGGTCTGCTCATTCCCGTCGTGCTGATCGCGCTCTGGGAGATCGGCTCGCGCGCCGGCATTTTGCCCGAAGACACGATGTCGCGACCGAGCGATATCGCCGTCGCCGGCTGGGACGCGCTCTTGGACGGCAGCCTCTTGATCGCGACGGTTCAGACATTCCAGACCGCGCTCTTGGGCCTCGCCATCGGCAGCAGCATCGGCATTGTGCTCGGCGCGTTCGTCGGCCTGTCGCCGATCCTCGAAGGCATCATCGGGCCGACCCTCGATACCGTGCGACCGATTCCCGCGGTGGCGCTCATTCCGCTGGCCCTCCTCATCTACGGCTTCGGCGTGCGGATGGAGGTGCTGGTCATCACCTACGCCACCGTCTGGCCGGTGCTGATCGTCACCATTTCGGCGGTGCGCGGGATCGAGCCGCGGCTGCTCGAAGTGGCGCGCACGTTGGAAATGCCGACGCTGAGCCGCATGCGGCGCATCGTGCTGCCCGCGGCGCTCGCCCGCATTGCCGTCGGCATCCGTGTCAGCGCCGGCGTCGCGCTGGTCGTTGCGGTCACCGTCGAGATCGTGCTCAACCCGCAGGGCCTCGGCTACGGCATGATCATTGCCGCACAGTCGCTGCGGCCCGAGTTGATGTGGGCCGAGCTGCTCTGGGTCGGCTTGGCGGGCTGGGCCTTCAATGGCCTTCTTAGCCTGATCGATCGCCGCTGGCTGGGGCGCTTCCAGACCGGGGGTACGCGATGAAAATCGGCAAGCGCGGCATCTTGTTGAAGATCGGCGCCGTGATCTTCGCGGCAGCGGTCATTTATCTCTGGCAACTTCTCGCCGACGCGCGCCTGATCTCGCCGGTTTTCTTCCCCTCGCCAAC
>Ga0070737_10005925_pt1 | contig 11416 bp, 26 predicted proteins | sample Coa_R1_10_FD_66438 | JGI IMG/M metagenome (GOLD analysis project Ga0070737, IMG submission 66438) | Surface soil microbial communities from Centralia Pennsylvania, which are recovering from an underground coalmine fire - Coalmine... | ecosystem: Environmental > Terrestrial > Soil > Unclassified...
GCCGGATTGACGCCATCAGAGCTGGCGCAGATGGCACGCGTTAGCTACCAGACCGTTCGCCGCTTAGAACGCGGAGAACGGATTTCGAGGACATTTCTTATGAGAATTCTCAACGTGCTGGGCGCACGTGAGGAAGATGTCGAATTCAAGAAGGAGGACTGACTGACTATGTTACTACTGAACTTTTCACATCCGATTACACCGGAGCAGACTGAGCAGATTTGCGCGCTGCTCGGCGTGCCGCACATCGAGATTCGCACAACTCCGACGCAGATCGACAACACGCAACCACTTGCACCGCAAATCCGCTCGATTATGGAGCGGAGCGGCATCCTGCAGGTGAACTTGCCAGCAGAACAAATTATTGTGAATCTGCCAGGGCTGGCTCCGGCGGCAGCATGCGTCATTGCGGAGTTCTATCGCATGACGGAGCGCTGGCCGCGCTACCTGCGGCTTGTGCCGGTTTCGGCACCGGCGCAGACGCGCTATGACGTTGCTGAGATCATTGATCTTCAGGAGACTGCGGATTTTTAGGAGGCGCTGTGCATGATCACGAAGCAGGATATTCTTGACCAGTATGCGAGTGGACTCCGTGTCTTCCGCGAACTCGATCTCTCCGGGATCGACTTTTCCAAATCTCATCTCAGAGAGATTGATTTCTCGCACGCTAATCTGGCCGATGCCAAATTCGCACGTTCCTCTTTAGAACATGCTCACCTTGAGAGAGCCTGGCTATCCGATGCTGATCTTTCAAATGCGGACCTGGAGTATGCCTGGCTGAGCGGGGCGTTCTTACATCGCGCCAAGATGGTGTCGACACACCTGGAGAAGGCAGAGCTAGGGTCTGCTGATTTATGCCAGGCTGATCTTCGCGCCGCTGATCTTTCGTTCGTGTCTGCGCGCTACGCTTGTTTGCGGGACGCAGATTTGCGGAGCGCAAACTTGGGGATGGCTAACCTGGAGCGTGCTGATTTACGTAGAGCCAACCTGACCGGAGCCTATCTGGGGGGGATTGATCTCCACGAGGCTGATCTCAGATGGGCAAACCTCACGCATTGCTGTCTGGCAGGAGCCGATCTTCGTTCTGCTAATCTGGCCGGGGCCATTCTCGACGGCGTTGATTTCTCTGAGGCGAGGCTCTATGAAGCTGATTTGTCGGGCGCGCACTTCGATGATGCCTATGATCCGATCAATTTCCTTGAACGCTTTGAGCGGAACGAGTATGGCATCATCGTATACAAGCTTTTCAATGCCGAGCGCGTATCTCCGGCTTCCTGGCAGCTCGCGCCAGGAGAGACTATTGTCGAAACCGTGAATCCTGATCCGTTTACGGACTGTGGATCAGGTGTCAACGTCGCATCTCTTGAGTGGCTTCAACAGACCTATGGCAATTCGATCCTGCCGGATAGAGCTTCTCTCTGGAGGTGCTTAGTGCGCTGGCCGTGGCTGGCGGGCGCAGTTATTCCGCGTCGCAGCTCTGGGAAATTCCGGGTATCTCGCCTGGAGCTGATCGAGGAACTATCGATGGATTTACTTTCCGAGAATCGGACGACAAGTCTGGAGTAGTTGTGCTGTGCGTCAGGTGCGGCATTCGTCCGCGCCGCACCTGCGGGAAGGAAGGATGAGGCAAGATGGGAAAACGTACTATTACGAAGACTATGGGGTCACTGCTTCACATACTCGGGTGGTTGTTCATTTTCGGGTTCACGGGCACTTGCACCGTGCTGCTCTTTCGTCAATACGCACCGGTCTCAACACCGTGGTTGCCGTGGGCAGGGCTGGCTGCATTTGAGTTTGGATTAGTGCACTGGCTCCACTACCATCAGCACGTAGCCAGCAATGTCTGGCAATTTATTGTGTCACTTATCATGAGCGGAATCTCGGCAATAGCCATTGCGCTTGCAACTGGCACGGAGATGCTATCCTGGTTTTCCGCTTCCGGCGATATTTCGCTTGCCAGTTAGCTGCAGGGAGCGATTTTTTACGCAATCATTGGCGTGATTGTAGCAAATGTCATCGCATTCATGCTGTGCCGACTGCTCTCGCCGGAGCACTTCCTCATCTGGAAACAGCTTGATCAAATGCCGCCGGAGCAGCGGCTCATCTCTGAGCCGATTATTGACGCGGAGGCAGAAACTATTGACGCATCTCCACGAACACGTCTGCTGACACAAGATGAGATGAAGGCGACGTTGCGCCAACTCTTCTCATCGTTCCTTGATGATGCCGATGGCGAGCAGACGATGCCGCATCCGGCAAAAAAAAAGAAGGAGGGCTAGCTGGCCGGGCCGGGCGGCGCTCTAGCGACATGCAGCATGCGCTGCACTGGCTCTTCTATCAGCTCACTGGCATTTCGCTCTGGAGGAACGCACGTGAGCTGCGGCGGCATCCGCCGAAGCGAGAAATATTGACTCGTCTCAAGAAAGTATTGACACAGGAAGGACACCAGTAATGGAAGAAATCAATGGGCATCACATTATTCCGAACGAGCGACGACGTGAAGTCGATCCATGGACACATGTCATTTTCAATCCGGTGGATGGCGCAATAATTGTTGAACAGAACTACATCGTCCGCCAGGCAATTCTTCTCAACCAGCAGAATGTCCAGCGCCTGATCGACATTGTCCATCAGCTTCAGAATGGAGGAGGCGTGAATCGTGGATGAAGAAGAAAAAGAATTGACGCAGCCGTCCGTCAATTCTTCTGATCATGAGGAGGAGGATCCGGAGATAGTGCGTTGCGCGATCTGCCATCTCTTCGCGCGCGCAGACTGCGCGGTGCCGCTTGTCACGCCGCAGCGCATCGTCGTCGGCTACATCTGCACGCGCTGCGATGCCGAACTGCGCAAGCTTGAGTAACGACGATAATCCGTGCCGATCCTGGAAGTACCACGCTTCCAGGATCGGCTTGACAACAGGGCGGTGGTGTGCGACAATAGGCACGAGACGCCCGGTAGGGATTGAAACAAACAATAAACCACTTGCCTCACGAACTGAACTGTCTATCTGTGTGTGACCCGGTAGGGAGACGGGGGCCGATCATCGCTGGATGATCGGACTCTTTTTGTGGGCGCGTCGGCCATCGGTTTGACGAATATGCTATACTATCATTGACACAAGCCTGATGGCACCGGTCGCATGGCGGCTGGTTCGGCACGCGCCGGTGCCATCGCACGCACGCATGCAAGGAGATGCTCATGCAGCAGCAATCGGCACTCACATGGCAGGCAAGAGAATCGCAGCAGAAGCTCGATGCGGCACTTGCCCTGCTCGATCATCTGCGCAGCGGCCAGGCCGCACTCGAATCACGCCTGCTCGCGCTCTTTCCAGCGTATGTCGACGAGTTTGGCGTACAGCCAAACGGCACCATACTTACCGTGCAGGCGCAGAGCCGCAACGTCGAGCGCATCACCTCTATCCTGGCCGTGACCTCGACAGCAGGCGGCCAGCTCACACTCGGCACGCGCAGCATTCCGCTGCCGATTGGCGTCTCAATTTTTCACGGCCTCTCGCTGATTCTCCATTTCGATGATCCGCGCCAGCTCACGCAAAATAGTGCCGGCTATCTGTATTTAGAGCTGATGGGCGAGCAGGTGCCGACGCTGGGCACGCTGAAATAAATAAAAGAAGGAGATTCTCTTATGCATCCACATGACCATGAGCAAGCCGCAGCAGCGGCAGACACGCCGCCAGCAGCACCAGCACTGCCACAACCAGGCGCAATCACATACTCGCTGCTGCCCGGCGGCCTCGTCGTCCTGCAGGTGATCCAGGTTATCCCGGCGGAGCAGATGAATCAGCTCGCGCGCGCCTGGATTGAATCGCGCATCGAGGAAAAACAGAGTGAGCTGGCCGTCGTGCGCAGCCTGCCACGTCATCTGAAAGCATAGTGAGCGAGGGGCGATGATGGACGACGCCGAACAGGCCGCACTCCTGGCGAGAATCGCAGCCATAGAGCGCCAGCTTGCCGAATTACGCGGCGAGCAGGCCGCAGCACAGGTGGAAATCGCACAGACAGCTGAGGCGCTCCAGACACAGCTCGACGCCACGACAGAGGCGGCAGAGATCGCGCTGGATGCGAGTGCGCGCGCGAGTGCTGCCGCCTCGATCAGCGAGCAGGCCGCAGCGCAGACAGAGGAGGCGGCAGCACTCGCGACGGCGGCCGCACTCGAAACCATGCTGCTCACAGAAGAAGCGCAGACAGCAGCAGAAGAAAAAGAGGAGGCGATCACGGAAGATGGCACGGCAACTCTCAACGAATCCGGAGACGGTGAAGCGGCGGGAGCGCAGGCAGCGGCAGCAACAACGAGCGCTGGCGATCCAGGGCACGGAGACGGCGGCGGAACCGGGGCCTCCGCCGACGACGACGGAGGGAACGCCGGAACAGCCGATCAGCCTGCCGTCATTGCCGTCGAGCGCAGGCGCAGCAGGCGCACAGCCACCATCCAGCGCAAAGAACAACGCAGACGGCTCAAAGGGCCGTTCGGCCTCGCGTGGTAGTGGCCGAGTAAGTAAGGCCGAACGCGAGTGGGCCGACATTCTCTATGAGAATCTTGCGCTGCTTTCGGCTGCGCTGATGGTGCTGCTTTTCCTGATTCTCTTCTTGCGCCTGCCGGACGAGGCGCTGCTCGATGAGCTGACGCTCACCGACGAGGAGATCAGCGCTATCACGCCACCTGCCGCCAGATTGCTGGCGCGCTCCGGCATTCAGGAGCATATTCGCAAGAAGATTCTTCATAGCGGCGATGCGGTGGCGCTCGTCGGCGCGCTTGGCCTGTACGGCTACCGCTGCTACAGCAGCATCAGCGCCTACGTCCGCCGGCATCCGACCGGAAAGGAGCAACCCCATGCCACTGTGGGACACATTCACACGCAGCCGGGCGCGCAGTTCTCGGTACCGGGAGCAGCAGGACTCAACAACGGCCACAGCGCCGAGGGCGTCCTCAACTTCTTTGCTGGCCTCCCGCGCGCCGAGGGCTGACGAGCCAGCTCCGGCGTTGTCGCCGCTCCAGCAGGGACTGGTGGCGCTGCTGGAGAGCCGCCTCTCCAGCCTGCCAGGCGTGCCGCAGCGCGGGCAAACGCTCCTGCAGACACTGGAAACGCTGGAGACGCTTGTTGGCGGCATACCGCTGTTCGGCAAGCAGGCGCGCGCCGCGCTCATGGCGGTACGCGAGCTGCTCTACGGCGATGCACACGCCACGCATGAGGCTGTCGCCGCCATCGTGGCATTCCTGGCGCAAGGACTGGAGGCAGACCGGCATGCAGGCATCATCGGACATTCTGACGCTGCCGAAGGACGGTCGGACCTTTCTGGTCGGTCGGACCGGCTCCGGCAAGTCGTACCTGGAGAATCTGCTGATGTGGAATTACCTGGCGGCCTGGCCGTCAGCGAAAATTCTGGTGCTCGACACGAGCACGAATTATCGCGCTGAGTGGCTGCTGTCCGGCTTCAGCGCGGCCAGGCATTACAAAAAGATCGACCAGGACAAGACGACATTTCTGCCAGGCGCGTATCTCTTCGATGTCCATGTCGGCGCGGAGGGACTGGGCAGGCATCTCGATCTGCTCTTCCGCGAAAGCAGCATCGTGCTGGCGCAGTCCGAGCATGAAGAGGACTGGCCGACGCTCAAGGCAGCGGCCAGAACGTTTTACGAGCGCTATTCAGCGCGCGAGCCACGCCTGCTCGTCATCGATGAGCTGGCTGATTTTTATCGCGCCGGCACCAGCTCGGACATTTTCTGGCGCACGGCACGCGCCGGGCGCAAGCACAATGTCGCTCTGCTGGCTGGCAGCCAGCGCCCGCGCTTCATTCCAACACCGGTATTGACCGAGGCGGACCGTTACTATATGTTCTACCTCGACAATCGTGATGACATGAAGAAGATGTGGGACCTCGGCATTCCGAAGGAAAAGGTGGCACCGGTGGTGGACTACTCTTTCCTGTACTGGAATAAAAAGGAGCGCGATAGCGGCGCATCCGGCAAATACTATATCGTAAAGGAGCAGTGATGGAGAGATTGCGTGAAATCTTTGGACATCCAATCTTTTTGATTCTTTTCATGGTGCTGGCAATTGATGCGCTCAACTACGTCGCGCACGCATTGCTGGCACGCGCTGGCAGTCGGCTCGCCAGCTTCTTTCCGGTCAATCAATAAGCGCAGTTTTTGTTAGTCCGGCTTGTGTCAGGGAGTCAGTTGTATGGCAGTCGCCACACAGGGATCACAGCTCGGCCCGGCGGTGGTCTCTCTGCAAGGGCCAACACTCGCGCAGGGCGTCGTGCCCGGCCAGGGCTTCGGCCTGCCAGGCGTCACCCAGTGGTTCTCTCAGGTCGAAAATCTGGACGGCACCGCCACCACGTTGCAGCAATCAAGCCAGGTCAACGTCCAGTTCGCCACGCAGTTCAAACAAACAGACATCGTTTTCGATTGGGAGATGCCCGTCACCATCACGCAAAACTATGCCGCAGGTGGTGGCACATTCACGCTCTCGCCGCACTTCCCCTATAACTGGATCGGCCCCATTAGCCTGAATTTCCAGAATCAATTCAACACCATCAACATGCCCGACGGGTTCTGCATGGCGATCCTGCAGGCCATCCGACCGCGCTATTACGGCAATTTGCCGACCTTCCTCTACCAGAATCCGGTCAGCAACGCCTACAATTCACAGCCCAACACCATGACGGCCTCCAACTACACCACGGCGAGCACCAGCGTCAAATTCACGCTGGAGCTGCTCCCGGCGCTGCACTTCGACGCCTACTACGACCTGGAGGCAGATGGGCTGCTTTACTGGGCCAAGCAGACGCCGATCAAGGCATGGGTCAGTCCGCAGCTGATGGCGGGCACCAACCGCGTGATTGCGCCCGTCGTGAATTTCAATCAGGCGCTCTCTACCAGCGCGGCAGACGTGGCCCCGGTGACGGTCAGCGGTGGTACGCCCACGTTCAGCGGCACGGGCACCCTCAACTTCCGTCGCCATGGCATCTACCAGCCGTCCGGACCGTTCGACACGCCTCCAGTTTTTAACTGGGCCTATACGCGCGACTACCAGCGCTTTGGCATTGGCGCGCAGTCGCAGGTGTCGCTCGCGGTGCCGCAGCGCGGTCAGATTCTCTGCATTGCGCTCGTGTTGTGGGACCCGGCGCTCAATGGGGGCATTGGCGGACCAATTCCGATTGCCAACATCAATCAGATCAACCTGGTGTACGGCTCCGGCTTCTACAAGTACCAGGACACGCCGGCCGACATGCAGCGTCGTCTGTACAATCAGCACGGCATCATCCTGCCCGAAGGCTGTTTAGCGTGGGACATGGCGATGCAGCAGAATGGGCTGATCTCGAATAGAGACGCGCTCAACACGCTCATCACCAGCTCGCCAACCGTGCAAATCATGTTCAACACCACGCCTGGCGCGAGCGCGTATTGCTACATGCTGCTGGAGAGCCTGCGCTACATCTCGATTCAGTAGAGAAAGGGGACCGTGATGGGAACTTACGGCAATGGCTCCTACCAGCAATTGAACTATGGAAATGCGGCGGTGAACGGCAACCTGATCCCGAACCTGACGCCTGGCGAGTTCTTTCCGTCGCAGGCCTACGTGCCGTACTACGCCGGTGCTGGCGCACCGACGCCGACGCTACCGCCGACCGTGACGCTGGGCGGGCCATCAAGCGGCATGGTCACATCGTCGCCGAACGTGTCCAATGCGGCCAGCGTGCCGTGGTACGTCGTGCTGGCGGCGCTGCTGATCGGTGTGCTGGGCATCCGACATTTCTCATACCGGGAGAGCTAGATGACGAATTTTCTGGCGGCGCTGGTGCTGGTCGTCGGCCTGGTGCTGCTCGTGATCGGCCTGCGCGGCACCTACAGTGGTGTGGCTGCACGGCTCGGTCTCGGCGGCATCGCACACACCACGGTCAGCTACAATCCGAATGTGCTGACTTTTTCCGGCGGACCGGCCGGACCGACGCCAGGCACCGTCACGTCCGTCTTGCAGCATGGAGGAGTGTCGTGATGTTTGAATCGCCGCAGTCGCGCTTTGTGCTGTGGGCCGGCCTGGTGCTGGTGGTGCTGGCCAGCCTGTCGGAGCTGGCCGCGCTCGCGGGAGCTATCTGGTATGGCTAGCTATAGTCCGAATTTCTGGAAGTTGCTTGCTGGCCTGGTGCTGGTGCTGGTGCTGGCCTGGCTGGCCGATCTGAACACAACGCTTGGAGATATCGCCGTCGCAATCATCATCCTGGCGTACATCTTATTGTTGCTCAATCATCCGCAGGTTCCACAAACCATCGCGAACCTGCTTGCGAAAGGATAAGCTCATGAATCTTGCATCGATCAATTGGCCGACCGTCGTCGCCGCCGTGGTAGTAATCGCCATTTTGCACATGATCTTTCACAAGATGTTTTAGGTGGCGCGATGATGACGCATCATACACAGACGGATTACTGTGCTGCGCTGCTGTGCGCGGCGCTGCTCTGCGCGCTTGCGCCGCTCATCGCGCTGCTTGCCGACTATCTGGAAGCAAAGCGCGATGAGGCGCGCTGGCATGCGCGTCTCCTTGAGGCGCAGGTGGCCTGCGCCAGGCGCGAGCTGGCCTCGGAGGACGCAGCAGTATTAGAGGAAGAAGAGGAGGAGGAGGAATCCTCATGACGCATCAAATTGGCGAATGGATCATGTGGCTCTTGCTGCTGGCCGCCTTCCTGGCGCTGATCACGCATCCGCAAGGCACGAAGGCGCTCTTTGGCAGCGGTGCGCAGGCCATCCAGACCGGGTTCCCGGCGCTTTATGGAGCCGGAGTAGGGAGCTGAGAGCCATGCATCCATCATATGTCAGTGTCCCGACGGGGCCGCTGAATTTCCGACCGCAACTCAACCGGCCATTCTCAGATTTCATCGCCGCCGCCAATGGTGGCTCGCCGTATCCGCATGCGACATCGGATCACGGGGCCAACTACAACAACGTGTATTGGGGCAATCGCGTGCCGCTCACGTACCGGAATTACATTCCAAACGTGACCAATCGCTTCGCGCTCTGGCAGGCGCAGGCGGCCTACAACCAGATTCCGTACTCGCTGGCCGCTGGCAGTCCGCAGTATCCGTCCGCGCGCGCAGGCATCTCGCAGAGCGCGCAGACGTACAATCTACTCTCGGCGGCTAAGCGGTTCTTAGGGATAGGAGGCTAGGCAGGCGATGGCAGAGGAAGAAGAAGAGAAGCGAAGCGCCAAAAAGACGCCGTGGTACGAGGAAAAGAAGAATCGCAAATGGATTTACCTGGGCGTCGGGCTGTCCGTGCTGGCGATCCTGCTGATGATTTATTTCAATAATCAGCAGCAGCAGCAGCAGAGCGCAGCCGCGTTGCCGTCCACCTCCGGCGCGCTGCCAGTCGGCGGCGCATACTACACCGGCGTCTCTCCAGCCACCAGCGATTATTATCCGGTGGCCGGGGTGAGTGGCACCAGCACCGGTACTACCGGCACGCCGGTGACGACCGGCATGGGCAATCCGGTGATTCCGACCGCTCCCAGCGGGGGCAGCGGCACGCCCACCTCGCCGCCACCGACGACGACTCCTGGTGGTGGCGCGCCAACCACGAACCCCGGTGGCGCGCCCCCCACGGGCAGTCCGATCAATCTTGGCGCGTTTGTGCAGACCATCTTTCCTGCTCCGCGCGGGACAGCGGGCATGAGCAACAATTTCTGGGTCAATGTCGAGGGGCAACCAAACCAGACCTTGCAGCAGGCCGCGCTGTACACCGCAAAGTGGCCAGGCGCAAGCGGGCAGGGCGACTGGCAGACGCTGCTCAATTATCGCAATAATTATCAGATTTTCAGCCAGATTGCGCAGGAGACCAATCAGGCGCTCAATCAGAATCTGATTATTCCGCAAGGAACGAAATTCAGCGTATAGGGGGTGTATATGCTCACCTTAAATAGCAGCGGGGAGGTCGCCGATTATCCAGCGGTCTCGCAGTTTGAGTTTGGCCAGTCGGCTTACGAATGCGGCTACTTTACCGACGCGCTGCAGGCCGCGGCGGGCCAGCCAGGGCACGGGCCACTACACGACGCGGAATGGGTCGATCAGGTGGCCGATGCCTACTATATGGCCTACGACGGGGCCAACACGGCATCCAATAAAAACGGCATGACGCTCTTTCAGCAATGGTATATGCTTGATGAGATGATGCGCTCCGGTGTGCCGGTGGCGCTGCGCAGCTATCGCTGGCTCGGCCTCAATCCCGACAAAGATTTGATCCGCGCCTGGCTCGCGCGCGTCGGCTGTGCGGTGATGCTGACCGTGACGGAGCAATCCGTCTTCGATCTTGGTCTCGGCGACCAGGTGCCCTACGGCTGGCCGCCCAGCGGCACACACATCATCACGGCAAGTGGCGTGCGCGCCGACGGCAATTTTCTTGTGCGCGATACCGCGAACGTGGACGCGCATGGCGTGCGACCACAGCCGCGCATCTATGATGCTGAGCGGCTCGTGATCAGCTCGGCGACCGTCATTATCTTTTCGTGGATTCCAGCGATTCCACAAAATTATGATCCACGCCGCGATCCGAGCATCTATCCGGTCGAGCAGAGCTACACGGTGCGAGCTGGCGATTCGCTCGCCGAGATCGCCGCACAGCACGGCGTCTCGCTGGCCAGCCTGCTGGCGCAGAACGAATCGTTGCTCGACCAGGTGGCGCGCAGCTATGGTTATGCCAGCAGCCAGGGCGGTCGCCTGATCTTTCCCGGCACGGTCCTGCACTGGAGGCAACCATGACCACGTTCGCGCTTGCACTCGGCATGTTCCTCTTCGGCGCGTTCGTTGGTTTTCTCTTTGGCGTGCTGTACGCCATTCTCGTCGAGGAGCATCGATAAATGCCAGAGGAGCTTGAAAAGAAACTGGAAAAAGAAGCCGACAAAAAAGGGCTGACGGGCAAACGCAAGGGGGCCTATGTATGGGGCACCATGCGCAAGCTCGGCTGGAAGCCGAAGAAGCAGCAGAAGAATGGCCATCCTTAGCAGACAGCAGCTCTATCAGTACGGCTATCAGGCCGGCTTTCGCGGCTCGGCACTGGATGAGGTCGTCGCCATCGCGCTGGCAGAATCCGGCGGCGACACACAGCACATCCACGTCAATGGACCGTCAGTGACGAACGGTATCGCGGTCCCGGCCGGCACGGTCGACATGGGCGTTCTTCAGATCAACAACTGGTGGAATAACGGGCAGCCCGGCCACGGGCCACTCGTGACGCAGGCACAGGCGTTTGATCCAGCCTACGCCTTCCAGTGGGCCTACAACGTGACGAAGGGCGGGCAACCGGGCCTGTTTCACGCGTACTGGGTGACGGTGCAGAACGGGGCCTATCTCAAATATCTGACGCCGGGCGGCTACCAGGCAGTGCAGCAGCAGCAGCAGGGCAGTCAGC
>Ga0070737_10005928_pt1 | contig 11414 bp, 11 predicted proteins | sample Coa_R1_10_FD_66438 | JGI IMG/M metagenome (GOLD analysis project Ga0070737, IMG submission 66438) | Surface soil microbial communities from Centralia Pennsylvania, which are recovering from an underground coalmine fire - Coalmine... | ecosystem: Environmental > Terrestrial > Soil > Unclassified...
GGTGAGCCCGCGGACTCGCGCCGTCCCCGGTCCAGCCCCCAGGAGTCCACCGCCGGAGCCGGCCCGGGCGGCTAACCCAGCGCGTACCTGAGCGCGGGGGTGATGTAGGGGTGGCTGAAGTGGTAATCGGCGTCCAGCAGCCGCTCCGGCAGCACCCGGGCGCTGGCCAGCAGTTCGCCGGCCATCTCGCCGAGAGCCAGGCGCAGCGCCTGGCCCGGCACGCCCACGGTGGCTGACGGCAGCCGCAGCCCGGGCACCGGCAGCCGGAACACCTTGGGCCGGCCGAGGGTGGCGTCCAGGGCGGCGGTGAACTCGGCGTTCGTCACCGGGTTGGGCGCGGTCAGGTTGACCGGCCCCGCGATCTCGGGCTGATCCAGCAGGAACCGGATGGCGCCGATCTCGTCCACCAGCGAGATCCAGCTCATGTACTGCGTACCGGGCCCGAGCCTGGCGCCCAGGCCGAGCTTGAACACCGGCACCATCCTGGCCAGCGTCCCGCCGCGGGCCGTCAGCACCAGGCCGGAGCGCAGGTGCGCGGTCCTGATGCCGGCCGACCGGGCCGGATCGGCGGCGGCCTCCCAGTCCTGGACCAGCTCGGCCAGGAAGCCCGAGCCCGCCGGGGCGGACTCGTCCACGTCACGCCCGTGCGTGTCGCCGTACCAGCCGATGGCCGAGGCACACAGCAGCGTGGCCGGCGGCTTGGCCAGCTTGGCCAGCCCGGACGCGAGCGCCCTGGTCGCCTTGATCCGGCTGTCCCTGATCTCCGCCTTGCGGGCCTCGGTCCAGCGCTTGTCCCCGATCCCGGCGCCGGCCAGGTGCACCACGGCGGTGACGCCGATGAACGCCTGCGGATCGAGGCCGGCGTCCGGCGCGCCGGGATCCCAGTGGGACACGCCGTCCCCCGGCGCGGCCGGCCCCGCCGGGGCAGTGCCCGGTCCCGGCTGGCGGCGCAGCAGCCGGACGACGTCGTACCCGTCCGCCCGGAGGCTGGCCACCAGGGCACCGCCGATCAGGCCGGAGGAGCCGGTCACCGCGACGCGGGCCCTGGTCACCTCCCGGCCTGCGGCCGGCGGATCACCCGCCTGGCTAGAGGCCAAGCTCGGCCTCGAACGCGCCCTCCTCGAGGCGGTTCCGTACGGTGGTGAGGAACCTCGCCGCGTCGGCACCGTCGACGAGGCGGTGGTCGTAGGTGAGCGCCAGGTAGACGGTCGAGCGGACCGCGATCACCTCGCCGAGGGTCGGGTCGTCCACCACCACCGGGCGCTTGACCACCGTTCCAGTGCCCAGGATGGCCACCTGCGGCTGGTTGATGATCGGCGTGTCGAACAGCGCGCCTCGGCTGCCGGTGTTGGTCAGCGTGAACGTGCCGCCCGCCAGTTCGTCCGGGTTCACCTGCCCGTTGCGGGTCCGCGCCGCGAGGTCCGCGATCTTGCGGGCCAGCCCGCCGATGTTGAGGTCACCGGCGTTGTGGATCACCGGGACGGTCAGCCCGCGGTCGGTGTCCACGGCGATGCCCAGGTGCTCGGCGTCGTGGTAGGTGATGGTGCCGGCCTGCGTGTCGATCACCGCGTTGAGCTTCGGGTGGACCTTGAGCGCCTCCACCGAGGCCAGCGCGAAGAAGGGCAGGAAGGACAGCTTCACGCCCTCGCGGGCCTCGAAGTCACGCTTGGCCCGCTCCCGGAGCCTGGCGATCGCGGTGACATCCGCCTCGACCACGGTGGTGAGCTGGGCCGAGGTCTGCAGCGACTCCACCATCCGGGTGGCGATGAGCTGGCGCAGCCGCGATATCCGCTCGGTGGTGCCGCGCAGGTTCGACGGGACGATGTCCGCCCGGGGCTGGGCGGCCGATGGCGCGGCCGGGGCCTGCGGCGCGGCCGGCTGCTGCGCGGCGGCGTCGCGCCTGGCCTTGGCCGCGTCCAGCACGTCCTGCTTTCTGATCCGGCCGCCCACCCCGGTGCCGGACACCCCGCCCAGGTCGACGCCGTGCTCGGAGGCGAGCTTGCGCACCAGGGGGGTGACGTAGGGGCCGTCGGGGCCGGCCGGTGCGGCCCCGTCCGCGTCCGCGTCCGCGGCGGGTGCCGGGGCGGCGGGCGGCTGGTATGCCTGTGGCTGAGGTGGCGCGGCGGGTGGTGCCTGGCGCGGCGCCGGGGGAGCAGCCGGGGCCTGGGCCTGGGCCTGGGCCGGTGCAGCCGGGGCCTGGGCCTGGGCCGCTGCGGGCTGGGCCGGGGCCTGCGGCGCTGGCGCCTGCGGTGCGGGCGCCGGTGCTTCCTGGGCTGGTGCTTCCTGGGCCGGTGCTTCCTGGGGCGGTGCTTCCTGGGCCGGGGCGGCCTGCGCGGCCGGAGCCTGCGCGGGTGCCTCCGGTTCCTCCGCCTGGGCCGGGGCGGCGTCCTGGCTGGGCGCCGCGGACTCACCGGCGCCGTCGCCCTCGTCGATCGTGGCCAGTTCGGCCCCGACCGCGACCGTTTCGTCCTCGGCCACCGCGATGCTGCGCAGAATGCCGGCGGCCGGGGACGGAATCTCCGTGTCGACCTTGTCGGTGGAGATTTCGAGCAGCGGCTCGTCCCTCTCCACCCGCTCGCCTTCCTTCTTCAGCCAGCGTGTGACTGTGCCCTCGCTGACGCTTTCGCCGAGCTGGGGCATGGATACCGAGACCGCCATGGTCCTTCCCGACTCCTGTCTGCCAGTACCGGGTAGGTCGCCGGTACCTACGTAGTGGTTGCCTGCTCAGCTCACGCGTGCATGTGCAGCGGTTTGCCCGCGAGCGCGAGGTGAGCCTCGCCGATGATCTCCGACTGCGTGGGGTGCGGATGGATGAGCTGCGCCACGTCGGCCGGCACGGCTTCCCAGTTGTAGATGAGCTGGCCCTCGGCGATCAGCTCGCCGGCCCGATCGCCGACGATGTGGATGCCGAGCACCGGCCCGGGCTGCCCACCGTCCTCCTCGGGCGCGGTGGCGATGACCTTCGCGCCGCCCTGCGTCTGCAGGATCACGCTCTTGCCGTTCCCGCCGAGCGGGTAGTTGAGCTCGACGGTGGGGATGCCCCGCTCGGCCGCCATCGCCGACGTGATGCCCACCGAGGCCACCTCGGGATGGCTGTAGGTGATCCGCGGCACACCGTCGTAGTCGATGGGCGTGACCGGCAGGCCGGCGAGCCGCTCGGCGACCAGGATGCCCTCGGCGAAGCCCACGTGGGCCAGCTGCAGGCCTGGGGTCAGGTCGCCCACCGCGGAGATCGTCGGCACGTGTGTCTGGCAGTACTCGTCCACCATGACGAAGCCGCGCTCCACGTGCACCCCGGCCTCCTCGTAGCCGAGGCCGGCCGACACCGGCCCGCGCCCGACCGCGACCAGGAGCAGCTCGGCGTCCAGGGTCTTGCCGCCCTCGAGCGTGACGGTCACGCCACCGCCGGTGTCCTTGACGCTCTCGAACTTGGCCCCGAGCTCCATCCCGATGCCGCGGCGCCGGAACGCCCGCTCGAGGTGGCGCTGGCTGGCCTCATCCTCGGGCGGCAGCAGGTGCGGCAGCATCTCCACGATGGTCACGTCGGCGCCGAAGGACCGCCACACGCTGGCGAACTCCACGCCGATCACGCCGCCGCCGAGTATCACCGCCGAGCGCGGCACCCGGTCCAGCCGCAGTGCGTGGTCGCTGGTGATCACGCGGTTGCCGTCGATCTCGAGCCCAGGCAGGCTGCGCGGCTGCGAGCCGGTGGCCAGCACGACGTGCGCGCCCTCGTAGAGGCTGTCGCCGACCCGGACCTGGGTGGGGGAGACCAGACGGCCCTCGCCCTGGATGGTGTCGATCTTCCGGCTGGCGATGGTGGACTGCAGCCCCTTCCAGAGCCGGTCCACGACCTTGTCCTTGTACTCGTTCACCTTGCCGGCGTCGATGCCGTCGAAGGTGGTCTTGACCCCGAACGACTCGCTCTCCCGCGACAGGTCGGCGACCTCGGCCGCATGCAGCAGCGCCTTGGTCGGGATGCACCCCCGGTGCAGGCAGGTGCCGCCTACCTTGTCGCTCTCGATGAGCGCCACCCGCTTACCGAGCTCGGCCGCGCGCAGCGCGCAGGCGTACCCGCCGCTGCCGCCGCCGAGTATCACGATGTCGTAGGGCCCGCTCGCTTCCGCCACAGAACGCTCCTTAATCCTTGTCTACTGGGGCCTAGAGCCGCCCGTCCGCGACGTCCTGCGCGATCTGGGCCAGCGTCCGCACGGCCGCCCCGGTCCCGCCCTTGGGTGTGTACCCGTACGGGTCGTCCTCGTTGTAGGCAGGCCCGGCGATGTCCAGGTGCGCCCAGCGGACGCCCGCGGGGACGAACTCGCGCAGGAACAGGCCGCCGACGAGCATGCCGCCCTGGCGGTTCTGGGTCACGTTGGTCAGGTCAGCGAACTCGGAGTCCAGCCCCTTGCGCAGCTCCGCGGGCAGCGGCATCGGCCAGAACGCCTCCCCGGCCCGGCGCCCCGAATCGGCGATCCCGTTCCTGACCGCGTCGTCGTTGGCCATCACGCCGGCGATCCTGCGGCCGAGCGCGACCGACTGCGCGCCGGTGAGCGTGGCCACGTCCACCAGCAGGTCGGGGGAGTCGTCGCCCGCGCGGTCCAGCGCGTCGGCCAGCACCAGCCTGCCCTCGGCGTCGGTATTCAGCACCTCGACGGTCTTCCCGCCGTGGATGGTGATGATGTCGGCCGGGCGCTGGGCGGCGCCGCCCGGCATGTTCTCCGCGGCGGCCAGGTAGCCGATCACGTTCACGACCGGGCGCAGCTCGGAGATGGCCTGCAGGGCGCCCAGCACGGCGGCGGCACCCGCCATGTCGGACTTCATGTGCTCCATCGACTTGGCCGGCTTCAGCGACAGCCCGCCGGAGTCGAACGTGATGCCCTTGCCCGCGAACACGACGGTCTTGGTGGCCTCGGGGTGCCGGTAGGCCAGCCGCACCAGCCGCGGTGGGTGCACCGAGCCCTGGCCCACGGCCAGGATGCCGCCGTAGCCCCCCTCGGCCAGTTCCTTCTCGTCGAGCACGTCCACGTCGAGCCCGTGCTCGCTCGCCACCCGCTCGGCCGCCTCGGCGAGGGTGGCGGGCACCAGGTCCGAGGGCCCGGTGTTGACCAGGTCGCGCACCAGCGCGACCGCGTCGCCCAGCGGCTGGGCACTGGGCGTGGCGGGCGCGCCGTCGACGGCCAGCATCAGCTCGATCGGCGGCGGCGCCGGCACCGTGGTGCGGTACCTGGCGAACCAGTAGCCGCCGAGCAGCCCGCCCAGCGCGACCGCCTCGGCCTCGTCCTGATCCCGCGCGGGCAGCGCCAGCGCGATCCGGTAGGCGCTCTCCCGGTCGATCCTGGGGTTCTTCTGCACCGCCCTGGCCAGCGACTTCACGATGTGCCTGACCCCGGCGCCGACCGCCTCCCGCAGCGTTTCCAGATCGAAGTCCGGGCTGCGCTCGTGCTTGGCATGGCCGGCGGCGTGCGGGCCGAGCCCGACCGCCACGATGAGCGGGGCCACCTCCGCCGGCCCAGCCAGCGGCGCGGCCGCGATCTTCGTCGTCTCGGCCACCTTGCCGGTCGCGCCCAGCGCGGTCAGCGCGGTGAGCAGCGTGCCACCCAGGGCGTCGTCGGTCGGCCCGGCGCCGGGGGCGAGCTGAGGCCCGTCCGCACTCTCGACGATCCCGATGACGATCGCGTCGGGTCTGGCCTGGCTGGAGGGTGCTTGGCTGGTCAGCAGTCTCGTTGTCACTCGTCAGATGCTAGTGCCTGTGCCAGACCGTCTGTCACCGGACCGGGCCGGACCCGGTGATCCGGTTTGCCCGGATTGGCCGGGGCCGGGGAAAACACAGAGCCCACCCGCAGCCGAAGATAACCGCCGATAGAAATGAAAGTTAACGGCAGTTAGAATATACAACGCGCTGGCCGATAGATACTGCACGCCAGCTTAGTCATGCCCACGGTGATGACGGGAGTCGAGGAGGCGAGTTTTGGGGGCAGGGGCTCTGTTCGTCGCGGTCTTCCTGGCCTGCGCGGTGGAAGCCGTCGAGGCCACCACGATCGTGCTCGCCGCGGGCACCGCACGGGACTGGCGCTCGGCCATGACCGGGATGGCGGCGGCGCTGGCCGTGCTCGCCGTGCTGGTCGCGGCGCTCGGGCCCGCCGTGTCCGCGCTGCCGCTGCGGGAACTGCGGCTGGTGGTGGGCGCGCTGCTGCTGATCTTCGGCCTGCAGTGGCTGCGCAAGGCGATCCTCCGGGCCAGCGGCCACAAGGCCTTGCACGACGAGGATGCGATCTACCGCGAGCAGCTGGCCGCCGCCGCGGCGGCCCAGAATCGTGCCGCCCAGGGCCGTGCCGCCCAGGGTGGGCGGTCCGGCTCGGTGCCGGACTGGTACGGCTTCACCCTGTCGTTCAAGGGGGTGCTGCTCGAAGGGCTCGAGGTGGTGTTCATCGCGCTCACCTTCGGCGGCAACGCCCACAACATCCCGCTGGCCGGGCTGGCCGCGGTGTGCGCGGTGGCCGTGGTCGCCGCGGCCGGCGCCGCGGTGCGGGCGCCGCTGGCCCGGGTTCCCGAGAACACGCTGAAGTTCGTGGTGGGCATCATGCTCACCACTTTCGGCATGTTCTGGGGCGCCGAGGGCGCGGGCGCGCACTGGCCGGGCTCGGACGCGGCCCTGCTCGTTCTGGCCCCGGCGATCGCCGTGTTCGCGCTCGGGCTGGTCGCGCTGCTGCGCCGGGCCAGGACGGTGGCCACCTCACCCGGTGGCGGCACGACCGTACCCGAGGCGGGCTGACGTGGGCCGGCGGCTGAGGGCGTTCCTCGCCTTCCTCTACGACTTCGTGATCGGCGACGACTGGCGGATCGCCGCCGGGGTGGTGGCCGGCCTCGCGCTGACCTACGCCGTCAGCCGGACCAGCGTCCCGGCCTGGTGGCTGCTGCCCGCGCTGCTGGTGGTGCTGCTGCCGGCCAGCCTGTGGCTCGCGGTGAAGAGACGGTAGCCGGGCGCGGTCAGTCCTTCTCGACCTCTTCGGCGTAGACCCGGGCGGCGTAGTCCTCGAGCGTCTTCTCACAGCCGGCCAGCGCCGCCTCGGCCTGCGCCCGCCCGGTGGCCCCGAACACGTCCCGGTCGCTGACCTTGGCGAACCAGGTCCGCAGCTTGACCAGGTCGACCTCGTTCTCCTCGAGCTCGGCGTAGGTGAAGTGGCTGGCGGTGTACTCCTTCTGCACCTGGGCCTGGAAGTCGTCGCAGCGGTCCACGATCTCTTCGTACTCGTCGTCCCTGGCGGCCTGGAAAGCGGCCCGCACCTCCGGCTCACCGGCCAGCACCCGGCAGGACAGCAGCGCGGCCGTCCCCGACATGTCCACGATCTCCCGCCGGAGCTTGCGCAGCGCGTGCTCGGACGCGTTGCTGGCCGGCAGCGCCGCTGCCGAGTTCTGCAGGTAGATCGCGCCCAGGCTCTTGATCCTGCGCCAGACCGCCGCGCGCAGCCTGGTCGGCTCAGGTGGCACCCGGTAGACGAGCAGCAGCCACTCCTGTTCGCCCGGCTGGCCGCCGGCCTGCCCGTTGTCCTCGCTCACCCGGCCATTGTCCCAGCCCCGCGGCTGAGACAATGGCGCCATGCTGCGCACATCCTTCACGGAGATGTTCGGGGTCGACGTGCCGGTGGCCGGCGCCCCCATGGCCGGGGTGTCCGGCGGCAGGCTGGCCGCGGCGGTGTCCGCGGGCGGCGGTCTCGGCCTGATCGGGGTGGGCAACACCACCACGGCGGAGGCGATCAGGGCCGAGGCCGCGGTGGCGAGCCAGGCGGGCCGGCCGTTCGGCATCGGGCTGATGGCCTGGGTGCTGCCCGGCCAGCCCGGCCAGTTCGACGCCACCCTGGAAGCGGGCCCGGCGCTGGTCTCGGTCAGCTTCGGCGACCTGGATCCCTGGGTGCTGCGGTTCCGCGAGGCGGGCATCCGGGTCGCCACTCAGGTCGGCCACGTGGCGGACGCGCGGGTCGCCGCCGACCTGGGCGTAGACGTGATCGTGGCCCGCGGCGGCGAGGGCGGCGGCCACGGCCGGGACGCGGTGGGCACGCTGCCGCTGCTGCAGGGCGTGCTGGACGCGGTTGACCTGCCGGTGCTCGCCGCCGGGGGGATCGTCACCGCCCGCGGGCTGGCCGCCGTGCTGGCCGCGGGCGCGGCCGGCGCCTGGGTGGGCACCGCGTTCCTGGCCTCCCCGGAAGCGGCCAACACCGCGGCGGCCAGGGCCCGCATCCGGGCGGCGCGGGACACCGACACGGTCTACTCCAGGGTGTTCGATGTCGGGCAGCGGATCCCGTGGCCGGCCGAGTACGGCGGCCGGTCCCTGGCCAACGGGTTCAGCGCGCGCTGGGCGGGACGTGAGGACGAGCTGGCCCGCGACCAGGACGCGCAGGCGGAGCTGGCGGCGGCGCGCCAGGCCGGTGACTACGACACCGCCTGCCTGTACGCCGGGCAGGGGGTCGGGCTGGTCACCGCGGAGCGCCCGGCCGCCGAGATCGTGGCCGGCCTCGGCGCGGGCGCGGAGCGGCTGCTGCGGGCGTGGGCGTGATCGCGGGGCGCGGATCCGCGCCGCAATGGCCGCTCGGGGTGAAGCATGACCGCCGGCAGTGCAGGATGGACAGATGAGGGAAACCCCGGCCACGGCCGAAGGCCTGCGTTCGGCCATCGAGCGCAGCGGCTACTACCCGGGCCTGGTCGCCGACGCGGTCGCGTCGGCACTCGGCCCAGAACCCATCGTGTCCTACGTCGTGCACCACGACGCCATGTTCGATCCGGGAATGGAAGTGCGCAGGCACATCACCGTGCTCGTGCTCACCGACACCCGCCTGATCCACTCGCACACCGACGAGTACCCCGCGGCCGAGCCGGACGGCAGGCCGCAGGCGGAGACCAGCACCGAGGCCATCAACTTCTCCCGGATCTCCTCGGTAGCGCTGACCCGGGTCGTGCCCGACCCGGCCAGCTACGTCCCGGGCGCCACGATGCCGACCGAGGTGCTGCTCACCATCGGCTGGAACGTGGTGTCGCACGTCGAGCTCGAGCCCGCACACTGCGGTGACGAGAACTGCGAGGCCGACCACGGGTACACGGGGACGATCACGGCCGACGACCTCGCGCTGCGGGTCAGCGAGGCCGCCGACGGCGAGGAGGGCGTGCGCCAGGTGCTGTCGTTCGCCGGTGCGCTGACCACGGCCACGGCGAAGTCGTGAACGAGCCAAGGATGCAGCCGACCCTGCCCGGCTACGGTGAATCGACCCTGGCCGACCTGGCGTCGTCGCTGCTCGGGTCGCTCGGCATGGCCGCCGAAGCCAACCCGCTCGGCCTGCCCGAGGCCACCCGGGCCTGCCTGCTGATCGTGGACGGGCTCGGCTGGGAGCTGCTGCGCGACCACCCCGCGGCCGCGCCGTTCCTGTCCGAGCTGGCGATGAGCGGCCGCGCGCTGACGGCCGGCTTCCCGTCCACCACGGCGACCAGCCTGGCCTCGCTGGGCACCGGCCGGCCGCCGGGAACCCACGGCCTGCTCGGCTACCAGGTCGCCGTGCCCGGGGCGGGCCGGCTGCTCAACGAGCTGCGCTGGGACGACCGGGTGGACCCGGTCAGCTGGCAGCCGAACAGCACCATCTACGAACGCGCCGGAGCCGCCGGGATCAGCGCCTTCACGGTCGGGCCCCGGGGCTTCGCCAGATCCGGGCTGACCAGGGCGACCCTGCGCGGCGCCAGGTACCGCAGCGCCAACAGCATGGGCGCCCTCGTCGCCGAGGCCGCGGCCGCGCTCAGGGGACCCGAGCCGGTGCTGGTGAGCGTGTACGTGGCCAGCCTGGACCAGACCGGGCACCTGTACGGCTGCGGCTCCGACGCCTGGTACTACCAGCTCTGGCACATCGACAAGCTGGCCGAGCAGCTGGCCTCGGCGCTGCCCAGCGGCACCCGGCTGTACATCACCGCGGACCACGGCATGCTGGACGTCACCCAGTCCCACCGGATCGACGCGGACGAGGTGGCCGGGCTGCGCAAGGGCGTGGCCCTGCTCGGCGGTGAGGCCCGGGCCCGGCACGTCTACGCCGAGCCGGGGGCGGCCGGGGACGTGCTGGCCGCCTGGCGCGAGGTGCTGGGCGAGCGGGCCTGGGTGCTGTCGCGGGAGGAGGCCATCTCGGCCGGCTGGTTCGGCCAGGTCGGGCCGGGCATGGCCGAGCGGATCGGTGACGTCGTGGTGGCGTGCACCGGTGGCAACGCCGTGGTGGCCACCGAGGCCGAGCCGATGGAGTCGGCCCTGGTCGGCATGCACGGCTCGCTGACCCCGGTCGAGCAGCTGGTGCCGTTGCTGATGCACGAGGCGATGTGACGGCCGCCAGCGGGTCAGCGGATCCGGTGGTGGACGCCGCCTCGCTGGCCCGCGAGCTGTCCGGGGACCGGCCGCCGGTGGTGCTCGACGTCCGCTGGCGGCTCGGCGGGCCGCCGGGCCTCGGCAGTTACCGGGCCGGGCACCTGCCCGGTGCGGTCTTCGTGGATCTCGATCTCGACCTGTCCGGGCCACCGGGCCCGGATGGGCGGCACCCGCTGCCCGCGCCGGGTGACTTCCAGGCCGCGATGCGCCGCGCCGGGGTGGGCGCCGGCCGCCCGGTGGTGGCCTACGACGACGGGGACGCGCTGCCCGCCGCCCGCGCCTGGTGGCTGCTGCGGTACTTCGGGCACGGTGCCCGCGGGGACGGCGCGGTGCGGGTGCTGGACGGCGGGTTCCGGGCCTGGCAGGCGGCCGGGCTGCCGGTGACCACGGCCGAGCCCCCCGTGGTCCCGGGTGACTTCACCGCCGATCCGGGGCAGCTGGAGGTGCTGGACGCGGCCGGTGCGTCGGCGCTGGCCCGGGCCGGCGTGCTGCTCGACGTCAGGTCGGCCGAGCGCTACCGGGGTGAGACCGAGCCGGTCGACCCGGTCGCCGGGCACATACCCGGCGCGGTGAACGCCCCGGCCACCGCCAACGTGGACGCCGACGGCCGTTATCTCGGCCCGGGCCAGCTGCGGGACCAGTTCGCCGCGGTGGGCGTGACGGCAGGCCGGCCGGTGGCCGCATACTGCGGCTCCGGCGTGACCGCGGCCCAGGCGGTGCTGGCCCTGGAGCGGGCGGGCATCGCGGCGGGCCTGTACATCGGTTCCTGGTCGAACTGGCTGGCCGACCCGGCCCGCCCGGTCGCCACCGGCCCCGCCCCCGGCTGACCCGCGCGTCCCGGCCGGCCGTCAGCAGACGGCCCGCGGCACCTGCAGCGCCGCGGGTTCCGCCCCAGGTCCAGCTCGCCACGCCCGGAATTCGTCTCTATTTATTGCCGGACGGTGGCCAGATCGATGCGACGCGACGCCAGCGCCGTCGCGTCCGGGACCTGATCCCCGCCCCCGGTCAGCCGCGGGCGCGGCGGGCG
>Ga0070737_10005937_pt1:0-2500 | contig 11406 bp, 3 predicted proteins | sample Coa_R1_10_FD_66438 | JGI IMG/M metagenome (GOLD analysis project Ga0070737, IMG submission 66438) | Surface soil microbial communities from Centralia Pennsylvania, which are recovering from an underground coalmine fire - Coalmine... | ecosystem: Environmental > Terrestrial > Soil >...
AATTTGAAAACACGGGTTCGAATCCCGTTATTCGCCAAAAAAACAAATCATTCATTAGTTTAAATCTTTACAATCTTTGAGGGCGCTGCTTTTCGCAGCAAAAAATATTTTGGGGGGGTTTCCCAAAATATTAAAAAAAAAGCTTCGCTACAAACTTGGGCCCCACTTATGTCAATAAAGCCTGCGGCCTTAATTGGCAAAGTGGGGCCCAAGTTACTAAGTGGTTATCCTCTGTTGACTAAGTAACCCTCCTTGCGCCTTTTCTTGTATAGTGGGTGAAGCATAAATTGGCTTGTTCAAACAAGAACATAAAGAATTATATGGGTAAAAAATGAGCTCAAAAAGTTGTTGAAATACTGATGTTATTTCTAAATTAGCCGCTTTTTTTATATCCATATGATTGACCAAAGTAGATTGAAGTTGTCCGTATAATAAAACTAGATTTTGGTTGTATGAGGCCGAAGGTAATAACTGTGACCATGTATTATCTGGTGCTTCTCTGGTTAAGTACAAGATACAAGTGGGACCTGCGCTATAAGCAAGCTGCTCAATAAAACCACCTTGCTTGTTTTTATGTGGTAGTTTTCCCTTGTAATTTAGTCGAAATAAAGTTCTACCCCGAAAGGCACACAATAGATTTTTGAGTTGTCGCCATTGTCGACTTGTCAAGCCACTACAATGAAATAAAAGAATATATGGAGATTTTTTTTCAATCTCTTGGGCTTTTTTCCGTATAACAATTTGTTTTATTAGCATAGGATCATTATTATTATTTTTTTTTTAGTTTCTTTTCTTCTTCTTTTTTGACATACCTTGAATTTAAGTAAGTGATGCCGGGTTTTTTTTCTATATCAAACAAATGCTATGTTTGTCAACATGGTTTCTATTTTCTGAATAATGAACCGCATAGCACAAATAGTGGAGGTGAGGGCAACCTTGCGTCGTACTATACAATAATTTTGTTAGGGCACACAATAGATTTTTGAACAGAGAAATATTTTTTTTTCGAACCTCGTATCTTTAGCCTAATTGGACCTTCTCGCTTTTCTGAACCTTTGGCCGGAGGACACAAGGCTCAGCCCTGAGCTTCATATTCTAGTCTATTTCCACGAAAAGAGCATTTATGCGTTTTCTAATGATGAAATTGAAGCCCGCATGCTTCGCCCTGCTACGCTCTTTGGCTTCGATAAGTAAGTGGAGAAAGTAGGTTGAAACTACCCACGCGGGCCATTACTCTGTATTCTTCCCTGTTTTGATTGGGAAATATTATGGTATTGCGGTTCTTCTAGAATAAAAAGTTACTTAGTGGGTGTGTTTTTTGCGTGTATGGCGTCACGTTCAGAATTCTTATGACATTTTACAACTTTAGAGCCGACCAGTAGCCTAATCGTTTATAGCATACATAGGCGACAATCCAGCGCCACAGAGCTGCGTTATACCGCCCCAATAATTGTTGTTCGTTTTAATGGCTTTTTCTGCTATATTGCTATATATGATGATTCATAGGAACTGCGTTCTTGGGTGTTTCAAGTCCAACCCATCGTTCGGCCAGCTTTGTTTTCAGGGCTATTCTGTTTCATATTCCAGTTACTTCTATATTATAGAGTAGACAATCCCATCATAGTCAAGTATCTATTGTTGGGGCCTTCACGGTATGAGTTATTTCTAGTATCCTTTTATCCGGTTCTTCTCTTCTGTACCTGGGGCTTCATTAGAGCGATAACAGAAGCCATATAAACTTCTACTGTAACATTGCCATAGTCATACGCTAGAGAATGCTCATAGGCTCCTCTACAATGAAAGAACCACATACAAAGATAATTAGCGGGAAAATACCAATAATATATCGAATATAATGAATATTTTTTGTTTTTGGGTGATGGTGAGGTAAATGTATTTGATCCTTTAGGATCATCAATTTCTGTCGTGTTTTACACGGATTTAGATCATCCATGGTAATTTTTTATCTACGATGATTTATACTTATATAATCAAATTAAAATAACTTAAGTAAAGAAAACATTATTTATGGCCTGTAAACAATGTACTTCCCTCACATAAAATAATTGCCAATCGAATTGAACCAGGGAAGGGTGCCATCTCTCTGCAACATCCTTCGTTTTTTTAAAGACGCCGGCCTCCTCCTTCGGGGAACGGTTCTACGGAACTGATTCTAGTTCAGCTAGGTTTAAAAAACAGGACCGAAGGACTTACTTAGTACTCGGCCAAATTTCGCTTGGTTAGCTGGAGGGAAGTCTTTTTTAATGTTCCGTCATGCTGCACTTAATAAAACCCGGAGGGAATACTGCTTAGGTGCAAGCACGCGCTTGCAAGCTTCGCCCTTCAGTTCTTTTTTCCAAGTGTTTTTCCCTTTCTGGATGCTCGATGTTCGTCGGAACCATCTAATACTCAAGCTATGCGTTCCTTAAGACAATCGATACACCCGACCGTGCATTATTATATTTTGAATGACGTACGATTACTATCAGTTAGGTTCCCG
>Ga0070737_10005939_pt1 | contig 11405 bp, 10 predicted proteins | sample Coa_R1_10_FD_66438 | JGI IMG/M metagenome (GOLD analysis project Ga0070737, IMG submission 66438) | Surface soil microbial communities from Centralia Pennsylvania, which are recovering from an underground coalmine fire - Coalmine... | ecosystem: Environmental > Terrestrial > Soil > Unclassified...
GCATAAACACCCCTTCGTGTGGGGCAAGCGCCGTCGTCACCAGCCACGACGGCAACCAGGCATCGCCCTCAAGCCAGCAGTGGTGTGAACTTGGCGGATGCACCACTAAGTCCTCTTTATATGCCAGGGCGCCAAAACTCCCCATACACTGAGGCATGCTCAGTCGTGTGGGGAGCATTTTCTGTTCAGAAGATTTTGCTTTGGAAAGTTAGCCCAGCTTGCGCAATACCTCGAACAACTCCTCGTTGTCGGGCGCCTCACCAGTGGGCCGGTGAACGTGAATCCAGGCGATCTTGCCGTTCTTGTCAATCACGAAGAGCGCGCGCTCCGCCATGCCCGCCGCGTGGCGCACACCATACAGGTCTACCACCTTGCCCTGTGGATAGAAGTCCGAGAGCAGCGGATAGGTAATGCCAAGCTGTTTTGCCCAGGCCGCCAGCGAATGCTTCGCGTCCATGCTGATCCCCAGCACCTGCGTATCATATGAGTTGAAGCGTTCCAAATCCGCCTGATACGACGGCATTTGCGCCGAGCAGGTACCACTGAAGGCAAAGGGGAAAAACGCCAGCACGACATTCTTTTGGCCCCGGAAACTGCTCAGTGTCACCGGATCGGGTGTTGTAGCGGAGGGCAATGTAAAATCGGGCGCTTCGTCGCCCACTTTGAGGGTGGTTGTCTCGGTCAGGCTCTCGGTCGCTGCCATAGTCTGGTCTGCTCCTTTGTTAGGTTCTATCAAACGCGCCAGTATTGGATGTGTCTGAGACAGACAAGGAACGGCGCGTCGTTCGGCGCCGACACACCGTTCAGTATTGTAGTCCAGCGGCGAAGCCGCACACAAGGCGCTCAGGCTGCGCAAGAGAGCGAGAGAGCAAGAGCGGAAAGCGCCTATGCCTGGGCGGGAGTCAGCACGCCATCGTTGATGTCGTACAGGCTATCGGCCACCTGCGCCGTCTGCGGATCATGTGAGGTGACGATAAAGCCAATGCCCGCGCGATGGGCAATCGTCCGCATCAATTCGAGGATGTTCAGGCCAGTGTGCGAATCGAGGTTGCCGGTCGGCTCGTCGGCAAGTACCAGGCGCGGCGCATGCACGAGTGCGCGGGCAATCGCGACGCGCTGCTGTTCGCCGCCCGAAAGCTCCGGCGCGCGGTGATGCGCACGCTCAGCCAGCCCTACCAGCGCCAGCGCCTCCTGCGTGCGTCGTTCGCGCTCGGCAGGATCCGCGTTCGCCATGCGCATCAGCAATCCGACGTTCTCGCTGGCCGTCAGCGTGGGCAACAGGTGCGCCGCCTGGAACATAAACCCAAGTTCGGTGCGGCGGAGCGCCGTCCGTTGGGCGTCGTTGAGCTTGGCGAGGTCGCGCCCAAAGAGAATAACACGCCCATGCGTGGGGTTATCGAGTCCGGCGATGATGTTGAGGAGCGTCGTTTTGCCAGCGCCAGACCGCCCGCGAATGGCGATGAACTCACCATCGTGCGCTCGCAGATTCACGCCGCGCAACGCAGTCACCACAGAGCCGCCGCCCACATGATATTCCTTGACCACCTGCTCAACACGCAACAATGTCGTGCCTGCTGGCGCGCTGACGACCGCCGTGGTCTGGGGCGCGCCTTGTGGCTGAGATGTTTGTGTAGGCTGCTCGTTCCCGTTTACGGGCTGGCTGTATTGGCGTTCAGGTAGTTCACTACCAGGGTATATGCTCTGCATGCGCGACGTGTTCCCCTTCTAAAAATCCTGGCATGACTCGTATGATCTGTATGATACCTGCTCTCTCTATACTATAACGCGCTGTGCCCCAAAGACTTTACGCCACGTTTTCGCCATGCTTTCTACATGTTTACACCTCGTCATCCAGTCGCAACGTGCGCAGATAGGCTTTGATTCCTGGCGCGAGGTCAGGCCGCTGTAGGGCAAACGCCAGCGAGGTAGTCAGTAGGCCCACCGGATCGCCGGTATCGTACCGCTGGCCGGTGAACTCATAGGCGTAGATCGGTTCATGGTCGCCAAGCAGCCGCAGCGCATCGGTCAACTGAATCTCGCCTCCTGCGCCGGGTGGCGTGCGCTCAATGGCCGCGAAGATCGCAGGCGTCAGCACGTAGCGACCGATAATAGCGAGATCGGATGGCGCATCCTCCGGGGCAGGCTTTTCCACCAGGTGGCGCACACGATGTACGCCGGGCGTTGGCTCGTTGGCGGCGTCGAACGCGACCACGCCATAGCGCGCGACCTGATCGTGCGGCACGCGCATCACCGCTAATACACAGCCGCCAAACTGCTCATGAATGCGAATCAACTGCTTCAGGCAGGGATCGCCCGGATTATCCACGAGATCGTCGCCCAGCAAGACACCAAACGCCTCATCGCCGATGATGTCTTTCGCCAACAGCACGGCATGCCCCAGCCCACGCGGCTCGTGCTGGCGGATGAAACTCAGTTGCGCCAATCCCTCGATGCGCTCGAACATCGCCAGCTTTTTGCTATCCCCCTTGCGTTCGAGCGCCGCCCTCAACTCCGGCGCCTCATCGAAGTAGTCTTCAATTGCCCGCTTGGTTCGGCTGGTGACGATGGCGATATGCGACACCCCTGATGCGACGGCTTCCTCCACCACATATTGAATGGTTGGCGTATCCGCTAGAGGCAGCATCTCCTTGGGGACTGCTTTTGTCGCTGGCAAGACGCGCGTGCCAAGTCCTGCGGCTGGAATGACCGCTTTACGAATCTTCGAAGGGGCTGCCTGCATGGTGGTGTCCCGTCCTTTTCTTGCTATGCGTGAACTGTCGCCGAGCGCCCTCTCTACTATATCTGGCGCGCGCCTGCCCTATCAAGTCGCCTTACTGCACTCCGCACCGCCTTGCCCATCATACAATCACACAACAGGCTTGACTGCGAAACGCTTCATACGCTACTATAACGAATGTGGCTATATCCGTTATGATGTGAGTGAAAGCGATTGCAGGGGGCGCATATGAGCGAGGCAAACAGCGGGCCAGCGCAGCGCGATCCGCAGGCGTTTTTGCCGTTGACGCCCGCCGTGTTTCATATTTTGCTTGCGCTGGCAGGCGGCGAGCGCCACGGCTACGCCATTATGCAGGAGATTGCCATCAGCACGGAAGGACAACTGCGCCTCGGCCCCGGCACGCTCTATCGTTCGCTCAAACAGATGCTCGCCTGGGGGGTCATCGAAGAGGCGGACGAACGGCCCGATCCTGCTATTGACGACGAGCGTCGCCGCTACTATCGGCTGACTAGCCTGGGGCGGCGTGTCGCCCAGGCCGAAGCGCAACGTCTGAGTCAGTTGGTAGCGCAGGCCCAGGCAAAACATCTGCTCCCCAGCTCACAGTTCTCCTGAGTCCATTTTGCTCCCCTTTGTTCTCATCAGTGCTCCTCCCCTGGGGAACCTTTTGGTTCCGCGACGCATACCTTCATCAGGATACGCAATCATACGCAAATTGGGCGAATCAAATTGCGTAGGAGTGGTGTCATACTATTGGGTGTCGTTGGGCGCCTGGTATGTTGGATGAACAATGTACCCGTCACACAGGTCATGAGGGTCGATACGGTCAACAGGGTCAACAGGGTCACCAGGGAGAACGACGGAGCAAACAATCGTACTGCTCTGGGGTGGCTGGCTGCTCGTGGCGATGGGCGTCTTTAGCGAGGCGCGCTTCATCAATGCGTATTATGTTGCTGTGCTGACGCCCGCCATATGTGCGCTGGCCGGGATAGGCATTGTCACGCTCTGGCGACGGTATCAGCAGGCGCTCCTCCCAGGAGCGGATGAGCAGGGTGTTCGGCGTGTTGGGCGTATCGGGCGCACGCTGGGCGGGATGTTGCTACCGCTGGCGATTTTGTTGACAGGCGCCGAGCAGGCAAACCTCATGCGAGCGACGCCCGACTGGCCGAATGTTGGCGCGTTGATCCTGCCATGCGCGCTGGTGGTGGCGGCGCTTGGCCTGGGCGCATGGCTGCTGCTGGCGAATTCCTCAGGCGCAATGCCACGCCAGCGTGAAATGAAGGCTCTGCCGGTTGGGCGCCACACGGCAAACAGGCTGGCCTGCGCCGTTGCCGCCATCGGCCTGGGCGCCGCGCTCATTGCGCCGTTCGCCTGGTCGAGTCTCTCGCTGACGTGGGGCAACTCGAACGGTTGGCCGGTTGCAGAACCGCAGTACGCCGACTTGCAGCCGCCGCCCAGATTCTACGTTGACCCCCATCTGATCAGGTATCTGCTGGCGCATCGCGACGGAGCACGCTTTGTCCTGGCGACCACCAGCGCCTACTATGCCTCGCCGATTATCATCGCGACGGGGCTACCCGTCATGGCGCTTGGCGGCTTCGGTGGAAGCGATCCGACGCTGAGCGTGGGCGCGCTCGAATGGCAAGTGGAACACAACAGCGTGCACTACTTTTTGCTGCCATCGAGCAACGTGACGCCGCAGCAGTATGCGGCGTTGTTTCCCCAGGCGCTCTCAACACGGTCAGGCGCGTCGCTTGCCGTGCGCCAGCTACCTCAGACTGGAAGCTCCTCCAGGCTGAGCATTCCAACCAACCTGGGGCGCTATACAAATGCGCTGACCGCCTGGGTTAGCCAACACTGCGCGCCCGTGCCGCCGCCCCTATGGAGTTCTGCGGTGTACGCCCATACGCGCCTGGGCGCCACGGAGTTGTTTGCCTGCCAGGCCCACGTTATGCGCCACTTGCGCCACATGGGTCATTCGGTGGGAGGATATACCCATCAGTGGCGCGGTGTCTTCCGCGTGGCGTTACTTGCTCAGCTATATACCACGCGGAAGACCTTATCGGTGTCAAGCCCGGCGTTGTAGCTCACCGCTGCCGCCCCTGGCGCCGTGATGGTCAGCGTCAGGCGCTGATCGGCGCCCGCCTGCTTTTGATAGGTCAGCGTGTAGACCCACTTGCCACTGGCGTCTTTCGTCGCGATGTGGGAAACCGTCCAGGTGAAATGCAACACGCGAACGTCGTGATCGTTGAGCGCGATAAACCCACCCCACATCGTGCGCCCCGACAGATCGCTTGCCCCGCTCAACTGGTCATCGTTGCGGAAGTTGGTCAGACCGTCCGACGAGGCAAGCTGTGCGTTTGGCGGCGTATAAATGCGGATATAATCCAGGAAGCGCGAGTGCTGGGGCGCGGCGTAGAGCTGCGAGAAATCGGTGATGACATACGAGTAGGTGAGCGTGAGATGATGGGTGGCGTTCCCCTGGTCGTCGAGCGTCACTGTATCGGTGTAGCTGATATGGGTGAACAGGTTGGCTTTGTTGCCGCCAACGTTTGTGTCAACTATGGTCACGCCGTCGCCTGGCCCCTGCGCCATCGTTGCGGCGAGGCCATCCTGCGCCAACAGCGCCTCGGCGTTGGGATCGGTCAGGTAAATCTCAAGGTCTTTCGCGTGCAGGCTAGTCAGCATTTCTTTGGCGATCAGCGCCAGCGTCTTCGATCCCAACCCGTGCAGCTTTGCAAGGAATGCCTTGCCCAGCAGCGCGGTAAAGCGTTTACGCGGTGAACTGATCTGATCGCTTGGTGGCAGATTGGTTGATGAGTCTACCGAGCCACCGCCCAGTTGATAATAGTGGATGGTGCTTTGCAGGTTCTGCGCATTGACCGTCACGTTGAAGCCAGGCACCTTCACCGGGCCAATCACATCGAGCACGCGGCCAATCGCGACGGGTGTCACGGCGACCACCCCCTGGAAGCTGATATTTTGCCCGCTTTCCTCTTGGTAGAGTTGCTCACCTAGTTGCGCCGAGGTGGGAAAATCGGGTGAGAGGTTGGAGTCGCGCAGACCAAAGCTACCAAAGGGCCACCAGGGATACACCGACGGAGCGCGGCTATACTTTCCGGCCCCCTGGCTCCAGGGAACATCCAGCAGATAGGTGTCGCTCAGGCTAAAAGGCTTCGCCTTGGCGTTCTGCACGGTGACGACACCGTAGTTGCCAATGAAGCCCCCTGCTGCGCGGAGTTCCGTGCGATCCATCAGTTCGATCAAATAGTGCGCGGGTGTGGTCAGGCCGATCAATCCAGGCGCCACATCGAGCCACTGGCCTGCCTGGGCAAGCTGTTGTTGCTCTTTGGGCCAATCCTTCAGCAGCTTTTGCAGTTGCGCCGCCAGCGACGGCTTGAGCAATTGCGAGGGGATAGAGGAGAGATCGGCGGTCTGCGCATATTCAACGGCAAGCGTCAGGTGGGCAACCGCGTCGCCGAAGTTGATCTTCAGCGCGGTAAACGTCGTCATGTTCAGCGTGGGCAGCCCGGAAGATGACTTGGAATCACTGAAGAATCCGCCTTTGAGGATGCCGAGGATCGTCTGCCCGCTCCGCGCAAGATCAAGCCCGGCCAGGCACGCTTCATCAGCCGCCGCAGCCAGCGCCGCCGCCGAGTTGAACGACGTATCTACTCCTGGCGTATGCGCAGCCAGCCAGAAAGTTCCCTGCGGCGCGCCAAGGTCACTGCGCAGGTTGGCGAAGTCATGCTCAGCGGCGGTCAGTTCGCTCTGGATGCGCGTGACCGTGGCGGGCGTCAGCGATGAGCCGATATTTGCCTTGCTCGATGGGATCAGCGCCTCGATATTGCGGATATGTTGCAGGCCGTCGGCGGCCTCGGCATGCGCTCGCCATGCCCTCACTCCGGCGTCAATCGCGCCGACAGCAGCGGTGAGCAGCAGCGCAATGAGCACGATCATCAATGCCAGACGCCAGCGCGAACGTGGGCCAGCGCGCCCTTGCCTTGCCCCTCCACGCTTTGTACCGAGGGGTGGCGTGTTGGGAATGGTGGGAACAGGCGCCCGCACGACAGCGGGCGGCGGCGCTGGCATACGCAGATATTGATCGCTGGGAAGATACTGCCCACCGGGCGGCGTTACCCCTGCGGCTGGCGTAAACGCGCCGGGGATAGTCTCATCGTTCAAACCGGTGTATCCGCCGCCTGGCGGGGTTGGCGGCGCTGGCAAGGCAGCGGTCGTGCGGGCGAGGTCAGGGACGCCTGCCATCCCCTGGCCGCCAAACTGGCGTTGTGAGCCTTGTTGCGAACCTGGCTGCGAACCTGGCTGCGCGCTTTGCTGCTGGTTTTGTATGGGGGGCTGCGCTTGCGGCGGCGGCGTAGCCTGTTGTGGCCCGGCGGAGCGGATGGTTGTCAGTCGGGTGGGCGCCTGATGTTGCGCTGGCGCAGGAGAAGATGGAGCAGGCGGTGTAGGTGGCGTAGCCTGCTGTGGCGCGTCAGCCCCAGACGGTGTTGGCTGCGCCGCCGTCGGTTGAAGCGGACCAAGCAAATGTGTTGGCTCGTCGGTCACACTAGATGGCCGGGTCTTGGGCGGAACAACAGTAGGTTCATTCTCGATATCCTGCCCGGTTAGAGGCGATTGAGGGTTCTTCTCGGATGATTGTTTTCCGCTGGACATAGCTCTCTCCTTATCTGCCCAATATGCGTTCTGCCTTATGCGTTATCTGCCCAATATGCGTTCTGCCTTTGCTGTTGCTTTGTCCACACCGAGATTGACGAGTTTGCGGTGAGTTTGCGATCCGGCGACGCTGCCTTCATTCCTACCTCACACCATGTATGACCCATCAAGTATACACGCTCTCTCGTCACGTGCAAAGTATCTCACACCGCCCAGGACTATGGCTGTGACGCAGATCACAGCCGTAGCCTGGTGTTTTTGCGTTGTTCTGTGCGATCAAGCTCGATTCCAATAATACAAACCGGCGAAACACGCTCCTGCTACCAACATCGCCAACCCCTGAACCAGCAGCACAAGCCCCAGCGGAGGTTCTACTTCGTAATACAATGCCTGGGAAGCAAAATAGAGCTCGATGATGGAGAACATGATGAGAAGAAACGCGATCACTACGAGGAAGAAATTGGACAGCGTCTTCATGCGTCGCTCCCTCTTTCGGTAGCCGAGATGGGCTCCTTCGCAGGTGCGCCAGAGAAAGAAAACGCGAGGTCATCTTTCTCTGACGCCAACGAAACACGACGCAATTATACCACCCGCTTTGCCCCACTACAGCGCAATAGCGATTTTAGAGGGGTTGTTGGGGTCGTACCGTATCAGATGGGCGGGCGAAGAGTTTTTGTGTTCCGCCGGTCGCTGAGAGGTTGTCAATCTCTGGTTCTGAGGCGGCCACTATCACCTTGCCTGTTGCCTGTGTGTTATTGGATGGCTCGTTGGCCGACTCGACGGCGGCGATGCGATCCGGCGGCACGGCAATCGTCTTGCGAAAGATGATGCCTTTCTTCACCTCCACCTGCGCCACATTGCCCCGCGCGTCGCGTTTGACGGTTGCCTGTTGTTCCCTCTTGTGTGTTTCTTGCGCCGGTTGCTCATACGTAGCCTTCCGTGCGGCGCTGCATGCCCTGCGCTGGCCACATCCTCTCATGGGTTTGTCGCCGATCCTTGTTCAACTACCCGCCCTGGCCGGTGAACATGCCATAGAAGAGCAGAATGGTTGCGGCGAACATCAATACTGCCGCAAGTACCAGGCCGATGATAATCAGGTGGCTCAAACGATGCTCCCCCATCACCTTGCGATTGGTTCCCAGGAAGATCAACAGCGTCACAAGTACCGGCGCCAGCGCGCCCTGCAACACATTGGCATAGAAGATGAGCGAGATGGGGTCAATCCCTATAAGCGCAATAATCAGCCCTATCACCAGCGCGACGCCCAAAATCAGGTAGAAGCCTTCGCTTTGCCAGGGCTTGCGCCAGAGGCTTGCGGGCCAGCCAAACACATTCGCCACGGCATACGATGAACCGGCAAGCAGCACCGGAATGGCGACCAGTCCCGCGCCAATAAAGCCAATAGCGAAAAGATAGGTGGCGTAGGGGCCGAGCAATGGTTGCAGCGCGCGGGCGGCGTCGGCTGCGGTAGCGATTTGCTGGTGGTGGGTATGCAATGTGGCGGCGGCGCAGACAATGATGAAATAGGCGACCAGGTTGCCGCTAAACACACCAGCGCCGATGTCCCTGCGCGACAACTTCAACTGGCGTGTGAGCGGGCCTGGGCGATGCGCCTCCTTCTCGCCTTCGGCCTGCCAGAACATGGTGTAGGGCGAGATCGTTGCGCCAAGCAGGGCGACCGCGCTGCTGACGCTGGCGAACGAGAATGTCACCTGAGGCGTGACAGTGTTCAGCAGAACCTGCCCCCAGTGCGCGCCGGAGAAAAAGCCGGTAATGATATACGCGGCGAACGCCAGGCTCATCACCAGGAAGATATTCTTGATGGCGCTGAAGTTTTGATAAGTGGTGATATACCAGAGGATCAACGCCACGGGCGCGACGAACCATACCCACTTGATACCGGTCAACAGTTGGAAGCCTTCGCCAATGGCGACGAGGTTCGCGGCGATCAATCCTGTGTTGGCTACCAGCAGGATCATCGTCGCGGGGATAGACACCTTGCGTCCGTAGTGTTCGCGCAGCAAGGTATTCAAGCCTTGCTTCGTGACTCGTCCAATCTGCCCACAGGCCACCTGCACCGCCTGAAGCAGCGGCGTTGAGAGCACGATCAGCCAGAGATGGCCATAGCCTGCGGTGGCGCCATCAATCGCATACGACGCCACCGCCGATGAATCGTTGCCTGCCATGCCGGAGAGAAATCCCGGCCCTAGCATGCGTAACATGGTGATAAAGCCATTGGCGCGTTTGCCGCTTGTGGTCGGTGAAACCTGCCTGGCTGAACGGCTCCGCTTCGTTTCCTCCGCCTCCTCGCGCGCTTCCTCCTCATCTTTCTGTGCGGTAATCTCGGCGGGCTGCGTGATGGCGGCGCTGTGCTGGCGCTTATGCAGTTCTTTCAGTTTCTCATGGGGAACGTGCGTTTTCTCAGGCGCCAGCGCCTCGGTTCCTGTGGCGGAAAGAGCAGCCACCTCGCGGTCGGTCGCCTCCACCTTTACCTTGCCCTCCGGCGCCGCCTTGTCTGGCTTCTGCACCGCTTGCACACGCTCAGGCGCAATCTCAATCGTCTTACGAAAGACGACGCCTTTCTTCACCTCGATCTGCGAGACACGTCCCTGCGCGTCGCGCTTCACCGACGAAACCTTTGGCTTCGAGAGGTCGTCTTTCCCCAGCGCATCGTTTTGTCCCTCGACAATCATCCCCGGCTGCACCTTTTTGAGCTGCGCCTGGGTCGTCTGCTTCTGCTGTCTTTTCTTGCCATTGCTGCCATTGCTGCTGGCGCCTGGACACCGAGGGTGGGATTGGGGGCGCTTCCGCTGCTGTGGAGAGGATGGGGTCTTTATCTCATTATGCCTGGATGTCGTCACTAAGGTTTTGTCCTTTAGATGCGCAAATGCTCACATGCGCTGTGAGGTACGCTGTCATTGTGCCCTTCCTTAAAGCCTCGCAGCGCAATTTTGGCGCCGTTCCCTGGCGTGCGATTCGGCGCTTCTTTCCTTCAAGGGCGACGAATTCACGAATATGGTGAGCCACTTCCCCTCCTCCGCCGCAGCGGGAGAGGGGATCAAGGGGTGGGGGCTACCGCTTGGCAGCAGCCGCCTGACGCTGGAAAATATGCACCGCGCGCCCCTCGGCGGCCAGCGTCGCCTCGCGCATCGCCTCGCTGTAGGTGGGATGCGGATGGATGGTCGCGATGATCTCGTCGGCAGTCAGCTCGCCACGCATGGCAAGCGAGAACTCGGTGATCAGATTGGTCGCGTCAGGCCCGAAGATCGCCGCGCCAAGAATCTCGCCGTAGTCGCCGATGATCACCTTCGTGAAGCCCTCGGTCTCATTGGAGGCCAGCGCCTTGCCGTTCGCCACCCAGGGGAACTTCTCAGCGCGCACCTCGCCGCCGCGTTCGCGCGCCTGCCGCTCGGTCAGTCCGACCGAGGCGATCTCCGGGAAGGTGAAGATAGGGCGTGGTACGACGTTGTAATCCATCACAGAATCGTGGCCCATCGCGCGCTCAGCGGCCACCTCGCCCTCCGTCATCGCCACATGCGCCAGCCAGGTGCGCCCAACCAGATCGCCAATCGCGTAGACGCCCGGCAGGTTCGTCTCCATGTGGTCGTTCGCCACCACGCGCCCGCGCTCCATCGCCAATCCCGCCTTCAGCAGGCCATCCAGCCCGGCGGGGTTGGCTTTGCGGCCCACGGCCACCAGCACGGCCTCGGCGTCGAAGGTCTTGGGGCCACTCTCGGTCTGCGCCGTCACACGCTTCATGTCGCCTGCATCGCTGATGGATTGCACAGTCGCGCCTGTGGCGATCTCCACGCCGCGCTTGGTGAGCGATTTTGTCAGCGCCGCCGAGACCTCATCATCCTCGTTGGCAATGATGGACGGCAGCATCTCGACAATCGTCACTTTCGTGCCAAGCGCGTTGTACATGCACGCCAGCTCGACGGCGATCACGCCGCCGCCGATGCACACCAGGCTCTTCGCGGCTCCTGGCATGTTCATC